>Ga0160421_1000007_pt1 | contig 384863 bp, 364 predicted proteins | sample TAMARWmetagpilot_FD_108195 | JGI IMG/M metagenome (GOLD analysis project Ga0160421, IMG submission 108195) | Phycosphere-associated microbial communities from TAMU algal ponds, Corpus Christi, Texas, USA - TAMU ARW-7 10/27 metagenome pilot | ecosystem: Engineered > Artificial ecosystem >...
CGGAGATGGCATCCATGAAACATGGAACATAGAAGGCATTGGAAGTACTGCCAAAATTTATATATTTGACCGCTACGGGAAACTGCTCAAGCAGATCAGCCCGGAAGGCCAGGGATGGGACGGGACGTTCAACGGCAACAACATGCCATCGAGCGACTACTGGTTCACAGTAGAATACGAAGAACCCCTTACCAACCAGATAAAAGAGTTTAAAGCCCATTTTACGCTACGACGATAATTAACAAATAATTCGGAATAAAAGCCTGAACTTTAAGTTCAGGCTTTTTTAAGTTTAATAAGGTAAAGTTTGATTTTTTGTTGGTGTTAAGCCAATTATCTTTCCTTTTAGAATTAAAGGTTTTACATTCTAAAATTGAAATAAGTTTTCAAAATGCAAATTATATTTTGAATCCTAATATTATTTTATTCTCTTAGAAGAATGTATTTATTTTCGTTAGAATAATATCCTTGGTTTAGAATAAGATTATAAAAAAACTCAATAATCGTTGATTATTGAGTTCTAATATTTTTTAGGCTTTTGGAGAACTATACGATATAATTAGATTTTAAATCCAAGAGTTAAAATAACATCAGTAAATTTTGATTCAAACCGTGCTGAATCTGTAAGCCCAACGTTATAAAGCTGGTAATTTGTATCACGCTCAGCTTGACTAAAAGCTAAATCAAGATTAATATTACCAAAATTATAGCCAAGACCCAATGAATACCCTGTTAGATCTCCAAAGAAAGTATCATCTTTATAAGGACTTTCTTCAAAACGGTAACCACCTCTAAAGCTTAGTTGTTTATATCGATATTCACCACCGATTCTATAGGAGTTTGCTGTATCTAATGTATTACTAATACTATTGTTTAAAGCTGAAAAATAAGTGTCAGAAGTTGGTCTAAACTTTGTGTTACTATAATCTTTAATAGAATAATCAAAACTGAGTAACCCTTGTTTTCCAAAAACATATGCTAAACTTCCTGTAAGTTTAGAAGGTGTCTGTAATCTATATTCAGGGAAAATATTAACCACATTTGGGTTTAGGATTGTGTTACCTTCGGTCGTACTTGTAGTAGCCAAATATTGGGATGTTTCTTCTGATATTCTAAACCAAGTAGGTGAGTTGTAGGACAATCCAACTCTGAACTCTTCCGTAACTTTTGCAATTCCTCCTAATTGAAAAGAAAATCCGCTTCCTGTTGTTAATAGATTGTTCTCAAAATCAACATTAGTTATGGTAGAATTTGTATTTGAATTAGTTTCGTTCAAAAATGTACTTCTCTCATAATTGATAAAATGTGCGTTAAGATTAATTCCTAAGAATATCTTGTCTTCATAACTTGTAGCAAGATTAAAAGCTAGTTTACCATTGTAACCTCTACTAGAATAGTAATACTCTTGATTATAATCAGTTCCGTTAAGATCTATATTAGAAGTATAAGCAGTATTTTCATCCGTGTTTTCTACAGGGTCAATGATAAATCCTTCATATCCTAAAAATGCTTGTTGATTTTCAAATCCATAGAATGATCCAATTTCAGAGTATGCCTGAGAGATTGTCTCATCAGTAAAAGCTGATATCTCATCTAAACGTTTACCTTGTGCATTTAAGAGAAAATAGCTGCCTATGGAGTTATTAGGGTTAACACCTGTAGCTACCCAATCGTCATCAAAATCAGCTGATCTATCGTAAGCAGCACTTAGAGTAAATTTTTTCCAAGGTGAACTTTCATTTCTATTAACGAATACAAATGTTGCTCCAAACTGATTTAAATCGAAGTTTGAGTTTGAAGCACTTGTAAATCCATTAAAATACTTAATATCATCATTTTTATTAAAAACACCAATAGAAACAGAGGTGTGGCTATTATTAAATATAGCAGAACCTGCAGGATTAATATTAACGGCTGACATGTCACCACCAAGTGCACCAAAAGCTCCGCTCATAGCTCTAAAACGAGCTGTTCCTTGAATTTCATCCATTGAATAGCGAACAGCGTCTGATATATCTTGCGCTAAAATATAAGATGAGCTCGCTATGCTTATGCATAACATAAGTAATTTTTTCATAAGTAAATTTTATTTTAAGGGAATTAATCTATTAACCTCTGCCTCGTCTACCACCACCAGAACGCATGCTGCCAGATGACCTTGATCCGCCTCCAGAACGCATACTTCCAGAAGATCTAGATGATGAGCCTCTCGAAGATCTAACAGAGCCTGAAGATCTTGAACTTCTTGTAGATCTAACTGAACTAGACGGTCGTGTGCTTCTTGTAGACCTAATTGAGCCAGAAGATCTGTTGGTACCAGGCCTTGTAACCCTAGAGCTAGGTCTCGTAGAAGAATTTCGTATTGTACTATTTCTAGAAGAACGAGTTGTAGAGTTTAATCTGCTTGATCTTGTAGCACCGCGAGACAATCTATTTGTAGAATAGTTTCTTCTAGACGACAATGCAGAAGTACTCCTGTTGGTACGATTTAGATAGTTGTTACTAAGCATTGAGCCTCTTCTACCAGCATTGTAAGCATAACGATTACCTCTATAGTAACCATTCCAACCCCAGTTGTTCCAACCGTAGCCCCAACCAGGACCCCAGCCCCAGTTATTCCAGCCCAAGCCCCAACCAGCATTCCAACCCCAGTTGTTCCAGCCCCAGCCAGCATTCCAGCCCCAGCCAGCGTTCCAACCCCAATTGTTCCAACCCCAGCCCCAAGGTCGTCCCCAACCCCAGTTATTCCAGCCTAAGCCCCAACCAGCATTCCAAAGCCATGGGTCATTCCAGCCCCAGCCATTATCTATAATATTAATTGTAACACTTTCGTTGTTTTGACCCCAGCCGCCATACACTGGGCGTTCTTCAGTAGTTTCTTGAGCTCTTTCCAGGTAATTACCCTCATAAGAGTCTATGTCAGTAAATATTTCGCTATTTTCCATAGCAGCATCTATTTGTGCCGCATTTTCAGCAAAATAATTTTTATAATAATCAGAATCATCAGTAGATGTAGTAGCAACAGGTTGTTCAACACTGGCGGTATCATAATCTTCAGATGAATAAATGCCGTCGTTATCGTAACCTACATATTGAAAAGAACCACATGAAGTTAACACGGTCATTAAACCGAGTACAACAAAAAATGGCAATTTGTATTTAGTATTAGTTTTAAATTGCATATCTCTTATATTTTATTGTTGAACATAGCAAAAATAGTTAGTTTTGCGCAACTATTTTTTTATTTAACATAGTCACAATATTTGTGCCAAAACATTGAAAATGAGTAAAAATCTTACTACTAGGGCTGAAGATTATTCAAAATGGTATAATGAATTGGTTGTAAAAGCCGATTTAGCTGAAAATTCTGCCGTACGTGGATGTATGGTTATCAAACCTTACGGTTACGCAATTTGGGAGAAGATGCAGGCAGAGTTAGATAGAATGTTTAAAGAAACTGGGCATCAAAACGCTTACTTTCCTTTGTTTGTTCCAAAAAGTTTATTTGAAGCTGAAGAGAAAAATGCAGAGGGTTTTGCAAAAGAATGTGCTGTAGTAACACATTATAGATTACAGTCTGATCCCGATAATGAAGGTAAGTTAAGAGTAGATCCTAATGCTAAACTAGAAGAAGAACTTGTTGTTAGACCAACTAGTGAAGCGATAATTTGGAATACATATAAAGGGTGGATTCAAAGTTACAGAGATTTACCAATTTTAGTAAACCAATGGGCAAATGTTGTTCGCTGGGAAATGAGAACCAGATTATTCTTAAGAACAGCTGAGTTTTTGTGGCAAGAGGGACATACAGCCCATGCAACCAAAGAAGAAGCAATTGCCGAGACTATACAGATGAATAATGTATATGCTGAATTTGTAGAAAATTTTATGGCTATTCCAGTTATTCAAGGTGTAAAAACAGAAAGTGAACGTTTTGCAGGAGCTGAAGATACTTATTGTATAGAAGCTTTAATGCAAGATGGAAAAGCTTTGCAAGCAGGTACATCTCATTTTCTAGGACAAAATTTTGCTGAAGCCTTTGATGTTAAATTTACTAACAAGGAAGGAAAGCAAGATTATGTTTGGGCAACATCCTGGGGAGTTTCTACACGTTTAATGGGAGCATTAATTATGACGCATAGTGATGATAAAGGTTTAGTTTTACCACCAAATCTAGCACCTTATCAAGTTGTGATAGTTCCTATTTATAAGAATGAAGAACAGTTTGAGGCTATTAAAAAAGTAGCAGACCAAATAACTGACGATTTAAAAGAATTGAATATCAGAGTAAAGTTTGATGGTAGGGATACATTAAGACCAGGTGCTAAATTCGCCCAACACGAATTGCAAGGTGTGCCATTAAGAATAGCAATAGGTCCTAAAGATCTAGAAAATGAAACTGTAGAATTAGCTCGAAGAGATACTTTTACTAAAGAGACTGTAATTTTAGATAGAGTTAATGTGGTTGTTGAAGATTTGCTTGAGGAAATACAAGAGAGTTTATTTAACAAAGCTTTAAACTTTAGAGATTCTCATATTACAGAGGTTAATGATTTTGAAGAGTTTAAAAAAGTGTTAGAAACTAAAACAGGTTTCATTTCGGCACATTGGGATGGTACAGCAGAGACAGAGCAAAAAATAAAAGAGCTAACAAAAGCAACTATAAGATGTATACCTTTAGATAATAAAAAAGAAGACGGAAAGTGCGTGTTTACTGGTAATCCATCCAATCAGCGTGTGCTTTTTGCAAAGGCGTATTAAATTTTTTTCAAAAAAAATAAGTTAGTTGTTGCAACATTTAAAAATAGTTGTATTTTTGCATCCGCAATGGAAACATTGTAGGTTCATTTAAATAAGTAAATAACCAAATGGCCCGTTCGTCTATCGGCTAGGACGCCAGGTTTTCATCCTGGTAAGAGGGGTTCGATTCCCCTACGGGCTACAATTTTTAATAAGAAAAAATAAAATGGCAAATCATAAGTCAGCTTTAAAAAGAATTAGAAGTAACGAAAAGAAGAGAGTGCTTAACAGATATCAGCACAAGACTACTCGTAATGCTATTAAAAAATTACGTGAGTTAACTGATGCTAAAGAGGCAAAGTCAATGTTGCCAACCGTTATAAGTATGATTGATAAGTTGGCTAAGAAGAATATTATTCATTCTAATAAAGCTGGGAACTTAAAATCTCAATTAACTAAACATGTTGCTGCTCTATAATAGCAGAAACTGCTAAGAATATATAAAGGCTTTCGAAATCGAAAGCCTTTTTTTATGTCAAAATATTATCAGTTTTTGTAATTAAAAATAAAAAAGCCTTGAATTAGTTTTCAAGGCTTTTCTACATTATTATAGTTTTTGAAGATTTGTTTTATCCATTCATAGAGATCAGGAACTCTTCATTGTTTCTAGTTTGTTTAAAACGATCATTTATAAATTCCATCGCCTCAACCGGATTCATGTCTGCAAGATATTTACGCATTACCCACATTCTTTGAATTGTATTATCGTCCAATAATAAATCATCTCGTCTTGTACTAGAAGATGTAAGGTCTATAGCAGGGAAAATACGACGGTTAGAAATCTTACGATCTAATTGTAATTCCATATTACCAGTACCTTTAAATTCTTCAAAGATAACTTCATCCATTTTAGAGCCAGTTTCTGTTAATGCAGTTGCTATGATTGTTAAGGAACCTCCGTTTTCAATATTACGAGCCGCACCAAAGAAACGTTTTGGTCTGTGTAAAGCATTTGCATCAACACCACCAGATAAGATTTTACCAGAAGCAGGTTGAACCGTATTATACGCTCTTGCTAAACGTGTAATAGAATCTAATAAGATGACAACATCATGTCCACACTCTACTAATCGTTTTGCCTTTTCTAAAACAATATCTGCAATTTTTACGTGCTCGTGAGCTTCTTTATCAAACGTAGAAGCAATAACTTCACCACGTACATTACGTTGCATGTCTGTTACTTCCTCAGGTCTTTCATCAATAAGCAATATCATTTGATATACTTCAGGGTGATTAGCAGCTATTGCATTAGCCACATCCTTGAGTAACATGGTTTTACCAGTTTTTGGTTGTGATACAATCATACCACGTTGTCCTTTTCCAATAGGAGAAAACAAATCCATTATTCTCGTAGAAATAGTGCTTTGTTTTTCTGCAATATTAAATTTCTCTTTAGGGAAAAGAGGAGTTAAATGTTCAAAAGCAACACGATCTCTTACTACATTAGGATCTTGACCATTGATTTTACTCACCTTAATAAGAGGGAAATACTTTTCACCTTCTTTAGGAGGTCTTACATGACCAAGAACAGTATCACCTTTCTTTAAACCAAATAAACGTATTTGAGATTGTGATACATAAATATCATCAGGAGAAGTTAAGTAGTTATAGTCAGAAGATCTTAAGAATCCATAACCATCTTGCATAATATCTAAAACACCTTCACTTTCAATAATAGCATCAAATTCAAAATCTGGCTCACGATAACGGTTTCTGTTATCCTTGTTGCCATTGTTTTTCTGATTGTTATTATTGTTATTTCGGTTTTGTCTATTATCGTTTTTCTGATTGTTGTTGTTAGAACGTCTATTGTCTTCTTTACGATCGTTAGACTTATTGTCTTGACGTTGCTGATTTTGCTTTTCGATGTTAGACTTATTCGATTTTTGTTCTTTTGGCTTAGCGTCCTCTTTTTTGTCTGCAAACTCCAAAGATTTTTGATCGTTATTCTCCTTTGGTTTTCTTTGTACTCTAGCTCTTTTTTGTTGAGGCTTATTTTGCTTTTGCTCTGGTTTTTGGTTGGAGTCTGTTTCAACCTTTGCTTTTACTGCTTCTGGATTTGCAGCTTGATAATCTAAGATTTGATATACCAAGTCTAGCTTTTTTAGTGAGCGATACTTAGGTACATTGAGTTGTTTAGCTATGTCCTGTAACTCAGGAAGCTTTTTAGCTTTTAACTGTGAAATTTCAAACATTCGTATGTTATATAATGTATTACAATTTGATATTATTAATTCAATATTTTCTAAATGAAATAAAAAGAAAAAAAGTGAAATTAATTTGGAAGATAGAATGATGCAACTCAATATATTGCCACATTCTATTGCAATAATACAATTTTATTTTAAAACAATTTCTATCTTTTTAAAAAATAAACTACTAATTTTGCCGAGCAATTTTTAATTGAAGATATGATTCAACGTATACAAACACTTTATTTATTTTTATCTGTAGTTATTTCTGCAGGACTAATATTTGTGTTTCATCTGTGGACTAACACTGAGGGTACGAAAGTTTTTGCAACAGATAATTATTTGTATTTGGGCTTGTTTTTAGCGTCGGCTTTATTATCTTTAATTTCGATTTTTAGTTTTAAAAATAGAAAGTCTCAATTTGTAATGGGACGAGTTAATATAATATTAAACTTTATTTTACTAGGAATCTTTGTATATCAATCTCTAAATATATCTGGAGAAACGAATGTTTCTGAGAAAGGTATTGGGATTCTTCTTCCTATTTTTTCTATTGTGTGTTTAGTCTTGGCAAACAAGGCTATTAAAAAGGACGAAGATCTTGTAAAATCTGTAGATAGATTACGATAGAACCTAAAATCTTAGTAGTATTAGTGCGAAAAACCCAGACGCTGCCGTCTGGGTTTTTCATTTTTTATCTATCAAATTCTATAACTTCGAGATCTTTAATTTGTTTACCATCAATATTAAAGCGCAACATTGTTCTTTTATGGTGAAATCCATGCTTGCCAACAGCACCTGGATTCATGTGTAGTAGGTTTAATTTTTTATCTGGAATTACTTTTAAAATATGAGAGTGGCCACAAATAAATAAATCTGGCGGATTATTTTGAAGTATTTCTCTAACCCGGCCATTATATTTAGGAGGATAACCACCAATATGTGTTATCCAAACATCAACATCTTCACATTTAAAACGCAGATTTAAAGGGAATTCGGCTCTTGCTTTGGTGTCATCAATATTACCATAAACGGCTTTTAATGGTTTATGCTTCCTTATTTCATCAGTTACTTTTAAATCTCCGATATCACCAGCATGCCAAACTTCATCGGCTTGCTTTACATATTTAATAATAGTGTCATCAATGTAACTATGTGTATCTGATAAGAGGAGTATCTTTTGCATTAAGATAATATTGTGATTTTAACTACCGATTCTATGTATCTTTGTGATTTAAAAAGCAAAAATAGCCAATCTTTTGAGATATTTTTTAGAGTTATCATACAATGGTAAAGCCTATCATGGTTGGCAAAATCAGCCAAACGCTATTTCGGTACAAGAAGTTATAGAAAAAGCACTCAGTACTATTTTAAAAGAAACTATCGATATTGTTGGTGCAGGTAGAACAGATGCAGGTGTGCACGCATCCCAAATGTATGCTCATTTTGATTTTGAAGGCGACTTTAAAGAAAAACATCTTACTTATAAGTTAAACTCCTTTTTACCTAAGGACATTGCAATACATGATGTCTTTGAGGTTAAACCAGAATCTCATGCCAGATTCGATGCTTTAAGTAGAACGTATCATTACAGAGTTTCAACATTAAAAAATGTATTTGATTATGATTATTCATATCAAATGCATTTACCTTTAGATGTAGATGCCATGAACAATGCTTGTAAAATTTTATTCAAGTATAAAGACTTTCAATGCTTTTCTAAGAGTAATACAGATGTAAAAACCTATAATTGCAATATTATGGAAGCGTTTTGGACTCAAAATGATGATGAACTTTTGTTCACCATAAAGGCTAATCGGTTTCTGCGAAATATGGTTAGAGCCATTGTTGGTACTATGGTAAATATTGGTTTAGGGAAATTAAAACCTGAAGATTTACATCAAATAATCGCATCAAAGGATAGAGGCAATGCAGGATTTTCAGTTCCTGCACATGGATTATATTTGGTAAATATTGAATATCCTGAAACTATTAGAATTTAATAAGCATTTATAGAGCTAATTTTGGCTTACGATGGCAGAAAAAAATAAAAAGAAAATATTTGACACAACGCTCTTTAAGCGTTTATTACATTACATAAAGCCCTACAAAACGGTATTTGTAATCTCACTGATTTGTGTTATTGGTTTAGCTGTTTTTGGTGCGTTAAGACCAAGAATTTTAAAGGATGCGATAGATATTAAAATAGCCAACAAAGAGTACAGTGGTTTTGTGTTTTACATGGGTATTATGCTTGTGCTTCTTGTTTTGGAAGTTGTGTCTCAGTTACTATTTATTTATTATGCAAGTTGGTTGGGTCAATCAGTTGTAAAAGATATTCGTGTTAAACTTTTTAAGCATATCCTAAAGTTTAAAATGACTTATTTTGATAAGTCGTCTGTTGGTGTTTTAATAACCAGAGCTGTAACAGATATGGAGCGTATTGCAGATATTTTTGGACAAGGACTGTTCATGATTTTTAGTGATATTCTAAAAATGTTGGTGGTGGCAATTTTTATGGCATTTATCAACTTAAAATTGAGTTTAATTGTTTTTGCAACGATGCCTGTAATTATTGTTGCTACCAAGATTTTTCAGAAGTACATGAAACGTGCTTTTGAGGATGTACGAACTGAAGTATCTAATCTTAATTCTTTTGTGCAAGAGCGTGTCACAGGAATGAAGATATTGCAGTTGTTTACACGAGAAGCTACTGAATACAAAAAGTTTAAAGAAATAAACGAACGTCATAAAAAAGGCTGGTTAAAAACCGTTTGGTATAATTCCATTTTCTTTCCAGTAGCTGAGTTTGTTTCTTCGCTTACTATGGCCTTGGTAATTTTAGTTGGAGGATTTACAGCCATAAACCAAGGCGCAACTACAACCTTGGGTGATTTGATTTCGTTTACAATGTTTATTCCAATGCTTTTTAGACCATTGTATCAAATTGCCAATAAATTTAATACACTACAAATGGGCATGGTGGCTGCAGATCGTGTGTTTAGGGTGTTAGATACAACTTCCAATATAGATGATTTCGGTACAATTGAAGCCAATCATTTTAAAGGTGAGATAGAGTTTGATAGTGTAAGATTCTCATATGTAAAAGATGAAGAAGTTTTAAAAGGCATTTCTTTTAATGTAGAGGCTGGAGAAACAGTGGCTATCGTAGGTGCTACAGGAGCCGGAAAATCTACAATCATCAACTTATTGAATCGTTTTTATGAAATAAATTCTGGACATATAAGAATTGATGGTACAGACATAAAGGATATGACCTTAAGTTCATTACGTAACCAGATCGCAGTCGTATTGCAAGACGTATTTTTGTTTGCGGATACCATTCTAAATAACATTACGCTCAATAACGAATATATCACAGAAGACGATGTTATTACTGCAGCTAAAGCTATTGGTATACATGATTTTATAACAAGTCTACCAGGTGGATATCATTACAACGTAAAAGAACGCGGTGTTATGCTTTCTTCAGGTCAGCGTCAACTAATTTCGTTTTTAAGGGCTTATGTCACTAATCCGAGTATTTTAATATTGGATGAAGCAACTTCATCTGTAGATTCTTATTCCGAGCAATTAATACAAGATGCTACAGATACAATAACTAAAGGTAGAACATCAATTGTTATTGCACATAGATTGGCGACTATTCAGCAGGCTGATAAAATTATTGTCATGGATGCTGGTCAAATAGTTGAGATAGGAACACACAAATCTTTACTTAAGAAGAAAGATGGTTATTACAAAAATCTTTATGAAGTTCAGTTCTTAAAGGCTGAGGCCGTTTAATTAATCGTATCTTTTATTGTTTTGGTAGCTTCAATTTCAGCTCTTTTGGCTTCTATCATAGCATCCAATGACCCATTATAATACATTATAATGGTAGATGCTATTGTTATAATGACAAATAGTACGATTAGAATACCAATAAATAGAAGAGATCTAAGTAGTATTTGGGTAAAACTAAGACCGTAAACACGTTTAAGGCAGTATGCAAAATATAAAACCATAATTGGTATCGTAAGCAATCCAAATACTTCAAAAGATATTAGTTTAGTGGGTACTAACGCAACTGTTAAGATGGCGATACATATAGATAGTTGTGCTTGGCCGTACAAAAAAATAACAATTAATTCCGTGTAATTATATGTTTTTATGCCCATAAAAGTAAGCCTCGCGATTAAGGCATAGATAGGTATGTATAGCATCATTATAAGGGACTGATAGTCGGTCATAAAACTATATGTAGAATCAAAGACAGCTTGCTGCGTTTTACCGATTTCTGTATTTAAATCGTAAAGTGAAATATCAGTCTGAAATTGCTGTAAGACATAAATTTGTAGACCAGACAAAGTAATGGCTAAGGCAAAATAGCTGATAACGTTTACGTACTTTTTTCTGGTGCCATTTATATAACCAACAATAACATCTTCTGGTTTTTTAAAAAGCTGAATAAAAGTTTGGAGCAGCTTGTTGTCGTAATTAAAAAAGGTTTCACTAAGATGTGTAAATAAGTTTTTTAAGGTAAGTCTGTTACGGATTACTTTTCCACCACAACGAGTGCAATAATCATATTGCTCTTTTAACTCGGTATTGCAGTTTTTACAATTCATTGATTAAGAATTTGCTGAACTATTAAAATGATGATAACCAATACCAATAAGAATAATAATGACACCATATAAATAATCATTGTGATTAAGAATTTGGCCAAAGTATTCACAAAGCTTTCTCTAAATATACGTTTAAGTACATAGAATAAATATAGGAACGTAGGTAACGTAAGTATGGTGGAAACAATTAGATAGTTTAAACCAAATAGTAAAAATAAAATGCTAAAAAAAGCTGTAATTATAATAATTTGGGCAGAGTAGTATAGGTTTAATACAAGATGCTCAGTGTAATTGTATTTTCTATTGCCAGTAACATAGTATGCTAGCCATGAGCCTAGAGCAGATAGAGGAACTGTTAAGATATAAATAAGGCCTTGGTATTTTGTAAACATGTCGTATTCTATACCAGCAAAAGGGTTATTTTCTTGTCCTGGTAGATTTTGAACACCTTCGATAAATTCAGTATTAAACCCAATAACATCTTTAAAAAAAGTAGTCATTAAAAATACCTGAATCCCAGCAAGAGTTAAGGATACAGCGAAGTATTGTAATACATCAATATATTTTTTCCTTGTACCCTCAATATAATTGACTATAACTGATTCTGGTTGTTTAAAAAGATCAATAAATGTTTTTAAAAACTTGTTGTCTAAAGAAATAAACTGCTCATTTATTTGGTTTGCAATAATCTTTGGTGTTAAGCGGTTTTGAATCACTTTTGCACCACACTCATCACAATACTTTTGTGTATCCTTTAGAGCTTTATGGCAATTTTTGCAATTCATTACTTAGTTTAAGTCTTCTTTAATCTTTTTTACAAGATCATCAGTGTCTTTAAACATTACAAATTCACCATTTTTAATGTATGATATTTGCCCTGTTTCTTCACTCACAGCAATGGCAAGTGCATCTGTTTTTTCAGTAATACCAATGGCAGCTCTGTGGCGCAGACCAAAACGTTCTGGTATACGTTTTTCGTTATTAACAGGCAAGATAACACGTGTTGCTTTTACTACGTTTTTATCAATAATAATAGCACCATCATGTAGTGGGCTATTTTTAAAGAAAATACTTTCAATAATGGGCTGAGAAACTAAAATATTGGTGTCATCACCAGTATTTGTTAAGAAATCTAAATTGTTGTTACGTTCAATAACAATTAATGCTCCTGTATTTGTAGCGCCCATTCTATTGCAGGCGTTGATAATAGCTTCGACATCTGTAGAAGTCTGATTTTCGTTTTTAAGAAATTTAAAATTTTTAAAAATTCCTTTTTTGCCTCCAATATTGGTTGAGCCTACGAGTAGTAAAAACTTTCGGATTTCTGGTTGAAAGACCACAATAAGTGCGATAATACCAACTTTCATAAAACCATCAAAAATGCTGTAGAGCATCTGCATTTGTAGGTAGTCTGTAAGTCTCCATGCAAAATAGATGATAAGAATACCAATAAAAATATTGATAGCCACAGTGCCTTTTACAAGCTTGTAGATGTAATAGAGTAGAATAGCCACAAGGAAAACATCTACAAAATCTATAAATCTAAATTCCCAAAGTTGAAGGTTTTCCAAGGTTAGTGCTTTTTGCTAATTTAATAATTTATGTTAATAAATGAATTCGTCTTTAGAAACCCTTTCATCAAAATCTGATAAAATAGACTTTAGATAGATATAATCACCAAACGAAAGATTTTTAGATATACTAAGTTTCAATGTTGTTTCCTTACCAAAATTTTTACTCATCATTGTAAAAATATCATATAAATTATTTTTTGATAATTCAAAATTTAGATCAAACGGTAATGAAAATCTAATGTCAGACAACGACTCAACGGCCATCGTAATAGAATTTTCATTAGCTATATTTTTTTGATTATCAAAGCTGTAATTCACATGTGTAAATTCCAAAAACCCCAAATTATTGATACTTGTATCATTACAAGTAAAATAGTTTTTAGCATCCTCATTTTTGTGCATCGATTCTTTTTTACGTTTGTTTTGCAGATATTGAATATGAGGAATAGCCTGCCTCAAAGTTAAGCGCCTGTCTACATTAACTAACCAGTTTGTAGTACCAATAAGATTTTTTCTATTGAAAAGGGTAGAGTCTGGTTGGGTTTCGTCATAAAAAATATAAACAGGTGAAACATCTAAAACTTCTGTGACTTCAGCATTTTCAATTTCAGGTAGCAGCAGTACGCGTTCATTGTTGCAGCCTAAAAAAGTAGTTATTGCTAAGACATATAATAACTTTTTCATTTAGTTCTTAATTAATTTGTTAAACAACATCACACACTCAACAGCTTCTTTTACATCGTGTACTCGTAAGATTTTTGCACCTTTTTGCAAAGCCACCATGTGTAATGCGGTTGTGCCATTGAGTGCGTTTTCAGAAGTGGTGTTCAGCGTTTTGTATATCATCGATTTTCTTGAAACACCTGCTAGGATAGGTTTGTCTACTATTTGCAATAACTCCATATTGTTGAGTAGCTCGTAATTTTGTTCTATTGTTTTAGCAAAACCAAAACCAGGATCTATAATTATATCGTTGATTTTTGCAGCATGTGCTTTTGCGATGCGATCTGCAAAATAGCTGTTGATATCTTTTACCAAATCATCGTAATCGGTTTGCTGTTGCATAGTTTTAGGATTCCCTTTCATGTGCATCATAATGTATGGTACGCCTAGTCGCCCAACAGTTGCAATCATGTTTTGGTCCAAATATCCAGCAGAAATATCATTGATGATTGCAGCGCCAGCTTCAATACTTTTTTTGGCAACTTCACCTCTAAATGTGTCAATAGAAATTAGAGTCTCAGGATAATGTTTCAGAATAAGTTTTACAACAGGCACCACACGATTTAATTCTTCAGTTTCACTAACATCATCTGCACCAGGACGTGAACTGTAGCCACCAATATCTATAAAAGTAGCACCTTCGTTCAGCATGGTTTCAACCTGATTTAAAATTGATTTCTCGTCTTTGTATTGTCCGCCATCATAGAAAGAATCTGGTGTAACGTTGAGAATTCCCATCACCTTGGGTGTAGAGATGTCTATAAGTTGGCCTTTGCAGTTTATGGTCATGCTAGAGTTATAAAATTTCATTTTAAAAAAGCCAAAGTTAACATATTCATAAACTTTTAAGTCCGAAATAAATCAATGGAGACAGAACTTTGAACTTTAAACTAAATAAGCGAAATTTACAGAAATTTTTACGGAATTATATGCAAGATACATCAAAACAATACGATGCTGTTATAGAAAAGTGCAGATCGCTTTTTGTAAACAAAATGAGCGATTATGGAAGTGCATGGAGGATATTAAGATTACCGTCGCTTACTGATCAGATTTTTATAAAAGCACAACGTATTAGAAGTTTACAAGAAAATGATGTTAGAAAGGTGGATGAAGGAGAAGTAAGTGAGTTTATAGGTATTATAAACTACTGTGTTATGGCATTAATTCAGTTAGAAAAAGGTGTTGTAGAACAACCAGATCTGGAGACGGAAGAAGCTACGAAGCTCTATGATGAAAAGGTTGCACTGACCAAAGAGTTAATGATGAACAAAAATCACGACTATGGTGAAGCTTGGCGAGATATGCGTGTAAGCTCGTTAACCGATTTAATATTACAAAAACTATTGCGCGTAAAGCAGATTGAAGATAATGCAGGCAAAACCATTGTAAGTGAAGGTATAGACGCTAATTATCAAGATATGATAAATTATGCTGTTTTCGCCATGATTCATCTTGGTGAAGGTGAATAAATTCCAAATTACAAAAACTAAATTCCAAAAGATTTGGGAAATGATAAGATTTATAATTTAGAAAAGAGAACTTTTGTTTTTGCAAGAGATTGTCGTTTTTTGGTTCGAGATTTAAAAAGTACAATTTCTAATATTGAAGATGGTAAACAATTGGTAAAATCTTCTGGTTCTGTTGGAGCAAATTATATTGAAGGAAATGAAAAACTCGGTGATAAAGATTTAAAGTTTAGATTAAGAATCGCAAGAAAAGAAGCTAAGGAGAGTGAATATTGGTTAAGACTATTGAAAGAGTTTAACGAAAGCGAAAACGATAGGATTGAAAATTTAAGAAACAAAGCTAATGAAATTAGAAAAATACTCTCGGCTATTATTAATAAGTTAAAATAAAAGAAAAAGTTTAATTTTTAATTATTTGTTTGGAATTTAGTTTTTGATTTTTGGAATTTAATATTTATGAAATACATCACACACATAAGCAGAATATGCGTTGGAGTTTTATTTATAATCTCAGGATTTATAAAGCTTAACGACCCATTAGGATTTTCTTATAAACTGCAAGAGTATTTTGGAGCAGACGTGCTAAATATGGAATTTATGATTCCTTATGCCTTATTGCTCTCAGTATTTGTAGTAGTTTTTGAAGTTGTTTTAGGCGTGTTTTTACTCATTGGTTACAAACCAAAATTTACAGTTTACAGTTTGTTGGCAATGATAGTCTTCTTCACATTTTTAACCTTTTATTCAGCATATTTTGATAAAGTAAAAGACTGTGGTTGTTTTGGTGATGCATTAAAATTAACACCATGGGAAAGCTTTACTAAAGATGTTATTTTATTAGTGTTGATATTGATTTTGGTAAAAGGTTTAAGGCATATACAACCGCTATTTACTAAATTACCAACTACTGTTATTGCCTTACTCAGTTTTATTGTGTCATTATGGTTTGGTTACCATGTGTTAATGCATTTACCAGCTATAGACTTTAGAGCTTATGCTATTGGTAAAAACTTACCAAAGCAAATGGAAATTCCAGAAAATGCAGCAAAACCAATTTTAGAATACACGTGGACGTTTAATATCGATGGCGAGAAACAGGAATTTGTGACTAACGGAAGTTATCCAGAAGTTGATGGTGAGTATGTAGGCGTTGAAACTAAGACGATTGATGAAGGTTATGTGCCACCAATTCAGGACTTTTCTATTGAGTCTGAAGATGAAGACCTAACAACTTATTTCATGGAAAAGGATAAGTTGGTCGTAATCGCAATGTATAATATTACTGCATCTGAAACTGATGGAGTAGCTAAATTAAAACCCTTTACAGATAGAGCTACTAAAAAAGGCTACACAGTGATAGGTCTGACCTCTTCTGGTGCGTATGAAAAAGAAAAGGTGAAACAAGATTTTGACCTTAATTTTGATTTTTACTTGTGTGATGAAAAAGTGATAAAGACCATAGTGCGAGCGAATCCTGGTGTTGTTCTTTTAGAAAGGGGTACGGTTGTTAATAAAGCACATTGGAATGATATCGAAGATATAGAGCTTTAATTTGATAAGATACTTTATAAATAAACTGTTCTATGCACTTATCACCTTATTAGGTGTTGTTACAGTTATTTTCTTTTTATTTACCATTTTACCAGGTGATCCTGCAAAGATGATGTTGGGTCAAAATCAATCTACCGAACAAGTAGAAGCAGTAAAAAAGAAATATGGTTTCGATAAGCCTTTGGGAACACAGTTTTTGTATTATTTAAATGACCTATCTCCAATTTCATTTCACTCTAATAATTCAGAAAATTATACATATTTAAGCACTAATAAGTATAATGCTGCAAAGTTATTTACAATCAGAAATACTACCACGGTTGTAAAAACACCTTACTTAAGAGAATCCTTCACCAAACAAGGTAAAAAAGTAATTGATGTTATTGGTGAAACTATTCCAAACACCTTTGTTTTGGCAGTTTCAGCCATTATAATAGCTATAATTCTTGGGATTGTGTTCGGAATTATTTCAGCATTGTATAGAGACACTTGGATCGATAAAACCATACAAGTTTTAAGCACGTTTGGTATGAGTGTGCCTTCTTTTTTTAGTGCTATTCTTTTTGCGTGGTTGTTTGGTTTTGTGTTGCACAAATACACCAATCTAGAAATGACAGGAAGTCTGTATGAATTAGATGATTTTGGTGAAAAAATGACTATACAGTGGAAGAATTTAATACTTCCTGCCATTGTTTTAGGTATTCGTCCGTTGGCAGTAGTTATTCAACTGATGCGTAATTCGCTATTAGATATAATGAGTCAAGATTACATAAGAACCGCAAGAGCTAAAGGATTAAGCGAGTTTAAAGTGATAAAAAACCATGCCGTTAAAAATGCATTAAATCCTGTGGTTACGGCAATTTCAGGATGGTTCGCTTCTATGCTTGCTGGTGCCGTTTTTGTTGAGTATATTTTTGGATGGAATGGGCTTGGAAAAGAAATAGTTAATGCTTTAAATACTCTAGATTTACCAGTTATAATGGGTTCTGTTTTGGTTATTGCTATTGTCTTTATAACCATTAATGTTCTAGTAGATTTAGTCTATGCATGGTTAGATCCTCGCGTTAAGCTATCTTGATAATTAACTGATAATTATCAACAAGCATTGTGCTTTAAAAGCTTATTTTTGTATACTTCAAACTAAAGTAAAATCAATTTATAAAATCATGAGAAAACATATTGTTGCTGGTAACTGGAAAATGAATAATGGTTTAATTCAGACCAAAACCTTAATTACGGAGTTAATAAAGCAAGAAAAGGCCTCTGATGTAGAGGTAATGATTGCACCAACATTTACCAACTTATGGCACGCTTTCGAAGCAACTAGACAATATGATATAGAAGTGATCGCTCAAAATATGCACTTTGCAGAAAATGGTGCATATACAGGTGAGATTAGTGCGGGTATGCTAAAAAGTATTGGTATTAAATCAGTGATTCTTGGGCATAGTGAGCGCAGAGCATATTTTAATGAAACTGATGAAGCTCTAGCTAAAAAAGTTGATGCAGCATTAGCTAATGATATGCGAGTGATTTTTTGTTTTGGCGAAGAATTATCTGACCGCAAAGCAGGTAATGAGGAAACGGTTGTAGAAAACCAAATAAAAAACGCACTTTTTCATTTAGACGCAAATGCCTTCAAGCATATTGTTTTAGCTTATGAGCCTGTTTGGGCAATAGGTACAGGAGAAACTGCTACACCAGACCAAGCACAAGATATGCATGCATTTATTAGAAAAACTTTAGCTGAAAAATATGGTAACGACGTTGCAGACGAAGTTTCAATTCTTTATGGTGGAAGTGTAAAGCCAAACAATGCTAAGGAAATTTTCTCTAAGCCAGATGTAGATGGTGGACTAATTGGAGGCGCCTCTTTAAAGGCAGAAGATTTTTTTGCTATAGTGAACGCGTTTTAAATGAACAACACTATATACATAGGCTACGAATTTAAAGTAGAACCCCTTCAGCCAGCAACAGAAATTTTAATTGCAGAGCTTGGCTATGCAGGTTTCGAAAGTTTTGTAGAACACTCAAAAGGTGTTACTGCGTATATTCAAAAAGACGATTGGAATGCTTTTATACTAGAAGATATACAAATTTTAAACTCTGAAGAATTTAAAATTACCTATGAATTTAATGAGATAGAGCAAACCAACTGGAATGCAGAGTGGGAGAAGAACTTTAAGCCTATAGTCGTCGATGATTTAGTTACAGTACGAGCACCATTTCACGATAAACCTAGTACTAAATACGATCTTATTATTGAACCAAAAATGAGTTTTGGTACAGGTCATCATGAAACCACACATATGATGATTCAACATATTTTAAAGAACGATTTTAAAAATAAATCAGTTTTAGATATGGGTTGTGGCACTGGTGTATTAGCCATTTTAGCTGAGAAAGTTGGGGCAACAAAATTAGATGCTATAGATATTGATAATTGGTGCTACCTAAATAGTTTAGAAAATATAGAGCGAAATGATTGTAAAAATATTTCGGTTTATGAAGGTGATGTAAAACTGTTAGAAGGAAAGCAATACGATACAATTATTGCAAATATTAATAGAAATATTCTATTAGCAGATATACCTATGTATGTTAAATGTCTAAACAGTAATGGTGAATTGTATTTAAGTGGTTTTTACGAAGAAGATATACCGAAGCTTGAAGATTTATGTAATAAGCACATGTTAAAATTGAAAGAAACAATAAAAAGAGGGGATTGGGTATCGTTAAAATTCATAAATTAGTATAATTAAGACGAGAAATCCTCAAATCCGTTTGTAGTTATGACGAAAGAAAAATTATCAGAAGAATTACTCCTCGAAGAAGAAGTGTTGAAACAAAATGAGATTGTTTTATTTAATGACGATGTGAATACCTTTGATCATGTAATAGATACACTAATTTATGCATGTGACCACACACCAGAACAAGCAGAGCAGTGTTCTATAATTGTACATTACAAAGGTAAATGTACTGTAAAAACAGGCGCTTACGAAGATTTAAAACCTAGATGTTCTAAGCTATTGCAAGCAGGACTTAGTGCGGAAATAGTATAAAAAAGAAATCCCTCAAGCGAGGGATTTTTTATTTTGTCATTCTTCCGACAGCACAACTTACAAACGATTTTGCTTTTTTAGGTAAAGAGTTTTGTTCACCTACCATTGGGTATCCTAAATCTGAAAGTTTTGTTTTTGCAGCTTCAAACGCTTCATCATTATTATGATTAAAGCTTACTTCATCTGTATCATTGTTAACTGAAACATCGGATATGTCATCGAGTTTGGATAATTGTGTTAGTATAGTATTAGCACAACCACCACATTTTAGATTTTGTATTTGTATTGTTGTAGTCTTCATTTTGTAATTATTTGCGTTTACAGGTGTTCCATCCAAAAGGTAAATAAAGCGGACAGAAACTAATAAAACTTGTGAGTAAGAAAATAATAGCTAATGCCATTAAAACATAAGCCAGTGTACCTTCAATTACATTGAAATAATATAATAAGGCTATAGCAATAGCAATTATAATTCTAATGCCTTTGTCTAAACTTCCCATGTTCTTTTTCATAATAAAAGAGTTTTAAAGTGTTGATGGACAAACAAAATCGGTAGTAGGTAGGTTTGTTTTCTTAATAGCACCAAATCCGCCAGCGATGTCTACCAAATTATGGTAGCCTCTTGCTTTTAGTATTGAAGCTGCGATAACAGAACGATAACCACCAGCACAATGTACATAATAGGTTTTATCCTTATCTATTTGATCCATTTGACTGTTAATATAATCTAGTGCAAAATGCTGAGCATTTTCTAAATGCATGCTTTTATATTCACCATCTTTACGAACATCTAAAACATTTAATTCTGATTTATTTGCTCTTTTTTCAAATTCTTTAGCAGAGATAGATTCTAAGGAATCGATTTCTTTTCCTGAGGCTTCCCATGCGTCTATACCACCTTTAAGATAACCCAACGTATTATCATAACCTACACGAGATAATCTAGTTACAGCTTCTTCAGATTTACCTTCTGGGACTACTAGTAAAATAGGCTGTTTAATGTCTGTAATTAAAGCACCAACCCAAGGCGCAAACTGTCCGTTTAATCCAATAAATATTGAGTTAGGTATGTGAGCTTTAATATAATCTGATTGTGTTCTTACATCTAAAACCAATGCAGATTCATGATTTGCCAATGCTTCAAATTCTTCTGGTGTTAAGGGATTGTTTCCGGTTTTAAGAATGTCGTCAAAAGCATCATAGCCCGTTTTATTCATCATCGCATTCTTAGCAAAATATTGTGGAGGTGGTGCGATACCATCAAGCACTTCTTCAATAAATTCTTCTCTGGTCATATCTGCACGCAAAGCATAGTTTGTTTTCTTTTGTTCACCTAAAACACCAACCGTTTCTTTACTTAAATTTTTTCCGCAAGCAGAACCAGATCCATGTGCAGGGTACACGATAACATCATCAGCCAAAGGCATAATTTTTTCTCTTAATGAATCATACAACATACCAGCTAAGTCACGCTCTGTTAAATCTGATTTTATGGCCAAATCTGGTCTGCCAACATCACCTAAAAAAAGTGTGTCTCCTGAAAATATAGCGTAATCCTTACCGTTTTCATCTTTTAGTAAGTAAGTTACAGATTCTAAGGTATGACCTGGTGTGTGCAGTACTTTTATAGTAATATCACCAAGTTTCAATTCCTCACCATCGGTTGCCGAGTGAATGTTGTATTCTGTTTTTGCACCAGGACCGAAGACGATAGTAGCTCCAGTTTTTTCAGCTAAATCCACATGTCCAGACACAAAATCTGCATGGAAATGCGTTTCTAATACATATTTAATTTTAGCATTATTAGCTTTTGCTTTATCTATATATTGTTGCGTTTCTCTTAGAGGATCTATAATCGCTACCTCACCTCCAGATTCAATATAATAAGCTCCTTGAGCTAAGCACCCTGTGTATAATTGTTCAATTTTCATTAGTAATTATTTTCTACTAGAAATAAAACTTATAATTAATATAACTTCATCTCTTATAAATTTACGCTAAATTACAAAAGCATAAAAATCTTAGTGTACTATTTGTTACATAGTTCGTAAACTAATGCGGTAGCTTACGTTTTAAAATCCCATATACAAATGTGCCTGCCAAAGCAGCAGCTATTACTATTAACATAGAAAAAACACCTGTGCCCACTAAGATATACATTGGTCCAGGACAAGCACCAGAAAGAGCCCATCCGAGTCCAAAAATACTTCCACCTACTATGTATCTGATAAGTCCATTGTCTTTTGGAGGAACTCGTAGGTATGTGCCTTGCGTAGTTTTAAGATGTTTCTTTTTTGCAATTAACAATAAAATAACACCTGTAAAAACAGCGGAGCCAATAATGCCATACATATGAAAGGATTGAAATTTAAACATTTCAAATATGCGATACCAAGAAACAGCTTCGGATTTTACTAATACAATTCCGAAGAATATTCCAACTAAAAAAAACTTTAAAAAATTCTTCATTTTAGAATAGTATTGGAAAGATTAAATGAATCATGATTAAACCACCAATGAAGAAACCAATAACTGCAATTAATGATGGTAATTGCAAGCTACTTAAACCAGTTATGGCATGGCCAGACGTACAACCTCCAGCATAGCGAGTTCCAAAACCAACTAAAAAGCCTCCAACCAGTAGTATGGCAATACCTTTAAGAGTTAAAACATTTTTCCAAGCAAATAGTTCTGGTGGTAAAAGGCTATTTCCTACATTTTTAAAACCGAGTTCATGTAGATCTTTAATAGTTTCAGTACTTAGGCTGATGTCGGTTGGGTTAGATAGAAAAAAATGAGCAATAAACCCACCTACGATAGCTCCAATCACTACGGTGAGGTTCCATTTTTGACTTTTCCAGTCAAATTTAAAAAACTCAGAATACTTACCTGCGCCTCCCATAGCACACATAGTCCTTAAATTAGAAGACATACCAAATGTTCTTCCGAAATAAAGTAACAAAAACATGGTAATAGCAATGCATGGACCAGATACATACCATGGCCAAGGTTCTTTAATTAGTTCCATATAAATTATAAAATTTTAGTGTTGAGGGATAAGGGGTTTAATAAAGAATTAAAAATCTATAACATGGATTTTATTTCTTCCTAATGTTATTCTTTCTTGTTTTTCGAGTTGTTTTAACAATCTAGAAACTACAACTCTAGAGGTGTGCAAATCTTCTGCAATTTCCTGATGCGTAATTTCTAAATCTGTAGAAGCAGAAAGCTTTACTTTATCTGTAAGGTACTTAAAAAGTCTTTCATCCATTTTCATAAAAGCCAAAGTATCTATGGTTTCTAGCATTTCATCAAAACGTACTTGGTAACTTTGCAGAATAAAACTTCTCCAACTGGTGTTGGTATCAAACCAACTCCTCATTTCTTCTATGGGTATCATAATAACCGTAGTGTCTTCATCAGCAATGGCTCTTATCTTACTTACAGATTTGGCCATGCAACAGGTTAATGACATTGCACAAGTATCTCCAGACTCTAAAACGTACAGTAATAATTCGCTTCCCTCATTGTCTTCTCTCAAAACTTTAATATTTCCTTTAATTAACAACGGAACGTGCTTCAATTCTTGGCCAATATCAATTATAATATCACTTTTTTTGAAAGTTCTAAGTTCAGCTACTTTAGAAATATTTTTAAGTATTTCTTCGTCAAATAAGTAGGAGAAAGGTTGTATTAATTCTTTTGAAATCATATTTCAAAAATAATCATTTAGAATTTTGAAATAAATAGTTTGGTTGTTTTTTAATAAAAGTTATATATTTGCAGCCCTTTATAAGGCCACGTGGCGCAACTGAATAGCGCATCTGATTACGGCTCAGAAGGTTGCAGGTTTGAATCCTGCCGTGGTCACTAAACGGGATTTTTCAAAATTATTTTGAAAAGTCCCGTTTTTATTTCCTTCTAAGTTATCTGAAATAGAGGCGATTGCGCTGAATATCGAGTTTACTCTAAAAGTTCGAAGTCGGTCGTTTTTGAAGTCATACCCTATTCCTTCTGGAAAGAGCATAAATTGCAAAGAACGCTTGACTTCGATATTACCAGATTGCCACAATGACGGGAGGTTCAAGGCTAAATTTAATGCTTTGTCTATCGATTTTTTAAGGTTCGAACTATTAAATCCTGAGTTTGAAACTAACTCGGTTATTTTGTTCTTTTCTGACTCTAGTTTGGACTTGAACTTATCGTATTGCACTTTTGTTATTTCTTCAAATACGTAACGCTCTTCTAATCTATCCAGTTTAACATCCAGTTCTGTAGCTTGCGTGTTTAGCACCTTTGCTTCGTCAATTTGTTCCTTGTTTAAATCGATAAAGGTTTGCTCGATGATCTCTTTGAGAGGTTCGATGTATTTTGGATCAGCCAGTGTGTAGTTTTCTAAGAGTGCCATAAACGAGCTGTGTAGCTTTTTCGCACTTCTGTTTTCTCTACTACCTGATCTTCTATTTTTATAATAGTACAGTCCTTTCTTCTTAACTACATATCCAGTATAGGGTGTTCCACATTCTGTTGATTTGATAAACATTTTTAGTGGTAGGTTTTCATCATCTAGGTTGTACTTTCTTCCTTCTTCGCGAGAGTTGAGAAGATTGTGGATTTTTAAGAACATCTCACGACTAATCATAGGTTCGTGATTGCCTTGTATCACTTCTCCAGGTATCAATTTATTTACCATCAATCCGCAGTAAAAGGGATTTCTAAAATAGTCGCTAAGCTTTTTGGCAGATAGCTCTAATCCTTTTCTTTTGAGTTTTTTAGATATCTCAACGTGTGAGGTGTTTGACATTGCTTTCCACTCAAAAGCTTTTTTGAGAAGTTTCCCTTTGTCGTTGATTACAAAATTGGGTTTTTTACCCTTGCCCGGATTGGTATTTGTGTAGCCGTATGGCCAAGCGCCTGTCCAATCTCCTCTACGTAATTTTTCTTGCATTCCAGAAACGGACTTATCCCTTCTCAACTCATTATCAAATTGAGAGAACATATAATAAAGGTTCTGCTGAAAAGATCCTGCACTCGTAGAAGTATCTACCTCTTGTGTCGCAGAAATTGTGACGATTCCCTGCCTCTTGAGTTGATCACTTATATACGCTCCATTGGCTCCAGTTCTCGAAAAGCGATCATAAGAATAGACGATGATATAGCCTATGTCTTTCCTGCGTTTAACAAAGTTGAGCATCTTCTGGAAGTGCTTGCGTTCATCACTTTTTGCCGACTCATACGTCCCACCAAAATACTCAACCACATCAAGTCCTTTCTTCTGAGCTAGTTGCTCGCAGTATTTTAATTGTGTGTCTAAACTAGCATTGTTATCTGCCTGTTCTTTTGTAGAAACTCTGGTGTATATGACGGCGTTTCCTGCTTGTCTTAGAGACTTGCTGTCGTCTGTTCTGGCAAATTGATTAAAGATGGATAGGTCTTTCATTAGGATACGTTTTGTTGAACTTGCTTGCACAATATTTCTGCAAATTGTTCAAGATTCTTAATTATTTTATCTGCCTCATCTTCGCTCACATTCTCAAAGCCTTTAAATGACTTGAGCCTTTCTACAGACATTTTACTTTTAGATACTTCCTTATTGTCTTCTTTTTTTACATTTATCGATTGCATTGTTCATTCCGTGAATGCTATTCTATCTTATAGTCATAGCATTGGTGGGATTTGAGATGGCTCTCTGAGCTCATTGCATTTAGTTCAATCGATGCTTATCACGTTTTCATATTAATTTGTTCAAACTAGCTTCCGTTATGGGATTACAAGTACATTTGAATGGCAAATAGGGTATCTATTTTGCTTTTTGTTTCACGGTACGGCTTATCAAAACCACTTTTCCGTTTGCTTGTTTTATTTCGATATTCTGGTACTCGTGCTGTTTCAAAATATCAATAATTCTGTCTTTCTCACTAATGCGCTCCGTACCTTCAATCATATCTATCTCGCCATTCTTTTTGGTCACTTGGACAGATTGGTACGACTCACTTCTCAAGATGAGCATCACTTGAATTTCGTCTTTATTAAGACCAGCAAAGGCATTAAAATTTGGTTCAGAAAAGAGTACAGATATATTTTCTTTGACGACTTGATTAAGGTTTAATACGATATGATTGGTTACTTTACCTTGTTGCAAAAGCTTAACATATTCATAATCATCTGCCAGATAAATGTTACCTGCTATATCGGTTATGAGATATAACGCTTTCGCGAAAGCGAGTACCTGAATAGTCGCATATTCCAGCTTACTGACTTTCAAATTATCAATCTTAGTTTCTTCAAACAGAAATTGCCTAACAGGTTTGATCTTTTCGTTGGGAAAGCCCAGATTGCGATACTCGATGATGATGCCCATCCAAAGGATATCGATGAGGCTAAACTTGTTCCATCCTGCCGAAGTATTGCGTTTGTCCTGAAAAAGTCCAATATCCTGCCAGTGTGTAATCATACGCCTCTCAGCATTTACGATGTACTTATTTGCATATTCCTTCTCATTGAGAAGTCGCAATAAATTTGAATAATCTGTGTGTTCTTTTTTCAAGATTTAATTTTTACAATACAAACATAAACTTATAAACGTTACGAAACAAGGACGTTTTATTTCTTTTCAAGAACTGATATGTATTTCTCCATAGTCGCTTTTTCATTTTCTTGTGCTTTAATCAACCTTTCATTGGTTTCTACAAGCTTCAGATTGACAGCCTTGAGTTCTTTGTGGTGGCGCTTGTTTAGCTTGTCAAGCCTTTTGGATTTCTTCTTCAGATGAAACTTTAGTTCTTCTATTGTACTTCCCGTTTCATCACGTATGGCATTGAGTATTCTATAAAAATCCGGAATGCAGGCTTCATCTATTTGCTGTATGAAGTTATTGATAACAGTTTCGGCCGATGGGTTTAAGCTCGTGTTGTTATTTGTTACAATTTCCTTTGCCACGTTTTTAATGTCGCCTATTGTGCCATTTCCAGCGTGCGCAACAAATGAGCCCTTACCAGTTTTCTTGATGGAATAATCTTGATTGTTGTTTACAGTAGTCACTCGTGGAATGTAACTCAAGGATCTATCAGAATAGAAATAGTTCATATCTACGTCAAAGAGCTTTGCAAAATTGATCAACGCAAGATGCGGAATATGTTTTGCCCTACTTCTTACTGAAGAGATGATGCTTCGGTTAGAAGGATAAATCAGTTTCCCGAGGCTACTATCATTGCTTGGTTTTAATCCGAGCTCATCATTCTTTTCCAATACCTCGTCTATGGCCTCGATAAATTTTAAATCTATAGTATCGTAATCTGGATTCTGCTTCATATTATGTCTTTCATTATCAATTACTTCTTGTCGTTTGCGCTCTTTTTTCTCATTCATTCAATTCAGGGGTGATAAAATTATTATCTCTTTTTGTAGTTTATTAAGCAACGTTTATACATATATTTGGCGATATAAATGTAAAAATGACGTTAAATTGTTGCCAAATTTACAAAACTTTTACACTGAATTGTCAAACGAATCACATAAACTTTATAAGAATGTATCAACCCGATGAAATTAAGGCCATTACGAAAAAAATGCACAAGTACTTTGATAACCCCATTGCGCTTGTAGCTCAAGAATCTGGAAAATCCAGACCTACGGTATCTAAATTTTTTAATAGGAAAGAGATCAGGCCGTCCAGCGAAGAGCTCATTTATGAAGCCTGTCTCACACTTTTAGAATCTAAGCACGAGAAAACATTGCGCAATAGTAAAAAGGGAAAAGTCCTCACAGAGAACCTGCCTTTAAAGTCGCAAACATCGATGAAGTTATAATGCAGATCTCATCTTATGAAATTTGCCGAAAATAGCCCAGATGAAGGTTTCCTGAACCTTATAAAAAAAATCAAGGAAGAAATAGAGATGCTAAAAAAGCACCACAATCCGACTAGTGAGATAGACAAAGCACACACTTTGCTGTTTCATAACAGTCCTAAAAATGAGCATAGTTAATTATTCCATCGCCTTTAAAGCATTGGATTATCACATTAAAGAACACAACCAGAATACAGATCAACTTTCTAACCGCATACGACAGGCAATAGCCTCAACTGCAAAGGACATCATTAAGATTTACGGACTTTCTTTACTGAAAGCGAGCAATGTCACAACACTTGATCTTAAAAATTTACCACCCTTAAAAACCAACAATCTACAGTTGGCTAAAATGGGCAACGCCAGTCCCAGAACCATCCAGCGTCACTTAAAACGACTCATAGATGCAGGCATCATTATCAATAAAAAATGGCACGGTACCAACTCAGGATATGACCTTTGGGTCGAGCCAAAAATCCTGTTAGCAACTGGTTTAAAACCTGTGGATAAGCCTAAAATCCAGCAGGATTCACAGAAATTACAATCTACACACAATCAATCGGTTAAAAATATTCCTACGACAACTTGTCGTCATACAGACTCTAGTAACAATGGTTACATAAATAATTTAATAATAGGCGTTGATAACTCAAGTCGAGCCAAGCTATTCGGGAATAAAAGGAATTCGCTACCGCTCACAAAAGAAACAACGTCACGCAACGCTTCTAGCAACACTTTTACAGGATACACAGGGAAAAAATGCCCCAAAAATTCCAATGATGCAGGGGAAAATGCGCGGATGCGAGCCACAAATCAAACTGGCGCCGAAAATTTGCCACGAGATTCGGCTCGTTCCGCTTCCCTTTCTGTGTATGTGAATGCGCTTTGGACGCTTTCGCGAAATGTGCTCTACCAAGACACCTATCTCACTGAATCCCAGGTCAAAATCGGAAAAGAACTGCTCTGGAAATGGTACGATCCAGTACCTGACAAACATCTGGCAAACGTTCATCAATGCTATGTAGATCGCATCGAACTCGTGCGGAAATATCTTGCCAAAGATCCTCAAAACAGATTTGTACAATTGCCACATCAATATTTTGATTCCAAAAACAAAACAGGGTTTGCTGGCACCAAAAAATGGTGGCAGGATCACAAGAAGAGACAGCTTGAAGTGCAGTTAAAACTCATTGTCGCTTCACAGATCCGCAGGTTTTTGAACAATGAGAAAAAGGATACTGCAAAGCAAAAACCTAGATTGGCACTTTTCAGGCAATGTGAGACGAGAATAGGCAAACTCGGTCAACCTGAACTCTTGCAACACTTTCACGCAAGTGTACTCAACCCATCTACACAACGATTTTTATACACCAATACTTAACGAATGAAACGTATTTTCAAAAAGAAAAACGTTGCCTTGACCAATAAACTCAAGGGAGCGATTGCCGAGATATCTATCGATGTCTTTGGTTATGAGAAGAAAATTTCTCTAAACATCATAAGCTACACCGAGCATATTGCAACCTGGCAACAGATCCCTGTCGAGCGCTTGTACCTGCGTATTTATCAAGAACAGCACAAAGTACTTTCTTATCTGTATGATCAAGATGTGCTGATGAAAGAAATACCAACAGACGAACTCGCTTATTTCTTCTTAGAAGACAGCATTGCAGCGTTGCCCAATGTGCGTAACAAAATTGCCTTCAGTATCAAAAAGTATCTCAAGGAATTTGCTACGGCAAATCATATCTGTGACCAAGATGTACAGATTTGGCTCAACGTCAAGCAAGGTGTCGTCACGGTCAAGGCTTTTCATAAAGAAAACTATATCAAGGAAATATCACTCTTATCACTCATTAAATATTTCAAATAATGCAACAAAAGAAAAAAGGCTGGAAACTAGGCCAGGACTCAGAAACCAAGATGATCGTCTGGTTTAAAGACGGTAACGTACGCACAATGTACTCTATAGATTGGAGACATAAACTGTCTAAAACGAAAAGCCGGGAAACAGGTTTAATTCGCTTTCGCAAAAAGATAAAAGAATACGGTCCCTTAGCCGGTACTATTGAGATTTACGATAAAGCGACAGGACAACGCATTGCCAAATTTTACGAAGGAAACGAGATGAATATTAATGCCGAAATCAACTGATATGAGAACCATTTTAGAACTTCAGAAACGATTAAAGACCGAAACTTCTTTCCGTCGGAAATATCCAAATTGTAAAGAAAATGATGATACCATTCATTTACTTTATGTTTCACCCTGCTTGGATGCCACAGGATATTATCGAGCAATAACACCAGCATTAGAGTTGAACAAAACTGCGTCACATACCGCCATAATCACTAAGATTGAGACTTTTGACTTTAATAAACGTTTTGAAGATTATGAAAACTTGATTGATGAACAACTTTTATATTGGGCAGATTACATCATCTTTCCAGTTATATTCTCAGATGTGGATTTTTTTATCAAAGCTATACGCGTCTTGCGTCCAGATGTGCAATTGGTAATGGATGTGGATAAGAATTACACCGCTATTCCACAAAGTCACACAATGTCACGCAAGATTGGTACTCGAGATAAAGAGCAGTTGTTATCTAATATGATTTCAATGGATATTGTAACAACTGCAACAAAACCACTATCCAACTTTTACAAAAAATTGTTGTTACAAAACTTTCCCAATCACACCACACACGTAGTGCAATTGCCATCTTTAGTGTCACGACTGGGTTATGAAGAGATACCACCGTTGAAAAGGAATGACTCTCAAATCATTCGGATTGGTATTTTAGGTAGTAAAAGTCAGTTGTCAGATTTGCTAGTCCTTAAGGAACTAGTTGCAAAAACGAAAGAAGTCCTTAAGGAAGGAGTTCAATTTGTCTGCTACGGTTGGAACGGACAAGACATTCAAGGCGAGCTGGTTCTTAAAGGATTAGCCGTAGAATATCATAAGCCCGTCGCTTTTGAAAATCACTTTAAAACATTGAATGATTTGGCACTAGATATAGTTCTATTACCAAGTGAAAAGAACCGCTTTTCTCAATGCGAACCTTACACTACGCTATTAGAGTGCGCAGTTTATGGTATTCCGGCAATAGCCTCTGTTTATCATCCGGCTAAGCAAGTTCTTAAGGAAGGAGAAACAGGACTGCTTGCCGAAACTTCTGACGATTGGGTAAAGTCCATCTTACGATTAGTAAAGGATAAAGCTCTTCGTGAGCAGATGGGCAAAAACGCGCTCAAGTCCATCTGGATGGAACAGCACTTTACCAGTAGGCAGTTACAGTTGTTTCAGGATTTGTTTATTTAGGCAAGTTTATTTTGGAAGAATTTAATCTCCTTTCTTATGCTTATGCGGTTTTAATGACGGTGTGTTCCCACCGGTCTTTTTATTATCTCGCTGACGTCTATCTGGTTTGCCAGTTGACTTTGCAATTCTTTTTGGACCTGTCTTGATTCCCATAATATTGTATTTAAAATGTTGTACTAATTTAATCATTTACAAGCTGTTTGAAGATTTAAGTTTTCAACATCATCTTGATTTTATTAAGATGATGTTGCGTACCGAACAAGCCAATATTAATTTATACAACCTATAAATTCAAAACCCTAGCTCTCGCTAGGGTTTAATGTCTATTGACCTATAAGCATCACGCTTCGACGTACCGCAATCCCTTTGCGTGACGCCACTTTCGCGAAAGCGAAATCTATATTTATCCCAAGTCACACCACAAACTAGTCCCTAAGCGACTAGCAAATTTTGGGATCGCAAATGCAGTTAACCAGTACACTCAACAAACAGAAAAAAGGCATTGAGCTTCATTTTAGCGAAGTGCTTCCTAAAGAACTAGCATTTCATTTGAAGGAGCTTGGTTTTAAGGAAACGCTGTCAGATCCTACCAAATGGTATGTGGACAATCATCCTGCCTACTGTCGCTATACGGAAGAGCTGGAAAAGGAATTTGGCAGAGATGGCGATTGGAAACAGGTGTTAATCCATCCATCTTTTGAGTCGTCCTTAGAAAACATCGACTCTGGTCAGTTTTCCTATGTAACGATCTTCCTTAAGGGACAGCAAAAAGCTGAGCAGGAACATTTCGTTGTATTTGATTCCTACAAGAAAGTAGCCTATGAGATTGCAAGTCGCTTTGCGATGCGTAAATATGGCGATGCACTCAAGCATATAGAAGTACATCCTCGCAACTATAAGAGAAAGTCGCGCGTCCTGTTTAGAGATGGGAACGTGATAGATGGTATGGTCGCTTTAGAAAGTGAACGTACAGAATTGGAAGTCGCTAAGGAAGTACCTTCAAAAGATGAGCTAGTTGCTAAGAAAGGAGAAATAGAAAATAAGGAAGTTCCTAAAGAAATAGCACCAAAAGAAGAAGATGATTCTGGTTATCAAACGGATGCAGAACGTAACCTTTCTACACGGTCGATTTTAAAAGAAGTTATTGAAAAACTCAACGAGCAGACCGAAGAAGTGAACGACGAACCAGAAACGATTATCTCTACAACTATAAGCGACCTCGAAGATGCCTCAGAGCAGTGGAGCGAGATTCATTTTAGAAACCATCTCTTAAAAGCCTTGCAAAACTTTAAGGATTGGGTGTACGACCTGGAAATTGGCGACCGAGCGATGGCGTTGATGCAAGTCAATCGGTTATATCAGTCACTGAAGTTGGAACTCATTCCCTTAAAAAAAATCAAGATCGAAGCGCTGGCGGTATCAAAAGATATTTTTAGTCGGGATCATATAGTTCCTAATGTGCTTGTGCCCGTGCACGCTGGTGAACCTTTTCAATCTGGAAGTTTGACCATAGGCGATGGCAATTTCTTAAAATTTAAGTTTCCCCAACTTTATAAAATCACAGACGAGAATCTCAATCAAGTTTCTGGTCTGGAGCTTTTTCAGCTTTCGCAAATGCCACATCCTAAAGATTATGGCGTAAAAGTGAATCGTTCAGCACTGTTACAGGAGTGGGAAAATCGTGGTCCGGAAGCTTTCTCAGCCATCGGTTACCCAACAGACTTGGATTATCCCTATGTAAATATCCATACGGGATATAGAAGTGTCTCGCCTTTGGGCGCAGAAATCGACATTGAAAACGACAGTCATAAATGGTGGTCTGTGGTGGAGCATTCTCGTCCCGTGGCAGATCCTCAAAAAGGCATTGAAATCATAAATGATATGCTTTTGCAGTTGGTAGAAGATCATTTGGACTACGTAAATCCCAAAACGGGCAAACCCAAAACGGACAAAAATTCGAAGGAAGCTTTCAGCGAAATGCAATGGCAGATGAACCGTTTAGAACGTTCAAAAGCTACTCTTCAGGCTTATTTAGATGATCAGAACAAACCTAATCCTGCGCCTAAATCACTTCCTAAAAAACAAAGTTCTACAAAATCGAAGTCCAAAAACGATTACATAGATCGTGTTGTGGCTGTGATGCATATCGCTTTCGCGAAAGCGGAACGTCTATCAAAAAAGAAAGTCGAAGCCTTAAAGGATGAAACAGGTGCGCCAAACATCGGTGCGCTCTGGGAAGCAGTAGAATTGAGTTGGCTCTTGTGGTACAAAATGCTCTATAAAGAACCGATTCCATTTGAAAGCCGATTGCGAAAAATGGACTTTTTTTGGAGTCAGATACAACCTACGTATGCGTATTCAGACAGTAGTAAGGAACTCTACAAGCAATACTCAACGCCTTGTCCCATAGGTGCAATCGTGGCAGAATACACACAGATGAAAGATGCCGAGTTCATTTTTGAACCAAGCGCAGGTAATGGCTTATTGCTGGTAGGTGCAAATCCGCGAATTACGCACGTCAACGAGATTGACAACAGCCGAAAGAAATCGCTGGAATATCAAGGTTTTGGGCGCATTACCAATAACAACGCCGCCGAGCCTTTTCCAGAAGTAATGACCAAGGTTCACGACGTGATTGTAACCAATCCACCTTTTGCAAAATGGGAAGCATCAAAGTTTGATAAAGAACGTATTGCCAATAAATACTTTAATAAACATCGTGGGATTGCCAACCATATTCGTCTGGAACATTTGATGGCAGGACTCGCTTTGCACACGATGAAAGATGATGGCAAAGCAGCTATTATCATAATGGGTCACGTCTATTTTGGCGAAGATGGACTCTTTGCTAAGTACCGACCTTTCTTTAACTGGTTGTACCGCCATTATCAGGTGGATGATATCATCAATATGAACAGTTATAAGCTCTACAATAAACAAGGCGCTGTGACCAAAACAATGCTCATACTCATAGGTGGCAGAAAGTCAAAACCATTTGGAGTAGCACCAGATCGTTCCAAAGCACCAGAACTGAACACGATGGTTGAGAGTTTCTTTGATCTCTGGAAACGTGTGAAGTCACACATCAAACCCAATCTAAATACACTCATATCCCAACTCAAAAAAGCAAGAACCTAATGATATTTTACAATAACCAATTAATGTCTGGAGATATCAAAGCACGACTTTTTATGGTCTCAAATCCATCAAAATTTGAGCGTTTTGAAGATCACGAAGCTGGCATTTTTATTCAATTGCACGAACTCATCGAGCAAGCAAGAGCAGTGGGCGAAAATCCCATCGCACTCATAGAAGAATATCTGGAAGTGGTTTACAACGAAGGAAACACTACCGATGAAATCGCCAGTTTTCTATTGAAAACCGACAAGATGCAGACCGCACTCTGGACGCTCAAGGAAAGTTGGGACAAGATGGATGATAGCCTGCCGACCAGTTCTATAATGTATGGTGGTATGGATAAGGAAGAAGCCGTGCAATTGTATTCAGAAACCACGCTTCGCAGCTATTTGGAAGCATTAGCCTTTTTCAAAAATGAATAACGAAGAACTCGATATCAAAGAAGCAGAATTCAGTCAGAATGCTGATGAAGTTGCAAAACTTGCTACGCAGGAGGCAGCTTTGGTTCCTTACGTGTCTAAGTCACAGGCACCGTATAAAATGAACACGCTCATACCGCGCAATATGGCTTTTGAAGTTCAGAAGTCCCTAAATCGTATTGTGAAGGATAAAGGAAACATTGACAATTACGTGCGCAACCAGCTCAAGTATGAATCTACCAAAGCAATGTGGAAAGGCTTGGGTGCAGAACAAGTAGATGCCGTAGGCCTCTATCTCAAGCAATTTGAAAATGAGCAAGGTATTATCATCGCAGATCAAACGGGAATTGGGAAAGGCAGGCAAGCTGCTGCGGTGATACGACACGCAGTTATGCAGGGCTTTCTTCCCGTTTTTTTTACAAAAAAGCCCGATCTGTTTACAGATATGTATCGGGATCTCAAAGCCATCGGTTTTGACAATATCCGACCTTTTATTGTCAACACAGATACCGATGCCAAAGTGAAGGATGCAGACGGAAAAGTGGTTTTTAGCCCAATGAACAGCAAGGCGCAATACGAACTTATCACTACCGAAAAAGAGTTTCCCACAGAAAGTCCAGAGTCTATTGAGTGGCACAAAAAGATAGGCAAGAATCTACCAGATCCAGATAAAGTACCGTTTATAACAATCACAGAAACACTCGACCATTTACCAGTAGGCTACGATATGATTTTCTGTACCTATTCACAGGTTCAGTCGGCGCATCCTTACAAACGATTGTGGCTTGAAAGTATGGTCAACAACGGTCTGGAAGGCAGCAAGAAATACAGGAAAGTCATTTTCATTCTTGACGAGTCGCATATGGCCGGTGGCTTTGATTCCATCATTGGTACCTGGATGCGCGAAGTACTTCCGCAGACAAAGGCGTGCTGTTTTTTGAGCGCCACCTTTGCCAAATATCCAGAAGTAATGCCGTTTTACGCAAAGAAAACTGCCATAGCTGAGACTGGTCTTACCGATGCAAGTTTTGTACGCTCGATGACAAGTGGCGGTTTGGCGCTTCAGGAAATCGTAGCGTCTAATCTTTCAGAAAGTGGGCAACTCATCAGGAGACAGCGGTCTAATGAAGGCATCAACGTAGATTACATCACGCTGGATGCAGAGCCACAACGCAGTAAAAGCCGTGCGAGTGTGAACAGTATCATATCGTTGATGAATGAAGTGGTACAATTTGAACAGGAATTTGTGGCACCATTGCTGGCAGATATTCACGCTTCCGCGAAAGCGCAGGGCGAGCATATGTCATCTAAACCCAGAAGTCTTGGCGTAAAGCAATCGCCTTACTTCTCAAGAGTCTTCAATATCGTTGATCAGATGTTATTTGCCTTGAAAGTAAAGGATGTGGTAAATCACACCGTCAAATTACTGAAGGAAGACAAGAAAGTGGTCATCGCATTCAAATCCACGATGGGTGCTTTTTTAAAGGAAATGAATCTGGTTAGTGGTGATGTAATCCCTAACGAGCAAATGGATTTTGTACGTACGCTAGTACGTGGTCTCGACGGTATTTTCAACTACAATTATACCGCAATCGATGGCTCAAAAACCAGAGAACGTATAGAACTCGAAGAATTACCACAGAAAGGTATTGAGCGATATAAAGATATCAAGAGCCGAATGGTTCTTGAGAGTTCTGGATTATCCATTTCGCCCATTGATGAATTAATACACTTGATTGAAACCCAGAAAAAACCAAAACATTTAGGCGGTCACACCGATATGTACTTTAAAGTTGCCGAAGTTACAGGCCGTAATCAGCGTATTGCGATGGATGGTGATGAAGCGGTTGTACAGGCTTTTCGTAGTAATACCGAACGTTCTTTCAGAATGTTCAATAGTGGCGATTATGATGTGCTGCTCATTAACCAAAGTGGTAGTACAGGATCTTCTGCTCACGCCAGTAAAGATTTTAAGGATCAACGCCAGCGAGCGATGATTGTGCATCAGTTTGAATTGGATATCAATACCGAAGTTCAGAAACGTGGTCGTATCAATCGTACTGGTCAAGTGGTGTTGCCCGAATACTATTACATCACAAGTGACATTCCTACGGAAAAACGACTGATGACTATGCTCAAGGCAAAATTGAAATCGCTGGATGCTAATACCACAGGCTCACAGAAAACCAATGATGAAACTCTAAAGAGCGCAGATTTTCTAAATAAATATGGCGATATCGCAGCGTGGAATTGGGTAGATGAGAATCAGGAAATGATGGAGCAGCTCGGTTATCCTACTTATCAAAAGAAAACTGATAAAACCGGAAACATACGATATGAGCGCAATGGGTTTAAAGATGGTGCGGTGCGACAACTGACTGGACGTGCGGGCTTACTCAAGGTAGAAGAGCAAGATGCCTTGTATGATGATTTGTTAGAACGATATGACCATCAGATAAAACTGGAAAAACAGCAAGGTACCTATGATCTTGAAACCGAATTCTTGCCACTCGATGCAGAAACTAAAAAGCGTTTTTTGTTCCAGAAAGGTCAAGGTGGCGCTACACCTTTCGGGAAAGATACCGTGCGTGATATTACCATCGTCAATAATCTGAAACGACCATTTACCAAACAAGATATTGACAAGCGCATCACAGATGCACTGGATGGTCAAAAACCTGTTCAGGTGCGTATGAAAATGGTAGATGCCATCAATGAAAAATATCCATTGCTTATTGAAGAACGCAAAGCGAAAAAGCTGGATGTCATCAATAGACTGAAAGAAGATCGGGACAATTTACCGCAACGTGGTAGTGGCAAGACCGAAAAAGAAAACGAGCGCATACAGTCCGACTGGACGAAGCTAGAAGAGATCGTCCACGCAAAAACATCACAGCTTGCGACCTATGTTGCTGGTTTGGAAAATACTAAGCGCTCTATCATCAGATACATCACGATGTGGAATATAGGCGATGTGGTACGAGTTCCTTTTATCGGAACTACTATCACACCATCTTGGGGCATCTTTTTAGGTGTGAGCATCGGTAAATCTGGAAAGAACCCATACACCTTAAGTAACATCAGTCTCAAGTTTGGAGTGACAGATTCAAGAAAGATTTTGACCTACAGCTTACAACCAGCAGAACAGAGTTTTATCTCACAGATTTTTACAGAAAGTCGAGATATCTCTGAAGCTGATGTGCAAATGGTTAATCTGGAATGGAATGAACTCATCAAAAAAGCATCTTCAAAACGAGAACGTCGTCATATCCTTACGGAGAATATTGTAGGTGCTTCTAATCAGATAGGTACTCAAAACAAGCTCATTAAGTACAATACAAAAGAAGGAACCATCAAGAACGGCATCTTGTTGCATCGAGATTTTGGTAAGGATGGCGAAGCAAATTCGGCAGTATTACCTATTTCTGAAGCGTTCAACATTATTAGAAAACTGGACATAGATGACTTTTTTGCAGATCACAAGCTCAACTTTCGCGTAAAGCGTATTAGTGAAAACTATTTTCAATTGTACCTGGATAAAAGAGATCTCTATCCTGCGATTATTGATGAGAAACTACGGTCGTTCTTGAAACGAGCAGATGGTCAATCACAGGATGAGTTGCCAGATTTTGTGCAAAATGCTGGAGATATGACCGCAGCCCTGCATCTGGAAAAGCTGCAATTGTTTTTGAATCGGCTGGATGCATTTGGCGTGCAGTTTCTAGGTCACGCACGTGAACTGGAAGATTGGGAAATTGAAAATGAAGCCGAGTGGAAATCAAAGACCAAATCTACTTCTGGCAGTTATAAATATCGATTAGGACGTGCTTATGGCCAGGGCAGTAATCCTACGACTGGATTTGTGAGCTATGAAGAACCGAGTTCGCAATATGAATACGGACTGGTCATTTACAACCGCCCATTATCAGATAAAGAGAAATTCAATTACTCGCTTATTCCCGTGTTTAAGAATGTGGAAGAGCCGTACCAAATCTGGAAAACGGAAACGCTTGCCTCTGGATTAAAAGATGACTTCAACAACATTGTAAGCGATGCTCGCAGACTGCCATTGCACGATGCTATTGAAAGCTTGGGTTACTTTATTCTCAATCATCCACACGAAGATGGAAATGCCGAGTTTGTGTTTGGAGATTATACGTATCAAGACTTGGGACGTATGTTTTTTGAAGATACGATTGCCCAGATTTCAGCTATTGATGAAATGATTAACCAATTACAAATCGCACAGGCATAGATGAAAATAAATCCCAACAAGATGTACATCGTCTATAGCCCGTATTACAATTCCCGTAAAGGAATTTTTAGTGGAAAGCCCACGACGATGCAAGAGCTTAAGAACAAATTCAGGCGTGGCTTGGATGCGACAGTTATCATAGCGATTTATTCTACCAAAAAGGAAGCTAACGCCGCCGCAGATCAACTTTTTAAAAAGAGCAAAAACAAATGACCCAAAGAAAATTAGATATACCAGAAGTACAGCAGATCCCGCAGTTTATGAAAATTATGGACGATTTGAGTGTAGGCAATAATCCTTACTTGGTAGGTAGTGCAGGAACAGGAAAAACAACATTGGGCGAAAAAGTAGCTTATGCTATTAATGGCAGATCAGAAAATGATGGGAAGGAACTGCCTTTTACCATTGTGAATTGTAATCAATGGACTTCGCCAATTGACATTAAAGGTGGACAGACAATTTCTGGTTACAAAGAAGGAGCACTCATTGAAGCCTGGCGTGATGGAAAGATTTTGATTCTGGATGAAATGCCCAAGCTCGATGCCAATACCGCAGGATTGCTTAATGATGCGTTAGCCAAAAGTGCCCGTGAAGATGCCATTATTTTTAATGGACAGAATGAGCCCATCGTGAAGCATAGAGGTTTTGGTTGTATTGCCACAGGAAATGTTATAGGAAAAGGTGCAAGCGGAAACTATGTAGGGAATAACAAACAAGATGCGTCTTTGCTAGACCGTTTTAGTGGATCGATTTACCGCATCGGTTTTAACGAGACCTTAGAGCGACAACTGGTGTATGCGCCAGTCGTAAATATGTGTATCGATATTCGTAAAGCAATACTGCGCTATGAAGGAAAAGAAGCCGGCGATGATGATACTGAAGACATAATGACTTTGCGTACAATGCTCAATTTAGAACGTGCTTACGAACTCGAAATGAAGCGAGAAACAGGGATGAAGGACGAATTTGGCAAAACCTACCGCAAGATGCCAAATGGAAAAACTTTAAAAGATGCCCTAGAAAGCTACTTTATCGCAATGAACCGTGAGAAAGCTGAGCATATCAAAACTGAGGTCAATCTGGAAGGATTTCTGAATTCGTATAAAGGCAGCGTGATGAAGGCGGAGTTTATTAAGGAGTTTAAGAGGCGTATTGGGTAAGTTTAGCAACAACTTTTATTTTCCTGTATCGGTGGACAAGGTACAGACCCATAAGAGCAATAAACGCAACAATCCCCTTTATTTGGTTTTAGAACCTCTTTACAGTTCTCGCATTCGTAAAAGAATTGACAGGCGTTTGTTGGCATATCTTCTACTTTTTTATGTCCGCAGTTCGGGCAGGTAATTTCAGATTTTAATATAGTTTCCATTCAATTTTTGATTAAAGCATATGTGGTATGTCAGAAGCTAATGTTGGATATGAGAAAATCATTGTTCTAATCTCATTGACTTTCATCTTTGTTTTTATGGCCATTGCAAAAAGATTGATTGTTTCTTCTGTATGTGGTCCGATTAGATGCGCACCCAAAATTGTTTGAGTTTCTTCGTCAATGATAGTTTTGAATGCATATTCTTTTACATTCAACCTTTTGGCATTAAACCAACTGCCAACTTCCTTAAAATTTACGCGAATATTGTAATTTAGCTCTTTCGCTTTCGATTCAGTATAGCCAACAGATGCCATAGTAGGCAAAGTAAAAACTACCGTTGGCATAGGTGGATAACGTACTTCTTTAGAATTGCCTTTAATTATATTTGAAGCAACCGTATGACCTTCCAGGACTGCAACCGGCGTTAATGGCAAACCTTCCGAATCTGCCGCATCGCCCGATGCATAAATATGAGGGTTTGAAGTACTTTGAAGATATTCGTTAACGGTAACACCTTTTTTAGTATAAGTTATATTGGCTTTGTCCAAATCCAGATCAAATATTGCAGGTGGTCGTCCGGCTGAATTAAAAACAGCTTCAGCTTCATAATATTCTGTTTTCTCTGCGTATTTACCCTCTACGCGATACTGGTCATCAATTTTCTCAATAGCGGTAACATCTGTATTAAGAATAAGTTTTATGCCCAACTCTTCTGTGGCTGAAACAAGATATTTTACAATATCCTGTTCAAAATTTTCCAAGGGATTTTCTCCACGATGAACAATAGTAACTTCTGCTCCACATCGAGCTGCTATATGTGCGAACTCAAAAGCGATATAGCCACCACCGATAAACAATAAAGATTTTGGCAATTTTTCTAAATTCAAGAAATCGGTACTGGATTTGGCATAATGACCACCTTCAAAATCTAAAACTCGTGGCTTGGAACCCGATGCGATTACAATTTTGTTAGCCTTTACTTTGTAGCTTCCAACTTCTAATGTGTTTTCTGACAGAAACTTTGCTGAATTATGAAAGGTATCTATTCCGTTCTTTTTATATCCTTTTTCAATTTTTGGTGGCATTTCATCCACAAAGGTTTGTTTAAAGGCCATTATGTCCTTCCAATTTATTTTAGGTATGGTATCGATGCCATTACCTTTGAGTCTTTTGGCAAAATCTCGTACTTCCGTAGCGCCAATAATTACTTTTTTTGGGTCACAACCTCTCAAAGCACAAGTGCCACCATACGGTAGATCATCTGTGATTCCGACTTTCAGGCCTTTTAAGGCGCACTTATTGGCGATGGTCATTCCTGCCATTCCCGAACCAATGATGAATACATCGTATTCTTTCATACTAATTGATTTGTTTTTTGTCGGTTACCTTATAGCCTGTGGAGTTAATTGCCTTCTCAATTTCCGTATCATTTGTTTTGGTTTGGTCAAATTCAATGATGGCATTCCCATTTTCGTAGGATGCTTTTGAGTTTATAATTCCGTTGAGCTTGTTTACTTCGTGGTTGACGTGCTCTTCGCAACTTGCACAGGTCATCCCTTTTATATCAAAATTTACCGTATGGATATTGGATTGATTGACTACAACCACTTCTTTTTTATTATCCGGATAAAAGATGTGAGCGTAATATGGAAAACTTATTGATATAGCCGCAAAAAGCGTAATACCTATTAAAAAACCTTTAGTTTGAAACCACTTTGGCTTCGCATCCACTTCACAACAATCCTCTGCTTTTTTCGGTTTTAGATAATCATACCACGCATAACCAATTGCTACGACAGCGATACCAATTAAATAGGGTCTAAAGGGTTCCATCCAAGATAAAGCGGATGCACTTCCCCCAACGCCGGCAATTAATGCAATCACTGGTGGTATGCAACAAGATGATGCGGCTACAGCAGCAAACAAACCTGTATAAGCTGCATTTTTTGATGTTTTTACGGTACTCATTATTAAAAATTTATGCTGTTTTTCTTTTTAATTTAATTGACTTAAAAATACTATCCAGAATATCCGTCTCATCTTCGTTCAATGAATAGTACAAGGTTTGCCCTTCTCGCCTTGAGCTTATAATATCTGCATCTTTCATTTTTCGTATATGCTGTGAAACCGCGGGAACACTCATACCTAAAATGTCGGATAAATCACAAGGGCACAATTCTTTTTCCATGTTTAAGAGGAATAGAATTTTTAAACGAACCTCATTACCTGAAATGGCTAGTAGTTTTGAAATTTTATCAAAACCATTAGCCATACCATCAATAGTAGTTCTACAGTTTTGCAGCTGCTTGTGGTCAGCTTCAGCTCGTGTGCAAGATATTTCTAGTTTCATATTATTGCTTTAGACGGGCAAATATATAATTAATTACGTATTTAAGCAAATACTTAAATAAATAAACAATTGTCCCAAACTACAATCCCATCCCCAAACAACTCACGCCACTAATTCTATTTTTAAAAGAATTAAGTGAGTCGACCGCAAAAACATACAGCCCAAAGTACCAATGGCAAATACAACTATCTCTTGTTTGATAGTGTGTTTGCCTTTAATGCGTTTGTAGATCACGAGATACAGCAACTTAGCAAGACAAACGCCTCACGGTGGAATAATGTGGTGCAAAGCACTATCCAAAACTTAAATTCTGGTACCGAATGGTATGGCAATCCTACGCCCAAGGATATTGAAGAACTTAATGAGCACCGCACCTTTTCTGGGATGGAGCTGGTGCGCAAGATTCAGCCACAAATTAAGGACAAGCTTGCGAAGTATCTGGACTATTTAGAGGATGCCGTATTGCCCAAGCCTAAGATGGCTTACAACGATCGTGGTCTGGGCGTGTTTTCTTTTGAGCGTGCGGCGATGGCGATGTTTAAAAACTTTCCCGTAGATACCAGAACACCTGTGGATACTGCCGTGAGCCAGATGAATATTGAGCTCAACAACCACAGTATCAACACATCGGTCAAAACGGTGTATGCTTATTTTCAGGACAAACAGATGTCCTATCCTGCGATGCAACTCTACATTATGGCTGGCGCAAATGCAAATGTGCAGGGCGATCAGCTGCTTTACGTAGGCCTTGCCTGTGCCGAGCTTGTGGAGTTTCTGGAGTTGCGTGGCATTTCGGTAGAAGTTAACGTGATGATCGGCACTTCATTTAGCAATCAGGTGGCGATGGCTTGTGTGCGCGTCAAACGATTTCAGGATAAACTGGATAAGAATCAGCTGTTATTGATCAGTAGTGATCCGCGTTATTTTCGGTTTCGTGGGTTCAAGAGTTTGGTGGCGTTGAGCAACTATTTTGGTTTGACCATTCCATCTGGTCTCGGCAGTATTACTGCACAAATGGGAGCCGCTTTCGCGAAAGCGATCAACTCAAAAGGCTTCGTTTTTGAACAAAGCTACGCGATGGAAACCGCCGTAAACGAAGTGACGCAAATCATAGAAAATTATAAAACGCAACTCGCTGTATAATGGATAAAAAGGTGCTCAAACAGACTGTGATTGATTCCATAATGGACAGAGCCATTGCCATTAATAAAGCCTGTGCTGAGCAATGTAGAGATTTTGAAATTATGCTTTCGCGAAAGCGTAAAAACACATTAATACTGCGATGGACGAGTATTAATATTTCAAATGAAGATAATCCCGTGCAGCAGTATCGCTATGAGTGTTTCCAAACGGATGGGACACCGCAACTGTGCTCTGTGCATTATGCAGATCAAGAGGAAGCAAACGAATTTGTCTGGTCGCTAGAACCGCTGTACCATCAATTATATGCCATAGATCATAAATTATAGATATGTATAAAACCAAAGATATTTCCAAAGCCGAACTGAAGGCGCTGGCCATAAAGAATCAGGATGAAATCGTAGCACTTACGGGCAGCGAGCTAGATCCCGTACAAGCCTGGGAAGTCATAAAACAGGCTTCAGATAACTTTACAAAAAGTGATCTAAAAGCGCAGGAAGCAGACGAGCTTTTATTTGAGATGCTACATCCCGATGAAAAATCAAATACCGGAGAGATCTACACGATGAGTGATGGTTTTCAATGGAAATTATTATCAAAAGCTGAAGCAAAAAAACGCTTTATTGCCGATAAGGAAGTGTACGGCATAGACCGAGACACAGAAACCGAAGCGCTTATTGAGAGTAAAGAAGATTTGGGTCGTTTTGAAGAATTTGGCGTGGAGCATAAAAACAATGATGTAAAACGAAAGCCAAAGAAAGCTGCCAACAAAAAGACCGCATCTTCTAAAGAAACCATACGCATACAGGAAAAAGAACGTGCCAGAGCCTTATCGTTACTGGAACTCGAATTATTAATAGCTGCTTAAACATACACTATGACCATAGAAAAATTACAAAAGCTCAAGCTGAGCGCCGTACAACCAGACGCCTTACAAACCGCAGTCAAAGAATTACTTGCTGATTACGAGGAGACTTCAGATAAAAATGCCTTTGAAGAAATCGCCAAGGAGAATATAGAAAAGGTATTTTCAATGGTAGAGCGCCTTGCGCCAGACGCTATCGTAAAAGAACCAAAGCCTGCCAAAAAGAAAGCACCATCTAAAACGGTCAAAAAGGAGCTAGACAAAATGACGAGTGACATTAAGCTGTGTCGGGCAAAAATCCGCAAGTTTAATGAGGAGAAACGCAAGAACGAGCCTAAGAAACCCAAACCGATGCGTCACACTAAAATCAAAGGTCATTTTATTTCTATAGCCAATTTGATTCCAACAAAACTCAAAGAGAATGTTGCGGTGCAAAAGGAGGCAGAACGTGTGTTACTGCGTGCGCATCGTGGTATTATGAATGCCTATAAAATGAATACGGTCACCACCGAAAAAGGTCTCGATGCCATCAAAGAGAAGTTTGACAAGATGGAAGAAAAAGCTAAAAACTAATTATGAATAAAAAAGTACTGATCATAACAGGTGCAGGCCTGGCCATAGGTTTTGCCGAAGCACTCATTTACTACAATCTGGGAAAGAACTCGGAAAATGAGAAGTTTAAGCTACAAGTTCCCAAAGGAGCAGAACTGCTTAAAACTACCGGCATCATCATCGCCACATCGCTCGCCACCGCAGCGCTTTCTAACATTATAGAAGGTGCGCTTACCGAAAAACAAGAACTCATCCCAATACCTGCCTAATTATGAAAACGATAGAACACCAAATTTTCCTGAAACGCAACGGACTTGCTACAAAGCTGTTGCTACAGCCCATCCAAGAGAAAATAGAAATCTTCGACCGTATGCACGCCTTACTCGACAAGGTATCTGTCTGTGATAAAGATGCGCTTATTGATGAGTTGGAAGCCCTAGACCTAGAAATCCTAGAAGACATCGATGAAGAATATGCAGATCAGCTAGAACACAACGAGATTACTGAAGAACTTAAAGAGAAACAAGTTGCATTTGAAAAAGTAATGGAAGACGTGCCAACACCAGAACCCAAGAAAAAGCCCACCGATGAGGACATCATCAACGAACTGGTAAAAATGGGTCGCACAGAAAACATTGGTCGATCTACCTTTCGTGATCTAGGCGTGAAAGTGGCGTTAGGTTGGGAGACGATTATCGGAAAGTATCGCGTGACCAGGACGAGTGTATTTAGGTATCGGTATGAGATTGAAAGGATATAGGTTTGCGAGGATCTTTTGGTATTGAGATGGACTGCTTGGTTTGTTTTAAAAACTGATGAACCATTAGTATTCCAAACATCCATAAAAGACCAGTTTGAAGCTCTTGATAACCTATAAGATCTTCAATCTGGTTTTCTTCAGTTAGGTCTATATGTTTTATGAGTTTCTTAATCTTTTTAGGACTAATCAAGTTGGGCTGATACCCTTCTTTTCCCAGAGCCATTTTAAACTCTTCGGCGGTTCGTTCATAATTTTTGTTATGAAGTACTTCCGCGAGCATCTCTTTTTTCGCTGCTTGCATTCGGCCCCATTTGCCTTCTCCTTGCCAGTACTCTAAAATTTTATAGGTTTCTAAAAGTGTGAAACTTCTACGTCCCACCAAATCATTTTCAATGAAGTATGTAGAGAAACGTTCATTGAAAGTAGTACGCGAGTGAAGTCCAGTAATCTGATAAAGTATTTTTTTAGGAATACGCTCAGGAAATAATGGTTGGAAACCAGCAATAATTTGCTCGTTTTTAACTTCTTTAGAAGGTGTTTCCCATAAGTCAATAATTGAGCTATAATGAGAAATGTAGATCATAAAACGCCTGAACGATTTAAAATTATAGCTTATCAAACAAGCTGCAATAAACCACCAAGGTAAGATACCGTTGTACCTTTCGTGAAATCTATCTATTTTAAAATCTTCTTCTGTCATAACTTAAGAATGGTCGCAATGTTTTAGTCATTGCGACCATTTTATTTACATTACTTTTTTCCTTTAGATCCTGAATTCCCAGAGTTACCTGAACTTGTTCGAGGTGGATTGTTTCCTCTACCTTTTCCGGATGCGTTTCCTGTTTTACTTGGTCCATTTACTGGTGTGTTTGACTTTGCCATAATTTTGGGTTTTTATATTAATAATGGCTCAAAGATATACGGGATGTTTTTAGTGGATTGTAAACTTTGGACGATAGGGTTTTATGCTATTTCCTTTAAAAAATAATCTCTCAAAATTTCCTTAAATTTTGGAGAGTTTATACCATTCGCTTTCTCCAATATTTTCTGTTTATTAAAATATTCTATGTCATACTTTTTCGTTTTGACCTTAGCAGTTGCAAGTTTTTTTTCGGCGGCTTCTGTAAAACCACCAGTACTCCAGATCTCAAACGTGAGTGATTTTTCTGGATAAACATTCAAAGCCCATTTTCTTATAATCACAATTTTATTAGAAATATAGTGTTCGATATAATCTATATCAACTGGGTAATTATAGCCTTTACATTCAACGATTTTTACTTCATTTTCAAAAACTGCCAATACATCTATTTCCTTTGATTGGTTGGTTTCTTGTAATGTCACTCTTTTGCTTATATCTAAATTACGGCAATACTTACTATAGTAATATCCAACAGCAAGTTCAAAAAGATCTCCTCTTAAATTGTTGGTTTTTCCATCTACTAGTTTGGTCAATTTCTCCATCAAATTGATGTATTGTTCTGGATCTTTTTTTAGAATAGCTCCAGCATTAGTTACTGTATTGATTAGAGATTTTAATAATTCGCTATATTCATTTCCAAACAGTTCCTTTACGGAAGCTATCAGCACACCATTACTTTTTAGCTTATTAAGAGCCTTGGTCTTTATACCATCAACAATTATCACAGGAAAAAGATCTAGAACTGGATTTGAAGCTTTTATAGCTGCTATTTTTCTTAGAAAGAAACTAACCGTTTCTTCATTGGTATCATTACCTAACAAAATGTCTGCAATTAAAAAGCCTGGGTTTTTGACATTACCCTTGTATCTGGTTAGTCCATCAATATATGTTGGTGCCGAAAATGCAAATTGAAAACCACCAACAACATTATTATTTTTACCCTTTTTAAAGGATGTCAAGCCTATGTTTTTACTCCATATTTCAAATCTCTGTAAAACAATAGCTTTAGAAAGTTCAATTGCTTTTATATGACTTAAATTAGGATTAGGTTTTCCACCAAGCATCGCATTTAAGCCTAAAGTTTCGTCATCATATTTTCTAACAAAATCATTTTTCAAGAGAAGCTCAATGAGAGTGTCAAATTTCATATGACCATCAATGCGACTTATTGGACTTATAGAATAATTTGCTAATTCCTTTATATTTACAAGCCCGTGATGAAATTTTATCGCCGTGATTATAGCACCTATTCTTTTAGCATCAGACATTATAGCTGCTAGTAAACCATCGTAATATTCTTCGGTCTGATAGTCATCTGAGTGATAAATGAAAGACTTTTTATCACTAAAAATGCCTTTCAATTTATGAATTGGACTTTTAAAACGTTCGATTCTCTTTCTAGCCGCTTCCTCAGTAATACCGTACTTTTTTGACATTATACGAGATAAATCTCCCGATAATATTCCGCCATTTTTTCTAATATGTGTTACTATTTTTGTCACACCACGCTATTTATATAATACTAACTATCTTCAACCTTGTCATTTTTTTTTATTTCAATGACGTCCCATTCAGTTTTATCTATTTTATCAATTAAATTTTTTGCTCTGACGTTATTTATAGCAAAGCATAACAAGTGTGTTGGTCTTGAAAAACCCACATAAGCCATTCTTGCAGATTGAATTATTTTTTCTATACTTCCACCTTTGTAGTTATCAAGATATTCTTTTATAGGTGTACCTATAATTTGGTTAGATAATCTTTGTGACTCGTAGTTTCCAGCACCTCTATCATAAAAAGTTTCAAGATATAATGTAGCGGTATGCGTTTGACCTTTTACTGAATGTATAGACTTAATGCCAACGCGTATTCCATTTTTGTCTAAATACCGTAAGCTACTATTCACTTCAATTTCGGCTTTGTTTGAAGACGCCTCATTGATGAATTTTTGAGACAAGCGTACTTTGCTATTAAAACATTTTAAGAATTTTGGAATGTATTCTCGTAGCTCTAACAAAACTTTTTCAGATTCATTTTTATTTAAACCAACACTCCAATTATAGAGATTAAGTTTAAGTGTGGAATATTCCTTCTCGTTTAGATTTTTAAAATGTCTTATTAATTTTGAAACCGTAAATACTCGTAAATATTCGTCCCGAACTTTTTCTATATATAAAATTTTATTTAAAGCATTAAGAAGAGCTTTTCGGTGACTATTAAAAATGGTGCTTTTAGTTTCTACAAAAAGTAAGTAGTCTTCTAAAGTTTCATAATCAATTTTCTTAGTTTTTGCAGTTGACTTATAACTTGGCCAATAATCAGATATGCATATCTTATCGACGTGATCGTGATGCTTTCGCCAACCAACTGCTTCATATTTGTTTTTTGATGTGTGAGTTATAGCTTTGTCATCAATTAATTGTTTTACTATGTCTGAAAACAAAGGAATGACTTCTGTAATTTTTTCAACATCATAACAGATTAATTTTGGCTTTATGTTTAAATAGTCATCATTGTCATCTTTCATTCTTCCTTCTACCGCTGAGCCTGTAATAGAGAGTCTCTCGACGATTTTGGCATTCGGCTTGCTTAATCTGTGACTTCCGCTTATAAACAACTTCTCAGAGCGCTGGTTCCATACTTCATTCGATGAAATAGTTTTTGAATAAATTGATTGATTAATATCACCTAATCTTTGATAAAATGAATTGCTTTGCCATCCAGCAAAAATTTTTTCTAAAAGTTCAAATTGATGCTTTCCCATATCTTGCATTTCATCTACAAATACATACTTAAATCGGCTCTGTAATAAGCTCGAATAGGTTGGGATTTTTTTTAAAAGGACTTCTGCTAATAAGTATGCATCATCATAACATAATATACCAGCTTCTAAAACTTTCAATTTAGTTTTAATAAACCATTCAGAAATTCTTTTCAATTGATGATCAGTATATTTTTCTTTTTTGTGTTTAGGAGTTTTGATAGTTATCAATTCACCACCGATCGAATCTATCATTACAAATTCACCATTCTGAAATTTTAATCGAAAAGAAAAGAGAACGTTAAAATTTTTCTCGTAGTAAATCGCATCAGTCTTTTCTTGTGAGCCGAAATCTTTTCTATTGAAATGAAATATCCTTTTGATGGTTTCCTCATAGATTTCATCATCAATCCGGATAGGCTTCTTTTTATATTCATTGAGATAAGCCGGTATGGCTAAAAAATTATCTACAAAACTTTGAATGGTTCCTACAAAATTAGGGTGAGAAAACAGTTTAGGACAATATTGTCCTATACGTTCTTTAATTTCATCAACTGCGGCATTGGTATGTGATAGAACGAGAACGCCTTTATTTTTCTTGAGAGGTAGATGCTTTTCTAAGATTAGAAGTTTTGCCAGTAAAACTGTGGTCTTACCACTTCCTGGTACCGCTTGTAAATCCAACGTTTTAAAATTATAAATAAACGCTAATCTTTCCTCGTCAAAAGTATGACCTGGTTTTAACAAAATCGATTCTGCATACGCAATGTCGGCAGGACATACTTTAATCATTGCAGACGTATTTTAAAGCACCAATTAAATATTTAATTCCTGCGTCATTTTCATCTATTACCAAGGTAGGATTTTGCTCTATTTTGTTTGCCAGATTGTAAGCTAATTCTGTCTTGTTTAAAGTCTTGTTTATTAGTTTTTTTCCTAACTCCATTTGTAAATGGTCACTGTCCATTTGAGGATGGATTTCTAAAAGTGCTTCTTTGAATGATACATTTAAAGAAGTTGATTTGAAAAGAGCATATTCCAAAGTCCAATCTTTAGCTATGAAGGACTTTATATTATCCCTGTCGTATTTAGTTTCAAGTTGCGTTGTTCTTAGAATAGAATCTGCCGATACAACTTGCTCGTTTTTCTGGTTGTATATATTATCAAAACCTCCAGCCCCATTTGGTAATGTCGTTTTTTCATACGCGCAAATATCTACATCAGTTATAATAGCTACCGGAATAGTCATCTTTTTTAAACTTTCATTTTTTCTCAAATAAATCCGCGAATAGCGTTGAAATGCAGTACTTGCAACATTAACAATAGAAACTCCAGCTTCAGTTAGATTTCTCTGAATAACATCTTGTTCTTTTAGCCTTTGAGCAATTGCAGGTAGCAGTATCTCTTCAGACCAACCTTCAACCATTATTATACCTTTCGCAAAAAATAAATTAGCTTTAGTAGTATCTAAAAATCTTTCTAAAAATTTATAGTCATTGTCAGCCAGTTCTGTAAAATTCTTACCCATAGGAAAGGCATAATTGTCACAACAAACAATAAGGTTTTCAAGTTTTATTTTAGATCCAAGATTGGGGCTATGAGTTGATAATATAAGTTGAATCTCTTTTTCTTTTTGCAAGGCCTCAATAATTTGCATTTGTGCTTGTGGATGTAAGTGCGCTTCTAACTCTTCAATTAATCCAAGCCTAATGCCTGTCCAGTCTTTCTTTTTTAAATGTAATAGCTCGGACGCCATAAATAGTCTATTCATTGTACCTAAGCCTGGATTTATTTCATCCTTGATAGAGAGTTCCAGTTTCTCTAATATGTTTTTGAGATTATTCCCTTTTACTCCAAAAACAGATTCTTTAGACTTATTGTAAAATGCTTTAATATAACCGTCAATTTCAACCTTTAATTCGTTTCCTTTTTGTTCATCTGGTGGTAACGGCACACCATTATTTGCAACCCCTAAGAAATACTTTTCTACTGATGTGTTAAACTCGTTAAATAAGCCAACTAATAAATGATCTGTATTTCGACCTTTAAAAGCCTCGTGCTCTTGAAGAATTTGTGTAAGCCTTGAGTTTTTTCGAGGAACAAGCTCTGCCTGTGCGTTTCTAAGAGGTTTTAAATACGTTGTTTTTAGAAGCTCTCTTGCTTCTGCTGTTAATTGGTAGCCTATTGGATCTACACCTGCCTTTACATCTGTTGGTGCTATTTTATTGTCCACCAGATTACGTGTTACATCGTATATTAATCGTAGATAAGATTTGGGTTGCCCACCATTTTCCTCTGTCCAGCCTAACCATTCAGTAAAGTGTTTAGCCTCTTCTGGGTCTAAATCATCGAAGATTAGTTCAATCCTAAGCCTGTTTGACTCCATATAAAAGTCATCATTGATAACTTTTAGCCACTCATAACTATGAGTTTTAAGTACCAGTTTTATGGCATCAATAATAGCTGTTTTACCTGAATCATTTTGACCTATTAAAACATTAACTCCTTTGGAAAATATTAAATCTAAATCAGGCTTTAATAAATCGAAAGCACCTGTGCTACCAAATTTTCTGAAATTCCAAAGCTTTAAATTTTTTAAATACATATGTTATAATTTACTCTCCAAAAATGTAATCATAAACAGATTTGCTGTCCAATGGACCAGCAAGACCATTCATACCTCTAGGTTTCGGCGCTAGTTTAAAAATGTAAACCCATTTAGAAGCAATATTTGCTCCTTGTGGCTGTTTCATATTAAGTGTCCCTCTAGTAGAAAAGAAAGCTTCAACTTCATTAGCTTTCATCATCGTTCCTGCATTGATACATTTCCAATGAAGTATTTTTCCATTTCTGACCGAATGTTCTGCTTTGCGACGTTTTTCGTTATTTGTAATGCCTGCGTACCAACCATTAAACCGTGGGTTTTTACTGCCCATAGTTTTTTTTACAAACTTGGTTAGTTCGCTTTTAATTGCTCTTGTTTCCATATTTAAGTTATATCTAAGATTTTGAAGTTGAGTTTTTTAGAAAAATAGAGTTCGTCGAAATAACCTTGTAAATAAGGATCTGGAACCAAATAGGCGTCACTTTCACACAGCTCTTTGAACTTTTGTGGATTTTTTAGGAACATTGCGCAAACATCAAGTTCATCTCTAGATAAAAGACGACTGTGAAGGAGTTCTCTAAATTCTAAATAGTCAATAAATTTCTTGAATCTGTTATTATATACTGCGCCCAACGTCTTCAGAAATGTTTCTAAATCATCTATGCAAACAGACCAAGGGTAAAAGTCTTCACTGCTTTTTTTGTTAAGTAAAAGACCTAAATCTATTTGCAATGAAGCAAACCTCTCAGAAGTAACAACTATTGTAAAGACATCAATGATTTGCGACGTATTTAAAACTTCGCTGTTATTTTTACTTTTTATAGTTATAGCCTCATCATTTAGAATTGCTTGTTCTACCTCAAAACATTGTTCATACCCTTTTTGAATACAATAATCAAAGTCTGACCTTATTCTTTCCGTAGCTTTTTTAGTATTTCTCCACGGTTCTCTACTACGAGAGGCTTTACACTCAATTACAAATGCTATTCTGTTTACTATGTATAGCAAATCCTTTTCGGCGGGATTGCTATTAATATAGTAGTTATTGTATGAAGTGACATTTTTTGCTTTACTGAAAAATCTGTCAAATATGTTTTGAGTTTGAGACTCTAAAATAACCTTTCCTCTTCTTAAATTAAGTTGTTCTTTTTCCTTTTCTGTTTCAGTAAGAACTTTATAGAGAAGTTTGTAAACCGCATTAGGTAATTGCTTTTGAAATACATTCAAAAATGTTTTGTTATTAATTTTTATGATTGGTTTAAGCTCTAATGGGTTGGGTTGTGAGTAAAATAAGTTATTAAATGAATCATTAATATCTATGGATAATAAATTACAGAAAACATCTACATCCTTCTTATTCAAAGACTTGTAGTAGTCATCTTTTGTAAATAATAAACAGCTGTGCGGATTCTCAAAGAAATCTAGAAAATTATCTTGTAATTTTACAGGAAGTTGAGACAGACCTTCTTCAAATTTTCCAGCTTGAGCGTTTTGCACAAAATCTTTCATTCTTGGATCAAAGAGAAAACTTTTTGATGCAATGGCTTTTCTTTGATAATCATCTTCTGAAAACTCACAGAGTGCCATTAACGTTTTTAAGTCAATTCCTAGTCTTTCTATTATTTTATCCTGATAGGGATTAAATAAGCGAATTATTTTATTAAGTTCTTGTTCTCTATAATTAAGTACACCATTTTGAAAATAATCTTTAAAAGCAAGTTCGTGGATCAGCATTTCTGACCTATCTTCTTTTGAAGTAGTCGCATCAAATCTTGAATAATTCCCCAAATAGAAACTAACTATTTCGAGCAAAATATCTCCGACTTTTTGAAGTATTTTATCATTCTCTTCGGAATAATAGAAGTCCTCAGATCCTACTTCATCAGAGGATAGTCTCAGCATTATAAGATAAATTGAATCTTTGTACTTAGACTTGAATTTTTCTGAAAAGCTAAATTGATTTCGTTCTGGATGATGACGCACGAAGTCTGCAAAGAAGCATACAAAGCTTTCTTTGGTATATCTTGAAATTATTTGTTGAATTTCAATTGATTTCTGTTCTATATCGACTTCCTTCATTTGCTCCATTACCCATTCTCCACAATCCTTATCTCTTCATCACTCAATCCATACAGCTCATACACCATTGCATCTATTTGTTGCTCTAGGGTGTTGATTTGTGATTGTAGGTCTTGTGCTTTTTTCTTGTTTTGCTCAAAAAGGTCTAACCATTCAAACTCGTCTGTTTTGGTAAGAACGGCAACAGGTGCTTGACCTTCCTTTTCTCGCAATTTGTTGGTGGCTTTAATGGCTTTGTTGAGTTCTTTTATAAACTCTCCAAAATCTAAATCTTGCCAGTTTTCGAGTTTTTTAGAAATTTGCGAAATTTCTAAGCGAATTTTGAAAAATCGTTGAAAGCTTGAGCTTAATTTCAATATGTCGTTATGCTTTTCCAATTGAGCCTTGGTAAATTCTTCGATCGAATTACTTTCAAGTCTGGGTATCGGAATTTCTTGCAGGTGACCACGTTTAACTTGTGCCATTGCTTTGCCTTGTTCAGGATTGAGTATATTTCTGTAATACCAAGTGATAAATTTTGAGTTTAAAATAGCAAGCAGGGCTTTCAAATTATATTGACCAGCATCGTCCCTAATAATATAGAGGTTGTCTCGACATATAAATTGCTTTTCATCATAGGTGGCAATTATCGAGTCGCCAGTTTGACGCACAACCAATTTTTCCTTTGCTTCAAACTTTGCAGAATATCTTGGTTCAGCAAGCCAGTCACCGTAGCTAATCCAATAGTCGTCATTCCAAAAATTTGAATATCTATTTATCAAGCTACCTCTTAAGAGTGGCATAAAAGTTTCGTCTACTTTAGTTGATTTGACGAAAGGTTTTAACTTCATAATTTCCGCAGTCTGCTTGGGTTTACCCTTACCTTTTTGGAACGGCTTTGTTCCTTGCACGATTTGAGTAAGATTACCAAGCTTACTCATTTTTGAACATTTGATTGCTATTTTAATTGATGTTTCGGATTGGTTAATGTTTACAGGTTTACCTTTCAATTCAATCCAATTATCCTGCTCAAACTGAACTTCTTTTTTTGAGATTTTTCCTTGTAGTGTGACTGGTATTATATTATTTGTTTTGTAAGGAAATTTGAGTATGTAGGTATCAGTTTCAACGGTTGCATCATCAAAAACGAAATAATCATAATGTACTAAGGATTTTAATTGGAAAGAATTGAAGGTGAAATTTCTTATTTTGTCGGTCATTAATGTAGATAACCAAGTGTTTGGCATTATGTAACCAACAAAACTCCCATCCTTGATTAAATCTAAAGTTTTTTCAACAAAAATTAAGTAGCTTTCTAGTTGGTAACTTTGATTTTTAAACTTAGCATTTAGGTATTTTTTTTCGGCTTTAGAGAAACCTGCGCCGTAAGGCGGATTCCCAATCACAACATCAAATCCTCCGTTTGCAAAAACTTTCGCGAAAGCGGTCTCCCAATTAAAGGCTTTGTCTCCTGCTATGGTTTTGCTGTCTATTAAACTGTTACCACATTTTATATTACTGCTCAAATCGTTGAGCTTACGGCGTGGTTGTGCGGTGCGTAGCCAGAGTGAAAGTTTTGCAATCTCTACAGACTCCTCGTTAAGATCTACACCGTAAATATTGTTCTCCAGTATGGTGTTTTCTATATCTGGAAACTGTAAGCCACCACCTAGAATTTTGGTCTTAAGCTCATCTATATACTGATGCTCTTTAATGAGAAAATCCAGCGCCTGATTGAGAAATGCACCAGAGCCACAGGCAGGATCGCAAATAGTAATCTGCAACAACCAGTCGCGGTAAGTGTCTAGCGTTTCAACTAGCTTTTGTATGGTCTTGTCGTTTCGCTTCTTTCTACCAGTACCACGACCTTTAAAGTACTCTTCTTCTTTAAAACCGAGTTCGGCTTTTTTCTCATCGCATAGTTTGCCTACCGTATTTTCTACAATGTATTTTGTGATATACTTAGGCGTGTAAAAAACGCCATCCTTCTTACGCTTGCTTTTCTGCTTGTCAAAGTTGCCACCTTCTATTTCGGCATTAATGCTTTCAATCTCGTTGAGTGAGTTTTCAAAAATATGACCGAGGATATTGACATCTACTTGGCTTTCAAAATCATAGGTTGCCAGTTTTTTAGTGTGATGGTAAAGTAAATCGTCATCTATAATCACTCGATCCAAAATAGAATCTGGCTTAAAGAGACCACCGTTGTAGGCAAAAATCTCTTTGTTTTCTGCATCGCCTTTCCGCCCTTTATCCAGATAGTTAAAATGCTTTTTAAACCGGTCATACAAAGGTTCATCCACATCCAGCTTGCGTATGGTGTCCCATTCTGCCAGACGTTTTATGGTATAATTGGGTTGTAAGAGTCCGCGATCTTCTGCAAAAAAAATAAAGAGAAAACGATCTATAAGTTTCTGCGACTTTTTAAAAAGCGTAAGTTTTACGTTTTTCTCCAGGCGTTCAAGATCCGACTGGTGTTCTGCATTATCTGTAATACCAGTCTCTTCCTGTATCGCGACTTTTAAGACTTTACCGTTTTTCTTTACTAGATCACGGTACAGCTCACGTTTAAAAAGCGAATAATCCTTATAAAACTCTTTGGTAATCTGCTCCTCTACGATGAGTGAATCCTGTTTTATCTGAAGTGGTAATTCCTTGAGTAAATTATCTTTGTACAAACACAAATACAACAATCCAAAGTCGTCGCGCGTAAGGTTAAACAAGTCAAAATCCAATAATTCAGTAGTATCGTCTATATAAAAGCGTAGTTTTTCAAAGTTAGATGTAATGACAAACCTGCATCCTTTGTGATTTACTTTATAATCAAAAGCCTGACGTCGTATGCTTTCCAGATCCTTTGTATTTGTGCCCTTAAGTTCTACAACGGCTACCGTCTTTTCATCTGTGATAATGGCACCGTCTGCCTTGCGATTGTTTTTCTCGTTTTTATATTCTGTGGTTAGGTTGTATTTGGGCTTAGGATTAATGGTATAATCGAGCACGTTTACAAAGAGTTCTGTAAGAAAAGTAGCCTGTATTTGCTCCTCGTTACTCTTGTCTATATTTTGCTGTATCTCAAGGTTGAGAAAGAATTTTGTGTACTTGCGATATGCCTTATCTACTGCGTTAGTGTCCTGTTGTGCGAGATATTTTTTGAGTACAGATGTCTGGAATAATGCCATTTAGTGCTTTACAAAGTTGTTCAGCTCCTAAAATTAACAAAGTTTACAAGCTATTCATCTTTATTTCTCATTTTGTTTTCAGTATGCTTTCGCGAAATCGAGCTTGCGAGATTCACGACCAAAGGAAGAGCGTAGCGTTAAAGTGGAATTATACTGAATCGATTGCTCATTTGAAACACTATAATTTTAATAATTCTGTCTCTTTAGCTAAATATGAGAGTTGAAATTGTCTAAGATCAAAATCGTCCAGTTGCATATCAAATTGGGCTTTTCTTGTGAGATGGTTTGCGTTTGCATTTCGAGCTTTTTTCAGTAGATCTGGCAATGTTGTTTGACCAGTCACAATAACATTTATGACCAAGTCCCAGGTATGAATATCCATTATGAATACATTCTCTGGTGGTAGCTGGCTGTTGTCAGCGCTATTTGCGTACCTGTCTTTTGTAAACTGATAAAGTTCTCTGTAATCTGACCAGAAGATATTCTTATGCGTGATTACTATTCCCCAATTCTCTTGATTGGGATTTAAAAATTTTGATACAGGTAGCATTTGATCATAATAAGCCTTCAAAAGTGAGTCTTTATAAGATGAGTACACGTAATCGTCTGTTGGGTTGATCGATGCTAATGGCTTAGGCTCAATAGCTTTGCATTCAAGTAGAATATTATCGTCAATCACAAAATCTACGACTTTGTGCTTTGCGGGAAGAGATCGTTTTACCTCACTCTCAATTTTGTAATTAATATTTATTTCGTCTAATCCTAACTGAATATATTTTTCAAATCTTGCTCCAAATTCTGTTGTAAACTTTGGATCATTGATTTTCATATAATCGTAGATGTAATAGTTTGCAGTATAATTGAAAACTGATGGATGCACAATACGCACAGAATTTTCAAACCATTGAAATGGAAATAATGTAAGAAATGAATGTTCCATTATCTCATATTTTGTGGCATTAGTTCCTTTCCATTTTTTAGCTTCTTTTGCTGCGGTCAATGGCGTTATCATTAAGAGGTTTATGAATCGTTCGGTTTGTATCTTCCCAAATATATCAGACATACTATCAAGTATAGGTTGGCTTACGTAGCCCGTAATTTTTGTGTTAGGAAATTCTGATTGTTTCATTTGAGCGTACAACCACATACATTGTAGTATTCTTAAAAATTCAGTAATAGACAGGCCAGTTTTCTTTTTAAAAGAGGCTGAAATGTCATACCGCGATTTTAGATTTTCATATAACTTTAATTGTGTGCTAAAACGCTCTTTATGTACTGCGGTTTGAAGATAAAACTGCTGATAATGTAGTATCGCAAAGGCTCGATGAATTCCTTGAGATTTCATATAGTTTGAAATATGATCGGGATCAAATTCCATTATAGCGTCAAAAAGTGTTCGAAAAGCTGTGACAGTTAATGGTTTTACCGGTTTAGTTCTAGTACCGTACAAATAAGTCCATTTCATTATGGTGAGTGGAACCCATAAAGCTTTGGGCTTTTCGATTTCAATATCAAAATAGTTGTAACAAGCCTTTAATAAAGCAACCATTTCGTATGAGTTTATTTCTTGTTTAAGTTCTTCAATGGTTTCTAACTTCATTTTTTGGCGATTTAATTGGATAGGTTTGTCAAACAGCAACATTATAGTAAAATCTCCATAATTTACTAGGATACAATTAACAATCTTCTGAAAACTCTCTTTTAGTAGTTTGGCACGTGAGAATCAATTCACAGCCAGATGAAAAAAGAACTGCCCGATTATAGCGACTTACAGCAGAGTGTAGATACGATTATAGGAAAATTTGGACTCGCTAAGACCATAGAAGTCATCAATAATCTTTCTGGAAACGCACAACTTAAATCCAGCGACACCCAAAAAGTCAAACTGCTTGTTGTGTATATCATCTCGCAGAGCATCCAGATTTTTGATCTTCAGGAGCCAGAATTTTACACCAGTACGATTCAAGAGTATCGTGACGCCAGAATGGCGTGTTATTTCTTGCTTAAGAAATATACCGATACCAGTTATGCCAAGATAGGCGAGAGTTTTAAGCAGTCCAAGCGAGCTGTGATGTACAACTACCATAAGTGCGATGAAATCCTGAGTATTCCAAGCTTTTACAAGCCTTTTGTAGCCAAATTTCAAGTTTTGGAAAACAACGTGGTCAACTTTATCGCAAAACTCAATTAGAATTTATGAAAGAAGAAATAGCTCAAGAAGTAAAGGATGTTCTTACCACAGCACCAGAAGAAATCATGTTTGAAAGTATTCAGGGCGAAGATAGTAGTCCGCTCAACCAGCCTGTGATAGAAAAAGACATCGGTGGCGAGCGACCAGTAGAACATAATCCCGAAAAGCAAAAAAGCTGGAACGTGTGGAAACCAGACCGACCGCACCAGATGCCAGAAGAACCTGAAGCGCCAACTAGTGAGCAACCAGAATTCCGCAAAACTGTAGAAGAAAATGTAGCACAAGAAAAAAGCGAGCAACCACTAGATGCACCAGAACAAGAAATAAATGGTGGTAACTATGACGATGATGAGCCACAACCTACGGATGAAGATTTTGAGTTGCCTTTAAGCCAAGCTAATCAAGCTGCTGATGCACTTTTGGGAATGTCTAATAATGTTCTGGAAGTGGGTGGCGGTTACTTTGTAAAAATCAGCAAGCACAAGGAATTTTATGAGTTTGATGAGATCATTACCGTTATCGATCAGCAGAACGATAAGAATGTTGCTCGTGTAAAACTAGACAAGGAAGACAAGGCGCTATTGCGTCCGTTACTTGCTCAAATCCTTCGTAAGAAAGCCAAAAAACTCACACCAGAACAGCAATTGATGGGTGCAGTCTTATCTATCTTAATGAAGAAAGCACAGGTCGTAATGGAAGTGAGAGCAGAAAATAATATTCTGGAAGAGCGTATTCTTGATATCATCCGAGATGAAAAAGCTTCTGCTCTCGAAGAGGAACAGGAAGATTTCACAGCGCAAGAAGATGACTATGCTAATCAAGATTTTCAGGAAGAGTTAGATTTTGATGAGGAAGAAGATGTTCAGGATTATGATGAAGTTTATGCTGCGCCACGTCAAAGTACGAAAGCAGAAAAAGAAACGCTTCACTCAACTGAAGAAGTCGATTTTGAAGATGTAGATAACAATATTCCAGAAGCTACAATCCTTGAAATAGCCGAGGACGAACCCAAAACAGAATAGCTATGTCTGTACATTCTAATCGCGGAAGAAAACCCATAAGCTATCTCAAAGAAGACCTGGAACGCCAGCCAATGATTTTACTGGTCTGTGGCGAGACTGGTGTTGGGAAAACCTATAGGAACAAGCAAGAGATAAAACGCTATATGATGGATCATCTTGCGGTAGGCAAGAAAGGTCGTAAGGTATTGGCTTTTGATACTAACGATGATGATTACCCACAGTTCCGTACGGTAAGTCCAAATCATTTGAAAGCATTGACCAAAGTAACTTCACGCAGAATCAGGCCTTTTAATCCCGACGGATCACCTATGGACAATGACGAAAAGAAAGAGGTCATTACCAAAATAATGAAACACTTCAAAAATGGCTTGGTCGTTCTGGACGATATCGATCATTATATGACTGGCGCCAAAGGACAATCGATGATCGGTGCACTCTGTACTGTGCGTCATAAGGGAATCGACATTGTGCTCACGCACCAGTCTGTAGCAAAAATCACTACTTCGGAATGGCAAAACTGTACGTGGTTGCGTTTGCATCATCAGGTGGATGATGTGACGCGCTATCGCGAGCGCATCCCAAAATATCAAATGGTTCGTATCGGTCAGCTTATTGTCGATGAACAATATGAATTATGTTCCAATGCCTTTGCTATGGGCAAGATCACAGAACAAGAATATAAAATCCAGAAAAGTTTCTTTGTTTATATCAATATGCGAGAGCAACGCATCCGTGGATGTAGCCGTGCAGCGTTTATACGTGCCTGTAAAAAATTTATTGACCAGGAAGAAAGCCGTAAAGTGAAAATGCTACTGAATGAAGAAGATTTTGACGGCAACAACACCTACAAAACAAAGAACGATGCCATCGTAAAATTGATTTCAGATAAGTTACGGTATCACGAAGATGGGATGGTTGGGCCTATGTGATTTTAATCAATCTTTTCAAAGTTTTTTTTGAAAACAAAACCGGATTTAGGCTCACCAGTTTCTTGATCAATATAATAGATTAATAAGTACTTATGTCGAGTCTCAATAACGCTTATCAACTGTCCTTTTTTAACGATACCCTTTATTGCAGCTCTTTTCTTATTGTTCACTCTCAGATTTACGTCAGTAGTTGCAAGCCTTTGTTTCGTGATTTGACTTAAAATGCTATCTAACTTTATATTAGTGTGCTCTTGATGCGATTTAAATTTATCGTCTATGATTTCAGAAAGCTCTTTGTTTGTCATTTTATGGGAATCGCTGTGTAATGAAAAAATCATCACAACAAATGAAATGATTTGCATTATTTGAAAAATAAAGGCTTTAGCTTTTTCTGATTTAGACTTTGAACTTATCAGTTGCAATTCATCAAATAACTGTATCTGAAATTTTTCAAAACTTTCCTGAGTCACATACTTATCTGAGAAAGTTTGTAGCGATTCTGCTTGAGTCACTATTGCTTCGGTAGCCTCCTCAACAAGATCATATTCCTCTTCAGCTACATCAAGATCATCAAATGATATATTCTTCAAAAAATCTGTAGAAATACCTCTCAGTGCAACTTCTATAGCATTCAATGGCTTCACATAATTTTCAGCATACATTGATGATAAAGATGATAAAGATGACAAGCGCTGATTGAGCAAGGCGTGATTGGTTATAATGCCATCCATCTGATTTTTAAGTGGATTGTCTTTATACCAATCTAATAGCGGTACGATTCCAGATGTCACTTTAGAAATAGAATTCATCGATTCAATTCCAGGATGTTGGTGCATTGATTTAAGGATATCTAAAGCACCACCAAATGCTGCAATATTTGTAGGATACTGAATGCGTTTAGTCATTTCATTTACCCAATCTAATTTCGCAATACTACCCATCGCTGCTTCTATTGCTTTTTGGCTTGCATTTATATTTTTAAATTGATCTAATGGGTTCATATTGATATTAAGTTTGTTGTTACTTATGACATCTCCCATTTAATTTCTCCCAAACGATTCTTAATAGCTTTAAGAGATTTCAAGACTTCTTCGTCATTAGGTAAATCCCCAGTAAGCAACTCTTTGAAAGAGCTGTTGTAGGTTAATTTTATTTTGCTCCAAACGCCTTCAATATCTTCAAATATGAGTGCTTTGTTTGGGTGTTGTGAGAGCCATTCCTTGTCATTGGGAATCGCTTTGTCATCATCTTTACCTACCTGATTGAGCATTGCAGAAAAGTCTTCACTTGCTAGAAAATCTTGTATTCGCTCTAACTTTAGTAATTGGTGCAAATCATAGGTGTGCCTTACTTTATCTGCCAAGTCTTTCAAAGGGGTTTCGGTATATGAAAATCGCACGAGGCTTATCACTTTCTCACAAAAGGTACGCTCAATATCTAGCGCAACAACTTTAAAAGGTTCGAGCTCGTATTTGGTTATCAGATCCACATTTCCTGTACTGGCAATTAAACCGGTAATCATCGAGTGTATTTCAACCGCACTGCTGGGATGCGGGCTTCCATAGCTGGACACTTCTACCACTATCTCATCACGCACGTGGCCAAAGGCTCCATCCATTCCGCTTTTATCGTAGCTATATACCAGTTTTCTGATCTTACCCTTTTTGTTCTCGATTAAGTGACCAGGTACATAAGTCAAGGGTTCAGCCACAGCTTCTGTGACAAGCTTAAGTTTCTTCTTGATGGCGTTACTTCCTTCTTCTTCGTCAGTGATGATGACGAGATCTATATCTTCCGAAAAGCGCTCGATAATCTTATGACATTTTGATAAAGACGTTCCACCTTTAAACACAGTAATATCCTTTGATGCAGGATTTGTAAATATTTGCTTGAGCGCAAAAGTGACCCAGTAATCTTTTTCAATAAATATTTCGGCAATGCCGAAATGATCTGCGGCAGCACGTATCGCATTTCTGAAGGGTTCTTGATATTCGTGTAATCTCATTAAGCGATGTTCCAGTTGTTAATAGTTGGTAGTATATCCTTGGAAATCCCAAAGGTGTAGGTACTTAAGGCATTGATGTTCTCACGCAATGCGTTGCTCTGTTTTTCTAATCCCATAAACTCGTAGATGGCACCTATTAAGGCAGCAACTTTAGGTGGGTACGCTTTCGCGAAAGCGGTAAAACGTTCCAGATCTTTTGCCGAAAATTGAGCTATTCTGTTTTTAAGAAACGAAAGAATCTGGGAGCTGTCGCCATCAGGAATATTTTTAAAGTCTTTTGCAACATCGAGCACCTGTAGTAATGGAATATTCTTTTTAGAAACGGTAACATAGCTCTTTGCAGGCCGCACCATTGTGTTTCCTACCTTACCACGTACTTGCTTTGAAGAACTCGCAACTCTTACCACGTTAGGAACCTGAGTGGTCAGCCTGAATTGATTGTACAATCGCACTCCAGTAATGTAGGCCACCTGTTTGTTATCTTCAAAAAGATAGATATTGAGCAGTTCTGTATCACTAGGTCTTAATTCGCCAAAGTCTGTTTGTTTAGGCTTATAATAAACACCTTTTCTATATCTCTTTATAGTACCAGCAGTAACTAGTCTACTTAAAGACTTAGAAGCAGCTGTAAACTCACCTTGAGGTATAGCCAGATCATCGTATGTAAATGCATCTCCTGCATCTATACGAGCTATCTTATCTTTTATGTATGCTGTTATATTCATAGTTTAAGCATTACAAAGATAGTTTAATTCTTTATAATGTCAAGTTTTTACATCTATTTACTTGACATATATAGCAATATCTATTCCTTTATCAGTTTCTTTATTTATAGCTCGTTCTATAGCTCCAGCATCTCTATCTCCGTCCCAAAGTCCCAAACCCTACCACGGTAAACCTTCTTCTTCCCTTCATCTTTGTGCTCACAAGGTTTAGAGACCTGCCCATTATTACAAACAGTTTTACAAAAACAACCCAAAATGGCACAGAAAAATGACATCGCCTGGCAACCTATAATGTATTGCGTAGGAGCAGGAATCGCCGGCATCGCAATAGGAACCTTACTGGTAGCACCTATGGTTCAAAAGATGAAGGCAAAAAAGCTCGCAGAAAAAAACAAGAAGACTGCGGCTGTCCCTACCAAAAAGGCATAGCATTTAGAGATGCGCCATAAGGGACAACATATTCTTGAGATGAAAAACTCCATTGTTTCAATGGACAAATCCCAGACTAATGAAAGATTATAACGACGAGTTAATGCGCTACGAAGAAGACGCAGAAAACCAATACGACGATTACGACCACGAAGAAGACTACGATGACTATGACGATGAGGACGACTTCGATACAGGCTTTGAAGGCCTAGAAGATGGTTATGATGATGAGTTTGAAGACGAGTACGACGACTATGACGATTATGCAGATGAAGTTGAGTACGAAGATGATTATGACGATTACACCGCAGCCACAGTAGGCAAGATTGATCCTAACGACCGTACCCTAACGGTAGTGATCACAAACAAATCTGGCGCAGCGGCAGAGGCAAATGTTTTTGGCGGTAACCGTGAGGCAGCACAGCCTAATGGTGTGACCGTAGAGATAGAAGAATCCAGTCACAAGGAAGTACGTGAAGAGAGTAAGGCAAACCCTTTTAAAATATCGGGAATGAAGTACTCTGTGAGCAATCCGCTACAGTTTGATAATGTACTGCGCGTGGAGCGTAGAACAGCTTCAGGTTCAAAAACGACCAGAGTGTATCAACCGCGTAATGCGACTTCGCCACAAAACTTTACCCAAACGCTCATTGACGATGACAACTTCGAGATGGACGTGACGGGACAGGATTCCCTACAGATTATGGTAGAGGATGGCGTTACAGCCGTATTCACATTTACCATTAAAGCAAGAGCAAATCTGGGCAACTTGCTTAAAGGTCAGAACGTTGCAGAACTCTCTCGTGCACCACGTACGACTGGACTTCCACAACTGGACCTGATACGCAGTCGTAGAAAACCCAGACCATTAGGGCGTCCCAGACGTAGAGTGAGACGTTCTCGCAGGAGACCTGTAAGCCGTCGTCGATATGTCAGAAAACCGGTGGCGAGACGGTCTAAGTCACGCCTTGTAAGACGTAAGAGACGATAGTTGGAGCTCCGACTTGAGTCTTGACTCTTTCCCTAATTGAGACAGCCAGAGTCACGGTTTCCCCCAAACCTAGCTCTGGCTGTTCTTTTTTAACGACACCCTATGAAACGCAACAATAACCCCAAAAATCTCGCACAGAACAGGATAGACTATATCGTCTTTCATAACACAGATGCCGCAAATGACATCTTGTTTGATTACGGTTTTGAAAAAATTGATAACCAGCAACATCTGTCCCAGGCGGTCAAAGAACTTGTAAAGAACAAAGGGAGAAAGGTCATCAAGGATCTTTTAGAAATTCATCCAGACAAGGCAGCGATACTTCAGGTAAATACTGTTGAAAATTCCAAATGTGCTGCCTGTGGTGAAAACGCTGTAGTTCATACTGAGCGTAGCCGAAGTACGAAAGCGGAAAACTATTGTAAATCCTGCGGTCATTCCAACTATGCAGGTTCTGGAGATGAAGACAGTTTTCTGGATCAGTTCAATTCCTATGATGATAAAGCCCTAGAGAAGTATTATCAGGACATCGTAAAGCGATCCAATGAAGATCTGGAAGACAAAAACCTAGCACAGGAAGTTCAAATGGTCTGGAACGAACTGCGCAAACGCAAGGAAAGCAAACCAGAATCCAAACCAGAAGTAGCTGCCGAGAAACCCAAAGGCATCCATATCACAAAAGATGAGATGTTGCTTTTTGGCGTCGTATTTATCGCAGGTGTTCTGGTAGGTGCGAGCATAAAATTTGACTTAAAAAATGGCAAATAAAACCAAACAATTGAAATACAATCAGGCGATAGATGATATCTCATACCTGATCCTGCACTATCCCTTAGAACTGCAACAGCTCTTGCGTGTCTATGGGATCACTTTCCGTGACAGGCCATCACACAAGGCACTCATTAATGAGACTGTAGAACTGATGAAGGATGATAATTCCGCTTTCGCGAAAGCGCTTGCAGAACTCATATCCAGACTTGCAGGTCGCGAGGACGAGTTTTGGGGAGCCGTGGCCAAAGGTGCCGTGGGAATCCTGGGCGGTCTCTTCAAAAAGAAAAAACGCCGTAGTTCTGGTGGCAATACTAATGCAGCAGCCGCAGCGGCAGCTCAGGCAGCTGCGGCCAAAAGAGATATGGAGCGCCGTATGCAACAGATGCGTGAAGAACAACGCCGCCGTGATGAAGAGCGACGACAGGCAGAAGAACGCCGTCGAGAAGAACAAAAACGCAAGGAAGCCGAAGCAAAAAAGAAAACCAATATGATGCTGATGATAGGCGGCGGTGTGGTGGTTCTGGGCATAGGTGCAGCGATATTAATGAAGTCCAAACAGCCACCGATGCCGTATGGCGGTCAACGTGCGCAAATGCCACAACAGCTATGACAAACACATTCGGATTAACAGATTATGACGTTTACGACGATGGAGATTACGACAACTTTAGACGTGGTCGCAGGAAAATACGTAGACAGCGCAGAAAGGCAAGAAGAATCGCAAGACGTGCCCCAAATAGACGTATCAAAATCGCACCTAGACGGAAAATCTTGCGACGACCACCTATTGTAAAAGGAAGACCAAGACCTATTAGGAAAAAGAAAGTAGTTCGTAAAAAGCTGCCATCTAAAGTCCCAGTAAGCATCTTAATTCCCAAAGGAACACCTATAAAAACCAAGCTACCTAGCAAACCTATATTCAAGCCCACCTTGATAAAAAAGGGCAAGCCTATCAGTAAAGATCAAAAGGTTACAAAAGCGCAAATAGCAAGCCTTCAAGTTCCTGCAACAGTGGAGAAAGCAGCAGCAGAAAAGGCAATGAAGTCGGACGGTAAAACAGCGAAGGTGGTTAAGATCATTGCTATCGTCGGAGTTACTGGCGCTGTAGGTTTTGGCATCTATAAATACATTCAAATCAAAAAGAAAAGCAATGGACATACTGGCGCAAATAAAGGAAAGTGAAGTATCTGACGATGGAAGTTTCCAGGAAGGATTTCTGTATGGATCTGTCAAGAATATAGGAGAAAAAACGGCCCAAGTAAATGGCGTTTCCCTTCTTCCAGGCGAAGCCAAAAGCTATCCATTTGTTGGTAAAGGCTACCACAAAATCAACTACGAACCCAAAGGAAGCACCTTGCGTGTTCTGGAAGTACTATAACCTATGATTACAGGAGAAACAGAATACATTCTGGACGATAATTATGACGATTTCTTTGGCAACAAAAAGAAACGTCGTGCGCGTCGTGCCAAACGTAAAGCACGAAGAGCGGCAAGACGCAGCGCACCCAAACGCATTGCACGTCGCGCCAAAAGCAAAGCCTTCTTTTCTAAACTGGGTAGCGCTGTTCAAGATATGGGCGGCGCAACAGCTATTGGCGCCGCTATCGACACCATCACAAAGCCTAAATCGCCTACAGGATTTGGTGGAGCTACTGAACCTGCATCAGACTTTGATTTTTCAATTGGTGCGGCAGATGTTGCAGAAGAAGAAAAGAAAGGTATTCCTACCATAGTCTTTGTTCTAGGTGGCGTGGTTGTAGTTGGCGTTGTGGGATTAGTGGTTATCAAGAATAAAAAGAACAAGCAACTGTATAGCCAATGATCATCCCGATTCCATCAAATAAAGAGCGTTTCAAAATACGACTGGGTATCAATTCTAAAATGCCAGTACAGTTGGGTATACGTGTGTACGATCCGAGATATCCTAATACGTATTATTTCAGGAGAAAAGCACAATTCTATGAAGGCAATGAGAAACGTGAGTTTGTGATTTCACTTCCCGTAACCCCAGAAGTGCTGGAAATGGAGCTGTTCGACAAGGTTTCGGGAGAAGACTATCAGTTTGATATGAGCTACTTCAAGGTAGAAAAAATGAAACCTGCCGAAGTCTGGGCAACCACCGAGCAACATCGCTTTATGGATTTTGCCATAGACTTTGCCCAAAAAGCAGGTCATACACCTACTGGTTTTTACGATTCCAAAAATCACGAGTTTCTATTTCAATACTTACCTACGATAACAGATGCTTTTGGCAAGGAATTAATCACACCAGCGCGCACACATCGCAAGATGCCACGTGTACAGATTTCACAGCGCTTATTTATTGGCTATACCATTCCCATACGTGTGGCAATACTTGCCCACGAAGGTTGTCATTGGTTCCTGAATACCAGAAGTCAGAAAACAGCAGATCTCTGTGGTATTAAAAAATATCTGGACTACGGATTCCCGACGATTGAAGCCATTTATGCTGTGACCAAGGTTTTTGGCAATAACCCACATCACGTTGGCGCATCACAGGTACAACGCACTAAGGACGTGGTAGCCTTTATAGAAAATTACAGAGCAAATGCATAAACTATTTCTTATCACAATGGCACTATTTACAATGGGCGCAACCATAAAATTAACGCCCAAAAGCACAGAAACTTTCGCCTGTGAAAGTTGCGAAGATCCTGCGGTAATTAAGAGAACAATCCATTCTAAAGAAGATGCTTATATGAACGACAATTCTGCAAAATATAGAACCGATCTCAAAAAATGGGGTACACGATCTGGCGTGATGCACGTTGCTTTCCCAGAAACGAAAAAGAAGAATTGCGACCCTTCAACAGACGCTGTTTTCTATGCCACCGATGAAGGTGTTATGGAAATTTCTGATTGTGGTTCAAGTAAGAGACCGCTTTCGCGAAAGCGTAATCTTATCAAAGATCAAAAACAAAAGGAAGGTTTTAAAAAGTATCAAAAACACCTGCACGATGAGTTTGATGTGATGCAGATTACAGTCAAAAATCATACAACGGATATCAGAAATGTTTGTCTTTGGGGTGGCAATAGTGAAAAGCCGATCACAGATCCTTTATTTATTGAGAACGCCGAAAAAATAGATGTTTTAGTAGGCACGCATCCACAACAAGTGGTACTCAATCCTGCGAATGATTTGTTGTATGTGGCTAATCAGCTTTCAGATTCTGTATCGGTGGTTGCCCGTGATGGGACTGTAATTGCCACAATTCCATTAACGGAGAATGCGATGCCTGGAACCGTTTCGCCAGTTGCTCTAGCCGTGAATACCAATCCTGGCTATTTCTACGGAATAGTGTATGTAATAGGTTCGGTAAATAATACGATGTATCACATCGGTCTAAATCACAAAGTGGTAAATGCCAACAGGACTGGAAAACGACCTACGGAGATACGCTTTGATGACGAAACAAATGAGCTTGTAATCAAAAATATAGTCTCTAAAAATACTACACGTATCAATGCCGAAACACAGGCACAAACGGAAACACCGTGGGGAATACAAGACCAGTTTCGACTAGTGGATAATGATTCAACGTCTAAAATTGCTAAAGTCACTACACAGCTCAATCTTCTAATCATATTTAATGTATCCAAAAGTCCAACGGTAACCATCAATGATGAATATCACGAAGAGCGCGAAGATTTTAAGTTTAGTCCAGGAATGTTGAAGCACCTTAAAATCGTCGCCTCTGGAGAACGTTGTGTAAATGCCTTGCAACTGCTACAAAAGAGCATTGCAGGAAAAGAGATCTGCAAAACACTTTCGCTTGGTAATTACCAAAGTCCGCAGAGTTTTCAGAATGTATCAGAAGTTTTTGGTGTAGATGGTGTGATGCTGGATGGCCAGAACAGCTGGTGTTTTAAGATTGGTGCATTGCAGACCATCACATTCATTCTGTATTACAAAAAGCTGGAAATGTACAATCTACTTCCAGAAAAGGCGTCGCTTGCCTATGGGGTGCAAATGAGTAAAGGCGTCCCCAAACGAGTTCCTAAGAATCCATTCAAATCCATTTTATGAATTCAATCATCAACACGGCTTTGAGCCAATACGGAGTCACGGAACTGGTTGGTCAAAAACATAATCCTGTAATATTGGATTATTTTGAAAAGATAGGTCATACGTGGGTCACGACCGATGAAACCGCTTGGTGCTCTGCTTTTACAAACTGGGTTGCCCTAGAATGTGGAAAGGAAATGAGCAATCAACTCACAGCACGTTCTTGGCTGAAAGTAGGAACAGAAACAAAGCAACCAGCCATAGGAGATATTGTGGTTTTTTGGCGTAGTAAGAAGAACAGTTGGAAAGGTCACGTGGCATTCTTTATCGGCTATTCTGAAGACAAGAAATGCATCTACTGTCTGGGTGGCAACCAGAACAATCAAGTAAACATCAAAGCATATCCAGTTTACCGATTACTTGGTTTTAGAAAACTCAATAATTCCATCACTCAAAATTCAATAAAATGAAAGACGTAGATTTTTTAGTTATACACAGTACCGATACCAGCGAAGCCTTAGATCTCGATGCAAGAACGATCATCGAAAAACATACCAATGACAAACGTAATGGTGGTTTTGGTTGGAACCGTCCAGGCTTTGATTATCTCGTATTGCAGAATGGCATTTTAGAAACCATTATCCCAGAAGACAGTCCGACAGAAGTAGATCTTTGGGGCATCTCACAAGGCAGATATGGTATTACTGGCAATGTGAAAAACCTTGCTTATGTAGGTGGCAGAACACTCAAAGAAGCGTGGTGGAAAGACACACGTACCGAAGAACAAACCGCCACACTAGAAGCCGTGATACGATTTTATACTATTAGGTTTCCAGAAATCATCATCGTGGGTTTTAATGAGATTGCCACAAAACAGGATAGTGATAAACCTGGTTTTAGTGTCAAGGAATGGCTGGGAGAACTGGAAATTCCCAAGTGTAATATTTATCAAGGATTTTAATATGAGAACCATCATCACATTGGGCATAGGATTCTGGATGGGACGACAGCTATACATCAATCACGATAAGAGAGTTGCAAGTGCCAGAGAAGCAAAATTAAAACAACGCTTAGTGGCTTTCCTCAAAGAGAAAGATCTCAAACAGAACCAAATTGAAAAACAAGCCAATCAACTTTTAGGCAATTAAATGGCACAGCAAGTAACCATAATAAACACATCCTTTCTCATTCCAGAAGCCGACGACCCTTGTGACTTCTGGACGAGCTATTATACCAAATTGAAGAAGGAAGTGGGACAGGATAATGCCAAAATGCTGTGGTTGGTCACTTGGAAAACCAATGGATCTGCGCTATGTACTACAAGTCCGTCATTCAATAAATGGTTGCTTAAGAACGAGCTGGATGTAAGCAATATGGCAACCAGATCCATTGCAGATATTTCTGAAATAGGCGGTAATATTTTTGGTTTGGGCAAGAGCCTTACGAAGATTTTAGCCATAGGTGTTCCGGTCATTCTTACCATCACACTCATTCTTATCGTGGTGGTTTTACGCAACTCTGCAAAAGATGCAGACATCACAGATCTAGCGATGCTCACGCCAGCTGGACGCGCTACTAAACTATTAGGGAAATGAACAGACAGCTTATCTATAAAGTAAGTGGCGGTGCTATGGGAATTCTCATTGTTGGAAGCTCATTTCTATCCATACGCCAGCGCAAACGCGATCTAAAAACAAGCAAACTATTGACTCACATAAAGAAACAACTGGCTACCACGGCAAATAATCTCGATGCAGAAAATGCTTTTGACATTTACTATCTCACAAAAGTTTTGCAGAATGTAAATGGTCAAGTGATTGCAATGAGTGAGAGCAGCGCCACCAGTTTTGCAAAACAGATTCATAAGTCCTGGGGCGCGTGGTACGAAGGTGGAGATGACGAAGATGCAGTATATGCCGTGTTTAGAAAATTAAAGGATAAAGTTCAGGTCTCGCAAGTGGCTAAGGCCTATCAAAGTACTTACAACAAGAACTTAATCGATACCATTAAGGATCGACTTTCAGAAGATGAAATCAAGATCATCCTGAACATCATTGGACAAATACCCAACTATAGAACAGCTTAAAAACGAGAGAATGAAAATTACAAAAACAGGATGGTGGATGATAGGTGGCGCTACAATGGCGGCAGTTACGGTATGTGTGTTTGTTACGCTTTCGCGAAAGCGTAAAAAGGAAAAACAACAAGCTCAGCAAATCATTGGTAAAGATCTAGGCTCTGGAATCCAAGTGTCCACAGGAAATCAAGGCACGATCAAACGAGAACCCAACTGGGACAAGCCTTTTGATATGAATTACCTGACCAACGTGCAACAATGGATTGCACCACGAAAGATTAAAAAACTAGACGACGCTACTGCCAGAAATTTGGCAAAAAAGCTCAAAAATGCCAAAGGAACTTTTAATGATGATGAAGATGCGGTCAAAGACGTTTTTGCCAAACGCCTGCGTGATAAAACCCAAGTAGCGAGCCTTTCAAAAGCATACTGGCAATTGTACAAACAGGATTTGTGGAAACACTTGTCCAGTTTTTTAAGCGCATCAGAGATGAAACAATATGTGCATAATCCTGTGCGCCAATTACCTAATTATCAAACCCAATAACTATGAAGAAAATCGTAACCAAACCTAAGAAAACCTTTTTTGAACAAAACAAAGATCTCATTGTTGTGGGTAGTGTGATCGTTGTACTCGCAGGTGGTGCAGTCGCCTATATGTACTACAAGAAAAAGAAGGATCAAAAAGAAGGCGACCTGGCTCAAAACCAAGAGAGCACACCACAGATAATTCCTATAAACACGACCATTCCTGTGTCAAGTAGTTCGGGATCATCTTCCAGCTCTTCATCTACACCACGCATAAAATACGTCAAGACTGGCTATCCACTTAAATACAGAACACGTCACCAAGATGTAAAAACCTTGCAGGCGTATCTCAAGATTTACAAAGAGAATTTAGGTAAGTCTGGATCAAAGCGTGATGGTGTGGATGGTGTTTTTGGACCGCTCACATTAAAGGCTGCCAAAAAGCGATTGGGCAAATCCGAATTTACAGAAAAGGATATCGCAGGAATGCGTAGAGCGCTAAAAATGGTAGGAAAATGAAACGGGAAAACATCGTAAAGATAGTTTGTATTACTGGCGGTTTGCTCGGTGTCGGCATCATTACCCATCAATTACTGAAAAGTAAACGAGAAGATGCTGAAGAGCAAAAGCAAGCTGTGGCGGCAGTCTTGAAAAAGGAGATTTTAAAACCGAAACAGACAGGTTTTAAACCTACAATGCAAGTGGTCAAGACAAAACCACCTGCACCTGAAAAAAAGTCCAACGCACCGAAACCCAAAACACTACCTAAAAAACCTGTTGCAGATGAGTTCCCTTTGCAATTGGGAAGCAAAGGAAAAAATGTGGAACGCTTGCAGGTGTATTTGCTAAGAAATTACGGTTGGGCTGGAATCGTGACTGGCGTTTATGATGAAAAAGTTCAAGAGCGTGTAGAAAAATATCTAAAAGTCGAGACGGTTACAGAATCGCTCTTCAATGCCTTAGATATGAATGAATCCATTAAAAACCAATCCAACTAATTATGGGTAAAAGCATTAAAGATATTGTATCCAGCCTTGTAGATGATGATGGCATTAAAACCGAAGTCACGCTCACGATGACCAATCAGACGCTTACCAAAATCATCATTGCGCTATTAGCATCTGGTGCAACGATTGTTCTGGTGGCTCATTTGACCAAAAATATGTTCCCAAATCATCAATTATCCCTGCTTACGGCAGACATAAAAACTATAAAAGAAACCCTTAAAAATCAATTGAAATGACAGACATCCTAAAACACTTAGTTCACTACTTATCCAGCTTAGACTGGGCGTACATTTTTACGTTCATCATTATTGCCTTTGGTCTAAATCAGAAACCAGTTACAGATTGGCTAGCAGATTTTACTGGTATTAAGATCAAGACACGTTACCGTGTACTTATTGTTGGATTGATTTATGGAATCATCGTCTATTTTATTAGAGATACGATGTTGCACAAGTTAGAAATGCTATTGCAGTCATTTGTATTTGCACTCGTGTTCCATAAGCTGATTTTAGAAAGTGTGTTGAATCGACTCTTTAAACCTGAAAAAGCAGATAAGCGTGAATAGGTGGAAAATCATTTTTGCCATTTTCTTCTTTGCGGTGGTCGTCCTTGTGCTTACGCAGATCATCATTCCGCAGGAAAATGGCTATGAGCTACGGACACCAAGCGACTGGAAAGAACAAAACCAGAACTTGCTTATTAAGAATCAATCGCTAGACCTGGAGATTGAAGATCTGGAAAAGCAGGTGGATAGCCTAACAGCTTTGGTAAGTAAGAACACCGTCACAATCGGCCAATTAAAAACGAGTCTCAATGAAAAAATTACTACTATTTCTAGTTATAGCGATGCAGAGCTATTGGTGTATTTCTCAAGATTTAAAACCGATAGTACAGCTCATAAAAAATGAGAAACACTTCTGTTTTAATCTGGAACAGTCTCGTGAGATTGCATTGAGATTAGAGCGTGGTAAGTATCAGGATTCCATCGTGAGACGATTGGATTTTTCGATTACTCTTAAGGACAGTTTACTCGTAAAGAAAGATTCTGTGGTGTCGAGATTGAGATTGCAAAATCTCAATTTGATGTCCGTTTCAGAGAATAGCAATGAGCAGATTCTCTTTTTAGAAAACCAACTAAAATTTAAAAATCAAAAACTGAAACAAGGCAAGTTCCATAAGATCCTTTTGGGCGGTGGCTTGTTGATTCTTTCAGGAATATTAATAGCCAACTAATTATGGGATATCAAAGTGATAGCGTTTCAAAAGAGACAAAAGCGATAGAAAATACACAAGAGATTTTAGAAGTTAAGCCGGAACATTTAGGGCCAAGTTTACTACACTCGCCAGTACGCAATCGGTACTCGGTCATTAATGCAAATCTAGTTGTTGGGAAGGATATTCGCCTACGTGCTAGAAACGCCAAACAACTTGAGATTGCCGGCTGGCAGGTAAGTTTACCAGCTCCATTGGTAACAGATCAATCTGATTATTATGGACTGTGCCAGACGGAAAAGGGAAATACCTTTAACTATGCGATAGATGCAGATGGTAGATTGTTTCTCTACGGGACTTTTGTCGATAGTGAAGATCACGTGATACTCAATGTGAACCCTTATTTGGCCGAGCTTCCATTGCGCTATGTCAACTTTAGAAATGGCGGTGGTGAGTTTGTAGTACCAAGAGATGAACCTAAACCAACTGATGAATTTTAAATGAATTACGCTTTCGCGAAAGCGTAAAAGACCACGTTATGAATGTTTATGAAATTGTTGCGATTGTTTTAGGCGCTACGGGCTTCTGGAAGCTCATAGAATTATTGATGCATTATAATATCCAGCGCAAACTGAAAAATGCAGAGATACGGCACATTAACGCTCAGGCTAATGACAGTATTGTGACCAACTGGGTGCAATGGTCTGAAAAAATGGAAAAACGCATCAGCCAGCTTGAGAATAAGAATACCGCAATGTCACGCACAATTACTAAACAGCGAGATCGTATTACAGAGCTTGAAAAATATATCGAACAGCTGGAATCCGAAATTCAGATTTACAATAAAAAGAAAAGAGAATGAATGTAGATAAAGGAAGTAATACACTCAATTACATTTTTGCAGCATTTACCTTGTTGAGTGCCATTAAAATAGGCTCTGATCTATACTTGAGATACAAGGAAAGTCAGCAGAAAAAGAAGCCTTGCAATTGTAAAGACAAGGCTTAATGGCGTTAAAAAATAACCGTCATATTTATATAGGATTAGGCACAATGGCGCTACTTATGGGTGGCGCTTTTTGGGCTTTTAGATTAAGCAAGTCAAGCTCTAAATTTAGGACTTATAAACATAAAGGTATCGCTGTAGATTTCTCGGTCTTTGACAGTCCAGACATTCCTGGTTCTGGAAACTGTATGGATAGACGGCTTATAGTGATGCTGCACAACCTATCTGTAAAAACCAATTACCCTATTTTCAGTTGGATAAACTCTGGAGCACGTAGTGACGCTCACAATCGTAAAGTAGGTGGTGCGCGCAATTCTTCCCATAAAATGCCCGCCTGTAAAGCTGTTGATATCCGAGCTTCCTCTAGAACAATCCGCAATAATCTTGTGATGGCAGCACGAGATGTAGGTTTTAAACGCATAGGTGTAGGCAATACATTTGTTCATCTTGATATAGATGAAGGTAAGTCACAATATGTGGCTTGGGGTTATCCTAGTGGAACTGTTGCGGCGGTTAATCCTTTTGTGTAATAGCCAGAAGAGCTTATTGATGACTTTGGTAAAGTGACATCATTCTAATCTTGAATCAAAGTAACCATTTCTTTAAGATGATTGTCCTCTTCAGTTATCCAGTGATTTTTCTTTATTAAATTAACTAGAATATCTTTGTGCCTATTATCTAAATTCTTCACACTAAGATTGGAGTATTTAGAAGGGTTATCCCTGTCCATCCAAAGACTTTTGTGTTCTGATTTCAGGATGCTTTTAGAACTAGCTGTTGGATAAAGAAGCTTAATTTGTGGAATAAGTTTACAAACCATATTGAAAATAAGTAGACCATCATAATCCCAATCGCCGGAATAGTAGATAGGCAAGTTCCTGTCATAGGAATATTTTAGTTTTTCAATGTTTTTCCCTCCAGCATACCAAAGTTCATAACCGTATTTTCTAGGTAATGAAGGTCTCTTTAAAAAGTCTAAATTTTCACAGAGAATAATTAACTTAGGATCTTCACATTCTAAACGATACATATATTGCTGATCTCTATCATCAGCAAGCTCATCAATTTGAAGCATCTGTTTAACGGCATCAATTAAAGCTTTCTTACCAATTAAATATTTTTCATTTTTGAAAAACATAGAAGACACATTCCTGACGGTTTCCTCATTTTGCATTATTTGATTTCTAATTGGCAAAAGTTCGCCGCTGTCCATACGACGTTTCATATCCATTAGCTCTATGATATCTGCTTCTTCAAATCTGGTTTGAGGTTTTAAAAGTTGATTGTTTTCTAAAAATGCGTAGTACTGATTAAACTTCTCTAGATACTCTTCTTCATACATCTCAAAAAAATCTTCATCATCAGAATAATAAACCTTATAGCCTTCTTTGATTTCTTGGGTATCATTCAGCAAGTGTTGAAACAAAGAATCCTTAATTAAAGTTTCCTTAATCTTGGTTTCTTTATTTCTGTAAAGTTCATTTAATGATTTTAATGCTACCCAATTCATTGGTCATTTACATTATTTAAGTAATCTGACAGATCTTGTCTGGCTTCATTAGTTTTAAAATAGCTACTTGGCGGTGCATAATTGATATTAACATCTTCGTAACCTTCAATTAAGTGATGTAAATACCAGCCTTCGTCTTCGTTAGAGCCATAAGGTTCTGGTGTCATTGTCAACATTTGATATCCAAACTCTTTTGCAATATTTGGAAAGGTGTTAAAATTACCCTTATCCATATTAGAGACTTCTTCAAGTATTAAAAATTTGACACCTTTTCTATCTTCTTTTTGCACAATTGAAAGTCTGCCAATACCTAATAATACAATCGCGGTATAGCTTTGTCCTGTACTTCCTGTCTGGTCAATGCCATCTTTATCTAATAATCTGGTACTTAAATCAAAATAAGTTTTTGGGTCTAATAGGTCTGAAAATTTTATCTTCTCATTGTAGGAGGTCGTTTCTGCAAATATCTTTTCTACAAAACTTTCTACTGAGTCTGAAAATTGTAATTCTCCTTCCGAGTAAGCGGCTTGAGTGGACGACTGTAAATTCTTCATCCAATCTATTTTGAATGTTTCATTTGGCGTAAAATCTATTTTGAAATGGTACTTGTCACTAATCAGTCGCTCGTTAAAAAAATCATTCAAATCTTCGACTGTCTTTTCAAAGTCTTGATACTTTGTTTTTGTCAATTTGAATATACGAAGCATCGCCTGCGTAATGGCCTGCATTACTTTAGTTCTGTTTTGATTAGATTTTTTAAGTGCTGGGGCAAGATTTTCAGTGTGTTTTATTTTTGGTCCTAATAACACTAATTCTAAAACCGCAAATGAATAATTCTGATCATCCATTTGGTTTTTTACTTCTAAATCATCTTTGGTCGTATCGAATCGGGATGATGCTTTACCATAAGCGTTTATGTAATTGTCCTTATTTGTGTTATATAATTTTTGAAGATTTTCTACATTCACTTGATTGATATTAGTAGGCACAAAATCCTGAATATGCAACTGACTAAAACGTGTTTTAAAGATAATAAGCGCACCCTCATACTTTTTCTTTAGCTCATCGCGTTCTTTCTCCTGTGAGTCAAGCAACGCTTTAAGTGTGACTAAATTTTCTTCCTTTTGGGTTATGGTTGATTTTGAAGTCTCAAGTTTGTTTTGCAAATCTGTATGGACAGACTTTTTAGCAGCTACTTTTTGAATATAAGATGTTAACTGGTCGTCTATTTTCTCATCTGTAATTTTAATTGGAATTTTCTTTTCAAGTGCTTCTAATTCTCGCAACGATAGCTCCAAGTCTTTCTGGTCTTGAGTAATTTTAGTAGAAAGACTTTCGGCAATACTCATTGCTATTTTTGACCTTTCGTATAAGGAAAAGTCTTTAAAATCTTTATTAAGATTTTTCAGCTCATCAACCGCTGACAAATCGTAAGGATCTCCTTTCTCAAATTTTAAAATTTCGCCAAGTTCATTATTGATAGACTTTACTTGCTCGTTAATTGCATTCTGCTTTTTTTTCTTAGCATCATTCATTTTAGCAGTATCAGCAAATATCTGTTTATCATTAGAGTAAGGTACAAAGGTTCGTAAAGCACCTATTGCAAACCAATAACCGGAATTCACCTTATCTTCTTCAATATTTTCAGATTTTAAGAGAGAACTATCTTTAGTGTATTGACTTCCTTTAGTAGGATTATCTGGTTTTCCCCAATCCACATTTTTAAGCAATCCGAACAGTACAGTTTCCTGTTCTTTAGTAAGATTGTTACCGTCTTTTAAAATCTGTGCGATTAAGGAACCATCTTCTCCAGCAGATAGAATACGATTGAGTGCTTCTAAGTCAGCAAGCTCTGAGCTCTTGACTGCTTTGTAGTCTGCAATAATTTTTAGCTGTGATGATGTCTTCTCATTTATTTTATCAATCGTACCGTATCTTTTTAAATCAGAATTAAGTTTATTTACCCTATCAATGATTGACTGGTGATTGTATTCATCAATATTTATCTTAACTAAATTTGCTTGATCTATTTCAGGTAGCTTCATTTTTTGAAGCTGATCAAGACTTGCTAATTTTTCTGCTCTTGCATTAAAGAGATTTTTATAGTTTGTAAAGGATTCTTGAGCTTTAAAATAGGTGTCATAATCTGACTTTGTAATTTCAATTTGTTTAGAAATTTTTGGTAGATCTGATTTTAGGTTACTAATGATATCTGTCTCTTTTTCAATTTTATTAGAAGTTCCTATGCATTTATTTGCAACAGTTTCGTATTGCGAATAATTACTATGGTATTCAGCTGTTAGATAATTTTGTTGCGCATCGTTTTTTAATTGCTCTAACTCTTTAAGATTACCTAATACTTCTTGTTTTAACTCAATAGTATGTATTTCTTCGTCCAGCTCATTGTATTCATTTATAAGTTTTTCAAGCTTCTCCTTGTTTGATTTGTATTTGGTCTCAAGCTTATCCAAACTATTCTCAAAAAGAAAATCCTTTAAAATTTTATCGCTCTCCGTATCTAATGAGTTTGCTTTTGAAAAGGATTGTATCACTTTCGCGAAAGCGTCCATATTTTCATCAATCGCAAGATTTATAGGCAAAAGCTCATTAGTATATAAAAACTCATAGTATTCTTTTTTATCTTCTAAATCTGTGAAGGATTTTAGAAAGCCTTTTTTATTCTTTTTAAGATGCCTTGCAAGCTGGTTAATGGGCAAAAATTGACCATCTTTTAAAAAATCTTTACTATATGCTAACTGATCTGCGTGAAGTGCTAAAGTTTCAAGGTCTTTTCTGTCATTATCATTATAGGCTTGATTTAATATCCAGAATGACTTTAACGGCCTGCTACGCTTATTACCTATATTAGTGCCAATAGTTATAAATTCATTTTTCTTAAATTCTATATGTATAAAAACATAAGCATCATCAGTATTATAAGGTATAGTATGTATATGTCTGTCTTTATTTTTGAAGCTCTCGGTGCCAAAACTTATTTTGCTCTTTTGACCAATAAATATGAGTTGAAATAAGTCTGCTATAAGCGATTTACCGATACCATTGTTGCCGGTAAAATCAGTCCTTACTTGATGTAATAAGTAGTCTTGATTATAGTGCTTTCTCACACCAACTGTGGATAGCGAAAAAATTCTTGGATATTCTATCATTATAATTGGCTAAGGTATTTTTCACTAAACTCTGTGAAGTTTGTAATTTCTTTTTCATACAATTTTTGAAATCTAATAATTGGTTCTCGTAATACAAAGTGTATATCTTCGCCATCTTCTACAGCTAAATTTGTAATCCATCCCAACTTATTAAATTCTCGTAGTACACTCTTAAATGGCTTAATAACCTTTAATGACCAGTCGCCTTCCAAGTAATCGTCTTGTACTTTGTTAAAAAATAATTTTTTGTACAAAATATTATTGTCACTTTCTTTAATCTCCTTTTTTATATCTGCAAAGCGTACTTCTTTTTTACTTTCAAAATATCGCTCATAATACATATTAAGTAGTATAATACCTATCAAGGTTTGTTTTTGCGTTAGCTTTTTGTGTCGGGATGGGTTAGCAAGTGCTCCTTTGGATGCATCAGGATAATCTACGTAATAGTATTTTGAGTCTTCTCTACTTTCCATTATTAGTTCTAAACCATATACCTTTTCATAATAATATGAAAGCTCGTTGAAATAGTCCTTAAGTAGTTTATAGAGATAAAATCTATCGTTTTGAATATGTCTACCAGATAGTAGTTCAATGTTTAAATCTGCAAAATATTCTTGAACATCTGCGTTTTTAAAAAACGAAAAATTTTGACTTACTTCTTTATTATTTTCATTTTCCATAATGCAATATTTTGAGACAGAGATGACTTGGGGATTTCTCTGTCTATTTTAATTTCGTAACCGTTATTATGTCTAGCAAACTCTACAAGTTCAAATCCTACTTTAAGTGCTATTAAGGCATCATTTTCTTTTAAAGCTATATCGTAAAAATGATTACTAAAATCAATTTCCCCATCGTCGTTTAACTGCTTTTTAAAATGATTTACCCATCTGGCGGTATTCTCTTGACGAGTTAGTTCGGTATCTAATTTTGAGATTTGTAACTCAAGGTGTGCTTCATTGACTTTAGGTTCAATAACATAGCTCTTCTGAATACCAAACTCTTCATAATAAACCAAACCGACGTGTTTAAAACGTTCAGAAACAATAGATTTTAAAGGGAATTTTTCAGACAATGTAATACCATCTTTTTTAGAAAAGGACGCTTGTTCTAATGTGAATTTTAAAAACCGTTTTATATTTATTCTAACTGCCGATTTATTTTTAAAATTATCTTGAACCGTAATTAATTGAGTACTTGCGTAAGCTGACCTATCTAATAATTGCCCTAATTTATATTCTACTTCAACAAAAAACTCATCTACCTTCTTTTTAATTTGAACGGCTCTACCGTATTCTTCTCTGAATATTTTGTGTGTCTCTTTCTGTTCAGGCGTTTTAGTGTTAGGAAGGCTGTTTTTTCTTTTTAAAAAATAGTCAACGACTTGCTCTATTTCTTCATCAAGGCTATTACTTATTAGTAAAGTGTCTTTAATCTCGTCGCTTTTTGCAGTAATTTTTTCAAATAATATGGAAACATTCTCAGCTGTTTTTAATGCCGAATCTTGGTCTTGATTGATATAAATATTGAGCTCGTCAATAGCTTTATTAACGTAATCCTTTAATGATTCTAAATGATCTATAATTACAGTGCCGCTATTACCTTCAAAATTAAATTCATACCATCTATTAAAATCATCTATACTTTTAATATCTGAAGCTGTAAAGTCTGCAAGTTTTTTGAAAGTGTCCCGTAGTGGAAACTTTGCATACGGGCTATATAGTTTATTATCTATTAGCTTAACGAACTTAAGTGCAAAGTCAGTAAGCGCATATTTAAAGCGTTCTTCTCTTGGATGTTCTAAATAGTACTTCAACAAACCATCTACAATAGGATCAGTATGAGGTATGCTACTGCTTTCCATTAATGCCACCTCTTTAATACACCTTTCGATATCTTTATAGGTAAAGTGCTTGTTAATCTGCTTATTAATGATTTTTTTATGAAGCATATAAACGGTTATACCATCAGTCTTTTTAGGGATAAGACTTGAGTATGATGCGTTTATGTCTGTTAAATTGAAGTCTATAGCGTTCTAATATTTAATTATTTGAAATTACTAAAGTAAAAGAATTTGACTGTGATTTATTCTTATTTATCGAAAATGTGATTTTTCACCATTACACAACATTTCGTTAAAACAAACATTTATGTTAAAATATTTGCTAATTTTGCAATAATGAAACAAATTATCCACAAATCAATGGCAATGGTAATGGCTATTGTGGTTCTACTGACCACAATGTCGTTTACTGTGGATATGCATTATTGTGGAGATGCATTAGTAGATTTTTCATTCATCCAAGATGTTAAGACTTGCGGAATGGAAAAAGCTGAACCTGCTAAGAGTTGTTCTAACTCAATGGTTTCTAAAAAATCTTGTTGCTCAGATGAACAATTAATTATTGAAGGTCAGGAGGATTTAAAACAGGATTTTTCACAACTTACTTTTGAGCAACAAATATTCGTTGCCTCTTTTGCTTACTCATATATCAGTCTCTTTGAAGGAACTGAATCACAAGAGATCTCTTTCTCAGATCACTCGCCCCCATTCATAAGGCGGGACTTGCAGGTATTGCACCAGACATTCTTAATTTGATTTATTAAACAGTACCAGTAGCAATGTAATTGTAACTGGAAAAGCCCGGCGATACATTCGTTTTGGGCACGTTTTGTTGTTTCTCATTTGTACTGAGAGCAAACCAAAGCATATTTCTATAACTGTTTAATAATCATATCGTATGCTAAATAGAAGCATAAAATTTCTCATAGAAAACAAACTTGTTGCTGTTATACTACTCGCCCTATTCGTAGGTTGGGGCATTGTCAACGCACCCTTCAATTGGGAAACTGGTATTTTACCAACAGATCCTGTGGCCGTGGATGCGATTCCAGACATCGGCGAAAACCAGCAAATTGTTTTCACAAAATGGCAAGGGCGTTCACCGCAGGATATCGAAGACCAGATTACCTATCCACTCACAACTTCATTGTTGGGAATCCCTGGTGTCAAGACCATCCGGAGCTCTTCAATGTTTGGTTTTTCAAGTATCTATATCATCTTTGAAGAGGATGTAGAATTTTATTGGTCGCGAAGCCGTATTCTCGAAAAGCTTAATTCACTTCCCGCTAACTTATTGCCCGATGGTGTAAACCCTGCATTGGGTCCGGATGCTACGGGATTAGGTCAAATTTTTTGGTACACGCTGGAAGGTCGTGATAAAGATGGCAACGTAACTGGCGGTTGGGATCTACAGGAATTACGAAGCATACAGGATTACTACGTAAAATATGGTCTGTCTTCGGCAAGCGGTGTTTCTGAAGTAGCATCAATCGGTGGTTACGTCCAGGAATACCAAGTGGATGTTGACCCTGAAAAAATGCGACAATACAACATCGGCTTGACCGATATTGTAAAAGCTGTCAAGGAAAGTAATCAAGACATCGGTGCGCAGACTTTGGAAATTAATCAAGCCGAATACCTTGTTCGTGGTTTAGGGTATGTAAAATCTGTTGCAGATATTGAAAATGCAGTAGTCGCTTCTGAAAATTTTACTTCTATACGAATCAAAGACATCGCTAATGTTCATTTGGGACCACAGACCCGCCGCGGTATTTTAGATAAAGAAGGTGCCGAAGTGGTTGGCGGAGTCGTGGTAGCTCGTTATGGTGCTAACCCATTGGAAGTCATCAATAATGTAAAAGACCAAATAGCTGAATTATCATCTGGACTACCCACAAAAACCTTGGCAGATGGTCGTACTTCACAAGTGACTATCGTTCCCTTTTACGACCGCACGCAACTTATTCAGGAAACACTTCACACGCTCAATGAAGCCCTTACACTTGAAATCCTGATAACCATTTTGGTCATCATTGTAATGGTGTTTAACCTACGTGCATCCATTCTAATCTCTGGTCTGTTGCCTGTTGCCGTTTTAATGGTTTTCATAACAATGAAGCTCTTTAATGTAGATGCTAACATTGTTGCCTTGTCAGGAATTGCCATTGCTATCGGTACAATGGTTGACGTGGGCGTCATACTCGCCGAGAATATGATTAGGCATCTGGAAGATAAAAAATTACGCTTTCGCGAAAGCGGAATAGAATACACCACAAACGAAATTATCTACAACGCAACTGCGGAAGTTTCTGGTGCAATTTTGACCGCAGTTCTCACAACGATTATCAGTTTTCTACCTGTGTTTACAATGATAGGTGCTGAGGGAAAACTATTCAGACCACTCGCCTTTACAAAAACAATGGCACTTGCTGCATCGCTTGTAATTGCGCTGTTTTTAATACCGCCTTTTGCCGCGTTTCTTTTTAAGAAAAGTAACCTAATGGAACGCTCAAAGTACATTATTAATGGTGTTCTCATTGTCCTTGGTATCACAGCCATCTTTTATGGCTATTGGCTTGGTCTCATTTTGATTGCCTACGGTGTTGTTGCGCTTTTGAGCGTAAGGGATAGAATTACAGAAAAACGAGCTAATCTCATCCATATTATTATTTCCTGTGTTGCTATTGTTTTCCTACTCGCCGAATACTGGCGACCACTTGGTTTTGACCGCAGCATTCTAATGAATTTGATTTTTGTAGCGATTATCTGCTTTGGACTGCTTGGTGTGTTTACAGTTTTCCGAAGATACTATGACAGCATTTTGCGTTGGGCACTTCAAAACCGATACCTGTTTTTAATCATTCCAACCACGGTGCTGGTTTTAGGCGTGGTCATAATGCGTAACACAGGGAAGGAATTTATGCCTGCACTTAATGAAGGCTCATTTCTTTTGATGCCTACATCCTTACCGCACGCTGGTGTCGAAGAGAACAAGCGTGTCTTGCAACAGCTGGATATGGCCGTGGCAAGCATCCCTGAAATTGAAACTGTAGTGGGAAAAGCAGGAAGGACAGAATCAGCTCTTGACCCTGCGCCACTCTCGATGTATGAAAATGTAATTCAGTACAAGTCAGAATATATGCGAAATGAAAATGGCGAGAGACAACGCTATCGTGTAAATGAGGATGGTCTATTTGTGCTGAAAAATGACAAGTTCATTATTAATCCCAATAATGAAATCGATGATGATGCAAACTATGCAGCATCAAAACTCAAAACAAGTGCAACACGCAATGAATTGATTGAAGATAACAATGGCGAATACTACCGAAACTGGCGACCGGAAATCAGTAGTCCTGATGACATTTGGAATGAAATCGTAAAAGTGACCAAATTCCCAGGCGTGACTTCTGCGCCCAAGTTGCAGCCCATCGAGACACGACTCGTGATGCTACAAACAGGAATGCGTGCACCTATGGGAATAAAAGTGAAAGGGCCAGATTTAAAAACCATAGAAAACTTTGGACTTCAACTGGAAGATATTTTAAAGCAAGCCGAAGGCGTTAAAGAACAAGCTGTTTTTGCAGACCGCATTGTGGGTAAACCTTATTTGCTGATTGATATTAAACGAGACCAGCTGGCACGCTATGGGATTTCCATTATGGATGTTCAGGAAGTGCTTCAAGTAGCTGTGGGCGGTATGCCACTTACCCAAACAGTAGAAGGACGTGAGCGCTATGGTGTGCGTGTACGCTATCCACGTGAGCTGCGTGCAAATCCAGAAGACTTAAAAAGTATCTATGTTCCTGTGTCAACTGGAAGTCCGGTTCCTTTGGGCGAACTGGTCGATATTCGTTACGAGCAAGGCCCACAGGTCATTAAAAGTGAAGACACCTTCTTGATTGGGTATGTGCTGTTTGATAAGCTCGATGGCTTTGCCGAAGTCGATGTGGTGGAAAATGCCCAAGCGCTCATTCAACAGAAAATCGATAATGGCGATTTGGTCGTGCCACAAGGAATCAGTTACCGATTTACAGGAACGTACGAAAATCAACTTAGAGCAGAAAAAACGCTATCGGTAGTTGTGCCACTTTGCTTGCTGGTCATTTTCTTGATTTTGTATTTCCAGTTCAGGTCGGTTTCTACGTCCCTTATGGTTTTTACTGCCATCGCTGTAGCCTTTGCAGGTGGTTTTATAATGATTTGGTTATACGGTCAGGATTGGTTTTTCAATTTCAGCTTTTTTGGCGAGAACCTACGCGATTTGTTCAATATGAAAACCATCAATTTAAGTGTGGCCGTTTGGGTCGGTTTTATAGCCTTGTTTGGAATCGCGACAGATGATGGTGTCGTAATGGCAACCTATTTAGACCAATCCTTCAAAAGCAACGAACCAGACAGTAAAAAGGACATACGTCTCGCCACTTTGGAAGCCGCAGGAAAACGCATACGTCCTTGTTTGATGACCACCGTGACCACAGTTTTAGCATTGTTGCCAGTACTCACATCTACAGGAAAAGGAAGCGACATTATGATTCCGATGGCCATTCCAATTTTTGGCGGAATGATAATCGACGTCACATCCTATTTCCTTTTACCAGTTTTATACAGCTGGAAAAAAGAATACCAACTTAAAAGAGCAAACAAATGAAAAATATAAAAATCATAATCTGTCTTTTGTTTGTTTCCGCTGAAGTTTATGCTGAGCGAAGACGAAGTGCGAAAGCCCATCTGAACGCACTACTAATAATGAGCATTGGACTGATTTCAATCAGCGGGCAGGCGCAACAACTACAAAGCTATATTGAAGAAGCCGTAAGTAACAATCCAGAAATTCAGGCTTTTGAACTACGCTACAATATTGCCGAAGAAAAGGTCAATGAAGCAAACTGGCTACCTAATACGGAAGTAAGCGCAGGCTATTTTGTAAGTGAGCCAGAAACAAGGGTGGGCGCACAAAGAGCACGGATAGGTGTAAAACAGATGTTGCCCTGGTTTGGTACCGTTACCGCACGTGAAAATTATGCGACTTCAATAGCCGAAGCTGAATATGTGGAAATCACAATCGCCAAACGAAAATTGGCGCTATCAGTAGCGCAATCCTATTACAGGTTGTATGAAACAAGAGCAAAGCAAAAGGTACTCGACGAGAACATCCAACTATTAAAAACTTATGAGCGTCTTGCACTGACTTCGGTAGAAGTGGGCAAGGCATCTGCGGTAGATGTATTGCGATTACAGATTCGTCAAAATGAATTACAGCAGCAAAGAGAGGTATTGGAAGAGGAATTTGGCGCAGAACAAACAACCTTCAATAATCTTCTCAATCGGGATGAAAATAGAACGGTTGATATAGTTGCAATAATGGATATCCCAGAGGATGACCCCATATACGGAAAAGACGCACTATCGCTAAATCCTGAACTGCTCAAATACGACAAACTTTACGAATCCGTAGCACAATCAGAACTGCTCAATCAACGTGAGAGCCTACCTATGATTGGCTTTGGTGTGGACTACCTGCCAGTTACAGAACGTAGCGATGTCAACTTTAGCGACAACGGTAAAGATGTGTTGATGCCTATGGTTTCGGTTTCCATTCCCATTTTTAATAATCGATATAAGTCTATTACAAGACAAAATGAGCTACGCCAACAGGAAATCGAAACCCAAAAAGAGCAACGAATGAATGTTTTGGAATCCGCTTTCGCGAAAGCGATATCCCAACGCAACCAAGCCCGAATTAAATTCAATACCCAAGCTAAGAATTTAAAGCAAGCCAAAGATGCCGAGCAAATTCTTATCAAGAATTATGAAACGGGAACCATAGATTTTAACGATGTGCTCGATATACAGGAACTGCAATTGAAATTTCAGATGAATCAGATAGAATCGGTTCAGATGTATTACGTGCAACAATCCATAATCAATTATTTAATTCAATAGCAATGGTAAAAGATTTTTATATAAAAAATATGGTGTGCGACCGTTGCATCAAGGTCTTAAAAGATGAACTGTTTAAGGCTAACATTAGTCTGTTGGATATTGAGTTGGGTAGGCTTCGATTAGATATGAATGAAAAAGAACAATTGAGCATACTTACCGAAATTTTAAAAAGAAATGGATTTGCACTCATCGCTTCTACTGAGGATAAATTGACCGAGCAAGTAAAAATTGAATTGATAAAGTTATTGAATGTAATGCCCCTTGAAATTGATGGTAAGCTATCCGATTTTCTTGCGGATAAATTACAAAAGGACTATTCAAAAATCAGCAAGGTGTTTTCCATTACCGAGGGCATCACTATTGAAAAATATTTTATCAAACTGAAGATAGAAAAGGTCAAGGAACTTATCCAAACACCCCATTATAATTTCACAGAAATAAGCCAATTGCTCGATTACAGCAACGTCAATCATCTAAGCAAACAATTTAAGAGTGAGACAGGGATGAGCCTAAGCGAATATAAGGATGGTCATAAAAATTTTAGAAATCCTTTAGACAAGATTATATAGATATGAACCAGAATTATAACACAACAAACTGAATATCAATAATATTTTTGTTAAACAATAACAATAAGAAAACTATGAAAATGCTAAGAATTATTACATTACTGCTATTTTCTTCAACAGTATTTGCCCAAGTGGGAACTAACGGACAAGACAGAAAAGAAGAAGGAAGACCTGTTAAAGAGTACAACCTTACCCTTGAAGAAAATGAAATGACACTCGCAGGTGTAACCGCTAAAGGAATGACTATCAATGGTAGTATTCCTGGACCGGTTTTGGAATTTAACGAAGGCGACCTTGCCATCATTAATGTAACTAATAAAATGGATGAAGAAACCTCAGTACACTGGCACGGGTTGATACTTCCCAACTTTTATGATGGCGTACCGTATTTAACAACACCGCCAATAAAGCCCGGTACAACATTTCAATATAGAATTCCTATTAATCAATCAGGAACCTATTGGTACCATTCCCATACGATGCTACAGGAGCAAAGCGGTGTTTATGGTTCAATAGTCATTCAACCTAAAGAAAAAACATTGGATTATGACAAAGATTTGGTAGTTGTTCTATCTGATTGGACCAACGAGGACCCAATGAATGTATTGCGAAACCTTAAAAGGGGGAATGAGTGGTATCAAGTTAAAAAAGGAACAGCAGTTCCATTAAGTAGAGTCATCAAAGAAGGTGCCTTGGGAGCACAATTTAAGTTCTGGCGCGATAGAATGGAAGGTGCTGATATAGCAGACATTTATTATCCCGCATTCTTGAGCAATGGTAAGTCACTTGCCGAATATCCAGAATTTAAACCAGGAGAAAAAGTACGTCTTCGCTTTATCAATGCCTCGGCTTCTACTTACTACTGGGTAGATTTCGGTGGTGGTAATCCATTGTTAGTTGCAAGTGACGGTGTTGATGTGCAGCCCGTTTCTAAAAGCAGATTTCTCTTTGGTATAGCTGAGACGTATGATGTTATCGTTACTATTCCCGAAGGTACTTTAGAGGTTACCGCTACGGCTCAAGATGGCTCTGGTCATACTTCTATACAATTAGGTAATGGCACTCTCTATCCAGCCAAAAGAATTGATAGACCTGATAAGGTAGCGATGATGAAGCAAATGGCCAAAATGGATATGAAAATGGGTGCACCTGCAATGGTAGGAAACAAAAAAAAGAATACACCTGAAGTTTTAATGCAGAAGTATGGAATGAAGATGAATATGAAAGACGGCGAGATGAAAATGGGGATGCAAGATAAGATGTCAATGAAAGACAGCAAAATGAACGATCAGATGAAGATGGATGATACGAAGGGAATGAAAAAAGACTCAATGGCAATGAATCACAGAGGAGATTCAGATAAAATGAAAGACCATATGCAGCACGATATGTCAAAGATGCAGAAGGATTCTTCCTCATTTGATTACGAAACTCGTAAAACCTATTTTAATTATGATTTTTTAAAAGCAAAAGAGAATACTACTTATAAAGATGATTTGCCAGTAAACGACATCCTGTTGAATCTAACCGGCAATATGCAACGCTATGTTTGGAGTATGAACGGCGTGCCATTATCAGAAACCGACAAGATAAATATAAAAGGTGGCGAGGTAACCAGAATTACATTGAATAACTTAACTATGATGCACCATCCAATGCACTTGCACGGACATTACTTTAGAGTCATCAATGAAAATGGCGAACGTTCCCCATTAAAACATACTGTCAATGTACCACCAATGCAGAAGGTGGTCATAGAATTCTATAACGAAGAATATGGCGATTGGTTCTTTCATTGCCACGTATTATATCATATGATGGGTGGTATGGCCCGTGTGTTTAGTTACGATACGCCAAGAGACGAAAGAATGAGAGATTATCCAATGCAGAAACTTATCAATGAGACAGACCATTATTATTCTTGGGGATTAGCTCGTTTAGGCTCAAATTTTAATGAACTCTTTTTGATGTCGAGCAATATCCGAAATGGCTTTGGTTTAAGGGCAGAGTTTGATTATGACAAAAATCTTGAAGCAGAAGTAAACTATAACAGATACCTGAATGATTGGGTGCGCCTGTATGTAGGGGTAAATACAGAAACTTCAACACCCGATTCTTATGATACCTTCAATACAGTAGGTTTGGTGGGTGTAAAATATTTTACACCGTACCGTTTTAATGTGGATGTCAGTATGGACCACCAACTAAGGCCAAGAATTCGTCTGGACAGGGAATTCTTGATTTTTCCGAGAATTTTTCTGGAAGGCGAATACGAATACCGAGCTGACTTTGGTTGGGTGAACGATATTGGAGACACATCCTATCAGGGGGAAACGCAATGGCTGGTGGGAGCCTCATATATCGTATCCCGAAACTTTTCGTTACAGGCAAATTACAATAACCGATATGGCTGGGGTGGCGGCCTTTTAGCCCGATTTTAAAAAGTAATAATTTAAAACAAAGAAAATGAAAACAGTAAAAAGAACAATGAGTACAATGGCACTGGCTGCCACAATGATTTTAACAGCTTCCTGTAAAGACGGAAACAAAGAAGAGGCTGCTGCGCCGATGAGCAATGAGATGCACCAAGAATCTATGGATGACAAGGACGATATGGCGATGAGTGACAACCAAGACGCAAAAGCAGAAGCAATCCTGAATGATTATTTCAACTTAAAAGATGCGCTTGTAAACGATGACAATGGCAAAGCAAAAGAGCTTGGTAACACATTAGCGAAATCACTGAAAGCTTTTGATGCATCCAACTATTCTGATAATGAACAAAGTGAATTGAAAGACATTATTGAAGATGCCACAGAGCACGCAGAGCATATTGGCGAAAGCGATATCAAGCATCAACGAGAGCATTTTAAGATTTTGAGTAAGGACGTTACCGATATGGTAGCCATTACCGGAACGGATAAAAAGCTCTACGAACAATTTTGCCCAATGTATGATGGTGGTACAGCTTGGTTGAGTACAAAAGAGGAAGTGCGTAATCCCTATTATGGTAGCCAGATGTTAAAATGCGGTAAAGTACAACGAGAAATAAACTAATTGAAAGTTTTAAAAATCATAGCGTGGATAGCATTAGGTGCTCTTGTTGTAATTCAGTTTTTTCCGACGGATAAAAATGAAAGCTATACGACACCTGAAACTGATTTTGTCTTGGTAAATAAAGTGCCGTCTGAAATTGAGAATCAATTAATGCAGTCCTGCTATGATTGCCATAGCAATAACACAGTTTATCCTTGGTACAGCAAAATTCAGCCAGCAGCTTGGTTTTTGGAAGACCATATTAAAGAAGGAAAAGCAGAATTAAATTTTAACGAATGGGACAACTATTCAGACAGAAGAAAGAAGAGTAAACTGCGCTCTATCATTAAGCAGATAGAAAGCGGCGAGATGCCCTTGGATAGCTACACGCTTATTCATAGAGATGCTATTTTTTCAGAGAAGGAAAAGGAAGCAGTATTGAATTATATGAAAACTTTAAAAGATGATTTAGAGTAAAGTCCTGATGCGGGAAGGGAATTTTTTCATTGATGGTTGGTTAGTTAGAACCCCTTCCCATTTCAGGCACAAAGATAATGAGGTATGAATGATTTTTTAAAACAATGGGGCGAAGCGGCCTATACGACTACCGGATTTTTCTGGATGGCACTATGGGCGTTTATATTGGGTTACATCATCAGTAGTATGATACAGATTTTTGTAACCGAAAAGCGGATGCAAAAAGCAATGGGAGAAAAGGAAGGCAAAAGTATGCTCTTGGGTACATTTTTTGGCTTTATAAGTAGCTCTTGCAGCTTTGCCGCGCTGGCAGGAACTAAATCCATCTTCAAGAAAGGAGCAAGTTTTTCATCTTCCATAGCGTATCTACTGGCATCTACTAATTTGGTTATAGAACTGGGAATCATCATTTCCATTTTTCTGGGATGGCAATTTGTTGTGGGCGAGTATGTAGGTGGCATATTGCTAATTATTATTTGTTGGATATTGATACGCATCATCAACCCTAAGAAGCTTATTGAGAAAGCACGAAAAAATCTTGAAAGTGAAGAGGATGATGCAATGGACGATTCCAAGGATTGGAAAAAACAGATTAAGAAGGAAGATAGCTGGGCACGTGTAGCTAAAAAATATAAGATGGAATGGCAGATGGTCTGGAAGGACGTAACCGTAGGCTTTACCATCGCTGGAATCGTAGCGGCATTCGTTCCCGATTCCTTTTTTCAGACCTTGTTTATCAATAGTGGTCAAGGCAATACAGATTTTACTTTTCTCGAAATTCTGGAACATATCGTGGTCGGACCTGTTGCTGCGTTTTTGACGTTTATCGGCTCAATGGGTAATATTCCTTTGGCAGCTTTACTCTTTGGTAAGGGCGTAAGTTTTGCAGGGGTTATGGCATTTATTTTTAGCGATTTGGTCGTTTTTCCCGTATTGCGAATCAATGCAAAATACTACGGATGGAAGATGTCATTGTTCATATTATTCCTGCTGTTTACAGCTTTGATTGGTACATCACTGGCACTACACTATAGTTTCGACTTGCTTAGTATACTGCCAGACCCATCGCAGGTAAAAATTCAGGATAAAGAACATTTTAAGATTGACTACACCTTCTTTTTGAACATTGCCTTTCTTGCTATTTCCGCCTACCTGATTTACTTGGGCTTTTACAAGAAAAAAGACGTTGAGCATTCTATGAGCGAGATGGCACCAAAAAGCCAATTGCTGGAAACCATCTTAAAATATGCAGCATTCATTTGTTATGTATGGCTTGCAGGAGGTTTGATTATAAAATTCATAATTCAATAAAAATGAAACACACCTATCACATACAAGGAATGACCTGCAACGGTTGCCGAAATCACGTTGAGCAGACACTTTCTAAAGTGGAAGGTGTGACCGATGCTTCAGTTAATTTAGAAAAAGAAGAGGCGACCATCGAAATGGAATCTCATATTTCTATCGAAACATTTCAAAAAGCTCTAAAGCAAGATGGTGGTTCGTATAGCATCCACAAATCAGGCGAACATTATCACGATGATGATTCCGCTTCAGCAAAACCGAAAAAAGCGAAACCAGAAGGCAAGGGAACGGGAACGTTTTATTGCCCAATGCACTGCGAGGGCGATAAAACCTATGACAAACCAGGCGATTGTCCCGTTTGTGGAATGGATTTGGTCGAAGAGCAAAATTTGTCAGCTACAACTACTACTGAACAGTGGACCTGCCCAATGCATCCTGAAATCGTAAAGGACGAGCCGGGAAGCTGTCCTATTTGCGGAATGGATTTAGTGCCGATGGAACCTGATTTATCTGCCGAAGAAAAATCATATAATAAGCTGATTAAGAAATTTTGGATAGCAGTAGCCTTTACGCTTCCTATTTTCCTAATCGCTATGAGCGAGATGATTCCCAACAATCCACTTTATGATGTAATGGAGCAGAAATGGTGGAACTGGATTCAATTTGGGCTATCAATTCCTGTGGTGTTTTATGCCACTTGGATGTTCTTTGAACGTGCTTATCGAAGTATTAAAACCTGGAATCTCAATATGTTCACACTAATCGGTATAGGTGCAGGCGTGGCTTGGCTCTTTAGTGTTTTCGGGATGTTGTTTCCAGACTTTTTTCCTGAACAATTTAAAACAGAATCTGGTGCGGTTCACGTGTATTTTGAAGCCGCTACTGTTATCCTCACGCTGGTATTGATGGGTCAGGTTTTAGAAGCACGTGCACATAGTAAAACTAACTCTGCCGTCAAAGAATTATTGAAACTTGCACCCAATAAAGCAGTACGCGTAGTCGATGGAAACGAAGAAGAAGTTTCCATAGACCAAATCGAAAAAGGCGATGTGCTACGAGTAAAGCCAGGAGATAAAATTCCTGTGGATGGCAAAATTACCGAAGGCGAAACTACCGTAGATGAATCAATGATTTCGGGAGAGCCTATCCCAGTCAATAAATCTGTAGATGATAAAGTAAGTAGCGGCACAATTAACGGGAATCAATCGTTCTTGATGGAAGCCGAAAAAGTAGGTAGCGAAACCTTGCTTTCCCAAATCATACATATGGTCAACGATGCCAGTCGCAGTCGCGCCCCTATCCAGAAATTGGCAGATACGGTTTCAGGCTATTTTGTTCCTGTGGTGGTTATCATTGCGGTTATCACTTTCATTGTGTGGGCAATTTGGGGTCCAGAGCCAGCTTATGTCTATGCGTTGGTAAATGCCATTGCCGTATTGATTATAGCCTGTCCGTGTGCATTGGGATTGGCAACGCCTATGTCCGTTATGGTAGGTGTTGGTAAAGGCGCCCAAAATGGTGTGTTGATTAAAAATGCCGAAGCTCTTGAGAAAATGGACAAAGTGGACACACTTATCGTGGATAAAACAGGAACCATTACCGAAGGCAAACCGACGGTTGAGAAAATTGGGTCGTTTGATGAATCTCGCTTTCGCGAAAGCGAAATTCTACATCTTATCGCATCCCTAAACAGTTCCAGCGAGCATCCACTTGCCGAAGCCACCGTGAAATATGGAAAGGAGCAGAAGGTCGAAATATCAAAAACCGAAAACTTTAGCGCAGTAACCGGAAAAGGCGTAGAAGGAACAGTTGATGGCAAGAAGCTCGATTTGGGAAATGCCAAAATGATGGAGTATGCAAATGCCAAGCTATCACCTGAAATGGAAACCGAAGCACAATCCTTTCAGAAACAGGGAAAAACGGTTTCCTACTTATCCATTGATGGCGAAGTTTCAGGCTACGTGGTCATAGGCGATAAAATAAAAGAAACGAGTGCCAAGGCAATCAAAGAATTACAGGATAAAGGCATCGAAGTGATAATGCTTACAGGCGATAATCACGACACCGCCCAAGCAGTAGCCAGCAAACTCAATCTCGCCGACTTCAAAGCGGGTATGCTACCTGAAAACAAACTGGACGAGGTTAAAAAACTACAAGAACAAGGTCACGTAGTTGCAATGGCAGGCGATGGTATCAATGACGCACCTGCTCTGGCAAAAAGTGATGTGGGTATCGCGATGGGAACAGGAACAGATGTCGCTATAGAAAGTGCAATGATAACCTTGGTAAAGGGCGATTTACACGGTATCGTAAAAGCAAGAAACCTTAGCCACAAAGTTATGCGTAATATAAAGCAAAATCTATTTTTTGCTATGATATATAACACGTTGGGTGTACCGATTGCGGCAGGTGTATTATTCCCATTTTTCGGAATTCTGTTATCGCCTATGATTGCGGCGCTGGCAATGAGTTTTAGTTCAGTTTCAGTAATAGCAAACGCACTTAGATTAAGAACAGAATCGATTAATTAAAAATAACTTAAAAACCAAAAATTATGAATTCAAACGAACACAACAACAAAGAAGGAATGAGCCAGTACACTAAGTTTTTCTTGATGCTGGGAGCATCATTTATAGCAATGTACATTACAATGTATTTAAATACTTATGAATTTGATCACGTAAGATTTAGTCTTACTCGATTTTATATGGTCTGTTTAGGTATTTCTACTATGGCTGTAATAATGCTATTATTTATGCTTAATATGTATAAAAATAAGAAGAAGAATATTGCTATTCTAGTAGGTAGTGTTGTGTTGTTTCTTGGAGCTTTAGGATTAGTGCGTGAGCAAAAATCTACCGTAGGCGATATACTCTGGATGAAAGCAATGATACCACACCATTCCATAGCAATTTTAACCAGTGAGCGTGCAGATATACAAGATCCAGAAGTAAAAAAACTTGCAGAGGAAATTATCAAAGCACAACGAAAAGAGATTGAAGAAATGAATGCGATGATCGAACGTTTACAAAACGAGAAATAATAGTATGAACAAGAACATTTTATATATAGCACTTGCACTAATCGTGGGACTACTAGGTGGATGGCTCATTTTTGGTAGTTCAGGTAGTGATGCCAAGGCAAACAAGGACGTTTCTGAAATGTCAGATACCCACGACCATTCTGGCGAGTCGCCAAACCAAATGTGGACCTGCTCAATGCACCCACAGATTATGCAGCCCGAACCAGGCGACTGCCCTATATGTGGAATGGACTTGATACCTGCTGAATCTGGTGCAGATGGTCTTGCAGTTAATGAGATTAAAATGACAGAAAATGCAATGGCACTGGCAAACATTCAAACTACTATTGTAGGTAATAGCAGTATGTCAGAAGATGATGGAATGATTACGCTTTCTGGCAAAATCGCCACCAACGAAGAAAACAATGCTGTACAAGCAAGCTATTTTGATGGGCGTATCGAGCGTTTGAATGTTAATTATGAAGGCCAAAAAGTAAATCGTGGTCAATTACTGGCCACCATTTATGCACCAAATTTGGTCGCTGCACAGCAAGAATTGCTCACAACAGCTTCATTAAAAGAATCGCAGCCTGAACTATACAAGGCAGTGCGAAACAAATTGAAGCTATGGAAACTTTCAGAAGCCCAAATTAATGCGATTGAAACTTCAGGAAAAGTGCGTGATAATTTCCCCATTTATGCCACCGTTTCAGGAACGGTTTCAGAAGTGATGTCACGAGAAGGCGACTATGTAAAACAAGGTCAGCCCATTTTGAAAGTAAGCAATTTGAATTCGGTCTGGGCAGAATTTGATGCCTATGAAAATCAGATTTCAGATTTAAGAGTGGGTCAGAAAATAAAAGTAGTAACTAATGCCTACGCTAATAAAGAATTTGACGCCACGGTTTCGTTTATTGACCCCATACTTAACAATGCAACGAGAACGGTTATCGTAAGAGCAACACTAAAAAATACAGATAACCTCTTTAAACCAGGAATGTTTGTAACAGGCAAACTCAAAGGGGAAATGAAGATGAATAACGAAGTTATTTCAGTTCCAGCAAGTGCTGTAATGTGGACGGGCGAACGCTCATTGGTATATATAAAAACCAATCCCAACGAACCCGTTTTTGAAATGCGTGAAGTAACCATCGGAAACCGAAATGGCGAAAATTATACAATCACTAAAGGTTTACAAAATGGCGATGAGATTGTGACCAACGGAACCTTTACGGTAGATGCAGCAGCACAGCTACAAGGGAAAAAATCTATGATGAATCAGGGAAAAAAACAGGCATCTGAGATGCCTATGTCTCAAATGAAAATGGAATTTACAGAGAATTTTCAAAAGCAATTTAAAAAGGCCCTCAAGCCTTATTTGCAGATGAAAGATGCATTGGTAGCGAGCGATGTCAGTCAAGTTTCCGCTTTCGCGAAAGCAACATCAACATCTTTAAAATCCGCTGATATTAAAAGTCTCGGTAGTATGGAACAATCACATATCAAGAAAAGTATCGAAATGCTCGATGCCATTGCAGCGAACGATATTCTGGAAAATCAACGTGACCATTTTGTGATATTAAATGAAAATATGGTGCCCATTGCGATAAATGTAAATGGAACCGATGAGATGCTATACGTTCAGAAATGCCCAATGGCAAATAATAATAAAGGCGCAGTTTGGCTAAGCGCTGAGAAGGATATACGCAATCCCTATTATGGCGATGCAATGCTTACTTGTGGTAGTGTGATTGAGGAAATCAAATAAAAACCTTTGCACACCAGTTGCATTGTAATTCTGTTATCTTTGTATTGTGAAAATCTTTACGCTCATATTCTCATTTTATCTGCTTGCGCTTAATTTTGCGCCTTGCAGTGATGCAAATGTTGACTCTTCTGAGGATAGCACGCAAATAGAATTTTCACAAAGTGATACAGGCGATCACGACCACAATCTACTTGATATGTGTTCCCCTTTTTGTCATTGTCACTGCTGTCACGTTCACACGTTGGATTTTGGGTTAAATGTCTTAGACCTTTACCATCCAGCAGACTATAAACTTTCTACGGTTTATTTTGACAGTATAGGCAAGGATATTTCCCTTTCCCTATTACAACCACCACGGGCATAATTCAGTTTTTATAGGATAGCTATATCCTGTTGTGATGTTTCCCTTTGGGAGATATTATTTGTTTTCGCTTTCGCGAAAGCGTACACCCATTTATTAACTGAATTAATACCACAATTAAATGATTAATAAAATCATTGATTTTTCAATCAATAATAAATTTATTATTGGCTTGTTTACCTTAACTCTTATAGGAGTCGGTATTTGGTCTATGGCAACAGTAAATCTTGGATCTGTGCCAGATATTACTAATAACCAGGTACAGGTCATCACACAATCGCCCAATCTGGGAACGGAAGATATCGAGCAGTTTGTAACCTATCCGGTAGAATTATCTATGGGTAATTTGCCAGGCGTTACCGAAATACGATCTATCTCACGTTTTGGACTCTCTGTAGTAACTATCGTTTTTGAAGACGATATGGGGACTTATCTTCCTCGACAGCTGGTAGGGGAAAAACTTAATGAATTGAGCGAATCCATTCCTGAAAAATTTGGAAGTCCGTCTATGGGTCCTATTTCCACTGGGTTAGGTCAAATTTATGAATACACCATAAAACCAGAAGAAGGTTTTGAAACTAAGTATTCGCCTATGGAACTGCGCACCGTGCAGGACTGGGTTATCAAAAGACAACTTACTTTGCTGGAAGGTGTGGTAGAAGTTAACTCTTATGGCGGTAGTATTAAACAGTACGAGGTTGCTGTAGATCCAGAGAAGTTAAACAGTATGGGCATCAGCATTTCACAAGTGTATGAATCTCTTGCTATGAACAATGTCAATACTGGTGGCGCCTATATAGAAAAAAATAAAATGTCAAATTTCATAAGAGGCGAAGGTCTAATTCGCTCTTTGGAGGACATTAAGAATATCTCGATTACTAATGAAGGTAATATTCCTATAACTATTGGAGATGTGGCAACGCGTGTCCATTTTGGGAATCAAGTGCGTTATGGTGCATTTACACAGGACGGTAAGGAAGCTGTTGGCGGTATTATAATGATGCTTAAGGGTTCTAATCCTAATGCAGTCATTCAAAATGTGAAGAATCGTATGGCAGAAATTGAAAAATCCCTGCCAAAAGGACTAAGCATCGCCCCAATAATTGATCGTAGCGAACTAATTGCGAGAACTACAGATACGGTTAAAACCAATTTACTAGAAGGTGCCTTGATTGTGATTTTTGCCCTTGTTTTATTGCTGGGTAGTTTAAGAGGCGGAATCATAACAGCTACGACCATACCACTGTCCTTACTTTTTGCCTTTATCCTGATGAAGCAGTTTAATGTATGGGCAAACTTAATGAGTTTGGGAGCTATTGATTTTGGAATCATCATAGATGGTGCAGTGATTATTATAGAAGGAACGGTGTATGAGATCCAAAAACGAATTAGGTCTGGCAAGTTAAAATTCAATCAAGACATAATGGATAAAGTAGCCTATGAAGCGGGAAGCACAATGATGGGTTCTGCTTTTTTTGGACAAATCATTATTCTCATAGTTTTTACACCCATACTTTTTCTTACAGGTGTAGAAGGTAAAATGTTCAAACCTATGGCATACACCTTTGGGTTTGCAATGATAGGTGCCATTATTCTTTGTCTTACTTATGTGCCTATGATGTCTGCGCTTTTTATGAAACCAGTACAAAATACCAAAAACTGGTTCGGTAGGTTTGAGCGCTGGCTCGAAAAAATAAGTGATAAAATAATAGGTGCTGTTCATAGTGCATATATGCCATTGTTAAAGGGAGCACTTAAGCTGAAACTAATCGTTTTATCAGCCGCGGCAGTTTTACTTGTCATCGCAGGTTTTATCTTTTCTAATATGGGTGGAGAATTTGTGCCGCAGCTCGATGAAGGAGATCTAGCAATGCAGGCCCTCATAAGACCAGGAAGTTCGCTGTCAGAATCCATTGAAGTTTCCAAAAAAATAGAAAACATTCTATTAGATAATTTCTCTGAAATTAAAACAGTCACAGCACGTATAGGTGTAGCAGATATTCCTACAGATCCTATGCCTATGGACATTGCAGATATGTACATCATCCTTAATAAGGATATGGATGACTGGACAACCGCCTCTACTAAAGAAGCTTTGATAGATGCCATTAGAGATAAATTGAATGAAGAACTCGTGGGTGTGAATTTAGTATTTACTCAACCTGTAGAGCTGCGGTTTAACGAGCTTTTAGAAGGTGTGAGAGAAGACATTGCGGTAAAGCTTTATGGCGAAGATTTAGAGGTATTGTCAAAAAAGGTTCAGGAAATGGCAGCTATTATACAGACTGTTCCTGGTGCTGGCGATGTGAGTGCAGAACGTACAGCTGGATTACCACAGATGACCGTAAAATTTAGGCGAGATAAAATGGCGCAATATGGACTGGATATTCAAAAAGTAAATGATTACATAAGTACTGCATTTGCAGGTGGTACGGCTGGTGTCATTTTTGAGGGCGAGAAACGATTTGACCTCGTGGTACGATTTGATGAAAGCCATAGAAAAAGTATTGATGACCTGCGCAATATGTATATCGATCTTAAGGATGGAAATCAAGTGCCCATTATCGAAATAGCCGAGATTGAATACGTGCCTGGACCTATGCAAATCTCACGTGACAATACGTATAGAAGAACCTATGTAGGTGTAAATGCTCGAGGAAGGGATGTGGAATCTGTAGTAAAAGACATTCAGAAAAGATTAGATGAAGAACTGGATCTGCCATCGGGCTATTATATTACCTATGGTGGCGAATTTGAGAATCTGCAAAGTGCAAAGGATCGTTTGATAATCGTTGTGCCTATCGCTCTGTTTTTAATATTCATACTGCTGTACTTTGCTCTAAAATCCTTTTCACAATCTTTAATGATTTACATCGCGATACCCTTGGCGGCCATCGGCGGTGTGTTTGCCTTATGGTTGAGAGATATGCCTTTTAGTATTTCGGCGGGTGTAGGATTTATTGTGCTATTCGGTGTCGCAGTTCTCAACGGGCTGGTACTTATTAACCGATTCAATTCTTTAAAAGAAGAAGGTGTCGTAAGTATAAAGGATAGAATATTTAAAGGGACTAAAGAACGTATTCGTCCCATTATGCTCACGGCTACTACAGATATCTTTGGCTTTTTACCTATGGCGTTTTCCACATCTGCTGGTGCAGAGGTGCAGCAACCACTAGCTACAGTGGTTATCGGTGGTATGCTTACAGCGACGCTACTCACGTTGGTCGTTCTTCCCGTGCTCTATACGTTTATAGAAAAGAGACGCGAGCGCAAAGACCAGAAAAAGATTGGTTCGTTTAATACGCAAGCGTTGACTACAATTTTGATACTTGGTTTTATGTTAGGTGGTACCTCTTGGGCATCTGCCCAGAGAGCAGTCGAAGAAAAAGCGAAACAATCACAAGCACCTTTGCAGGATAGTATTGTTCAGGACAGTATCATACCCATCACACTATCACGAGCGGTTGAAATTGCCAAAGAGAATTACCCTGTACTTAAAACGAGCCAACTCGAAATTGAAAGACAGAATGCACTCACAGGCAATGCTTATGATTTCGGAAATACACAGGTATTTACTGGTGGTGAGGAAGTAGCCAATGGTCAGGGCATTTATACCTTGATAGGCATCGGACAGCAGAATATTGATCTACTGGGAATAGGTGCCAAGGAACGTTTACAACAACAACGGATCGAGTTGGCACAAACGGCATTTGACCTTTCTAAAATCCTGGTAGAACGGGAAGTTAAAAAAGCCTGGTCAGAAGGTTTTCAGGCAAAAAAGAAGTTCCTCTTGTACCGAGAATTGGACAGTATTTACAATCAGTTTGCACAATCTGTAGAACTCAATTATGAAGTGGAAGCCATTTCAAGACTGGAATATGATGCTGCGCGCAATCAAGCTTTGCGGGTCAATAATAAATTTCAACAGGCAGAAACAGACTATTTCATCGCTCTTCAAAAACTCAACCTATGGTTGACACCAGATACGATGTACACCGTTACTGATGAATTGGAAGCTGATGAAATTTCGATTATAGAGACAGTTGAAATATTGAATGATCATCCCGAATTATCGCTTTCGCGAAAGCGTATAGACGAAGCACAGGCAAACTATGAGGCAACAAGGGCAAATCTATTGCCCAAATTCAATCTGCAAGGTGGTCTGCAACGAGTAAATGGCAATAGCGGTTTCTACACCTATCAAGCGGGTATTACCGTTCCGCTGTTTTCTGGCCCAGTCCGCAGCCGCGCAAAAGCTGCAAAACTGGATGCACAGATTGCAGAAACCGATGCAGCCTATAAACAGAGTGAGTTACAATCTCAATATACACAAGCGATGCAAAATTATGTGCGATGGCGGGACACTTGGTTTTTCTATAAAACCGAAGCGCTGCCGCTTGCCATAGACCAGCGAAAGGGTGCGTTGCTGGCATATAAAGAAGGAGCGCTGGACTATGCGGCATTCACACAAATCATCAGGGATGCCATCCAGACTGAAATGGATGCGCTAGACGCACTCGATAATTATTTAAAAGCCTTGTTTGAACTACAATATTTCCAAAACTAAAAAGATGAAAACGATAAAATATATACCTGTTACGACGATGCTACTAGCATTATTATTGACCAGTTGTGGCGACTCAAAAACTGAAGATGGCCACGATGAAGCCACCCATTCTGAAACAGAAAAAAACCATTCTGAAGGTGAAACTGATGAAGAAAACCATACCGAAGGCGAGGCTCAAGCAGTAATGCTTACGCAAGAACAGTTTGTAGCCTTACAAATGGAAATTGACACTCTTGCGCAGCGCAATATGAGCGGTTACGTAGAAGCAAACGGAACGCTTGAAGTGCCACCACAAAACGAAGCTAATATTACCACGCTTGCGGGAGCAAATGTGGCTTCAATAGAAGTAATTGAAGGCGACGAGGTTAAAAAAAATCAAGCGGTAGCATACCTCTCACATCCCAGTATTATACAGATACAGAGTGATTACCTAAATGCATACAGCAACAGTCTTTTTTTAAAACAAGAATACGAACGTCAAAAAAGACTTTATGAAGCTGGCGTGGCATCTGGTATGAATTATCAAAAGGCCACCGCAGACTATCAGGCATCTACGGCAATGGTAAAAGGCCTTGAAGCGCAATTGCGACAGTACAACATCAATGCAAGTGGCGTGCGCAATGGTACGATTTACCAGCGTGTGGCATTACGCAGTCCCATTGCAGGTGTTGTAGAAAAGGTATTTATAAAAACTGGGCAGTATGTAGAGCCACAGACCAATCTGATGGAAATAGTAGACACAGACCACGTACACGCAGATTTAATGGTTTTTGAAAAAGATGTAGATAAAGTAAAGAAAGGACAAAAAGTGCGCTTTAGTATTCAATCGCGTCCAGGAAAAGAACTGGAAGCCGAAATTTATTCAGTCAGCCAGACCTTCGAACAAGATCCCAAAGCAGTGCACGTTCACGCTGAAATTGAGAACAAAGAAGGCGGTCTTATACCTGGAATGTATATAAAAGGTAAAATTGAAGTTGACAACCAGCAGACTATAGCACTACCAGAAAGCGCCGTAGTTACAGAAGCTGGAAAGACGTATGTATTTACATCGCAAAAGGAAGGCGATGCGTGGAGTTTTACACCCATAGAAGTTATGACTGGCGAAAAAGATGGTGACTGGATAGCGATACGTTTTTTTGAAACCCCAAGTCCAAAAACACGTTTTGCATTTAATAATTCCTATTACCTTATGGCAGAAATGAACAAAGGCGATACAGAACACTCACATTAGGAGATATGAAAAAAACGAGGAAGAGAAATTTAAAAGAAGCCAGAACCCTACAGATATGGAACGTCATCTATGACATCATTGAAGTGGTCGTATCGCTTATCGCAGGATTTACATCAAACAGCTCTGCCTTAATTGGCTGGGGACTTGACAGCACCATCGAGGTAATAAGTGCTGGAACATTGGGCTGGCGGTTGCACGGCGAAATCAAAGGAATAGATGAGAAAAGTGTAGAAACGCGAAAAATGATAACGCTTTATGTCATTGCTATATCCTTTGCGCTTATCTGTGCCTTTATATCCTATGATTCCATATCTAAATTAATAAGTCAAGAAACGGCTTCTTGGTCAACTATTGGAGTTGTGATATTAGTAATATCCTTAATCGTAAATCCCATTTTGATTTATTACAAAAGGAAATATGGTAACAGATTGGACAGTCCAGCTCTAAAAGCTGATGCAAAGGATACATTTATTTGCCTTTATCAAACGGTAGTAGTTTTATTAGGATTACTACTTGTGAATTGGTTAGGCTGGTGGTGGGCAGACCCAATTGCTGCGCTGCTGATTGTTCCATACGCAGCAAAAGAAGGATGGGAAGCTTTATCGAAGGCAAAAAAAATAAAAAGTAATCTGAAATAACAATGACCGAAATAGAAAAAACATTAGAAAATCATCAAGTACGTCCTACAGCGATGCGCATTTTGATTTATAAATATTTGGCAGAAAAGGAAATTGCAGTAGCACTAACAGATATTGAGTCCGCTTTCGCGAAAGCGGAACGCACAACGCTTTACAGAACCATAAAAACTTTTGAAGAAAATGGAATCGTACATTACATAGAAGACGGCACAGGCATTACCAAGTATGCTTTATGTGAACCTGGATGTAATTGCGAATTAGAACAAGATTTACACTTGCATTTTCATTGCCATAATTGCGATGAGACCGTATGTCTGACAGAGCATAAAATACCACATATCAATTTGCCTGATGGGTACGTGGCCGAAGATGCCAACTTGGTACTTAAAGGAATATGCGAAAAATGTAGTGGACGATAATTGCACTTCCGTTGCACGGTTTAAACTTGTACTTTGAACACTTAAAAATAAGAAGTTATGATACAGTTTATAGATACGAACAAAGAGAACTTGATTGCAGCAAGGCTCTCAGGCAAATTGAACGAAGAAAATTTAAAGACCATTCACAAACAAATACATCGAATCATCGACAAAGGTCGCAAAGTGGACTTTTATTTTGAAATGGAAGATTTTGAAGGCTATACTATAAAAGGATTTTGGGAAGACATCAAGACTGATGTAGCCCATATCAAGGATTACGGGAAAATAGCATTCGTTGGAAATGAAAAATGGCAGGAATGGGCAGCAAAGGCAACCGATTTCTTCACTAGCTCGGAAGTAAAATACTTCGATTTAAAAGATAAAGAACAAGCAAAAATTTGGATATCAAAATAGATGAAAAAGAAAAAAGTAAATTTACGCGACATAGACCCTAACGAACATAAGGGCGAGCATAGTCACGGTGATGGACACAATCACAGCAGTCCAGACGAAGTTTCTAATTTGAAAACTTATCTACCGGCGATTTTCAGTTTTGTAATGCTTATAATAGGTATTGCAATTGATTATTTTGACGCGCTACCATTTTTCAAAGGATGGGTGAGAATCGTATGGTATACAGTGGCGTATATCCCTGTTGGCTTCCCTGTAATAAAAGAAGGTTGGAACAGTATTAAGAATGGAGATTTCTTTACGGAGTTCTTTTTAATGTCCATTGCAACTTTGGGCGCATTTGCCATAGGAGAATACCCAGAAGGTGTAGCTGTAATGTTGTTTTATGCCGTGGGCGAATTATTTCAACAAGCAGCGGTTAACCGAGCAAAAGGAAATATCAAGGCTTTATTAGATGTGCGACCTAATGAGGCGTTAGTATATCGCAATGACGACTTCATTTCGGTTAATCCTGAGACTGTTGAGATAGGCGAAAAAATTCAAGTGCGCGTGGGAGAAAAAGTGCCTCTTGATGGTATTTTGCTTTCAGATAAAGGCTCTTTTAATACCGCAGCCCTTACTGGAGAAAGCAAACCAGACACTATTCAAAAAGGAGCATCTGTCTTTGCAGGAAGCATCAATCTCGATGGAGTTATTGAGGTAGAAACTACCAAGGAATTTAAAGATAGTTCTATCGCACGTATTCTAGATATGGTGCAGAATGCCACCGCTCGTAAATCTAAAACCGAGTTGTTTATTAGAAAATTTGCTCGTGTTTACACGCCTATTGTAGTTTTCTTAGCCATAGGTCTGACCTTTTTACCGTATTTCGTTGTAGATGATTATGTGTTCAGAGACTGGCTATATCGAGCTTTAATCTTTCTAGTTATCTCTTGTCCTTGTGCTTTGGTAATATCCATTCCGCTGGGATATTTCGGTGGATTGGGTGCTGCATCTCGCAACGGAATCCTGTTTAAAGGCGCATCATTTTTGGATGCAATGACTAAGGTGAATACCGTGGTAATGGATAAAACCGGTACGGTTACAAAAGGAGTATTTAAAATTAAGGAAGTTGTAAATGATTCCGCTTTCGCGAAAGCGGACTTTATGAAATACCTAATGGCAATGGAAGAGCAATCTACACATCCCATCGCCAAAGCCATAATGGAATACAAAGCCGAAGGTGCCGACTATGATGCAACCGAAGTAACTGAAATCGCGGGAAAAGGATTGAAAGGAACCGTAAACGGAAAAACCGTGCTGGTAGGAAACATAGCTTTAATGACTTCAAATAGCATTGATGTCCCTTCAGAAACTGATACTATTGTGGAATCCATAGTAATGGTAGGAATAGATGGCAAATTTGCAGGTTACGTAACGATTGCAGATGAACTGAAGGAAGATGCCCATCAAGCGATTAAGCAAATTCGCGAGGCTGGTATTTCTAAAATCATAATGCTCTCTGGGGATAAAGATTCCATTACACAAAAAGTCGCCAAAGAATTAGGCATCGATTGGGCAAAAGGTGGTTTGTTGCCAGAAGATAAGCTCAACGAAGTAGAAAAACTCAAAGCACAACCAGATACAACAGTCGCTTTTATAGGCGATGGTATTAATGATGCACCTGTTCTGGCAGCAAGTGATGTTGGTATGGCAATGGGTGGTTTAGGAAGCGATGTTGCTATTGAGACTGCCGATGTGATTATTCAAAACGACCAACCTTCAAAGATTGCTCGCTCCATAAAAATAGGCCGTTCTACCAGAAGTATCGTTTGGCAAAATATTGTTTTAGCATTTGGCGTAAAAATTATAGTTCTCATTTTAGGAGCTGGTGGACTTGCCACAATGTGGGAAGCCGTTTTTGCAGACGTAGGTGTTGCCTTGCTTGCTATTTTAAATGCTGTCAGGTTGCAGAAAATGAAGTGGAACTAAATCGTTGCGAGGAAGCATTATTCATAATCATTGATTTTGAGAGAATTAAGCTAATATCTTCCTTCAAAAAGTTCGAACTCTGTCCCGTTGAGTTCACAGCAGCGGAGAATTTATCTTATTTGATGAGTTCTCCGTTTTTATTTATGATGATTTGTTCTATGCATAACATGTAAATGATAATAGACGGAAGTTTTAAGTTTTAATGCATAAGACAAAAGTTGATTTTTTATTCCGTGTAATGGTCTGTTTAATTTTCATATTGAGTGAAATTTTAGGTATTGAGTTAATTAATTTTTTAATTTTAAATGCTTCATCAAAAGCATTTATTATAATCCTAGAATGAAAAAAGCATTAACTTTATTATTATTCCAATTTTTTTTCTCATTTGTCTCTTATTGTCAATTTTCGCCAAATATTCATAACTATTCTATTGCTGAATATAAAGCTAGTAACCAAAATTGGGATTTACACAGAGCTGAAAATGGCAAAATCTATGTAGCCAACAACAATGGATTATTAGAATATGATGGTTTAGATTGGAAATTGTTTCAATTGCCTAACAAAACCACTGTAAGATCGGTTTTAGAATTGAATAACTTGGTTTTTACAGGTTCGTTTGAAGAGTTTGGTTATTGGGAAGAAGATGATTATGGGGATTTAATTTATAACTCTTTAAGTGAATTGATTAAAGATGATATCTCTCCAAATGAGGAAATTTGGCAAATATTAAGTTATAAGGGTAAAATCGTTTTTAGATCATTCTCGAGTATTTATATATATGATTTTAAAACTGTAGAACGTATTAATCCGAGTTCAGCTGTAATATCATTGAGTTTAGTAGGTGAAGATTTACTTGTTTCTACTTTAAACAACGGGATATTTAAGCTACAAAACAAAACTTTAATTCCTTTTTTTTCTGATGAAATATTAAAGGATACTAAAATAATTTCAATAGTAAAAAAACAAGATCGATACTTAATAATGACTTCACTTAAAGGAAGTTTTTATTTGAGTTCTAATAAGCTAGTACCTACAACATATGCTTTTAATAATGAAATAAAGCAACACCAGCTGAATAAGTTTTCTAAATTAGATAATGGGTATATGGTCTTTGGCACTATAAAAGATGGTGTTTATGTAGCAGATAGTAATGGAGAGATAAAATTTCATGTTAGCAAAGAAAATGGACTCATAAACAATACAATTCTTGGTCAGTTTATTGATAAAAACAGTAAGTTATGGCTTGGTCTAGATAATGGAATAGCAACAATTGATCTAAAGAATACTAACTATTTTTTTAACGATATCTCAGGGAAATTAGGTGCTGTTTATGATATTGTTAAATACCAAGGTTTACTTTATATAGGTACAAATACAGGACTATTTTGTTTGGATAAAAATAAAACTCTAAGTTTTATTGATGGTTCACAGGGGCAAGTTTGGGATTTAAAGATTATAGACGGTAACTTATTCTGTGGGCACAATGAAGGTACCTTTTTAGTTGATAAAAATCAAATAAGAAAAATATCAGATTTTACTGGTGGATGGACTATTCAAAAAGTGCCTGAGCACGACGATTTGTATATACAAGGCACCTATGCTGGTTTAGTGAAATTTGAACAAAAAAAAGGAAAGTGGAGTACTAAGCACATGGGCAAAACCACTATTCCTTCAAGATTTTTGGTTTTTGAAAACCCTCATACTGCTTGGGTGGCGCATGCCTATAAAGGTGTTTATAAAATAAATTTCAGTAAGTCTTATGATACTATAACTAAAGTTACAAATTATGGACTCAAAGGCTTAGACTCTGAGTATAATCCTAGAGTATATAATTTAAAAAATGACATAGTTTTTAAAACTAATCATGGTTGGCAAAAGTATGAGCCAATACTAGATTCTATTGTGCCTTTTGATTTGTTGAATGAAAAGTTTGGAACGGATTCTTATATTATATCTGAGAAAGACATGGGTCCGATAGTCCTTAAAGATAAAAATGGTGTAATAAGATTTAAATACATTAATAATGATAGTGTTGAGAGAAAAATAAACAACAAGTTAATAAAGAATAGATATATAGTAGGATATGAACATGTCTCTAAAATAGATAACTCACTTTTTGCTTTAAATTTAGATAATGGTTTTATGCTCATTGATGAGAGCTATATGGATTCTACAGTTCTTTGTAAACCTAGAATAGAGTCAATTCAAGTTAATGGTAAGAGTGTAAGTTTATCATCCATCGATAGTAACGATAAAGTTGTTGCATTAAAGTATAATGAAAGCGTGAATTTAGAACTGTCCTCTTCTAAATCTAATAATCATTATTTTGAATATAGTATACCCTCTTTGAGTAAAGATTGGTTCAAAGTGGACAATAGAAATCTTGAACTAAATAATATTAATCATGGTGTTTATGACATATTATTAAGAACAAGAGACGATTCTGGAAATACGTCAAAAAGCCAAAGTCTAAAATTAGATGTTAGTCCACCTTGGTATAAAGGAACTCTCGGTTTAATATTATATGTTGTGTTATTGTTTGGTGTAATAGGTTTATTCTATTATTTACACCATAGAAAAATTCAGAAAGAACAACGGTTAATTAGGGTAAAGTACGAAAGGGAGCAGCACAAGCTTTTACGAGAAAAAACTCTAGAAAACGAAAAAAATATAGTACAGCTAAAGAATCAATCATTACAAAATGAATTAAAAATAAAGAGTAAACAATTAGCTAACAATGCAATGGCACTGGTTAAAAAGAATGAAGTTCTCCAAGATATTAAGCGCGAATTAGCTATAAACAAGGATAGCTTTAATGATTATTATTCATACAAGAAGCTTGTTAAGAAATTGAATAATTCAATAGAGCATAAAGATGAATGGGAGGTTTTTGAAGAGAATTTCAATCAAGTTCATGATGAGTTTTTTACCAGGCTTAAATCACGTCACCAAATTTTAACTCCAAAAGATTTAAAAGTATGTGCATACATTAAAATGAATCTTGCAAATAAAGAAATTGCACCTTTAATGAATATCTCTGTTAGAGGTGTAGAGACTCATAGATACAGACTGAAAAAGAAATTGAATTTAGAAAATGACATTTCTTTGACAGATTATTTGTTGAATATTAAATAACAGCTGCATTAAGTTGTTAATTTGATATTTTAAACTACGTCATTACTACGTCACTTAGTTAAAATTTTAAGATTTTACAACGTTTTCGTTTATATTTAAACTACGTCAAATTATGAATTTAAAGGCTTTTAGGGTCTTTTAGTATTTTATGGCGTAATTAAAATGTAAATAGTATATATATTAAATTTAAGTTAACACCTTAACTTTAGGTTTAGAAAAAACTAACTATTTCAATCTAAATGTTAATGTATGAAAACTAAATTCAGTTTAATATTACTTTTGTTTATTTCCTTAATCTCTTGGAGTCAACAAATAGAAGTAAGTGGTGTTGTAACTTCAGCAAGCGATGGCATGCCATTACCTGGTGTAAGTGTAATTATAGAGGGTACCTCTAAAGGTGTAATAACCGACTTTGACGGTAAGTACAATATAACTGTGCAAAGTGGTCAGAAATTAAATTTCAGCTACATTGGTTTTAAAACACAATCTACAACTATCGAAAACCAAATTGTTCTTAACGTAGCCTTAGAAGAAGATGTGTCATTGTTAAACGAGGTGGTTGTAGTGGGTTATGGTACACAGAAAAAAGCAGATTTGACAGGTGCCATCTCTACAGTGAAAACAGAAGTTATTAGCCGTACACCCGCGGCTCAGATAGCGCAAGGTTTACAAGGGCAAGTGGCAGGTGTTCAAATTAATAGTCAGGGCTCGCCTGGTGAAACACCGCAAATTCGAATTAGAGGAACTAATTCGTTATCAGGTAATAATAATCCTCTTTTTGTTGTTGACGGCAACTTTTTCGATAATATAGATTTCTTAAACCCTAGCGAAATAGAAGATGTATCTGTTCTAAAAGATGCGTCGTCTGCCTCAATCTATGGTGTTAGAGCTGCTAATGGCGTAATTGTAATTACAACAAAGGGTGGTAAATTCAATAAGAAACCAGAAATTACATTTTCTTCTTTTATGGGTGTTCAACGCGCTCAAAATATTTTAAAAATGGCCAATGCAGAGCAGTTTACTACATTTGCATTAGAGTCTGGATCTCAAGCAGAGATAGAAAGTGTAGAGCAAGCGATTCAACGATTTGGTCGTAGTAGAGTTAATCCAAATATACCAAATGTTAATACAGATTGGTATGATGAAGTTTTGAGGGACGCTCCAATTGAAAATTATGACATTCAAGTTACCGGAGGTTCAGATAAAATATCTTATTCACTTGGTGGTAACTTTTTTTCTCAGCAAGGTATTTTAGATATGAAAAATAGCTATAACCGTTCCAATCTTCGTGCAAGGATTGACGCCAAGGCTACAGATTGGTTAAAAGTTGGTGGTAATATCTTATATAGTAATGCCGTACAATACGCTGACGAAGGATCTGCATGGCAACTTACATATTTTGCAGTACCTATTTTACCCGTGTTTGATGCTAATTTTACAGAAGCGGATCCATTGCCATATTCAGACGCAAGAGAAATAGGATATAGAGGGGCTCAAAATCCATTTCCGTTAATGGATAACGCTGATAGAAGAGGAGAAAGAAGACGTTTGGTGTCAAACTTTTATGCGGATTTTGAAATTTTACCAAAAAAATTAAATTTTAAAAGTAGCCTTTCATATACCTATTCTGGCACAAATGAAAGAATCGTGCAACTGCCATATTTTGTAACAGAGGAGTACCAACGTGCTATAGAACAATCATCAATAACACGTAATAATGCTGTTGGTGAAAACTACATTTGGGACAACATATTAACGTACAGAAATAATTTTGGTGGCGACCATGACTTAACATTAATCGCCGGTACGTCTTTTAGAGATGATTATGGTAGAAATTTCGGTGCCAGTGGTAATTTCAGTCCAGAATCTTCATTTGTAAGAAGCAATGACAAGACTTGGTATATAGAAAATACTTCTCCAGATAGCCGTATCGCTTACGATGGCGGCTTTAGAGATTATGGTTTTTCTTATTATGGTAGAGCCGAGTATAAGTTAAAAAACAAATATCTATTAAATTTATCCTTTAGAGCCGAAGGAACGAATAAGTATGATGAAACGTATGTGTATCTCCCAGCAGTTGGACTTGGTTATGTCATCTCTGACGAGTCATTTATGGACGATGTGAATTTTATTGACTTCCTTAAATTTAGAGCGGGTTGGGGACGTGTAGCAAATGATGCAGTAGGAAGAAGTAACCCTTTATCTGCAAATTCAATTTCTACAGTTTTTAACGATACTTTTTTTAACGGCATTGAGTTTGAAACGGTAGAGGACAATATTTCTTGGGAGTTTACAGATGAATTAAATGTTGGATTATCAGCTTATTTATTTGATAATAGATTATCCTTAGAAGCAGATTATTTTGTAAAAGATACAGACAACTTAGTTATAAATGTACTTCAGTTCATAGGTACTGGTTCTAGCCGTCAAAATGTTGGTGGTGTTAGAAACAAGGGTATTGAATTAGCTGCAACTTGGAGAGGTCAGTTTTCAGATAATTTTAGTTATTCCATCTCAGGTAATTTCAGTACGTTAGACAATGAAATTACAAGTTTAGCAGGTCAACCTGTACTTGAAACAGGTACGGCAGAAGCTAGACAGAGAATTATTGTTGGCCAACCAATAAACGTATTCTACGGATGGGAAATAGACGGTGTTTATCAAAATGAAGCAGAAATTCTTGCCGATCCAGCTGCTCAAGCAGCTATCGCCGATGGTGTAGATATTAGACCTGGTTACTTTAGATATAAGGACAATAATGGCGATGGTGTTTTGGATGCAGAAGACAGAGCTTATTTAGGTTCACCAATACCGACGTTTTATTATGGAGGTAATATTGCGTTAAATTATAAAGATTTTGATTTAAATGTAGCCTTCTATGGGCAAGGAGGAAACGTTATATTTAACTCTAACAGACAAGAAGTAATTAGAACCCAAGGACGAAATATAGATGCAGATTTGGCAATCAACAGATGGAGAGGTGAAGGTTCTACAAACTCCTACCCATCATCAGAAGGATACAGACAAGTCTGGAATCAAAGATTATCAGAATTTTTCTTGCAAGATGGTGATTTTTTCAGAATACAAAACATACAATTAGGCTATACCCTAAGACAAGAAAATTTTCCAGAAATAAGACTGACATTGACTGCTGATAGACCATTTATATGGACTAAAAGCTTTAACGGTTTTAATCCAGAAGTTGGATTTGATGGCCGTGATACTCAAACATATCCAACTCCATCTGTTTACTCGTTTGGAGTACAAGTTAAATTTTAAAAATTTTAAGCTATGAAACAAATATTTAATTTAAGACTGATTCTTATTGTTCTATCTATTTTCTTTTTCGTTGCTTGCGAGGAAAAATTAGACGAAGAACCAGAAAACCAAACACTGGTTAATGAGATTGATTACTCAAGCCAAGAACTTGCTTTTGGTACTTTAGTTGGTGCTTATCGCAGTTTTCAGAACGTTGGTTGGGAGCAAATTCCATTACTATCTGTAAGAGGAGATGATGTTAATGCAGGTGGTCAAGGAGATCAACAAGGTTTTGCAGATACCGATAATTATATTTATGATAATAATTATTGGATGTACAATGTCTTTTTCGAAAACTGGGCAGAGGATATAGTGCAGGTAACAGCCCAAATCAACGCCTTAGAAAAATTTAGAGACGGAGGTGTCAATTCTAATTTAATCGATCAGTACATTGCTGAATGTAAAGTGTTAAGAGGTTTTATGACCTTACAATTATCAAGACTTTTTGGTGATGTATACAAGATTGATACACTTGATTTCACCCAGATTGAAGTTGTTACAAAAGATGAACTTATGGAATGGATTTCTGACCAAATGGACGAAGCAACACCATTTTTGCTAGATGTGGCACCAAATCAACGTCAAGATTTGCCAGGCGGTATAACCAAATATACAGCGTTAACTGTTAAAGCTATCGCAAATTTAGAAATCGAAGATTATCAAAGTGTAGCCGATGCTACTGGTGAGATAATAAATTCCGGTAAATTTCAATTATTTAGCGATTATTATGAACTATTTAAAATTCCTGGAAAATTAGCTAATGAGAATATTTGGGAAATTCAATATTCTGATTTTGGACAAGCTTCAGGGGAAAATGTTGCTCATTTATACGCATTCTATGGACCTCAAAATTGGACAGCTGCGGTAGAAGAAGCTACTAGTGGATGGGGTTTTTATGAGCCAAGCCTTAAATTCATTAAGTTTATGCTAGACCGTAACGAAACTGTAAGATTAGAAACTAGCGTGCTTTTTACAAATGATGGTATTGATGAAATTATGATGGATCCAGCCTATCAGAATCTTCCTTCATTTGTTTCTAATACAACTAGAGATGGTGATATCATAAATAATTATCCTAGAGCCAATTTTGCAAGCGGTAAGCATTATTTACCTTCTAATCAATTAACTCCTGGTAGAACATCTTACGGAACTAACAAAAATTACACAGTATTAAGGTATGCTGAAGTACTTTTAATGTATGCAGAGGCTCTAACGCGCGGTGCAAGTGGTGCTGCAGGTACAGCTGAACAAGCTGTTAATACGGTAAGAGCTAGAGCTGGGATGCCATCATTAGCAAATGTTTCAAGTCAAGATGTTATGGATGAGAAATTTGCAGAGTTAGGTATGGAATGGGGTGTTAGATTTTACGATATGGTGAGGCTCGGTAACTTTGATGAGTTGAGCTATGATGGTAGAACATTTTCATCAGAAAAAGTATTCTTACCATATCCACTAGAACAACTTGATTTAAGTTTCATTTTAAGCGAATACGCTAACAATAATAATTAATAACTATGAAAACTAATAATATATTTAAACTCGTTGTTTGCTGTTTACTTTTGTTTTCGGCATGCGACGAAGGTATAGACCCTATTACAGAAGTAGATCCAGGACCAGACGCAGGGGCACCAATGGTAACAATTAATAAACCTGTCGATGGATTTGAGATACAAGTTGCAGAACCTGTAACCTCTACACCAATAGAGTTTAGGGCAGAAGATGATATAGAACTAGCTTCGGTAAGTGTAAGATTAGACGGAGCAGAAATTGCAAGCTATAACCAATTCATAGATTATAGAATCTTCATTGAAGAATTCATCTACGATAATATTACCACAGGCGAACATGTATTAGAGGTAATAGCAACAGATATAGTTGGTAACTCAACAACAGCAATTTCTAATTTTAGCAAAGAGCCTCCTTATACTGCGTTGTTTCCAGGAGAAACGTTCTACATGAATTTTGATGGTAGCTATAGTGAGTTAGTAACAGTAACAGACGCAGATGAGGTTGGTAACCCTGGTTTTGCTCCAGAAGCTAGAGTTGGTTCTGGTGCCTATGCAGGTGCAACAGATTCTTACTTAACTTTCCCAACAGATGGCTTGTTAGCGAGTGAGTTTAGTGCTTCGTTTTGGCTAAAGGTTAATGCAACACCAGATAGAGCGGGAGTTCTTGTAGTAGGGCCACCAGATGAAAACAATCCAGATGCCCAGAACAATAGAACAAGCGGATTTAGATTTTTCCGTGAAAACGCTGGCGGTATGCAACGTTTCAAATTAAATGTAGGTAATGGTACAGGCGATTCATGGTTTGATGGTGGTGCAGCTGCTGATGTAGATCCTACAGCAGACGAATGGGTACACTTTGCGTTTACAATTTCAGGAACAGAATGTGTTGTTTATAAAAATGGAGAAGTAGTTAGTCAAAATTCATTTGCAGGTGTAGACTGGACAGGTTGCGACGTGTTATCTATAATGTCTGGTGCACCACGTTTTACAGGTTGGGGACACAACTCAGATGCTAGTTACATGGATGAGTTAAGGTTATTTAATATGGCTTTAACGCAAGAAGAAATTATAGAACAAATCGCACAAGCAGATGAAGTTTTTAAACTAGGTTTTAACGGTAGTTATACTGAAGATTATAGTGATATAGACTGTACCGAAGTAGGTAATCCAGATTATACCGGAATGGCAGATGCTTATGAAGGGAATAATGCATATCAAGGAGCAGCGGATTCTTACTTAACGTTTCCGACAGATGGATTATTAAATGAAGAGTTTTCTGCAGTTTTTAGATATAAAGTTAATGGTACTCCAGATAGAGCAGGTGTACTAGTGGTGGGTCCACCAGATACAAACAATCCAGACGCTCAAAATAATAGAACAAGCGGGTTTAGATTTTTCCGTGAAAATGCTGGCGGTATGCAACGTTTCAAATTAAATGTAGGTAATGGTGCAGGAGATTCATGGTTTGATGGAGGTGCAGCGGCAGATTTAGATCCTAATAATCCACAATGGGTTCAAATGGCATTTACAATTTCAAATACAGAATGTGTTGTGTATATAGACGGACAGGTTGTGAGTCAAAATTCATTTACAGGTGTAGATTGGACAGATTGTGATATTATTTCCATAATGTCAGGTGCGCCTAGATTTACTGGCTGGAACCACCTTGCCGATGAAAGTGCTATGGATGATTTAAGAATCTTCAAAAAAGCACTATCACAAGCAGAAATTCAATCAATGTTATAGTTTATAAAATTGAGCGATCCTTAACGCTAAATTGATGCGTGTGTAGAAACTATTGAATTAGTCTTTTAAACCTTTAGCTGCATCTAACCAATGCAGCTAAAGTTTATCCTAATTTTTACTAATGAAATCAATACATCAAAATAAAGCTTTTGTTTTGACAGTCTTTCTTTTGTCAATTTTTAGCTGTAAAAACAATACAAATAACTCTGAAAACTCAGATGTAGCATTGTTAGATCAAGAAAAATCTGAATTATCTAATGATCAACTCTTGGATACCATCCAGTTCCAAACCTTCAATTACTTTTGGGAAGGTGCAGAGCAAAATTCAGGCTTGGCTCGCGAGCGTTTACATATGGATAATACTTACCCAACATCACCAAAAAACACAGTTACTACTGGTGGTAGCGGCTTTGGTCTTATGGCTATTTTAGTAGGTGTAGAGCGAGGTTGGATAACAAGAGAACAAGCCCTTAAAAGATATACTAAAATGGTTAATTTTCTTGAAAAAGCAGACCGTTTTCATGGTGCATGGTCGCATTGGATTGATGGCGAAACAGGCAAAGTGTATCCATTCGGAAAAAAAGACAATGGTGGCGATTTGGTGGAAACAGCATTTTTAGTTCAAGGTTTGCTTACAGTTTCAGAATATTTTAAAGACGGTAATAAAGAAGAACAAGAATTAGTTACCAAAATTGATAAACTTTGGAAAGAAGTAGAGTGGGATTGGTATACTAAAGGCGGTGAAGATGTATTGTACTGGCATTGGTCGCCAGAATACGATTGGGATATGAATTTTCCTGTTGGCGGATATAATGAATGTTTAATTATGTATGTGCTTGCAGCCGCATCGCCTACACATTCAATATCAAAAGAAGTTTATGAAAAAGGTTGGGCAAGAAATGGTGCTATTGTTTCTAATGACTCATATTATGATGAAGAATTAGTCTTAAATTACTTTGAACATAGTGATGCGCCAATTGGACCTTTATTTTGGGCTCATTATTCATACTTAGGTCTTGATCCTAGAGGCTTGTCAGACCAATATGCAGATTATTGGGCGTTAACCCAAAATCACGCCAAGATCCATTATAAATATGCAATAGACAATCCTAAGAATTTTAGTGGGTATAGTGATAGTCTTTGGGGGCTTACCTCAAGCTATTCCATGAAAGGCTATGCAGGTCATAGACCAGGTAATGACCTAGGTGTTGTGTCACCCACAGCTGCATTATCTTCTTTCCCTTACACACCAAAAGCGAGTATGAAAATGCTAAAAAACATTTACAAAAACCACGATAGCTTAGTCGGTAAATATGGACCTTATGATGCATTTAGCTTTGAGTACGATTGGTACTTGCCAAGATATTTAGCAATAGATCAAGGTCCTATTCCTGTAATGATAGAAAATTACAGAACTGGTTTGCTTTGGGATTTATTCATGAAAAATAAAGACGTACAATACGGATTAAAAAAACTAGGCTTCAAAACAAAAAATAAAAATTAGATGAAAAAATTAATTATAGTATTGTTAATCATATTTATATCGAGTTGTGGTAACGGCGACGGTCCTGGTTATCAAGAGCCTTACAATCCAAATGATGACGATCCTGTTTTGGTAGATCCATTAACAGATGAAGAAATTCTGGATTTAACCCAACAAGAAACGTTCAAATATTTTTGGGACTTTGCTGGTTCAAATTCTGGTGCGGCCAAAGAGCGTTACCATCCTAACAATCCATCAGACAGCCAAAATGTGATTACAACAGGCGGAAGCGGTTTTGGTCTTATGGCTATTTTGGTGGGTATAGAACGTGGTTATATTTCTCAAGCTGAAGGTTTACAACGTCTAAATCAAATACTAAATTTCTTTGAAAATGCAGATCGTTTTCACGGTGCTTGGTCACATTGGATAGACGATGCTTCTGGTGCCACAATACCTTTTAGCGCACAAGACAATGGTGGAGACATTGTAGAAACAGCATTTTTTGTACAAGGTTTAATTTGTGTGAAAGAATATTTTAAAAACGGAACTACCGAAGAACAAGCTTTAGCTAATCAAGCCGATATACTTTGGAAAGGTGTTGAGTGGGATTGGTACACCAATAACCAAAATAAATTATTGTGGCATTGGAGTCCATCAAATGGGTTTGCAATTAATTTAGAATTAAAAGGCTATAACGAAACTTTAATAGCATTTATACTTGGTGCGGCATCGCCTGATTATCCTATTTCGGCAGATGTGTACCATCAAGGTTGGGCTAGTAATGGTAATATAGTATCTTCATCAAGTCAATATAGTATTCCTTTAATTTTAGATCACGCAGGTATAGGGACTGGTCCTTTGTTTTGGGCACATTATTCATACCTAGGATTAAATCCAACAGGCTTAAACGATCAATATGCCAACTATTGGGATTTAAATGTTAATCACACCAATATTAATTATCAATATTGTGTCAATAATCCAAACAACTTTGCCGATTATGGTCCAAATTGTTGGGGATTAACCGCAAGTTATACCAGGAATGCTGACGGATCGGTCGGTTACACCGCACACGATCCTCAAAACGACAATGGTACGATTTCACCTACTGCAGCTGTGAGTTCTATACCATACACTCCTGAAAAATCATTAGCGGCGATGCACTATTTTTATGAAAATGAATTAATGGGACCTGCTGGTTTTTATGACGCTTTTAATCCAGAGCATGATTGGGTAACTGAGCGTTATTTAGCGATAGATCAAGGCCCACAAATCATTATGATAGAAAACCATCGTACAGGTTTACTGTGGAATTTATTTATGCAAAACGAAGATGTACTAAACGGATTAGATGCTTTAGGCTTTACATATTAAACCTACTAAGATGAAACGCATTAAAACACAAATTACTTTTTGTCTGCTACTAATTACAACACTGGCATTTGCGCAAAAAGATCTTTATAAGGAAAAGGTTCATATTAAAGGCGAAGATACGCTTAAGTACCGCATTATGTTCCCAGAAAATTTTTCAGAAGATAAGCAATATCCTGTAGTATTATTTCTTCATGGTGCTGGAGAACGTGGAAATGACAACCAAAGACAGTTAGCACACGGAAGCAAATTATTTGCAGACAAAACCAATCGTGGTGCATTTCCGGCAATAGTAATCTTTCCGCAATGTCCAAAAGATAGTTATTGGTCTAATGCAGATGTAGATCGGTCATCTTTTCCAAGAAAATTAGTATTTCCTAAAGATAAAGAAGCTACAAAACCAATGCAATTGGTTATAGATTTAATGCAAGACGTTACCAGCAAAGATTATGTAAATACAGACAAAGTCTATGTTGGTGGATTATCTATGGGTGGCATGGGGACGTTCGAAATTTTATCAAGACAACCAGACATGTTCGCTGCTGCTATCGCTATTTGCGGTGACGGTAATGCCGAACTAACAAAAAACTACGCAACAAAAGTAGATTTATGGGTATTTCACGGTGCAAACGATGATGTTGTAGACCCAAAAGGTTCAATAAAAATGGTTAATGCTATTTTAGAAAATGGCGGAAAACCAAATTTCACTTTATACTCAGATGCAAATCACAACAGTTGGGATCCTGCTTTTGCAGAACCTGAATTATTAATATGGCTTTTTTCTAAATCAAAAAAATAAATAATGACAACGCTTAAACTTACTAACATAAAACCCCTAGCAATTGGTTTTGGTTTACTTACCGCTATATCTTGCAATACTAATAGTAACAAAACAACATCGACAAAAAGCGATAACCCTTATCAAACTAAAGTAGATTCCATTATCGGGTTAATGACTTTAGATGAAAAAATTGGTCAATTAAACCTTCCTGCTACAGGTCCAATTACAACAGGTGCTTCAAAAAGTACTGATGTTGTAAAAAAGATTGAAGACGGAAAAATTGGTGGTCTTTTTAATATTAAAGATCCAAAAAATATTTATGAAGTTCAGAAAATTGCAGTTGAAAAAAGCCGACTTGGTATTCCGCTTATTTTCGGAATGGATGTAATTCACGGTTTTAAAACAACATTCCCAATTCCGTTAGGTTTATCTGCCTCTTGGGATATGGAAATGATTGAAAAAACAGCACAAATTGCAGCTAAAGAAGCGAGTGCAAATGGTATTAACTGGACCTTTTCGCCAATGGTCGATGTTTCTCGCGATCCACGTTGGGGACGCGTTTCCGAAGGAAATGGCGAAGACGCCTATCTAGGAAGTCAAATTGCGCGTGCAATGGTTCGTGGGTATCAACAAGATGATATAGCCGCAAATAATACCTTAATGTCTTGTGTAAAGCACTTTGCATTGTATGGTGCGCCAGAAGCAGGTAGAGATTACAATACGGTAGATATGAGTCGTATTCGTATGTACAACGAATATTTACCACCTTACAAGGCAGCTGTAGACGAAGGTGTTGGTTCTGTAATGGCATCTTTTAACGAAATTGATGGTGTTCCTGCAACGGGAAACAAATGGTTATTAACTGATTTACTTCGAGATGATTGGGGATTTAATGGTTTTGTGGTGTCTGATTACACAGGTATTTACGAAATGCGTGCACACGGAATGGGTAACGAATTTGATGTAACGTCGTTAGCATTAAAAGCTGGATTAGATATGGATATGGCTGGGGACTCACCACATATTGACGCTGCTTATATAAAACATTTAAAAGGTGCGTTAGACCAAGGTAGAATTACTATGGAAGATATTGATACTGCTGTTGCACGTGTGTTAACCGCTAAATATCAATTAGGTTTATTTGACGATCCTTACAAATATTGCAGTGAAGAACGTGCTAAAAACGAAACCTACACACAAGAAAATAGAGATTATGCACGTCTTGTTGGTGCAGAATCTTCAGTATTACTAAAAAATGATGATAAGCTTTTACCTTTAGAAAAATCTGGTACTATTGCTGTTATTGGGCCATTGGCAAAAGCTAGCAACAATATGCCAGGAACTTGGTCTGTTTCGTCCGATCATAACAAAGCTATTTCGGTATGGGACGGTTTACAGCAAACCGTTGGTAAGGATGTTAATTTATTATATGCCAAAGGAAGTAATGTAGATTACGATTTAGACTTAGAAAAGCGTGCTACAATGTTCGGAAAAGATATCCCAAGAGATGGAAGAACTGATCAACAAATGCTTAATGAAGCTTTAGCAATTGCTAAAAAATCAGACGTTATTGTAGCAACTATTGGTGAATCTGCTGAGTTTAGTGGCGAAAGTAGTAGTCGTACAGATTTAGGCATTCCACAAGTACAAAAAGATTTATTACAAGCTTTATTAAAAACAGGAAAACCAGTTGTTTTAGTGCTATTTACTGGTAGGCCTTTAACTTTGGTTGAAGAGAGTGAAACTGTTCCAGCAATCCTTAATGTTTGGTTTCCGGGTAGCGAAGCTGGTTTATCCATTTCAGATGTATTGTTTGGCGATGTTAACCCTTCAGGAAAATTGACAGCAACGTTCCCAAGAAATGTTGGTCAAGTTCCGTTGTTCTACAATCACAAAAATACAGGTCGTCCATTAGGAAACGACGAAGGTCATTTTGAAAAATTCAAAACCAATTATTTAGATGTTCGTAACGAACCTTTATACCCGTTTGGTTACGGATTAAGCTACACCACTTTCGAGTATGGCGAGCTTAAACTAGATAAAACATCGATGTCTCAAAACGATACAATTAATGTTTCGGTAGATATTACAAATACTGGTGATTACGACGGAAAAGAAGTAGCGCAATTATATATAAGAGATATGGTTGGTAGTGTAACAAGACCAGTAAAAGAGCTTAAAGGCTTCCAAAAAGTATTTGTTAAAAAGGGTGAGACTGTAACAGTAACCTTTAAAATTTCGGTTGAAGACTTAAAATTCTACAACTCTAATTTAGATTTTGTTGCAGAACCGGGTGAATTCCAAGTTGCTATCGGCACAAACTCTGATGTTGTGCTAAAAAATTCATTCAAACTTTTAGATTAATAGCTAATTATTATGCCACACATAAAATATAAGATGTTTTCCCTAGCTTTTATGGTGTGTGTGGCTTCTCTTTTTTTAAGTCAAGCTCAAACTAAAGTCATAAATTCGGGTTGGCAATATTCCGAGGATAAAACCCATTGGCAAACCGTAAACATTCCACATACGTGGAATGATAAAGATGCATTTGATGACGAGTCTGGTTACCGTCGTGGTTTAGGCTATTACAAAAAGAAAATCTATGTGTCTTCTCAAAATAAAGATCAGATTTTCTATTTAAAATTTAATGCTGTAAATCAAGAGGCAACCGTTTTTGTTAACGGAAAAAAAGCAACCAATCACAAAGGTGGCTACACAGCGTTTAATGTTGAAATCACATCGCTTTTAAACTTTGATGCTTATAATTTAATTGAAGTTGAAGTCGATAATGCTCACAATGACAATATTCCACCTCTTGATGCCGATTTTACATTCTATGGTGGTATCTATCGCGATGTGGAATTGATAAAAGTCCCAAAACAGCATTTTAGTCTAAAGGATTTTGCATCCGATGGATTTTATGTCAATTATTACAATGTTTCTAATGATAAAGCAGGTGTAAAAGTTGATATATTGATAGATAATTTTGAAACCAAAACGGATGCACATTTATATCTTGAAATTTTAGATGCCGAAGGAAATCGTATTAGAGAAGAACATCAAGGATTAACTTTAAAATCTAATAAAACCGAAACCGTTAAGGTCACGATTCCTGAAATTAAAAACCCAAAATTGTGGTCACCAGACAATCCATATTTATACAAATTACAACTATCCTTAAGTGATAAAAACGGAACCATTTTAGACCAAAAACAATCTAATTTAGGCTTTCGTTGGGCAACTGTAAATCCTGAAAAAGGCTTTTTTCTTAACGGAAAACCAATAAAATTAATAGGTGTAAATCGTCATCAAGATTATAAAGATTATGGTAATGCAGTACCAATAGAATTGCAAAAACAAGATATTCATCTTATTAAAAATATGGGTGCAAATGTGATACGGTTTGCACATTATCCGCATGCAAGAAAATTATACAAACTTTGTGATGAGCTCGGAATTTTAGTTTGGACAGAAATTCCTATCGTAAATAAAGTGATCGATTCTGAAGCCTTTTTTGAGGTGTCTCATACAATGCAAAACGAGCACATCAAACAATATTACAATTACCCAAGTGTAGTAATGTTTGGGTATATGAACGAAATTTTTCTGCGTTTAGCATTCGATAAAAAATCGACAGATAAAGAAAAAGAGGCTCTAAAAACAACGACTTTAAAATTGGCCAATCAGCTAGAGGATTTAACCCGAAAATTGGCACCAAACCACATTACAGTCATGGCTGGTCATTTAAACGAAATCTATAACGATACTGGCATTGCAGATTTACCAATGTTATTTGGTTGGAATCTATACTTCGGTTGGTATGATGCACAAATTGAAGATTTAGGCAAATTCTTGGACGAGCAACATAAACGTTATCCTAATAGATCATTATTGCTGTCGGAATATGGTCCTGGTGCAGATGTTAGGATTTTTACCAAAACACCTAAAAAGTTCGATTTCTCAACCAATTATCAAGCAAAACTGCATCAATCGTATTACAAACAGATTACAGAAAGACCGTTTATGACAGGAATGACAGCTTGGAATTTTGCCGATTTTGGTTCAGAATTTCGCGGTGATGCCATTCCGCACGTCAACCAAAAAGGACTTGTACAATACGACCGAACACCAAAAGATATTTACTATTGGTACAAATCTGTTTTAGATGATAAAAAACCATTCATACATATCGCAATAGATGATTTAGAAGGAATGACTTTGATTGAAGAGGAACTATTTCCTATTCAAATATATTCTAATCAAAATGATGTTAATGTTAGTTTGAATGGTAAAAGCTTAGGTGGTTTTAAAGTAAAAAACGGTATTGTTTCTATTGATATGTCTTTCAAAGGTGGTAATAATTCTATCAGAGTTTCAACTGAAACTATTTCCGAAGAAAAAACAATAAAAGTCAATAATGTCGAAGCTTTTGATTTTAAAAACTTCAAACGTTTCGGTATCAATTTAGGTACGCATTTCAACTTTTATGATAAAACACAAAACATCACATTTGTACCAGACCAAGCGTATAAAAAAGGATGGTTTGGATATAAAAATGGTTCAGCTTTTGGGATGACTAAAGATAAAAATCAAGGTCTGCCACATAACATTAAAAACACCGATGCAGAACCGTTATTTCAAACCTTGTTAGAAGGTTGTACAGAATATCAACTAGACGTTCCTGAAGGTAATTACAACGTAAAATTATACTTCGTAGAACCACAAATTAAGCCAACTGAAAATATTTATAACCTCTCAGAAGAAACATCAGAAAGTAATAAAACACAACGCATTTTTGATGTGTATATTAACGATACATTAATAGAAGAACAATTGAATTTGGCTCAAGTTTATCCAGAAAAATATGGTATAACGCTTCAGGCAACTATTCAAACAAAAAAAGGACTAACTTTAAAACTCAACACTATTGAAGGTTTGCCAGTTATTAGTGGCATTTTAATTGAAAAACTAGACTAAATGAAATTAGTAATAAGCGTATTTGTATTCTTTTTTGTGCTAACACTCTCAGCACAAAACAAAGCAACTTACACCTATTCCATTAAAGGAAATGATACTTTAAAACTGGATGTTTACACACCTGAAAACATCAAAAAAACAGATACGTTACCTGTACTGCTTTGGATGCATGGTGGCGGATTTGTGATTGGTCACAGAGATTACATAGACGATGAAAATTTAGTAAAATATGTTGCCAAAGAGCAGAATTACATAGGTGTTTCCATTTCGTATCGTTTGCTTAGAAAAGGCACTACAACTGGCTTTGGTTGCGATTGTAGCAAAGACGAAAAGTTAGAAACTTTTAAGCAAGCCGCTATCGATTATATGGATGCTGCAAAATATGTGGTTGAACACGCTAACGAGCTTCAAATCGATACCACAAAAATCATTGCTGGCGGCAGTAGTGCTGGTGCTGAAGGCATCCTAAATGCTGTGTATATGCGTGAGTATTTTATAGATAATGCGGAAGATTACAACAATGTAAAATTCGCTGGTGCTTTTTCTTGTGCTGGTGCTATTGTTGATGCAAGTTATATATCGCCAGAAAATGCTGTACCAACTGTGTTATATCATGGGACTAAAGACCAATTGGTTCCTTTCGGAAATGCGCCACATCATTATTGCGCACCAACAAAAGACGGCTATATAATGCTAGATGGTTCTAAAATTATTGCCGATAAATTAGAAGAATTTGAAACGTCTTTCTATTTCAATATTGTAAAAGAAGCACGTCACGAAATTTCCCGAATTCCTTTTGAAGAATTGGATAAAGTCTTCAACTTTTTTGAGCAAACAGTTTTAAACAACGAAGTCATTCAAACAAAAATTATAAAAACCAAAGTATAATGCGATATATTTCAATTTTATTAATAGGTCTTTTGACTTTTCAATCATGTAAAGATACAAACAAAGAAGGCTTAGGTTCGAGTACAGAAGAGAACTTAAGACCACCAAACATTGTCTATATAATGGCAGACGACCACGCAGCTCAGGCCATTAGTGCGTATGGGCACCCAATCAGTAAATTGGCGCCAACCCCAAACATTGATAGATTAGCAAAAAACGGTGCAATTTTCAAAAATAACTTTTGTACCAACTCTATTTGCGGACCAAGTCGTGCTGTGGTTTTAACAGGAAAACATAGTCATGTCAATGGATTTAGAATGAATGGCGACCGTTTTGATGGCTCACAACAAACGCTTCCAAAATTACTAAAAGAAGCAGGCTACAACACAGCGATTGTTGGAAAATGGCATTTACACGGTTATCCTGAAGGTTTTGACCATTGGAATATTTTAAACGACCAAGGAAATTATTACAATCCGCAATTTATTAAGATTCAAGACACAGTTCACATCAACAAAAAACACATTGATACCACTGCGCATTGGACAACCAAGTTGCCAGATACAACTGTGGTTAAAGGCTATGCAACAGACTTAATTACAGATTACGCAATTGATTATATAAATGAAAAGAAAAACAGCGACCAGCCTTTCTTTTTAATGGTACATCACAAAGCACCACATCGTAATTGGATGCCAGCTTTACGCCATGTAAATAAATACGATTCAGTACAATTTCCATTACCAGAAACGTACTTCACAGACCATAAAGGATCTACAGCATCAAGAGACCAACAACAAACTATTTATCAGGATATGTACGAGGGCCATGACCTTAAGATGACCAAGGAAAAGGGAAATCCAGAATTAGCATGGAATCCATGGAAAACGGATTTTGAACGGATGACACCAGAGCAACGTGCAGCTTGGGACAAAGCTTATCAGCCTAAAAATGATGCCTTTCATGATGCAAATTTGTCAGGCAAGGCTTTGGCCGAATGGAAAGGTCAACGTTATTTACAAGAATACTTGGCTACTATAGCCTCAGTAGACGAAGGTGTTGGTAAAATATTGGATTATTTGGAAGCGAACGGTTTGGATGAAAATACTATCGTAGTTTATACGTCTGATCAAGGATTTTACTTAGGTGAAAAAGGATGGTTTGATAAGCGTTTTATGTATGAAGAATCCTTAAAAATGCCATTATTAATACAATATCCTGAAAAAATTAAACCAGGAACTGTGGTTGAAGGTCTAACACAAAACCTAGATTTTGCTGAAACTTTTTTAGATTTTGCAGGTGTTGACATTCCAATTGATATGCAAGGAAAATCCTTTGCAGGTTTATTAGATGGTACTGAAAACGATGAAGATTTTAGAGATGCGGTTTACTACCATTATTATGATTATCCTGCATTTCATATGGTTAAAAAAATGTATGGTGTACGTACCAATCGTTATAAACTAATTCACGTGTACGATGACATTGACGAGTGGGAATTATACGATCTGCAAACCGATCCAAAAGAGTTAACCAATCTTATCGATGACGAGAATTACGACGAGATTGAAACCAAATTAAGAAAACGTTTAGCCGAATTACAACAACAATATAAGGTTACCGAAAAGGAATTTGAAAAAGCGCCAAAGCAACGTGTAGATAATGCTTACAAACAATTTGACAGATTAAGAGGTAACACAGGATCAAAATATCATCATCATTAAAATGAAACATCCCTGATTAATCATAAATCACTCAGCGAACATAATAATAAGATGTTCCATCTGACGATTGAAAAATAATAAAATTAACAGATGAAATTAAAACACACTATACAACTCGCATTCCTAATTACAGCAATGATATCTTGCAAACAAAAGCAAGATAACACTGTTGTTTCAGAAGATAATCAGACTAAAACAACAGCAATAGATACAACACAAACCTATATCAATCCACTTGACATAGACTACACCTATATGGTTTATAATTCTGCCAGAAATAAATCCTATCGATCTGGTGCAGATCCTGCAGTTATAGAGTTTAAGGGCGAATATTATATGTTCGTTACACGGTCGTTTGGGTATTGGCATTCCACAGATTTAGTGAACTGGACATTTATCAAACCACAACAATGGTTTTTTGAAGGCAGCAACGCACCAACAGCGTTCAACTATAAAGATTCCTTAGTGTATTTTGCTGGCGATCCTGCTGGTTATGGAAGTATTTTATATACCGACGATCCTAAAAAAGGGTTATGGTCACCAACTGCTTCCATTTCAAATAACATACAAGATTCAGAATTATTTATTGATGATGATGGAAAAACCTATTTGTATTGGGGAAGTTCTAACGTGCATCCTATTCGTGTAAAAATTTTAAATAAAAACGATCGATTTTTAGAAACTGGTGTACGAGAAGAATTGATAAATCTTGATGAAGAAAAGCACGGTTGGGAACGTTTTGGCGAAAACAACTTTCATCCTACCTTAAAAGAAGGGTATATGGAAGGTGCATCAATGACCAAACACAACGGAAAATATTATTTACAATATGCAGCACCAGGTACACAATTTAATGTGTACGCAGATGGTGTCTACGTTGGCGATTCGCCTCTTGGACCTTTCACGTATATGAAAAGCAATCCGATGAGTTTTAAACCTGGTGGTTTCACCAATGGTGCAGGACACGGTATAACTGTAAAGCAAACCAACGGTCAATACTGGCATTTTGCGACGATGGCACTAGCATCTAATGCGCAATGGGAACGTCGTATATGCATGTTTCCTACCTATTTTGATGAGGATGGTTTGATGTACAGCAACACGTCGTATGGTGATTATCCGCGTTTTGGACCGAGTCATCCTACAAAAGCTGGTCAACATAATGGTTGGATGTTATTATCTTACAAAGGTAATGTTACGGTTTCGTCTTCACTTCAACAAATAATGAAATTCACGTCTAATGATGACGAAGTTGAAGTAAAAGAAATTCCAACAGAGTTGAATGCTGAAGGACAAATAACTTCAAACATATTAACCGATGAAAACCCAAAAACCTTTTGGGTAGCAGAAGCTAATGATGATAAACAATGGATAACTATTGAACTATTAAATGAAGGCATCATTCACGCTATTCAACTTAATTATCACGATCACGAATCGGGAATTTACACACGTGTTGAAGGTTTAAAACATCAATTTACTATTGAAACTTCTGAAGATGGTAAAAACTGGAAAACGGTTGTAGATAGAAGTAAAAGTGAGATTGACGCACCAAATGCATATCTTGTTTTAGATGAACCTGTAAAAGCAAAATATGTTAGGTATAACAACATAAAAGTGCCAGGAAACAACTTCGCGATGTCAGAGGTTAGAGTCTTTGGATTAGGTTTAGGCGAAGCACCAAACAAGGTGTCTAATTTCAAAATTAATCGCGAAAAAGATCGCAGAGATGCATCATTTTCTTGGGATAAAGTTGAAGGTGCTCAAGGTTATAACATCCGTTGGGGAATAGCACCAGACAAATTATACCAGTCTTGGCAGGTTTATGATACCAATACGCATTTTATGCGCAATTTAGATCGTGATACCTCTTATTATTTTACGATTGAATCGTATAATGAAAATGGCATTTCTGAACAAACCGAAACTATTTTTGTAGAATAAAGATGAAAAATTTTATAACGTTTTTAGTTGTTTTAACTTCATTGTCGGTCTTTTCTCAAGACCTGAAAATCATGACTTACAACATAAAATTAGATTACCCAAAAGAAGGTAAAAACAGTTGGGTAAACCGTAAGTCATTTATGATTAATCAAATCAAATTTTATGAGCCTGATGTTTTAGGTGTGCAAGAAGCTATGCCAAATCAAATGAAAGATTTAGATAGTTTATTGATAGATTATGGTTTTGTTGGTGTTGGAAGAGATGATGGTAAAAATGAAGGCGAATATTCAGCTATTTTTTATAAAAAGAATGAACTAAAAGTGCTTCAATCTTCAACCTTTTGGCTGTCGGAAACACCAGAGAAAGTAACTATGGGTTGGGATGCAGTTTGTAATCGCGTGTGTACGTATGCGTTATTCGAAAATCAACAAACCAATCAAAAGTTTTGGGTATTCAACACGCATTTTGACCACGTTGGTAAAGAAGCCAGAAAGAACAGTGCTGTTTTAATTCTTGATAAAGTAAAAAGCTTAAATACAGAAGGTTATACAGTGTTTTTAACTGGTGATTTTAATATGGAGCCTAACCATGAAAGTATTCTTCAGATAAAAGAAACATTGAGAGATTCAAAAGAGATTGCTGAGATTGGTTTTGGCCCAGAAGGCACGTTTAATGGATTTCATTTTGACCAGCCTGTAACACGAAGAATCGATTATGTTTTCGTTTCAGAAGATGTAGAAGTCAATAAGTATGCAGTGTTAAGCGATAATTGGAATATGCAATATCCATCTGACCATCTACCTGTTTTAATAGAAGCTAAACTAACTAACTAATTATATAACAATGAACAAGAAGACATTTTTACTACTAATTACAGCCATTTCAGCCCTTGGAGGCTTGCTATTTGGTTACGATACAGGTGTAATTAATGGTGCTCAATTTTACTTAAGTAAGTATTTTGAACTCGACGCTACACTTAAAGGTTGGGTGGTAGGTAGTGCCTTATTGGGCTGTTTTGTAGGAGCTATTGTCGCGGGACCAATGAGTATAAAATTTGGTAGAAAATGGTCGTTAATTATTTCAGCTATTTTATTTTCAGTGTCAGCTTGGGGTTCAGGATTACCAGAAATACTTCCTGAAACTGTTACGATGCTCGTAGTGTTTAGAATTATTGGAGGTTTGGGTATAGGTATTGCTTCAATGAATGCACCAATGTACATTGCCGAAATCGCACCTAGCAACATTAGAGGTAGAATGGTAACCTACTATCAATTAGCAATCGTAGTTGGATTTTTCGTGGTGTTTTTAGCAACCTATTTTATTGGAAATAGTTTAACGGAAGCCCAGAACTTACAATTTGGTTGGAGACGAATGTTTTGGTCAGAGCTGGTGCCTAGTTTACTGTTTTTGGTGTTATTATTTTTTGTTCCAAAAAGCCCAAGATGGTTAGCAATAAAAGGTGAAGATAACCAAGCATTAGATATATTAACCAAAGTACATGGGGAAGGGGAAGCTCAAAAAGAATTAATAGAAATTAAATCTTCTCTTAAATCAGATGAACCAAAGGTAAAGGTCAATTATTTCTCTAAAGCTATCCTAGCTATTATAGTCATAGGTACCGCTTTGTCTGTTCTACAACAATTTACAGGTATTAACGCCGTATTATACTATGGAGCAGATATTTTTGAAAAAGCCTTAGGTTTTGGTAAAGAAGATGTATTGGCACAACAAATACTGTTAGCGTTTGTAAATCTTGTATTTACGTTCGTAGCCATGTACACTGTAGATAAGTATGGTAGAAAACCATTATTATATGTTGGTTCTATTGGTATGATTTTAGGCTTTTTATTACTAGGCGTTTCGTTACAACAAAATGCGGTTGGTTTAGTGTCCTTAATTGGTGTTTTAATATTTATTGGCTCATTTGCCTTGTCTATGGGACCAGTGGTCTGGGTTATATTGTCAGAAATGTTTCCAAATAAAATACGAAGTGTAGCAATGTCAGTAGCCGTTGCTGCACAATGGGCAGCAAACTATTTAGTATCGCAAACATTCCCAATGGTTATGGAAAGTGAAGCTAATAATAGTGCGCCTTGGAATGGTTCAATGCCATATTTTATATTTGTAGCATTTATTTTAGTAATTATCTTTTTGACCTATAAATTTATTCCAGAAACAAAAGGAAAATCTTTAGAAGAGATTGAAGCGTTCTGGGAGTAAATAAAAATTCATTAATATCAATTTTAATGCTTAAATAAAAGGGGTTGTTTAGTAGTTTTGTTTTTCCTCATTTTAAAACTTTAAGCATAGAATACGATAGTGATGTAATCTGTCTACTAATGCAATTAAGATTTCATCTTACCAGTCATGTCATCAATTTTAATTAAAAATACAATAGGTGTTTCCATATTATAAATTTTACTCGAAAATTGACTTATGTAATCTAAATCTTTGTGTTCTTTTTTTAGAACAAGATTTTTAATACCGAGTGAAAATTCATGCAGGTAAAGCTTAGCGGTACCACCATCAATTTCCGCATATTGACCATGTGCCATAACAGATTGCCATTTGTTGTTGCCAAAAATGTCCGCGACAGTCAGAGAGATGGATGTATGCTTGCGCATGGACTTTACTTTATGGCCATTACCAGAATAGCAGATAATATAATCTTCTTTTTCGTTGTAATAATAGGTAATCGGAACCGTGTAAGGCCTATTGCTACTAATGTAGGATAAATAGCCTATGTAATTGTTGCTTAAAATCTCGGAGCAACGCTTTTGTTCTAAACTCTTAATCATGACTTTAATATTTGCCTTATAAGTTACTAACTAAGTTGTTGCTTTTTAATGATTTTAGTCAGCTTTATGAAGAAAAATATCATAACTGTTAGCTAGCTAACATTTTAGGTCTTAGATGAGTTCTAGCTTTGCTTTGTAATATTTAAAACAATAAGCGATGATTAAAAAAACATTTTTAGGATTACTGGCATTTAGTTTTTTTGCAGTGTCCTGTAGTAGTGACGACGATAATAATACGTCTACAACATCAGATTTAACTCTAAATTTACAAGGATTAGAAGCTTTAGGAAGTGACTATGTTTACGAAGGTTGGATAATTGTAAACGGACAACCAGTAAGTACAGGTACTTTTACTAGTGTTACTTTCCCACAAACATTTCCTGTAAATACTGAACAATTAGATAATGCAACAACATTTGTATTGTCTATTGAGCCAGCTGTAGATCCAGATCCTGCACCAGCAGATACAAAGATACTGGTTGGAGATTTTAATGGAACTATAGCTACAGTTAATACAGATATTGTTGGTGATTTTTCTAATGCTTCAGGCGCATTCTTTTTGAGAACTCCAACAGATGAAATGGGAATGAACAACGGTAATGACGAAAATGGTGTTTGGTTTGGTACACCAGGAATGCCACCAACTCCTAATTTTGTATTGCCAATATTACCAGCTGGTTGGGCTTACGAAGGATGGGTAGTCGGAGACTCTGGACCTTTAAGTACAGGCGTTTTCACAGCATTTAACTCTGCTGACAATGCAGCACCATTTAGTGGGCCAGCAGGAGGACCACCAGTACCTGGAGAAGACTTTTTTGAGAATGCACCAACAGGTGAAACATTTCCATTAGATGTCAGAGGACGTACTGTTGTAATATCTGTAGAACCAGTTCCAGATGATTCACCAGCACCTTTTGTTTTAAAGCCATTAGTTGGTACCGCAGGTAATGAGACCGCACCTGCTACGCACAGCTTTGGTGCTAATTTAGCAGCATTTCCTACAGGTTCTGTAACGAGAAACTAAAATTGAAAAAGAGAATTTACCGCTAGAGCGATAGATTATATTGAGTTTTTTAAAAGGCTGCCTATTGGCAGTCTTTTTTAGTCTAAAGCGTTTTTGGTAACATACGCTCGCCAACCTATTATAGCAAGTTGAAATTTACTCGCTCTACTTAGGTCTAATTGTTTCTTAGAGTAACTTGGGAGTATTGCTTTATTAATTTTTGCAATTACCTTAAAGATATTTGTCCTCATTTTTATTGATTTACAAAAGTATGATCATTTCTTTTGTATGTTGAATGAGTGATAAAAATAGTAAAACTTATTCTAGAACTAAGTTTTACATGTTTTTTGATTGGTTGTCTTAGAACACCATCGCTAATGCAATGATGTATTGATTGGTTGGGTTTAGAATATCGAAAATATTATATCGATAATCAGTTTTGCTAAAGTCATCATAATTTTTTGGTTTAGAGGTTAATTATTTGTTTTAAATTCTTGATTGAGTTTTCAATATATATCGACAAACAATTGTCTTCCAAACGTTTTTATAAAAATCGATGAATTTGCATTTAAATTTATAACTAAAAAAATGAAATATATTACTAATAAATGTGACTTATCTTAAAATAAGTTATTAAATGAAATCATAAATAGCAATCGACCTTTCAAAATTATATGTTTGTAGAAGGTTTTTTAGTCAGTTTTATAAATCGTAGAGGCATTTCATCTTAAAAACGCTCAATTTTTAAGTTTTCATCTTTTTAGTGTTCTTTATTACTGATAATTATCATAGTATTCTTCAGTTGGTTTTTGTAAATAATTTTTAATTAACATCTATAGTCTTTTTTACGCTTATCTTTGGAAAAAATTAGAATATGAAACGTTTTATTATTGTATTGGTGTTATTTCTATTTCATAATACTTGGGGTCAGGTATTAGTTATCAATGAGCTTGATCCGGATTCGCCAAGTACAGATACAGCAGAATTTATAGAGTTAAAGTCACAGACACCAAATTTTTCCACTGATGGCTACATTTTAGTGTTTTTTAATGGGTCTTCAAGTGGTGCAGATTCTAGTTATATGGTTATTGATTTAAATGGTTATCAAACTGATAATAATGGATTATTAGTTATTGGTAGCGAAGGTGTATATCCTTTTCCTCAATATCTAATTTCAGAAAATGTAATTCAAAACGGTGCTGATGCTGTTGGAGTTTATCAGGCTTCTGTTAATGATTTTCCTGAAGGTACTCTCGCAACTCAAGCAAATCTAATTGACGCTATGGTTTATGGTACCAACGATCCCGACGATACGGTGCTCATGGGTTTATTGGGAGAAACTGTTCAATATAACGATAATGGTACTAGTGCTACAGAGAGATCTATACAACGCTTTGTAGATGGTATGGGAGTAGAATCTTATTCTGCTGCAACACCAACACCAAGACGTGAAAATGATGGTTCTGGTACAGCTATAAATCCTATTCAGATTTCTGTTGTAGAAACACAATATAATGAAGGTGCTTCTTTTGATATCACATTTACTTCGCAAGTAAGTGTTACTTCAGATTTAAATTTTAATATAAGCCTCAATAATTTTGGTTTTAATACTCCAGATTATACCGGAAATACAAACCTTACTATTTTAAGTGGAACCAATTCAACTTCCACAACCATAACATTAACGGATGACTCTGATGATGAAGGTGATGAAGTGATGCGAATTCAATTTACGGATTTAGAAGAGCCAATTGTTCCTGGTAATAACTTTGTAGAAGTTAGAGTAGTGGATAATGACTTTACGGTTGCTCCTTGGGGAACACCAACAAACCCAACAACAGGAATTGTACAGAGTACACAGCCAGATGGGTACTATGATAGCTTAGATGGTTTGTCGGATTTGGCATTAAGACAAGCGTTACAAGATATTATTGCAGACCCTAATGTGGTGAGGGCACAAACCTATGCTGATGTCATCGATATTTTAATGGAAGCGGATCAAAATCCGGCAAATAGCAATCAGGTTTGGTTACTTTACACAGAAGAAGGTAGAGCAAAGCTAGATTTACAAACAGGAAGTAGTAATGCAGGTAAATGGAACAGAGAGCACACATTTCCGCGTTCTAGAGGTGGTTTTTTTGATATTGAAGAAGACGAAGTTGCCGATGGTATTGATGTCTTTTGGACAACCGAAGCAGACTCACTTCGCCACGGAAACTCAGATGCTCATGCTTTGAGGGCAGCAGATGCTGCTGAGAATAGTACTAGAGGAAATCAGCATTATGGTCAATACATTGGGCCAAGTGGAACATTAGGTAGTTTTAGGGGCGATGTTGCCAGAAGTGTATTGTATATGGAAATTCGTTATAACGGACTTGAAGTGGTAAATGGATTTCCTACAACAACAGGGCAATTAGGCGATTTAGCAACTCTATTAGATTGGCATAGAAATGATCCTCCAGACGATTTTGAAATGAATAGAAATAACGTGGTGTACACGTGGCAGTTTAACAGAAATCCATTTATAGATCAACCCGATTTGGTGGAGTATATTTGGGGAAATAACGTAGGAGAGGTTTGGGATCAGCAGCTTAGTGTAGATGAAAGTGAATTACAAGGTGTTTCGCTGTATCCAAACCCAACATCTAGAAGATTGTACATAAACACAATCAATGCAGTAAATGTTGAGGTGTACTCTGTAGAAGGAAAACGATTAAGACAATATAGTTCAGTAAATAGCTATGTGGATTTAGATTTAGCTTCTGGTTTGTATTTGGTAAAACTAACTAACAGTGAAGGCTTTTTAACCGAAAAGATAATTATAGAATAATAGACTTTACAAACTGAAATAAAAAAAGCCAAACTCAATAACTGATGTTTGGCTTTTTCCGTTTTGATTGATTGATGAAATTTAATCCTTTTTAGTTTTTATAATGATTACACCATTTTTGGCTTTGTCTCCATATTTTTCTATAGCAGACTCATCTTTAAGTACTGTTACAGACTCAATATTTTTGGGTTTCATTTTTATGAATTTATCTTTAGAGACTTCCTTGTCGTTTACTATATACAATGGATCCTTACCATTAGATGTTGTTATAAACATGTTTTCATCGTCGTAAGCATTTTGAATGATGATTATATCTTCTTCTTTATTTAAGTCTTCATTGTTTATCCAGACATTGTTTCCATTTTTCTCTTCTACAATAACCTCAACGTCTTTATCTGAAACTGTTTTGATTTTTTTACCATTAATAATAATTTCATCTTCATAGTTTCCTTCATTTTCGATTATGACTTCAACTTCATCATCATCACCTGAAATGACTTCAATATTTTTTGATTTTTTTATAGTTTTCTCATTACTATTTTTATCAATTACCATATATAAGGTGTCTCCCCTTTTGGTGTTTGTTTTTTCTTTAGATATAACAAACACATTATTGCCTTTACCGGTTTTATGAATTTTGTGTTTACCTCCGTCTTCCGTTTCAATAATATAGGAATGAGCCTTATGGATTGTATCTCCTTTACCAATAGATATACTGTTATTTTGTTTATCAAAAACTATTTTTATAGGTTTAATGGCTTCGTCATCTGAACTGACTTGATAATTGGTACTCGAGTTTTTAGATTTAGCTTCAATTTTGATAGCTCTTATTTCACCATTATTATTTCGTTTTATACGTTTAAATGTTATAGAAAGCCCCTTGTTTTTTAACTCATCTTTTATTTTATTTAATTCAGAATCTGTAGTGTTTTTGGTGATGATAAACTCAATGATTTCTTTTGGGTTTTCAATGGTAGAAGCGTTTTCTACATACACTTTTTCGGTATTCATACTCATTAATAAAACTGCTAAAAGTGGAAGAATTAATAGATATCTCCATTGTTTTTTCTGATGTGATTTAGATTTGTGTAACATAATGATTCGATTTTTGATTTGTGAATTATAAAAATTATTTGATAATGAATTATTTGTGTTATGTATACTAGTTTTTAGTAGTAAATGCTGATAAGCTTTTTCGTTTTTTGAAATAGACTGCGTCTCGCTATCTGCAATATATTCAAGGTTTTGGTGCACTTCTTTTTTATAAAACCAAATCAGTGGGTTAAACCAAAATACTACACATGCTAGTTGAGAAAAAAGAACATCTAAAGAATGCTTTTGCTTAGCATGTACTTTCTCGTGCATTAAAATAAGCTCTAATTCTTCTTTGCTAAAGTCTTTTGGATTATAAACTATCCATTTAAAAAAAGAAAACGGAGAAATTTTGTGATTTACAATAACATAAGTGTAAATACCGTCCTTGTCTTTTGGGTTTTTGAGTAGTAGTCTAATAAGTGACCCAAACTGAAATAAAAACTGAAGAAATAAAACGCTAAAACCAATGATGTATAGAATTGGTAGTAATGACATCCAATTAAATGTTTTTTCTATTGTAACAGTTGCTTTATTGGTTGTTGCCTCGCTCACTTGAAATGCAATTTCTGATGTTGCACTAGTTTCAACTGGAATACTAATTGGTATAACAATTAATGGAAATATTAATGCAATGACTAAACCCAGTAACAAAAACCAACGGTTATGGTTAAAAAAAGTTTCTCGTTTTAATAATAGCTGATAACATATGTAGAATATGCAAACAACGGCCGATGCTTTTAATAGATATTCCATGATTACTTTTTGTTTTCTATAATTTCAATAATCTCCTTCAGCTCTTCAACACTAATTTTTTCCTCTTTCGCAAAAAAGGACACAACGTTTTTATAAGAACTGTTGAAGTAGTTCTCAATAGCAGTATTCATAAAACGCTTTTTGTAATCTTCCTTAGATATAATAGGGTAGTACTGATGTGTTTTACCGTAGGCGTTATAACTCACATACCCTTTTTCTTCGAGGTTTCTAATTATGGTAGATAAAGTATTATAGTGTGGTTTGTCAGTTTCAATTTCAGCCAATACATCTTTTACAAAAGCTTTTTCAAGCTTCCATAAAATGTGCATTATTTCTTCTTCTTTGTTTGTGAGTTTTTGCATCTTAGAAGTATTAAATCATTGTTCTTGGTTTCAAATATAACTATTTTTTTAGTTAATAAACTATAAAAATAGTTGTTTAACGAAAAATTTAGTTTTTGTTTGCTTTGAAAATGAAATACTATCTTCGCAATTCTTAAAAACATGAATTAATTATTTGGGTTGTAGATGAGTGTATTTCTTGTTATAGCTGGCTTAGCTTTATTGGTTGTTGGTGGTGATTTTTTGGTAAGAGCTTCTGTGGGATTATCTTTTAAGTTAAAGATCTCTAAGCTTGTAATAGGTATGACGGTAGTTTCTTTTGCAACATCTGCACCAGAGCTTCTGGTGAGTTTGCAAGCGGCTTTAGATGGTGTTACTGATATTGCTCTTGGTAATGTTATAGGCTCTAATATTGCCAACATAGGTCTGGTTTTGGGTATAACAGCAATTATTTCTCCTTTAGTTGTAGATCGAGACTTCTATAGACTCAATTGGCCAATGATGATGTTGGTATCGTTTGCGCTATATTATTTTTTGAAGAACGATGAATTGCTTTCAGCATTAGAAGGGGCAGTTCTTTTTATAGCCTTAATTATATTTTTGGTTATACTCATTAGAAATTCTCGAAAATCGATTAAAGCAAATTTAGATGAGGTAGATGATGCATTAGCTGAAGTGTCTAACTTTAAAATCGTTGCATGGTTGCTTATAGGTGCAGCAGGACTGTATTTTGGTTCTGAATGGCTAGTACAAGGAGCAAAAGACCTAGCAAAAGCGATTGGTATAAGTGATTATGCAATATCCGTAACGGTTATTGCAATTGGTACCAGTGTGCCAGAACTGGCAGCTTCGGTGATTGCTGCATTAAAACGAGAAAAAGCAATTTCTTTAGGTAATTTAATTGGTTCTAACATATTTAATATTGCTTCAGTATTGGGTTTAACGGCAATAATTAAGCCTATTGCTGTAAATCCTGAAACACCAGAAATCTTATCAACTAATATCTTTTGGATGATTGCTTTTGCGGCAATATTGGTGCCGTTAATGCTTATTCCAAAACGATTTATTATTGGTCGTTACAAAGGCATGTTGTTATTTGGAGCTTACATGGTTTTTATCTTTTTAGCTTTAAAATAGGATACAAAAAAAGCTCATAATTATTATGAGCTTTTTTTTGTTTATAAGTAGTGCTATTGATTAAACATCTGCACTTTTTACGGTCTTTACAATTCTACCTGCTACTTTATAAGGATCAGCATTGGAAGCAGGCCTACGATCTTCTAACCAACCTTTCCAGCCTTTTTCTACTGTAATAATCGGTATACGAATTGAAGCGCCTCTGTCAGAGATTCCATAACTAAAGTCGTTTATAGATGCTGTTTCATGGTCACCAGTTAAACGTTGGTCATTAAACTCGCCGTAAACAGCAATATGTTCTTTTACAACAGGTCTAAACGCTTCACATATTTTCTCGTAAGTAGCTTTGTCTCCACATGTTCTTAATGTAGTGTTAGAGAAGTTGGCGTGCATACCAGAGCCATTCCAATCCATTTCTTTTCCAAGTGGTTTTGGATGATATTCAATATAATAACCATACTTTTCAGTTAAGCGGTCTAATAAGTAACGCGCTACCCATATTTCGTCTCCAGCTTTCTTTGCACCTTTAGCAAATAGTTGAAATTCCCACTGACCACAAGCAACTTCTTGGTTGATACCTTCAAAGTTAAGTCCGGCAGCAATACAAAGATCTGCATGTTCTTCAACAATATTTCTACCATGAGTATTTCTACCACCAACTGAACAGTAATATAATCCTTGAGGTGCTGGATACCCACCAATTGGGAAACCTAATGGCATTTGTGTATGTCCATCCATTATAAAATATTCTTGCTCAAAACCAAACCAAAAATCATTATCATCATCATCAATAGTAGCTCTTCCGTTTGATGCGTGTGGAGTACCATCTGCATTCAATACTTCTGTCATCACTAGGTAACCATCTTTTCGTGCAGGATCAGGATAAATGGCAACAGGTTTTAATAAACAGTCAGAAGAATCTCCAGTAGCTTGTCTAGTAGAGCTTCCGTCGAAAGACCAAATAGGACAGTCTTCTAGTTTTCCACTAAAATCGTCTTCAACTTTAGTTTTACTTCTCATGTTTTGAGTAGGCTTATAGCCATCTAGCCATATGTACTCTAATTTAGATTTACTCATCGGTTTAGGTATTTATTATTAGACGATGCAAATATTAGTTTTTTTTCAATACCATCAAAAAATACAGGGTCTTTTAGATAAAATGTTATCAAAAGCTGTTAATAAACCCTAAAATTAAAGGGGTGTAATATATGTGTATATGATAAATTTGTACTTTTGAGCCAAAAAATTAATAATATGTCAACTCTAAGATTTTTCGCAGTTAAAGAATCATTAAAAAGAAAACCCCTAAAAATAGATGAGCCTAAAAGACGCTCAGAAGTATTTGGTGCAAATGTGTTTAATGAAAATGCAATGCGTCAATATTTAACCAAAGAAGCTTTGTCTAGTATTATGGAGGCCATTACTAAAGGAACAAAAATAGACCGTGTTTTAGCAGACCATATATCTACAGGAATGAAAGAATGGGCAATTTCTAAAGGCGCTACGCATTACACGCATTGGTTTCAGCCTTTAACAGGTGCAACAGCTGAGAAGCATGATGCGTTTTTTGAAACTATAGGAGATGGAATGGCTATTGAAAAGTTTGGTGGTAGCCAGTTGGTACAACAAGAACCAGATGCCTCTAGTTTCCCACATGGTGGTATAAGAAATACATTTGAAGCTAGAGGTTACACAGCTTGGGATCCAACATCACCAGCGTTTGTTTATGGTACAACATTATGTATCCCAACGGTATTTGTATCTTATACTGGTGAAGCTCTGGATTATAAAACACCATTGCTAAGAGCATTGCATGCTGTTGATAAAGCAGCAGTTGCGGTTTGTAAATATTTTGATAAAAATGTGAAGAAAGTTAGTGCCTCTTTAGGATGGGAACAAGAGTATTTTTTAATAGATACAGCTTTAGCAACTTCAAGGCCAGATATTGTACTTACAGGCAGAACCTTACTTGGGCATTCACCCGCAAAAGGACAGCAATTAGATGATCATTATTTTGGGAGTATACCATCGCGAGCAATGTCTTATATGAGAGATTTGGAAAATGAGTGTATGTTGCTAGGTATTCCTGTAAAAACTAGACATAATGAAGTGGCTCCAAACCAATTTGAGTTAGCACCAATTTTTGAAGAAGCTAATCTTGCTGTTGATCACAACTCCTTATTAATGGATGTTATGCAAAAGGTCGCAAAGCGTCACAATTTTAGTGTTTTAATGCACGAAAAACCGTTTGCGGGTGTTAACGGTTCTGGTAAGCACAATAACTGGAGTCTTAGTACAGATACAGGGATAAATCTTTTATCTCCAGGTAAAACACCCATGAGTAACTTACAGTTTTTAACCTTTTTTATTAATACAATAAAAGCAGTGCAAACTCACGAAGAATTGTTAAGAGCAGCAATTGCGTCGGCAAGTAATGACCATCGTTTGGGAGCTAATGAAGCACCGCCTGCCATTATTTCTGTATTTATTGGTGCGCAATTAACCAAGGTTTTAGAAGAGTTAGAAACTGTAACTAAAGGAAAATTATCACCTCAAGAAAAAACAGATTTAAAACTAAATGTTGTTGGGAAAATTCCTGAAATACTTTTAGATAACACAGATAGAAACAGAACTTCGCCTTTTGCTTTTACGGGTAACAAGTTTGAGTTTAGAGCAGTAGGCTCTAAGGCAAATTGTGCAAACCCTATGACTGTTTTAAATACTATTGTAGCCAAACAATTAATAGATTTTAAAGAAGAGGTTGATATATTGATTGATAAAAAATCAATGAAAAAAGATGATGCCATTTTTAATGTTTTAAGAGAATATATTAAAACTTCAAAAGACATATTGTTTGAAGGAAATGGTTACAGTGAAGCTTGGGAAAAAGAAGCAAAAAAACGAGGGTTAAGTAATAATAAAACAACACCAGAAGCACTCAAGGTTAAGTTATCAAAATCGTCAATAGAGCTATTTGAAAATCTTGGTGTGATGAATGAGGTAGAGTCTAAAGCGCGTTACGAAATAGAGATGGAGGAGTACATTCTTCGTGTACAAATTGAAAGTAGGGTTATTGGCGATATTGCTCGTAATCATGTGGTCCCAACAGCAGTAAGGTATCAAAATATCCTTATCGAAAATGTAAAAGGTCTCAAAACTATTTATGGTGATGAGTTTAGGGGTCTTGCAAAAGAACAATTAACAATTATTGAGCAGATTTCTAAACATATAGAAGCCATTAACTCTTTGGTAACCAAAATGATCGAAGATCGAAAAAGCTTAAACTCACAAAGTAGTATTGAGAAAAAAGCCAATGGATATTGCAACAAGGTTAAACCCCTGTTTGATGATATAAGGTACCATTGTGATAAGCTAGAGCTAATGATTGATGACGAGTTATGGCCACTTACAAAATATAGGGAGCTTCTATTTACAAAGTAAAGAGATGAAACATGATTTCGTACGTAATGTTACGTATAAAATTATCCTTAAAAATTAGTAATAGTGTCGTTTGTCGATAACAATTGTCATATTGTCGAAAACCCTACGAATCGTTACAAAAAATACAGTTCTCTTCAGTTTTGCATGAGCATTATTTAGTATGTTTGTAGTGCTATTAATCAATATTTGTAAAAATGAAGAAGTTACTATTAAGCGTAGCTATTCTAGTGGGTGCGACCTTAATTTTATCCCAAGACAATTCTAAAGACATAAAAGATGTTGTTAAGGATGAGGTTGTTAACGTACAACCTGAGCTACAGATCGAGTCTTAAAAAATAAATTACTAATAGGCTTTTAGCCATTAAAAACTATAGAAGGATATTACCATTATTGTGGTTTTATCCTTTTTTGTTGTAGTTGATACTTCAATTTATTTATCAGTTGCAAAATATTTTTCTATATTGTGCATCCTCAGACACTTAAATGACTTAAGCCTACTTTCTAATTAAGCTTGCATGATTATTATAAATAAAAATCAATTCCTAACAATAATTTTTATTTTTCTGAGCATATGTTGTATTACTTCCCAAGAAGAAATTGGTCAACAAGAAGAGACATATCAAACTAACAAGAGATTACTACGTGAGTTAGAATTTTTAACTCTAAGAGGTACTAATGTTGTTGATGCTGTCGCTGGAGGTTCTATGTTATTTGGTGATTATCCAGATTCAGAACTTGATTTTTTTCTTAGAATAGGTTATAAATATCATATTAACAGTGACCTCAATATCAACGTATCTTACAATAAATACAATATAGCCTTAGATGAAAATACAAACTTAGGCTTTATGTCTTTTGATCTTAATATTGAATATTTAGTGAGCCCTCATAATGAATTTACACCTTTCATTTTCGGTGGCTACGGTTACAATGCATCTAATAATTTTGAAGAAACCCATACCAAAGTTCAGTTTGGATTGGGATTAGAATATATAGTGATGGAAGGTTTGGGGATAAAGTTATTTGGGGATTATAATTTTGTACTTTCTAATGAAATGGAGGGCTTAATAATGCCTGATAACGATGAATCTTTTTTGCGTGTGGGATTAGGTATTAACCTATATTTTGGTGGTAAAAAACGGAAAGAACAGATTTTAGAAACTATAGATACAGTAATAAATTCTAATTTAATCAAATAATTAATTTCTATTCTTACTTTTGCATTACTAAGAATCATTAAGAGTTTCTATGAGTAATTCTGTAAGCAAAAGATATGCCCAAAGAGGTGTTTCTGCCTCAAAAGAAGATGTACATAATGCCATAAAAAATATTGATAAGGGTTTGTTTCCTAAGGCCTTTTGTAAGATAGTGCCAGATTATTTAACAAACGACAAAGACTATTGTTTAATTATGCATGCCGATGGTGCAGGTACAAAGTCATCTTTAGCATACATGTATTGGAAAGAAACAGGAGACCTTTCTGTATGGAAAGGTATTGCTCAGGATGCTTTAATCATGAACATTGATGATTTGTTGTGTGTAGGTGCAACAGATAATATTATGTTATCCTCTACAATCGGAAGAAACAAAAATCGTATTCCGGGTGAAGTTATTTCAGCCATAATCAATGGTACAGAAGAGTTGATTAATGATTTAAAAGGTTTTGGTGTAACTATTCATTCAACTGGAGGAGAAACTGCTGATGTTGGAGATTTAGTGAGAACTATTATTGTAGATTCTACAGTTACGGCTCGTATGAAGCGTTCTGACGTCATAGACAATGCTAATATCTCTGAAGGAGACGTCATAGTTGGTTTAGAATCTTTTGGACAAGCTACTTACGAGACTGAGTATAATGGCGGAATGGGTAGTAATGGGTTAACATCAGCAAGGCACGATGTTTTCTCAAAGTATTTGGCAGAAAAATATCCTGAAAGCTTTGATGCCTCAGTACCAGAAGAATTAGTGTATTCTGGAGATACCAAACTTACAGATCCTGTTGAGAACTCTCCAATAGATGCAGGTAAATTAGTATTGTCACCAACAAGGACCTATGCACCAATAATTAAGGAAATACTTAATAAATACAAAAGCGATGCCGTACATGGTATGGTACATTGTAGTGGTGGTGCACAAACAAAAATTCTTCACTTTGTAGATAACCTTCATATTATAAAAGATAATATGTTTAAAATTCCACCGTTGTTTAAACTTATACAAGAACAATCTAATACAGATTGGAAAGAAATGTATCAAGTATTCAATTGTGGTCATCGTATGGAGTTATATGTAAAGCCAGAGATAGCTGAAGACATTATTACAATTTCTAGATCGTTTAATGTTGATGCTAAAATCATTGGTAAAGTAGAAGCTTCTGAAACTAAAAAGTTGACTATCACTAGCGAGTACGGTAAGTTTACATATTAAATTGAAGCGCATATGCAAAACATAAAGCGATTAGTATTTACTTTTTTCTTATTCACTTCTGCCACTATTCTGGCACAACCAGATTCACTTTTTTTTGTTGATCCTGCATTAAAAATAGATTTAGGATGGAATACTAAAAAAGAAGTGGGATTAACATTAAATCAAGTGTCTTTTACCAATTGGAATGCAGGTGGTACCAACTCTATAACAGCAATTCTCAGTGGTAATGCGGCGGCTAGATATAGAACAGAAACTTACTTTTGGAATTCTTCAATAAACCTTCGATATGGTTTAAATAAACAAGAAGGTCAGTCATTATTTAAAACTGAAGATGTAATTGAAGTGATTTCTAATTTCGGATTAGAAAAAAGTTCTGAAAGCAATTGGTTTTATTCAGCTAGGTTTAGTTTCAATACCCAATTCGCAAATGGTTATAATAATCCAAATGATAACAACCCTATTTCAAAGTTTATGGCGCCAGGCTATGTATTCCTGGGTGCAGGGATGGAATATGGTAGACATATAAACAGATTTTCTTTATATGTATCACCTATAACATTAAAAACCACATTTGTTTTAGATGAAGACTTGGCAAATCAAGGTGCTTTTGGAGTAAAGCCTGCTATTTATGATATGGAAGGAAATGTTATAAGGAGGGGAGAAACGACGCGTCAGGAATTTGGTATACTCTTTACAGGGCAGTTTGAAGATGAGGTTTTTGAAAATATTAAATTAAATTCACGCTTAAGACTATATACGGATTATTTGGTAAACTTTGGGAATGTCGATGTAGATTGGGAAGTAAATGTTGGCATGAAGGTGAATAAATATGTACAGGCAACCTTAGGGTCTCATTTGAGATATGACCACGATATCAATTCTGAAGTAGAAACCAATGAAATTACAAATGAAGAGGTCGTTATTGAAGGACCTAAAATTCAATGGAAACAATTGCTAGGTGTTGGTGTTGTGGTAGATTTAGATAGTCTTGTGAGTAATGCCTCCCAACCTTGATTTTACTACAGTTGCCCTTCACTCAAGTATCTGTAGTCTTCTAGTTCTTTTAAATCTTTTATTGCTTTAGTGCTGGCATTTTTTAATAGATAAATAGCGTCTGAACTTTCAATGATATGTTTATAAAGATGATCAGAAATAAGCATTACTTTCTGTTTCTTTTCTTCTTTAATTAGTGTCTTTATGGTTTCAATATACAAAGGCGCAATATGGGAAAAAGGTTCATCTAATATTGTAATATTACTTTTGGATTTTAATATAATATAGGTTTCAATAACACGTCGCTCACCACCAGAAAGTTTATTTACTTTGTAGGAGGCATATTTTTCAAAAGCGCCAAAAGTTTTCACAAACGCCTTCCAATCTACGCCAAAAAGTTTAAAAGCTGTTTTTATGCTTATGCCATTTGGAATAAAATGATATTGAGGTAAGTATTTTATAATACCAGTTTTGTAAAGTGGTTTTAAAACAGCTTTACCATCTACTCTTACAAGCTTATACTTTGGTTTAAGATTTCCAAAAATTATATTTAATAAACTACTTTTTCCACATCCATTACTTCCCAAAATTGAAGTGACTTTACCTGTTTCAGCCCTTAAGTAAATGCCATTTAAAATTCGTTTATTTTTAAAATTCAATTCTATGTTGTCTACTTCGAGTACCATTACTTCAAATTTTAAATAAAAAAATAATTAATATGGTTAAAACACTGTCAACAACAAACATAGAGATGAAGAGTGTACGTATTGAAATCCCTAAGTTTTTATAAAAGGTTAGCTTATGTTTATTAGAGGTTTCATTTGTGATATACCAAGCAAAAATGGTTAGAAATAATTTTGTCAAAACTGCAGAAATATAATGCGAATCAACAAAACCAAGTAAAATAGTAATGATAAAAGACCAAGCGATATAGGTTTTGTAAAAGTGAAAGAAAATCAAAAGATGTTTCATAAAATTGGGATGAGTTTCTCTAAATAAAACCTTTTATCAACGAAATAAATACACAGGTAATTAAGCTGTCTAGCAAAAATATGATACTAAAAAATTTAAGGTTAGACACACCTCTTATTTTATAAAAATTTAAGCGTTGTCTTAATTTTCTATCGCTAATCATTACCCATAGCAGAAAGACCAAGAATAATTTAGTGCAAAGCGCTAAGATCAATTCTGGATTAATTACCGTAATAGCAATGGTCACTAAAAACGACCATAGAGCAAGCGGCTTGTAGTAGTTTAGTATAGAGGTAAACTGCTTTCGCATACTACCTATAACGCTAAAAGATTAAAAAATATTTTTTAAAATAATCGTAAAATACATTTTTGATGAATTCCATGAATCAGAAATAAGTTTCTAAAGACTTAAATCTCCATAATCAACTAAAAAATTGTACTTTTGATTTCCAATTTTTTGAAGAGAGATGTTAGAGAAAATACAGATTGTAAAACAACGATTCGACGAGGTAAATGACCTCATAATTCAACCAGATATCATTGCAGATCAGAAGCGTTACATTCAACTAAATAAGGAATACAAAGACCTAAAAAAAATAGTTGATAAAGGCGACGTTTATAAAGAATTATTAGATAATATTTCTGAAGCTGAAGAGATTATAGCAGATGGCTCTGATGCAGAGATGGTAGAAATGGCAAAAATGCAGTTAGATGAAGCTAAAGCCGATTTGCCTAAAATTGAAGAAGAAATACGTTTCTTACTGATACCAAAAGATCCAGACGATGCTAAGAATGTTGTAGTTGAAGTTCGCGCAGGAACTGGTGGAGACGAAGCCAGTATTTTTGCTGGTGATTTATACAGAATGTACTCAAAATACTGTAGTAACAAAGGCTGGAAGGTAGATGTAGTAAGTACAAGCGAAGGAACATCTGGAGGTTTTAAGGAAATTATTTTCGAGGTTTCTGGAGAAGATGTTTACGGTACTATGAAGTTTGAAGCAGGTGTACATCGTGTTCAACGTGTACCACAAACCGAGACACAAGGTCGTGTGCATACTAGTGCAGCAACTGTGGTGGTAATGCCAGAAGCAGAAGAGTTTGATTACGAACTAGACATGACAGAGGTTCGTATAGAGCGTACTACATCAACAGGTCCTGGAGGTCAGTCGGTAAATACAACATACTCTGCAATTAAGCTACACCACGAGCCAACAGGTATGATTGTAAGTTGTCAAGATCAGAAATCATCGCACAAAAACTTAGAAAAAGCCTTAAAGGTTTTACGTTCGCGATTATATGAAGAAGAATTAAGAAAGCGTCAGGCAGAAGCTTCAGAAAAGCGTAAAAGTATGGTAAGTTCTGGCGATAGAAGTGCTAAGATTAGAACGTACAACTATCCTCAAGGTCGTGTAACCGATCATAGAATTGGGTTAACCTTATATGATTTATCAAACATCATAGATGGAGATATTCAAAAAATAATAGACGAGTTAATGCTTGCTGAAAACACTGAGTTGTTAAAAGCCAGCGACGAAACAATATAAATTTTTAGGCCTCTTTTTTGAGGCTTTTTTTATTTGTAATTTCAACGAAAACAGGAACTTTACATATGAAAGTTTTAACTTCACTTATAGTAATGATTGTATTTTTTTCTTGTAAACAAGAAACAAAAGCGACATTCCTAAGTGATGATTATAAAAATGAAATCCCAACGGAAGACTGTATCAATCCTTCAGAAGTCGAAATTGAATCTCCTTCAGTAATAATTACAAATATTCATGATTGTACCTTTGACCAAGAGACACAAACTGATGAGTTTTTAAAAGGGATAAAAGATTTGGAAGTTTACACGTGGGATGTAGAAACCAAAACGGCTGAAATAGTGCTCAATGACCATTGGGGTTTAACGATAAAGCGTGGTGGTTGCGATCATTTTGAAATGTATGCCTCCTTTGTATATGATAGAATATTAGATATTGAAAAAGAGGGAGACAGAAAGCAAATATTTGATAACATTATTTGGATAACTTCTCTTTTGGAAGATTTCGATGGTGAAGATATCAAACGTGTAATTGAAGAAAATGAGATTTCAATAACAAAAAGAGACGAGTTTAATTATCATGCTAATTTTATGGATGAAAAATTATACGAACTCTATTATTTTGATTTTAATAATAAAGATAAAACTACTTTTAAAATAGGTTATTACTACAATTAGTTTTTATGACAACAAAACAACTAATCAATCAAATCAAGAAAAAACAATCCTTTCTTTGCATAGGATTAGATGTAGATTTAAATAAAATTCCTCAACACCTTTTAGAGGAAGAAGACCCAATATTTGCTTTTAATAAAGCTATAATTGATGCAACACATCAACTTTGTGTGGCATACAAGCCTAACACTGCTTTTTATGAAGCCTACGGAATTAAAGGCTGGCAGGCTTTAGAAAAAACCATAAATTATCTCAACGACAAGCATCCAGAAATTTACACCATTGCAGATGCAAAACGAGGCGATATTGGTAACACAAGTACAATGTATGCAAAAGCTTTTTTTGAAGATTTAGGTTTCGATAGTGTTACCGTAGCACCATATATGGGTAAAGATTCGGTAGAACCTTTTTTAGCTTTTGAAGACAAGCACACCATTTTGTTAGCATTAACATCTAATCAAGGAGCTTTCGATTTTCAAACTAAAACCGTTGATGGAGTAGAACTTTATAAGCAGGTTTTAAAAACTTCAAAAACTTGGAAAAATTCTGAAAATTTAATGTACGTGGTTGGTGCTACAAAAGCAGAATATTTAGCAGATATTAGACAGATAATTCCAGATAGTTTTTTACTAGTGCCAGGTGTAGGTGCACAAGGTGGAAACCTTCAAGATGTTTGTAAATATGGAATGACTGATACTGTAGGTTTGCTTATTAATTCTTCTAGAGGAATAATTTATGCATCTCAAAACGATGATTTTGCACAGGCTGCAGCAGCAAAAGCTAAAGAGTTGCAATTGCAGATGAGTGAAATTCTTAATACTTAAAATTAGCTAATCTAAACTCATTTCAATATCTCAAGATGAAATACTTAGATCAGTTAAATAGAAACGTCGAGCTAGAGCATACACCAAAACGAATTGTATCTCTGGTGCCTTCGCAAACCGAATTGTTAGTTGATTTAGGACTAGAAAACGACCTTATAGGTGTTACAAAATTTTGTGTACACCCAAATCATCTTAGAAAACATAAAACCGTTGTTGGAGGTACCAAGCAAGTTAATATTGAAAAAATAAAGGGACTTAAACCAGACATTATACTTTGTAATAAAGAAGAAAATACAAAGGAAATAATCAAAGATTTAGAAGATGTTGCTCCAATACATATTAGTGATTTAGATACTGTTGAAGATTGTTTAGAGCTTATAAAAATGTATGGTGCTATTTTCAATAGCTCTAAAAATGCTTCAGATTTAATTGAAGCTATTAAAATTGAAAGGCAAAAATTTCAATCTGCCTTACAATCCAAAAAGAAGAAGAAAGTAGCCTATTTTATTTGGAAGAATCCGTGGATGGTTGCAGCTTCAAATACGTTTATAAATACAATGATTAACGAAGCTGGTTTTAGTAATGTTTTTGAAAACGAATCGCGTTATCCTGAAATAGATTTAGAGCATTCAAAATTAAAAGAAGCCGATTTAATATTCCTTTCAAGTGAGCCTTATCCTTTTAAAACTAAAGATATAGAGGTTTTTAGAGAGCGGTTTCCGTTAAAAAATATAAGTATAGTTGATGGGGAAATGTTCTCGTGGTACGGAAGCCGATTGTTAAAGTCTTATAGGTATTTTCAAACATCATTTTATTAAATAAAAAAGTCGGTACCTAACTAAAATACCGACTTTAATCTAACTAACTTGTTCTAATCTCTTTTAAGACTTAATCTCTTTTGCAGTACAAAGATGTTGACTTTCTGCGGTTTAAATGTTATGTTAATATTAGCATATAATTAAATGTAGTTTAATAACTTGGGTTAAAACTATATCAATCATGAGAATAATCGCACATCTTTTGGTCTTTATTGTGTTTAGTACATTTGTTACTGCGCAAAATACTACTTGCAATTGTTGTACCGAAAAGCATTCGGAATTTGATTTTTGGATAGGGACTTGGGAGGTCACTAACCCTAATGGCGCAAAAGCAGGAGAAAATACTATAGAAAAGATACAAGGCGATTGTGTATTACAAGAAAACTGGACTAGCTCCACACCTGGATACACAGGAACTAGTAACAATTTTTACAACAATAAAACCAAACAATGGGAACAAATCTGGATTGATAATCAAGGGCAAAGTTTACATCTCAAAGGAAATAAGGTTGGTAATCAAATGATTTTACAAACTGATGAAGAAACCAATTCCGAAGGAAAAATAGTTTATCATCGTGTCACATGGACAGATAATGCAAATGGTACTGTGAGACAGCTTTGGGAAACTATAATAGATGGTGAAGGTACTACTGTGGTCTTCGATGGTTTATACAAGCGCAAAAATTAGTTAGCTTGTAATTTAGAGTCACCTATAATGAACTTAAGTTTATTTATTTGGTGTAAGACTTTTGTAGCCCTAAATTCTGAAAAATCACTTAGTGCATGATCAGTCTGCCTCAGATTGTATGCATCCTCAATAAGTCGAAGGTATTCCTTATATAATTTTAACCTTCTTCGTAATAAACGGTCTGAATTTTGCACGACAATTATTGTATGTGTTAGTTTTCTAAGTTACTAAAAATTAGTCAATAAGATGCGTGTTCTAGTTAAAAATAATGTTAATTAATTAATCTTGTAGAGCAAATACCTTTTTCAATAAGTCTGTAGTTCTAGACGATACCTTAGTTCTAATGTCTTTTTCTTCAACGGCAATCATGGTATAAACACCTTTTAAAGCTTCGGTAGTCACATAGTCTGTTAAATCAGGATTTACATTATCGGTAAGCGGTAAGTTATTGTACTTGGTAATTAGATTATTCCATATTTGGTCTGCACCAACTTTACCGAAAGAGTTACTAATTACAGGCTTAAATTTGTTGTATAGTTGTATCTGTGTCTCAGAAGTTAGATATTCTGTTGCCGCATTGTCTTCGCCAAGTAAAATGTTTTTTGCATCATTAAAAGTAATATCCTTTACGGCATTTACAAATATAGGTGTGGCTTCTTTTACGGCATCTTCAGCTGCTCTGTTAAGTGCTTTTATACCTTCATCGGCTAAACTACTCAGTCCTATTTTTCGTAATGCGTCATCTACTTTTTGTAACTCCTCTGGTAAAAGAATTTTAACCAATTCATTTTTGTAGAAGCCATCTTTTTGGGTAAGCTTGGTAACTTGTTTATCAATACCAAAGTCTAATGCTTGGCGTAAACCAGCTGCCATATCCTCGTTACTTAATCCACTAGTTTGCGGTAACTCATTTATAACATTTTGTAATTCTGCACAAGCAGTTAAATTCAAAACAATTAGGATAGCAAAAATTCTTTTAATCATGAATTGAAGATTTAGATTAACAAAGATATTTTAAAAAAATAGAGTATTGTAATGTAATGCAATTTTAACGACAGAAAATCGTTAGAATGCATTAATTGGTTAAAATTCTTATTTTTAGCATAGTATTTGATTATCCATTTGTAAACTATAAAATTCAATATGAATTCTTTGAATAAAATACTTCTCTCATTTGTCGTAATTGTATTTTCGGTATATAATTACGGACATAGTCAGATTAATGTTTCAGAATTTCTTCAAGAATCTAAGATTGCTTCCCCTGATAATAATAAATTATATTTTGTTGATTTTTGGGCAACTTGGTGCGTGCCATGTATAACAGCTAAAGAACATTTAAAAGTATTGCAAAGCCAGTTTCCAGATGATTTTTATGTTGTCTCATTATCGAGCGAAAACCCAATAAAGGTAGAGAAGTTTTTAAAGAAAAAACCAAACGATTTAGCTGTTGCCATAGATTATAACAAGGAGACATTCGGTAAGTACAATGTAAATGTTTTACCTGCAGGTGTTTTGTTTAATGCTAATGGCAAGGTGCTTTGGGAAGGCGGAGCTCCAGATCTAAAGAAAGAAATGGTGGCAAGGTTTTTAAGACAGCAAACTGACAGAACATCATTAAGCTCATTTTTTAATATTATAAGTGTAGAAGATGAAACTTCAAACGAGTACATCCCTACAAAAGCAATGGAAGTTAAACCTTTGGCAAGTGGTTTTGAAGAACTGAGTGTAGTAGATAATGACAACTATTTAAAAGTTTCAGGATCTTTAAAGGCTGTTTTAGGATATTTGGCAAAAATATATAAGAATCAAATTGTCATAGTCGATGGTTTGAATACCAACTATGAAGTGTATTTTAAAAAACCATTAAATACAAATGAAAATATTGCCTTTAAATTAATTACAGAATTAAACTTGGGAGTGGATAGAGAATTCAACGAAGGAGAAGGTATAAGCTTTACTGTAGACACACCAAAGTTTTGGGATACTAACCAAATAGACTGGGGAAAAAACAACGCTAAATATTTAATTGGAGATTCTCAAATACAAGCCGATAATGTGTCTTTAAAAGATATTGCATATCAATTAGCATATGTCTTAGATATGCCAGTAATTGTACCAGATGATTCGGGTATTAGCTTAGCACTACACGATTGGGATTTTCATTATAAATTTTTTCAGTTAATGCAAACCGATTTAGAGGACAACTTTGGTATTAAAGCTGAAAAGAAAACGATTACTTACCCAGTGTATCATGTACAAAAAAAAGCCCCTTGAAAAAGGAGCTTTTTTTTGAATAACGTAATTCTTAGTTAGAGATAACTCTAAACTCAGTACGTCTGTTTCTTTGGTGTTGCGCTTCAGAACACTCAACTCCGTTAGAACATCTGTTTGTTAAACGAGATTCTCCAAATCCTCTTGCAGTTAATCTACTTCTTGAGATACCTTTAGATACTAAATAGTTAACTACAGAGTTTGCTCTTTGTTGAGATAAAGACATGTTAAAGTCATCATTACCTCTAGAATCTGTATGAGACATAATTTCGATACTAACATTGCTGTCACTTAAGATTGGTAATAAAGTGTCATCGATAGTCTTTTTAGAAGACGATGTTAATCTAGCGCTACCCAATTCATAAAAAACTGGTAATACATTAGGGTTTAATAACTCACAATCAACTTCTTCCCAAGTAGTGATACCGCCTTTTTTGTCTAATACAGTTCTTGTAACTGTTTGGTATTGTGCAGGGATAGTATTAGTTTCAGTTCTTGCAGGTGTATCAACAACTCTTCTTTTGATAGTTGTGTACTCAGCAGGAATTTCAATCTCATCCATTCTAGCAGGAGTCTTAATAACTCTTTTCTTGTAAGTAGTTGTTTGCTCTGGTACTGGTACAGAGTTAGTGCTAGCATCAGACGATAAAGTTGTAAAGCTAACGTCCCTAGATTGAGCAGGGTACTCAACAAAACAAGCAGCAACACAATCATCTTTGTTTACAGAAGGACAATCTTCTAATACCTTGTACTCCCAACCAGAGGTCTTTGGATAAATTTCAAAAGTTCTAGAATCTCTTCCAAATGTCGCAGGAACAACTTTTAAGTCTGTACGAGCTTCTTGCTTTACATAAGGTACGTCAACAGTTTCGTAAGTAGCAGGTACATAAACAAACTTTTTAGAAGCTTCTTTTACTAATACGCGCTCTTCAACGGTTTTGTAAGTTGCAGGTATTACTTGTAGCGTCGTGTAAGCAGGATACGTTTGAATAGTTTCTTCAACTTCCTTAAACTCGTCTTTAGTAATACATTTTACATAACATTTACCTGGTTCAGGGTTTGTTGGTAATCCTTGTGCTTGAGAAAATCCTATCCCAGCTACAAAGCAAATTAGTAATAATAGTTTTTGTTTCATAGAAATAAATAATTAGTTAATGGTTATAGTTTATTTTTATCGTAAGAATTACTTCCTACGTGTATTTTAAGACACAGCATATTTTGATAGGTCACAATGTTTTGTTAAAAAAAATCTTGTTTGTTTTTGGTAATGAGGTTTTTAAGATGTCTTTTTGGCTATTCAATGAATATGGTAATAACAGTTATTAAAGCCCTGTTTCTCAGGAATAGTTTCTAATCTAGAATTTTTTATGGTCTGCAGCTTATAAATTCAATTCTCAATTAGATATTTATTAAACATTCGAAATTTTTTTTGAATTATCCTTAAATTTGCACCTCAATTAAGTAAGATTTTTACGAATGGAACAAATCGCACCATATAAACCAAAACACAAAGTCCGTATAGTAACTGCTGCTTCCCTTTTTGATGGGCACGATGCAGCAATAAATATAATGCGTCGTATCATCCAAGCAACTGGAGTAGAGGTGATTCATCTGGGACATGATAGAAGTGTTGAGGAAGTTGTAAACACAGCCATACAAGAAGATGCCAATGCCATTGCAATGACGTCTTATCAAGGTGGACACAATGAGTACTTTAAATATATGTACGATTTGTTGAAAGAAAAAGGAGCAGGCCACATCAAGATTTTTGGAGGTGGAGGTGGAGTAATTCTACCAGAAGAAATTAAAGAGTTAATGGATTATGGGATTACCAGAATCTATTCACCAGATGATGGACGCGAGATGGGACTTCAAGGCATGATTAATGATCTGGTTCAAAAATCAGATTATGCCATTGGTGATCAGTTAAATGGTGAAGTAAAAGAGCTTCATGAAAAGAACCCTAAATCTATCGCTAGAGTTATCTCTGCAGCCGAAAATTTCCCTGAAGTAGCCAAAGATGCTTTAGAAACTATTCATACTAAAAATGAAACTTCAAAAACACCAGTTCTAGGAATCACAGGCACAGGTGGTGCAGGTAAATCGTCGTTAGTAGATGAGTTAGTACGTCGTTTCTTAATCGACTTTCCAGAAAAAACAGTTGGTTTAATTTCTGTAGATCCATCCAAACGAAAAACTGGCGGTGCACTATTAGGAGATCGTATCCGTATGAATGCCATTAATTCACCACGCGTTTACATGCGTAGTTTAGCCACGCGTCAATCTAATCTGGCATTATCTAAATACGTTAACGAAGCTGTTGAAGTATTGAAAGCTGCTGAATACGATTTAATTATTCTTGAAACTTCTGGTATTGGTCAATCAGATACCGAAATATTAGAGCATAGCGATGTATCACTTTATGTAATGACACCAGAATTTGGTGCAGCCACACAGCTTGAAAAAATCGATATGTTAGATTTTGCTGATTTGGTAGCGATTAACAAATTCGATAAACGTGGTGCTTTAGATGCCTTACGCGACGTGAAAAAGCAATACATGCGCAACCATAATCTGTGGCACGAAGATCCAGATACAATGCCTGTTTTTGGTACTATCGCATCTCAGTTTAACGATCCCGGAATGAACACGCTTTATAAAGCGATAATGGATAAAGTTGCTGAAAAAACTGAAGCAGACTTAAAATCAACTTTCGAGATTTCTAAGGAAATGAGCGAGAAGATTTTCGTTATACCACCGTCTCGAACACGTTACCTGTCAGAGATTGCAGAGAATAACAGAGCTTACGACAAAACAGCAGATGCTCAGGTAGAGGTAGCTCAAAAATTATATGGTATTTATAAGACCATCTGTTCAGTTGCTGTCATTTCGAACGAAAGTGAGAAATCTCATTTAACGAAGAACGGAATTGATCAAGACGAGATCCTGAAACTAGTTCAGGATGACAAAAAGGATTTCATTAAAATGCTTATCGCAGAATTCGATCGCGTAAAACTAAACTTAGATCCTTACAATTGGGAAATCATCACAGGTTGGGATGATAAGGTAAACCGTTATAAAGATCCTATTTATAGCTTTAAAGTAAGAGATAAAGAAATTAAGATAGAAACGCACACCAAGTCGTTATCGCATTCAGATATTCCTAAGGTAGCATTGCCAAAATACCAAGCATGGGGAGATATTTTAAGATGGTGCTTACAAGAAAATGTGCCAGGAGAATTCCCTTATGCTTCAGGATTATATCCTTTTAAAAGAACTGGCGAAGATCCAACGCGTATGTTTGCAGGTGAAGGAGGTCCAGAGCGTACTAACAGACGTTTTCATTACGTGAGTTTAGGTATGCCAGCAAAACGTTTATCAACCGCTTTCGATTCGGTAACCTTATACGGAAATGATCCAGATTACAGACCAGATATTTATGGTAAAATTGGAAATGCAGGTGTGAGTATTTGTTGTTTAGACGATGCTAAAAAACTGTATTCAGGATTTAATTTAGCAGATGCTATGACATCGGTAAGTATGACTATTAATGGTCCTGCACCAATGTTATTAGGCTTTTTTATGAATGCAGCCATCGATCAGCAATGCGAAATTTATATCAAAGAAAATGGTTTGGAAGATGAAGTTGAGCAAAAGATAAAAGCGATTTACAAGGACAAAGAACGTCCTAAATATAATGCTGGAATTCCTGAAGGAAACGATGGTTTAGGGTTGATGTTGTTGGGTGTTACAGGTGATCAAGTATTGCCAAAAGACGTCTACGAAGACATTAAAGCAAAGACCATTGCTCAGGTAAGAGGAACGGTTCAGGCAGATATTTTAAAAGAAGATCAGGCGCAGAATACTTGTATTTTCTCAACAGAATTTGCACTTCGTTTAATGGGTGACGTACAAGAATATTTTATTGAAAATAATGTACGTAACTTCTATTCAGTGTCCATTTCAGGATATCACATTGCAGAAGCTGGTGCAAATCCAATTTCGCAGTTAGCCTTTACATTGGCTAATGGATTTACCTATGTAGAATATTACTTAAGTCGAGGAATGGATATCAATAAATTCGGTCCGAATTTATCATTTTTCTTCTCAAATGGTATTGATCCCGAATATGCTGTTATTGGTCGTGTAGCACGCAAGATTTGGGCAAAAGCCTTAAAACATAAATATGGTGCCAATCCAAGAGCGCAAATGTTGAAGTATCACATTCAAACATCTGGTCGTAGTTTACACGCTCAGGAAATTGATTTCAATGACATTAGAACTACGCTTCAGGCATTGTATGCTATTTACGACAACTGTAACTCTTTGCATACAAATGCGTATGACGAAGCTATTACAACACCTACGGAAGAGTCTGTTCGTCGTGCAATGGCAATTCAGTTAATCATCAATAAAGAATTAGGTTTAGCTAAGAATGAAAATCCAATACAAGGCTCTTTTATTATTGAAGAATTAACCGACTTAGTAGAAGAAGCTGTATTGGCTGAGTTTGACAGAATCACAGAACGTGGTGGTGTACTTGGTGCTATGGAAACGATGTATCAACGTAGTAAAATTCAGGAAGAAAGCTTATACTATGAAACCTTGAAGCATAATGGCGAATTCCCAATTATTGGTGTAAACACATTCTTAAGCAGTAAAGGTTCACCAACAGTACAACCTGCGGAAGTGATTAGGGCGACTGAAGAGGAAAAAGAAAACCAAATTAAAACGCTTCAAAATTTGCATAAAGCTACTGACACAACCGAATTACTAAAAGATTTACAGAACAAGGCTATTAACAATCAAAATATTTTCGAAGCTTTAATGGAAGTCTGTAAAGTTTGTAGTTTAGGACAGATTACATCAGCCTTATTTGAAGTAGGTGGTCAGTATAGAAGAAATATGTAAGTCAACAGGCTCTTGATGTTTTTATCAAAAACATCATAGAGTTCGTTGATACTGAGCGCAGTCGAAGTACCTTTTTTTGAAAAAGTGAGTGATTCGCTTATGCTGAGCGTAGCAGAAGCATCTAAAGCACTAGGATTTTGTATTAAACGACTTATGTGAGCCCTTTACCCTGAGCTTGTCGATATGCCTTATAAATCAGATTACCAAAAACAAAATTAAAGCGTTAACATCCAATTACGTTTCAGTTTTCTAAATGTTTTGATTTCGCCACGTAAAAGCGGTAAGTAATCTTTACCATTGCTCTTAGAACGCTCTAAACGTCTGCAGTTACTGTATAGTTTGCTGGTTAAACGCTCTAGGCTGTCTAGATGTTTGTGTTTTTTGTCAGAATGGCGTTCACGTTCTGCATTAATAATTTCTGGTGCTAGATTTGTGGAATGTTGCACAATATCGCCAGAAAAGTAAATGTCGCTATCTTCTGTACCATCTTCATTTAAATAAGATAAATCGTGATTTAGATATGTCGAAATGCTTCTCGAAAGCATAATAATGTCCATTGCCTTTTGATATACAGGCAAATCCGACAAATGTGATGGTAGGTTGTAGTTCATATTTTCAATAGCAATTGTTACGAAATTACTGAGGAATAATGAAATTTAACTTTAATTATTAAAGTTAAATGGTATATTAGCTTTAATAATTATATTATTTAATTGTATTTTCTTTAAATGAGTATAGATAATTTAAATTGGAAGATTTTAAGGTGTTTACAGCAGAATGCTCGTATGTCTAATACAGAGATTGGAAGGCGCGTTGGTATTAGCTCACCAGCTGTGAGTGAGCGTATTAAGAAGATGGAAGATGCAGAAATCATTCAAGGCTATACCACGTTTGTTTCACCTTTTGAAGCAGGCTATCAATTAAAGGCTCTAATTACGTTGCGTGCTTTTATGGGCATGTTGAAACCCTTTCTCGAAAAAGTAAAAACCTATGATGAAGTTGTAAACTGCTACCGAATTACTGGAAATGAAAATATTGTCATGGAAGTAGTTTTAAAAAATCAAAAACACTTAGAGGCATTCATTGATCAATTAATTACCTATGGCGAAACCAAAACGCAAATTGTACTATCTCACGTAGTAAAACATAGCGAGATTAAGCCTTTAAAGTAATTCTAATTGATGCGCCAAGGTGGATTTTTTCTGTTCTCACCAGCTGTGTAAATTATAATTTGATTTTGATCTGGGTCTTTCAATTTTATTTCTGTCCATAACCAAGATTGTTCGGTAATTTCTGTGTTGAAAGCGATACCTTTTTGTTTGAGCATATCTACAGTTTGGGTAAGGTTTTCCACTTCAAAATAAATGATGGTTTGATTATCGTTAGATAGTTTTTCAACCTTATGAATTGAAAACGTGGTATCACCATCAGGACATAAAAACCTAACATATCTTGGTGCTGCATCAACAATGAGTTGTAATCCTAGAGTTTTATAAAATTCAACAGATTTTACAACATTCAGCGATGGTATGGTCACTTGATTTAAATTCATAATTCCAAATTATTCTATTTTATTTGCAATATGTTTTGCAATCATTTTGGCATGAATACGAGAGTTTTCAATAAACCATTTGTGCGTTTCCATTCCGCCACAAATCACGCCTGCGAGATACAAACCCTTAACATTAGATTCCATAGTCTTATCATTATAAGTTGGGATGTGTCGTTCATCCTTTGAAAACGCTATACCAGCTTTTGCCAAAAATTCAAAGTTGGGCTGATAGCCTGTAAGTGCAATGACGAAATCGTTTGGCAAAATGACATTACCATCAGGTGTATCAACAGTAATTTGGTGTGCTTCAATTTTCGTAATTTCAGAATTAAAATAGGCTTTAATGCTGCCCTCTTCAATTCGGTTAAGAATATCTGGTCTTACCCAATATTTTACACGCTCTCCAATACTCTTGCCTCGCACAATCATTGTAACATTTCCACCTTTGCGGTATATTTCTAAAGCGGCATCTACAGACGAATTACTGGCACCGACAACAGCAATATTTTGCAAAGTAAAAGGATGTGCCTCCTTGTAATAATGAAACACTTTTGGTAAATCTTCGCCTGGTACATTCAGCAAATTTGGGATATCATAAAACCCAGTCGCTATAATGATTTTTTTTGCGTTGTAATGGTTTTTGCTTGTAACAACTTCAAAATGATTTTCAACCTTATTAATAGTTGCTACTTCTTCATACAGTTTAATGTTTAATCGATTCGAAGTTGCCACTCTTCGATAGTACTCTAAAGCTTCGTTTCTGGTTGGTTTAGGATTGTTGCTTATAAAAGGAATTTCGTCAATTTCCAGCTTTTCAGAAGTTGAAAAAAAGGTCATATTCAAAGGATAATTAAAAAGCGAATTGGTTAATGCACCTTTTTCAATTACTGCGTAGTTCCAGTTATGTTTTTTACATTCTAAGGCGCAGGCAATTCCAATGGGTCCTGCGCCAATGATTATGATGTCTAAATCTTTGGTCATAATTTAAATTTAACTCTATTAATTAACCAGTACGACAAAATTACAGCTATGAGCCCATACGTTCCGGTAACTAGCCAATTGATTTGGTAACCATAATTTTCAACAATCGTTAAGCCAATTTTTGAACTAAAAATATGAGATACAGAAAAGGCAATAGCGTACAATGCCATATAACTGCCTTCAAACCCTTCCTTCGCTCTGCTTAGCGCAAATCTATTGGTGTAAGGGAAACCTAACATTTCGCCTATGGTTAACAAAATCATATTAATTATTAAAATACCAAACCAGAAGTTTTGGAATAGTAAATAAAACCCTAAACTCATTAAAAGTGATGCTGTTAAAATATGCTTGGTTACAGGTATTAGCTGTTTTTCGAGAAAATTTAAAAAAGGCATCTCAAGTAAAATAATAAGTCCAACATTAATAATCCAAAACAGACTGATTTGAAATTCATTTAAACTAAAAACTTCTTTGTAATACAAAGGCATCGTAACTACGAGTTGAAAAAATGTCATTCCCATAAAGAAACAAATGACAATAAAAATCCAATACGTTGTATCACTATAAACTATGTTTTTAGCTTTAGTGACAGCATCTTCTGTAATCTTAGCAATCTTTTTCTCAGGTTCTTTCACTAAATATTTAAACAGAATAATGGCAGAAATACAAGTGACACCATCTATCCAAAACAATAAATTATACCCTTGGCTTACAATGATTAAACCTGCAGCTGTAGGGCCAACAGCCATACCAGCATTAATTGCCAAACGGATAAGACCAATTGCTCTGGTTTGGTTTTCGGGTGTGCTGTAAGCTTTTATTGATACATAAATAGCAGGTCTAAAGCTATCTGCTATAGACATTATAAAAAGTATTGCAAAGCATAAGCCCCAAAATGATGAAATAAACTGAAGCCCAATAAAGCTAAAACCAGTTATTAATAGGCTAAAGACCATTACTTTGTAAAACCCAAAGAGGTCTGTAAGTTTACCACCGAGCCATCCTCCAATAGCAGACCCAATTCCGAAAAAGGCCAAAATCCAGCCAGCATCATCTTTACTAAAGTCTAAGTTATCGGTAAGGTAAAGTGATAGAAAAGGAATAATCATTGTCCCGGATCTATTAATAAGCGAAATCAAAGAGATATACCAAATCTCCTTAGATAATCCAGTAAAGGATTCTATATAGTTAGTGTAAAGTTTTTTCATTTTGATTGATTGTTATAAAAATAAAAAGTCCGACAGTATCGTCGGACTTTTAAATATTGTTTAATAGTATATAATTATAGCTACAATAGATAATGCATCCGAATGGTTTCCGAAGAAATCGCACAGGTTTGCTTTGTATATCTATTGACTTGTTTCATTTTATTTTTAATAACTGTGACCAAAGCTACAATAAAATTTGATAAGTTGTATTTTTGAATTTTAAATTACGGTTAAAATGAGACATCTTCTTTTATTATGTTTAGTGCTAATTACAGTGAGTTGCGGACCAGGTAAGGAGGAGTTATTGGGAGAAACAGAATGGCAACGAAAAACCAATGCTATGTTTAAAGATGCTAGTAAATCGCCTTTAAAAAAGAAAGATTTAAAACGTTTTAAATCGTTAGATTTTTATAAATACGATTCCATTTATAGAGTAGAGGCACGCTTAAAACGAACACCAGACTCTAAGTGGTTTAAGATGAAAACCACCACAGATGAAGAAACAGATGAGCGTGTTTACGGAATTTTATCCTTTGAATTGAAGGGAGAAACTCATCAACTTAATGTTTATCAAAGTAAAACTTCAACAGCTTTTGGCAATATGGATAAAAGTTTATTTCTACCTTTCTTAGATGATACTAATGGCGAGACTAGTTATTCTGGTGGTCGCTATATTAATTTGACTATTCCAGAAGATGATATCATTATAGTAGATTTTAATGAGGCTTATAACCCTTATTGTGCCTATAATGAAAAATATTCTTGCCCAATTGTACCTAGAGTAAATTATCTACCTGTAAAAGTAGAAGCAGGATTAAAGGCGTTTAAGAAGTAGTATATGTTTTTGAGTCAATTTTTAAAGTCTTCCCTTTGGGAAGATTTAGATGGGCTTTTACTTAACCAAATACATTCCTAAAAACACAGCTAAAAAGCCAACAATAAAACTTGCAATGGTATAAATGGCAAAATTCATAAAATCGCCTGATTTTAAAAACACGTGATTTTCATAAGCAAAGGTTGAAAATGTTGTAAAACCACCACAAAATCCTGTTGCTAGTAACAAAGTTTGGTTTTGCGTAAGACTGTCGTTTTTGGCAGCAAGTCCAAGTATAATCCCAATTAATAGACTACCAAGAATGTTAGCAGCAAAGGTTCCGTAAGGAATTCCAGTTTCACTGCTGTTCAGCCATTTTCCAATGAGATAACGAAGTGTACTTCCAAATCCGCCACCAATAAAGACAATAATTAATTGTTTCATCTATTTTATAGGTACATAGATTTCAGTAACCCAATCTGCAGGATTTGGGTAATTTCCTGGGTCGGTAGAGTAAATTTCAAAAGGCTTTTCTTCAGATTGTTCTAAATTGTTTTCAGCTAAATGTTTCATAGTAGCTTCCCAAGCCTTAGGTAAATTGGTGTAGTTACCTTTAAGAGTTGTTTTTAAAACCTTTATATTCGGAATGAAGTTAATGGAGACATCAGAATCGGCAGGTACTTCAATACGTTCTTTTACTGGTATGCCATTACTCATAATCACATTAGCACTGCTCATATCGTTATAAACCGTGAGTGGCATTCCAGATTGTTTAATGTTGTTTTTGCCCATAAACAGCATTATGGCACCAAAATTTTCACCCATTTTGGCGCTAATATTTTGTGAATTGGCGTTAGTGGTTTTGTACAAATAATACCCACCACCATATTCAGTGACACCATCTATGGTTATTTCAAATTGTTTCATATCATCTTGTACAATGCTATCTAGTTTTTCTAAACTTCTTTCGTAATGAGGCCCAATTTGCTTTTCCATTCCACCCATTAAGGTCGAAAATAATTTAAACACAAATGGTAGGTCTTTTCCAGAGATATTCCAAGTGACATCTGTTGAACCGTCCTCTTTGGCATCTAACTTCCAAGACACATCAGATTTAGGGAATTCAGCAAATTGCATTTCTTGAGTTATAGAATTGTGTGGATTGGCAGCTACCGTTGTCATTGTACCAACGCCATCCTTATCTTCCCAAGAGTATGAACCACCAACACCAACATGATTATCAGGAATAGTAAGTGTCATTTCAGGATCAGATTCAACCCAAGACGACCAATCTTCCCAAGTTTCAAAATCTATAATTTTATCGTAGAGTACGGCTTGTGGTGCTTTTATATTTCGAGTCCTAGTGACCTCAAAAGAGTTGGGTTGTACTGCAATGTAAATTGAAAATCCAATAACAAGTATGAGTAACAGCAACAGAATATATTTAAGAGCTTTCATTTTTTAGTATGATTTAGTAGTTATCCAAAGATAGTAATTTGTCTTATAAGTGTTACATTTGTGAGAATTCACAAAAAACTAACTTCAATATGAAACTTAAATCAATAGTTGTAATCTGCCTGATGGTGGTTTTTGCCTTGTCTTGTAAAAATGACAGTAAAGAACCTGTGAAGGACGATACTACAGAAAAAGTAGCAGATAAGTTTGATTTTAATGTAGAGCAATTTGCCGACATAAAAATCTTGCGTTATCAAATTCCTGGATGGGAAAATTTGAGCTTAAAAGAACAAAAATTAGTGTACTATTTAACGCAAGCTGGCTTGGCTGGTCGTGATATTATGTGGGATCAAAACTACAGACACAACCTTAAAATCCGTAAAGCTTTAGAAAATGTTTACACGACTTATTCTGGTGATAAAAATTCTAAAGACTGGAATGCTTTTGAAACCTATTTAAAGCGTGTATGGTTTAGTAATGGTATTCATCATCACTATTCTAATGACAAATTAAAGCCTGAATTTTCTAAGAATTACTTAAACGAATTATTCTTAGCAACCAATACAAAGTTAGATGGTGAAGCTTTTGATGTTATTTTTAATGATAAGGATACTAAGAAAGTAAATCAAGCAAAAGGTGTGGATAACGTAGCATTATCTGCTGTAAATTTCTACGGACCAAATGTTACTAATGCCGATGTAGAAAAGTTCTATGCAGCTAAAAAATCTCCAGACCCAAACAGACCGCTATCTTTTGGGCTTAATTCGCAATTAGTAAAAGAAAATGGAGTTTTAAAGGAGCGTGTTTACAAATCTGGTGGACTTTATGGTTCTGCAATAGATGAAATTATAAAGTGGTTAGAAAAGGCACAAGGTGTTGCAGAAAACAAAGCACAAGGAGATGCTATCGGTTTATTGATTCAGTATTACAAAACAGGTGATTTACAAACCTGGGACGATTACAATGTGGCTTGGACAGCTGCTACTGAAGGAAACGTAGATTACATCAATAGTTTTATTGAAGTGTACAACGATCCATTAGGTTACAGAGGCTCTTACGAAACTATTGTACAGATCAATGATTTTGATATGTCTAAAAAGATGAAAGTCTTATCTGATAACGCACAGTGGTTTGAGGATAATTCGCCATTAATGGACGAGCACAAAAAGAAAAATGTAGTTGGTGTAACATACAAAGTGGTAACTGTCGCAGGTGAAGCTGGTGATGCATCTCCAAGCACACCAATTGGTGTTAATTTACCAAATGCCAACTGGATTAGAAAGGAAGTAGGAAGTAAGTCAGTTTCGCTAGGAAACATTATTAATGCTTACAATAATGCTGGTAGTACAGGTCGTTTAAAAGAGTTTGTACACGATGAAGAAGAGTTGCAACTTGAGGAAAAGTATGGTCAGTTAGCTGATAAACTTCATACTGCATTGCACGAAGTTATTGGCCACGCGTCAGGACAATTAAATCCAGGAGTAGGAGAAACCAAGGAGACCTTGAAAAACTATGCATCTACTTTAGAAGAAGGTCGTGCAGATTTAGTTGGACTTTACTATTTATACGATTCTAAATTACAAGAATTAGGATTAGTGGACGATTGGAAATCTGTAGGAAAAGCAGCGTACGATGGTTACATAAGAAATGGTTTAATGACGCAGTTAATTCGTTTAAATTTAGGTGATGATGTAGAAGAAGCGCATATGAGAAACCGTCAGTGGGTTTCTGCTTGGGTTTTCGAAAAAGGAAAAGCAGACAATGTGATTGAGAAGGTTACCAGAGATGGAAAAACGTATTTCAATATTAATGATTACGATAAGCTACACGAATTATTTGGTCAATTATTAATAGAAACTCAGCGTATTAAATCTGAAGGCGATTATGCTGCCGTTGAAGCTTTAGTAGAAGGTTATGGTGTTAAGGTAGATCAAGCAATTCACGCTGAGGTTTTAGAGCGTAACAAGCAATTTACATCTGCACCTTACAGTGGATTTGTAAACCCAGTTTTAGTGCCTGAGATGGACAAAAATGGTGAAATCACTGCCATTAAAGTAACTCAGCCAGCAGGATTCCCAGAGCAAATGTTAGAGTACAGTAAAACATACAGTTTTTTACCTGAGGTTAACTAAACTAAGATTTTTTAGAATAATTTTGAAAAGCAGCCTATTTAGGCTGCTTTTTGTTTGTGTTAAACTTTAAAAGCAGAGAATTAATACTTAATAGAATGAGAAGAATAATCATGGTGTTTAATTTTTAAGATTCAATATTGTTGAGTTGTTGTAATTTATAGATGATAGCAAAAACCATAAGGCTATCTTTTCCTTTGAGCTTTAGTTTTTTTCTAATGTTTTTGCGGTGCGTTTCTATTGTAGATTTACTAAGATTAAGTTCTTGAGCAATATTTTTATTTGGTAAGCCTTCACCTATTAGTAGTACAACTTGTCTTTCGCGATTAGTGAGGTTGTTCCTTCTATGTAAATTATTATTGAATTTTAATTTTATAGAATTTATAAGTGCCGAGACAATCTCAGGACTTTTACAGATGCATTTCATGTTTTCTAACACTTCAATAAGCTCATTTGTGGTCAATTTTTTCTCTTCATTGTCAATGGTAGAGATTAGTTTTAGCAGCTGATTTTTTGCTGTTTTTGATGGATAGTACATACTTTAAAAGTATATATGTTGAGCACAAGAAAAAATCCCCTTTAAAGGGGATTTTTATTAAGATAACAGAAGATTTTTACTGATTAGATAATAATTAGAATTTATACTTTTTTTCTAGAGCATAGCGCATTAGTTCACCTTTGCCGTGTAGACCTAATATGCGAATCATATTTTTTCGGTGTGTATCTACTGTATGTACACCAATAAATAATTCATCTGCTATTTCTCGTGAGGTTTTCCCTTGGCCAACAAGTGCTAAAATTTCTATTTGACGTTTTGTTAGTTTGCCTTTTGCTTTTTTGTTGGTGTTGTTATCATCTTCTACTTTAATGTTGGCATCAAAGTAGGTATCGCCATTATAGACGGAACGAATTGCTTTAAGCACTTCTTCCAAAGGTGAATTCTTGAGTAGATAGCCTGAAGCGCCAGCATCTAGCATTTGTTTAATTGCATCTTGTTGATCAAACATTGTAAACCCTAAAATTTTGGTGTGAGGAAACGTTTCCTTTATTTGTTTAGTTGCAGAAATTCCATCGACTTTAGGCATCCTAATATCGGTAATAACAACATTCGGTTGTTTTAGTTTTACCAATTTTAGTAATGCTTCACCATCATTAGCGGTGCCTATAATCTCAATACCATCTTCGTATTCTAAAAGAAGTTTTATACCATCTATTAAAGATTGATGGTCTTCTGCAATTGCTAGTCGTATCATAATGGTATATCTATTATTACAGTTGTTCCTTTAAGTTTTTCTGACTCAATGGTCATTTTACCATCCAAATGTTCTACGCGTTTGTCAATACTGCTAATACCCATGCCTTTATTGTTTTTTGTCATTTGATTTTGATTAAATCCCTTACCATTATCTTCAACCATTATGTTTATGGTGTCATCATGATTAGTTAAATGAATCGTAACTTCTGTGGCCTCAGCATGTTTTATAACATTGGTAATAAGCTCTTGTATAATTCTGAATAAGGTTAATTCTAAACTATTTTCTAGTCGATTATCTAGACCGTGATCAATAACGTCTATATGTATTTTGTTAGAAGCTGATATTTTTTCAGCCATGTTTTGTACAGCTTTAAGCAAGCCTTGCTTAGCAATTACACCAGAGTTTTTAGCGTGAGCAACAGTACGTACTTTTTGATAAGCTTCTTCTATGAGCGTGTTTGTTTTTTCAAAAAGTTCTGGTGAGTCTTTATCCTTAAGAGCATTGAAATGTAGTTTCACTGTTGCCATAAGACCACCTAGATCATCATGTAGGTCATTAGCAATGCGTTGACGTTCTTTTTCTTGACCTTCTATCATGGCATCAATAGCAGTTAATTCTTGCTCTTTTAAAACTGTTGCTAATTTTTGAGATTCTATTTCTTTTTCTTGTTCGGCAAGTTTTTGTTTGCGTTTGGTGTTCTTTTGAACAAGTAAAAATGTAATACTTCCAAACAATAGGACTCCTAAAGACCCGAATAATAAATTGCGATTTTGAATACGTTTAGCCTCACTTTCAAGGTTGTCTGCTCTAAGCTTTTCATTATCATATTTTTCTTTTATTTCTGATATAGCTATGTTCTGCTTAGTGTCATTTATAGAGTCTTTAAGCTTGTTGAGTTTGTCCAGATAAAAGGTTGCATTTTTGTAATCTTTATTAAGTTGATAGGCTTCTGCAATGTTTTGATAAAAAATGGCTTTAGTCTTAGCTTCAAATTTTTCTAACTTAATGGAATCTGCTTTTCTATAATATGCTATGGCCTGGTCATAGTATTTTAAAGCTTTATATTGTTGTGCTTGGTTATTATAATTGTAAGCTAAGGATTGATAATCCTTATGTTTTTTTAAAACCGGGACAGCTTTTTTAGCATAATATAAGGATGAGTCTGCATCATTAAATACAGCATAATGCACCGTACCAATATTCATATAGTTTTGAGCAATTTTTAACTCATTATTTTTCAGTTTGTAAAGCCCAATGATTTTTCTAAAATACTTATTGGCTTCATTGCCATTTTCTCCATCAAGAAAGGTAGTGGCAATTTCGTGGTAAACTGATATCAAAGCAAGGGTGTCGTTGTCCTTTAAAGCATAATTTTCAAGTTCAGACAATATAATTGTGCTGTTGACTTCTAGATTATTTTGATGACTTAAAATTTCTAATAAAAGAATATTACAATCGGCAACATCACCTTCAGCGTTAATAGATTTAAACAACTTTTTTGATTTTAGCATACACTTGTATGCTACGTCATGATTATCTAGATTTAGTTGATTTTCACTAAAATAAAATAACCATGTGGCCTTTTCTCTGGTATCTAAGGAGGACGTGTCAATTTTTGTTAATGCATTTTCAATATCATTTAGGCTTCCATTTTCATAAACGGTATAGAAATGATCAAATGCTTCACTTTGAGCATAACAAAAATCAGTAAGTATGAAACTTACTGATATGTATGTTATTATTTTGAAGAAATTTAATTTCATTAAGGATTACCTACAATGATATTTCCTTTTTTGGTTTTTGGATTAAATGTAACATCAAAAATATCAATATTACAGTTTGTTATTTTGTCACTGATCTTATCAAAAATGTTGATGTGTGTGAAACAAATAATTCCCGTATTTACTTCAAACTCACAATTGGGATCATTGAGGTTTAGTATTACAGGCTTATGATTAGGCTTATTACCAGTAGGCAATTCTTTTAGATTGACCGTCAGATAATAAACGGTTTTGTTTTTTATAACATTACAGCAAAAAATAGCACTATCCAATTGATAAACATTATTTATACTTTTATTTTTAGCTGTAATTGTAATAGTCTTAACTATCTTATTTGAAATTTGATAATCTCCAGTGATTTCTATAAATTTAGTAAGATAAAGTTCAATAGATTGATTTGGTTTCGTTTTGTCAATTTTTTCAAAATTCATAATTAAAAATATTATAAGATTAGTAAAATTTTTTAAAATTAATTTCGGGCATCCTCCTTTTTTTATGATCTATAAAAGCTTCTATTTTTGTAGAAAACAACTCGTGTAGATTATTGATTACTTTTAGCTCATTACTCCCTCCTATAAATAAACCAATTACCTTGTTTTTTCCGCTATTACTTTCTTCAACTACTAAACTGCCTGAGTCTCCTGGATTTAAATTAATATTTTTTGAGAGCAATTGTCTCTTGAACCAATCGTTTCTTACCTTCACGATTGCATTTGCCGAGTATAACTCTCCAGTCTGATAAGATGATGCTGCACCATATCCAGATATATTTTTAATTTTTAATGTAGGTTTCTTAATGCCTTTAAACATATAATAGGGTGTGCCTTTTGAACATTTAATATCATATAGTTCAGCTATGGCAGCATCAAATTTTCTATCAAAAACACCCCAAAAAAGTTTACCAATTTTATTTTTTTTATCATCAATTATTTCATCACCAATCTTTCCGTGTTCTCTCATTATTACATGATAATTTGAAATTAAAAACCGCTGTCTGTAATTTTTTAAAGTTAAAATACCACCTAAAGTACCATCAGAATTTCTAGTCAAATTTTGAATATTACTACCTGATCTTATCTTATGATAAAAGTCAAGATCTGAAGATAAAGAGAGATCAGATAATGTTATGTTTTGTGACCTTTTTATATATCTATATTCAGCGAAAGTATTTTTTAATTTATTACTTAAGCTGATAGGTAGATAAGATCTAATCTCCGATTTGATTTTATTTATCTGTTCTGAATCCAAAACTGATTTTTTGTAACCTAATTCTAAAAAATATAGACCATTTTTCTTTCTAAGTGCTAGATAAATTAACCCATTTATTGAACCAAATTTATTTATAAAGTCGTCTTCGATTAAATGAATTAATTTATTGGCCTTTCTTTCGTTCATGTTTTACGCCAAAGGATTAAACAAATACACTAAAACAAATACAGCAATAGCACCAGAAGCACTAATAGTAGGCTCTTTCTCTAATAATGACATTGAATTAGGCTCTTCGCTACCATCTGCATTAGTACGCATTAATTGATTACCATCAGGCTTGTGGTTAAGAGAGATCATACCAGGTATGGATATACTAATAGAAGCTGCAGCTAATGCTGTTAATACTCTGTAGAACCAGAAAATGGAATGACTGTGCATTAAATCCATTTTTTGTTTTACAGTCATTTTTGGATCAAAATCTAAGGCTTGGGTTAACTGTAGCTTATTTGTTATAATCATTATTACTATAAAAGCAATAACGCCAAATAAAAACATGGTAACAGGTGAAACTAGCTTTTTCATTATGGTTGGTTTTGGTTAGTAACAATACAAAGATGCCAAGTAGGAATACATCAAAACATACCCAATAGAGGGTATATTTCTGTCTATAAGTTAAAAAATAATTGTGAACTTATAAGAAAATTAGGACAAACGACTAAAAAACGAGCTTACATTAAAAGAAACTTCACTGCGGCAATCATACCAATGAAGCCAATAAATGCAATAAGAATCCAAACAGTTCCCTTGTAGTAGGCCTTATGGATTTTTAAATCTTTACGATATTGGTAGGCTACAGCGATAACAAAAGCTATAAAAAATAATATCCCAAAAATCAGTTGACCTGTAGTAAACATTAGTGTATTTTTATGCAAAAATAATTAAAATTAGAGCAAAATCATCAAAAAATGATGGTCTCTATTTTATTTACGAAAAAATAACAACCTTAGTTTTTATTTAATATGCAAGATAAAATTAATGCCGTAAAAGCATTTCACACAGCCTTTAAAATAGGACACAGAGAAACACCAAAAGCTGATTTAGGTATAGAGAAAAATATGCTGCGCTACAAGCTAATGCGCGAAGAAAACGAAGAATATCTCGAAGCTGCTAATGATAATGATTTGGTAGAAGTTGCAGATGCACTAGGTGATATGCTTTATATTCTTTGTGGTACAATTATAGAGCATGGACTACAGTATAAGATAGAAGAAGTTTTTGAAGAAATTCAACGTAGTAATATGAGCAAACTCGGTGAAGATGGTGAACCAATTTATAGAGAAGATGGTAAAGTTCTTAAAGGGCCTAATTACTTTAAGCCAAATATTAAAGAGATTTTAGAATCATAAAAAAAAAGCAACCAATTGGCTGCTTTTTTATTATTTTACTTCGTGTCTCCAACCGTGTTTATCTTCTGATAAATTATGTTGAATACTTGTAAGTGTCTTTTTAAATAACGAAGCATACGAATCTTCTAATTGCGGAATTTCAAAAATATCCTCAGCATGTTCAAATGCAGAAACAGGACTTATAACTGCAGCTGTACCAGCACCAAATATTTCTTTTAGGCTTCCATTTACAGCAGCTTCTTTAATTTCTTTCACACTTACAGGTCTAACCTCGCATACAATGCCTAAATCCTCAGCAAGTTGTATGACGCTTTTTCGAGTTACACCATCCAAAATTCTGTCACTAGTAGGAGCTGTAATCAATTTATCACCAACTCTAAAGAATATATTCATCGTACCAGCTTCTTCTAAATATTTGTGAGTAGAAGCATCAGTCCAAATAATTTGATCAAATCCTTTTTTCTGAGCCAAACCAGTTGGGTAGAATTGAGCAGCATAGTTACCAGCTGCTTTTGCAAATCCTACACCACCATCTGCGGATCTACTATATTTTTCAGCAAACAAAACACGAACAGGTTTGTTGTAATAAGCCTTTGCTGGCGAGCAAATAATCATAAAACGATACGTTGCTGCAGGTGAAGCCGAAATAGCTGGTTCAGTAGCAATGACAAAAGGTCTAACATATAATGAGTTGCCTAATCCTGGTTTTATCCAGTCGCTTTCCATTTTCAATAAGGTTTCTAAACCGTTAAAGAAGTATTTTTCTGGAAATTCAGGTATAGCGAGTCTGGAAGCAGATTTATTTATTCTATGGAAATTTTGATCAGGCCTAAACAAAAATATTTTGCCATCTTCATCTTTATAAGCTTTCATACCTTCAAAAACAGCTTGTCCATAATGAAACACACGAGCAGAAGGTTCTATCGTCATTGGTTGGTACGGCATAATCTTTGGTGTTTGCCATTGACCATCCTCAAAATCGCAAACAAACATGTGGTCTGTAAATACACGTCCAAATGTTAAATTATCAAAGTCAACAGTGTTGATTTTAGAATTTTCTGACTTTACTACAACGATTTCGTTAGGGTTAGTTTCTACCATTTAAGAGGTGTTTTAAATTTGTGCAAAAGTACAAAATCATTGTGGTTAATAAAAGGTAATATTATCTTAAAATTCGTAATTTTGTAGTTCTGTTGTAAACAATACTAAACAAATTAATAATGAAAAAAATAGTTGTAATCTTAGCAATGAGCTTAGCCATTGTATCTTGTAAAAACGAAAAAGAAGTTACTGAAAACAAGGTGGAAGACATAAAAGAAGAGATCGCTTATGCCTCTTTCGGAATGGAAATAAATGATGTAGATGCGTTATCATCAGATCGTATGATGGAACATTATAAAGGCTTAAAAGCAGGTGACACTGTCAATGCTAAGATGACAGGAAAAATCAACGAAGTATGCTCTAAAAAAGGCTGTTGGATGACTTTAGACATGGGTAACGACAAGGAAGTTATGGTGCGTTTTAAAGATTACGGTTTCTTTATGCCTTTAAATGCTGAAGGTGAAGTTGTTGTAAAAGGAAAAGCCTTTGTTGAAGAAACTTCAGTAGATGAATTAAGACACTATGCAGAAGATGCAGGCAAATCTGCAGAGGAAATTGCTGCCATCACTGAGCCTAAATTCGAATACAAGTTCTTAGCTGATGGAGTTCTCCTCAAACAATAAGATTTTTGCATTTGCAGTAGTGTTGCTCTTATGTTTTAATTGTAAGGATGAAACAGAGTCAAAACCTGCTGATAAAAAGGAAAAGCCAGAGTTAATCATGCATCAGCCGTCTGAGATGGCAAATCTTATGAATGGTATGTATGCCTATAATTTGCAAATAAAACAGCAGATTATCAATGGTGAAACACCTGTGTCTATGCCTTTAGATCTTATGAAACTGCATTCCGCAGAAATGAGCAATGGTCATGCAAGAACAGCAGTTTGGAATAGTAAGGTAGATGGTTTTATAACCGCTCAGCAAATGGTTGTAGATACTTTATCTAATGTTGAATTAAAGGAGCGTTACAATACAGCTATTAATAATTGTTTGGCGTGTCATAAAACCGAATGCACAGGACCAATACCGAAGATTAGAAAACTTTTAATTCAGTAATTGAAGCGAAAAATAATCACCACGTCAGATGGTTCTAAAACCATTCAGATAGAAGATTGGAATGAGCAATACCATTCCATTCATGGTGCTATACAAGAAGCAAACCATGTGTTTATAAAACATGGTTTGCTTTTTTATTTTCAATCTTGTCATCCTGAACTTGATTCAGGATCTCACCCAATGAACATTCTCGAAATTGGCTTTGGTACAGGTCTCAACGCTTTTCTCACTTTTTTAAAGGCTGAAGAGCTTCAACAATCCATAAACTATGTTGGAGTAGAAGCCTATCCTGTAAAAACGGAAGAAATCCAACAACTTAATTATGTAGAGTTAATTTCTGAACAGCATAAAGCTGAATTTGAGAAAATGCATACGGTTCCTTGGGAAGGGCTGCACGATATAAGTCCAACTTTCAAGCTCGAAAAGCAAGAAAAATTCTTCAAGTATATTACTGATAAAAACAGGTTTGATATTATCTATTTTGATGCCTTTGGTGCACGCGTACAACCAGAACTTTGGACGGAAGACATCTTCAAGATTATATATAAAGCCTTAAAAGACAATGGTGTTTTGGTTACTTATTCAGCTAAAGGAAGCGTAAGACGTGCTATGCAAGCTGTGGGTTTTACAGTTGAGCGACTTCCTGGTCCACCTGGTAAACGTGAAATGCTAAGAGCTTATAAAAAGAGCTCTTAGCATTCGACGAAGCGGAACGAATCAAATGGAACGTTATGTCACTTCGAGTGATTGTGAAGCATGAACAATTGTATCGAGAAGTCTTGTAAACTTAGAATGTTCTCGATAGTTCTACTGAGCTTGTCGAAATACAAATTTTATCTGCTCTCGCATCTAAAATCCACTCGAACTGACAGTTAACTAATTTTTATGTAAGTTCAGGAAATGAAAATTTATTATGTCTATATATTAAAATGCTCTGATAATACTTATTACACTGGTTTTACCTCAGACTTATCAAAAAGAGTTTTAGAGCATAAATCAGGTAAACAATTAGATAGTTACACCTATTCAAGAAGACCAATTGAATTACTTTATTATGCTGAATTCACAAACGTAGAAATAGCAATAGAGACTGAAAAACAAATAAAGAAGTGGTCGCGTTCCAAAAAGGAAGCTTTAATCAATAATCAATTTGAAAAGTTGCCAAATTTAGCTAAGAAAAAATTCTAACAATAACTTTATGTCACTTCGAGTGATTTCGAAGCTTAAGGAATTGTATCGAGAAGCTTTGTGAGTTGAAACGGTTCTCGATACAAATTTTATCTGCTCTCGCATCTAAAATCCACTCGAACTGACACCGTGGTTCTGATTTTAGTTTAAGGTTTTAAATGTATCTGATTGTCACTTCGAGTGATTCCGAAGCATGAGGAATTGTATCGAGAAGTCTTGTAAACTGAGCTTGTCGAAGTATAAATTTTACCTGCTAGCGCATCTAAAGTCCACTCGAACTGACATTGAACACACCAAACGTTAAATCCAAATTAAAGTCTCCTTGAAGCCTTAATGCATGTTGTATCTTTGTGACGAACTATAAATAGCTAAAGAAAACGAAACATAATGACAGTTTTAATAACAGGAGCAACAGGATTAATTGGGCAGGAAATTGTAAAACAGTGTCATAAACAAGAAATTAACGTCCATTATTTAACAACCTCAAAATCTAAATTAAGTACCGAAGCCAATTATAAAGGCTTTTATTGGAATCCTAATACCAATGAGATAGACCACAATTGCTTTAAGGGTGTATCTGCAATTATCAATTTGGTAGGAGCGAGTATTTCAAAACGATGGACGGACAGCTACAAAAAAGAAATCCTTGAAAGCCGTACTAAAACAGCACAGCTATTGCAGGACACCATAAAAGCACATAATTACCAGATAGATCACGTGGTTTCTGCAAGTGCGATTGGTATTTACCCAACAAGTTTAACCAACTATTATGAGGAAGATGCTACACAAGTATCTGACACATTTTTAGGCGACGTGGTAGAGCAGTGGGAAGCTGCTGTAGATGGGTTTAAAACCTTAGGTTGTAAACTTGCAAAAATCCGAATAGGTTTGGTATTGGCCAAAGATGGTGGTGCTTTACCAGAAATTGTAAAACCCATTAAGTTTGGTGCTGGTGCCGCTTTTGGAGATGGTAAACAATGGCAAAGCTGGATACACGTACAAGACCTTGCAAGTATTTTTATGTACGTATTGCAAAACCAATTAGAAGGCATTTACAATGGTGTGGCACCCAATGCCGTAACCAATAAAGAACTCACTAAAGCAGCAGCAAGCGTATTACAACGCCCTTTAATATTGCCAAATATCCCAAAATTTGCCATGAAATTAGCACTTGGTGAAATGCATATTCTCTTATTTGAAAGCCAACGCGTTAGCTCACAAAAAATAGAAAACAAAGGCTTTAATTTTACCTATGCTAATCTCAGACCTGCTTTAGAGGATTTGTTGTAAGGATTTACTTATGTCACTTCTGAGGGTATATTTATCAGTTCCACTTCTTTATAAGTGAATCTTTTAAATCTACAATTAAAGAAATTTTGTTTAGTTTTATTTTTGTATTGTATTTCCTTACAAATTCATTCGAAAGTTTAATTTTAAGGGATTCAAGTTTTTGTTTGTTTTTAAGTAGTTGATCTTGATTTTTAAACTGAATGATACAAGCTTTTTTTTCATCAATAGTAAACTTTCGATTCATTTCCTTTTCAAAAAATTCGACTACAAAATTGTGAGGCATTAGGTCTTCTATTGTTGAATTTATGGGAATTGATTTCACAAGATCTCTTAATGTGAATACATTTGAACTGTTATATGAATCTTTAAACTTATCCAATATTCGGTTTTTGTTATCTTTTCCTTCTTTATCGTCATCGAAAAGTATATAAGCAGGGATAGATTCATTAATTAAAAGACTTGCTATTCCTGGTGCTTTCGAAGCTCCTCCAGCAGACTTTATAGAAAAATTAGAAACTTGGAATGATTTCAAAATGTGGTTGATTATAATCTTGTCATCGCCACCTTCTACTAAAAGAATATTTTGAGGTAATAATTCCTTAAATAGGTTTAAGCCAAATGCTGATAACAGTACGTCGTCATCTTCTATAGAGGTATCTTGACCAATTTGATTAACCGATGTTTCTGCTTTTTCCTTTTTTACAATCCAATGTCTTTCAGGGCAATTAGTGTCTACCATATAATGGCTATGAGTTGAAACAAAAACATGATTATTTTTACCGATTTTTACAATTTCATCTCTCATGTAACGAATTCCGCTTGGGTGTAAATGAACCTCAGGTTCATCTATCAGAATTACATTATTTTTTAATTTGTTTATTTCATTAGTTGCTGATAATGACAATATTAAAGAAACAAACTGTTTGAAGCCTTCACTTCGTTGTTCCATTCTAAAATAATTATGTTTTTTATCATTATCCTCAATGAAAACTTGGCAATTATTACCATTAATCGATATGATTACTTTTACTTTATGCTCTTTCCATATCTTATTCAAATGTTTTGTTATTGTTGTAGACATGCGATCCCTTAATTCATCACTTTTCTCTTGTTTTTTTAAGGCTCTCTCTATTACAAGTTTTATTTTTTCATCTGTGTCATACCCACAAATATTGAACATGTTTTTCAGCGGAATTGATATAGAGTTATCTTCCTTAAAAAGAGATAAGTCAATAGATTCATTAATTAAGTATTCTTTACTTGGTTTCCAAACCTGTACTTTAGGAATGTTTGCGTCAAAAATTTTATATAGATTATCTTCTATTTTACCTTCAATAAAAGATTTAGTCAATAAATTCTGATTTGTTTCCAGAAATGAAGAAGCGTTTTTCTCGGTAATTTTTCTTTTAATAGAGTTTTTTGTTCTAATTGATTCTATTTTATCATCTTGAACCAGATAGCTATAAAAGTTAGTGTCTTTTAATTTTACTTTATACGAGGTAGCCTCTAAACTAGGTTTTAAATATATATTTTTCTCAATATTTTCGAATACAAGATTAGACGCAAGTAATTCTGGAATACCACACTTTTCCTTAAGCTGTTTTATCCAATACTTATTTACATTAAGATCAAAGGAAATAAAGAGTTCTACAAACTCATCATCATCTATCGAATTCTTAAAACAGATATCCTCGTAGTCAATTTCCGAAAAATCTTTATTTATGTAGCTTAATGATTCAAGAATTGCGGATTTTCCAGTTTCGTTTAAACCAACAAAAAAAGTAGACATACTTTTGTTAGCATAACTACCATAAACCTTAAATGGAATAATTACTTCTTTTAAACTTTTATAATTTAAGATTTTAACTTGTTTGATTTTCATTTTCAAATGAAACTTTAGAAGATAATATAATCGACAAAACTACAAAACACAGAAATACAATACTATACGTAACATTACGTATTTTAAGGCTAATTGAGGTAAACGTTAGTCACCAATTGAGATACAGTTGGGTGGTCATTACCACCAGCAGGCTCAATGGTAATATTTAGGGATTCGGCATGGTCTATGTAGTTCATGGCCATAAGGTTTTGGTCTTTGGTAATCACTCCCATGTTTATCATTTCGCCTTCTACGTCTGCCCACATTTGGTAGTCGTGTTCGGCATCTAATTTTGGTAAGCGCTCTGTATTAATCACCACAGATTTAGTGCTGTGGTTTACGTAGCTTACCACTTTACCATCTGGCATTAAGGTGTTGCCTTTTAAGACGTATTGCTCAGTATCAGGATGTGCTATGGTACTAAAGAGTGCAATGTCGTTGTCTATTTGGTTGTTGAGGTTATTGAGCTTATCATTTAATTCAGTTTTTTCGGTTTCAACCGTTTGTAACTGGTCTTTTACCTCGTTTAACTCGTTATACATCCAAAAGTTGCCAAGTATTAATAATGCGGCTATACTGGCTGCAATACCTAAGTAATATTTAAGATTGGTGTTACTCTTATTGTTTTTAGCATCTTTGGCTTCTCTAATATCTTGTATTAATTGGTATTTAATGCCTTTAGGAGGCTCAATTGCATTTTCTAAACCAAGCGTTTCAAAGTCTTTTTCTATAGTATCAAACTGCGCTTTTAGTTCGGTATCAGATGCTAAGACTTGCTCAATCTGTTCGCACTCTTGCGCGTTGAGTTCACCAAGCAGGTATTGCTCTAATAGTCCGTTATCTAATATCGTTTTCTTATCCATCATCACAGCGCATTTAGTATTAGTAAAAGTACACTTAGGGATTTGGTATAGGCTTTTCGCAATTGCTTTAAAGCTTGGCGCACATAAGATTTAAATGTGCCAAGTGGTACATCCATCTGCTGGTGTGCTTCCTTATGCGTTAAGCCTTTAAAATATACAAGTTCTATAGCTTCTTTATGGTGTTGCTCTAACGTGGTTATAGCACCATTAAGTTCTAAATACTTAGCGTCTATACTAATAGCTTCTTCTTTATTATCATATACACTAAAATCATCGGTTTGGATGAGTGGTTCTACTTTTCTGAGAAAATTTAACGTTTTGTTCCTGGCAATTCTAAATATCCAAGTATAAAAACGGCCTTTGCTAGCATCGTAGCTTTCGGCTTTATCCCAAACGGTCATAAAAGTATCTTGGAGTAAATTTTGGGCTTTGCCTTCGTCGCGTACCATTTTTACAATAACACTGTAAATAGCACCTGCATATTTGTCGTAGAGTAACGATAACGCAAGCTCATCCTTGTCTTTGAGTTGTTGAATAAGAAAGTTATCGTTCTGCATTAATGTTAAAGATTTCCCAAAAATAAAGGCTTGCTCATCCAGTAGTATCAAGCCTGTGTAAATATAAACGAAAGCACTTCAAAAACGAAATAAGTGCAATAGTTTAACCAAAAATTTAAAAAAATCATGAAAAAGTTAGTATTTGTTTTAATGACAACTGTAGCCTTAACATTCTCACAAAAGACTGTGGCGCAAGAAACCATTGTAGACGCAGCAGTAGGCAATGAGAATTTTTCAACTTTAGTTACAGCTTTAAAAGCAGCAGAATTAGTTGAAGCCCTACAAGGTGATGGTCCTTTTACCGTATTTGCACCAACCAACGATGCTTTTGCAAAAATCGACAAAGAAACTTTAGGCAACTTATTAAAGCCAGAAAACAAAGAGACCTTAACTAAGATCTTAACTTACCACGTTGTGCCAGGAAAATTAATGGCTAGTGATGTTGTAGCTGCTTTAAAGAAAAATAAAGGAACAGTAGAGGTAAAGACATTAGCAGGAGAGATCTTAACTGTAATGCAAAAAGATGGAAAAATCTGGTTGAAAGACCAAAAGGGTAATTATAGTGAGATTACTGCGACAGATGTAAAAGGTAGCAATGGTGTAATACACGTCATTGATACTGTAGTAATGCCGTAATATGGTTTTAGTGTTAATAGTTAGCGCATTACTACAACGTTATTAATCATTGTTTTGGTTGATGATGGTTGATTAATAGCGAGGCAATTTTAGAGATAAGATTGCTATGGAGAAGAAAAGCACTTACGGAAACGTAAGTGCTTTTTGTATGTTATAATAGTTTATATATCACTTCGAGTGATTGTGAAGGATGAGCAATTGTATCCAGAAGCTTCGTAAATTAAAATAGTTCTCGCGATACAAATTTTATCCGCTCTCGCTGTTAAAATTCACGCGAATAGACGCTTCTATACCTTAAGCTTTATTAGCCACAAGATTTACAGTTAACTCAATATCATCATTGATAAACTTATCACCTAAGTCATCAAAAAACGATTTAGAACCATACTTTACGTTCCACTTAGAACGGTCAATAGTAAAAGTCTCACTTCTTAAAGTCATCTTGTCACCATCGATAGATGTTTTAACTGGGAAACTTATGTTATTTGTTTCACCTTTCATAGTTAAGTTACCAGATAACATGGTTTTGCCATCTTTCTCTTCTAAACCAGTAACTTCAAATTTTGCAGTCGGAAAACTTTTTGCATCAAAGAAATCAGGACCAGACAAGTGACCTTGCAAGTTTGCATTGTCTTCATCATCTTTAGGAATATCCGTTACAGCGATAGTTGCCATGTCTATAATAAAGTTTCCACTTTCTACGGCACCATCGTTTACGGTAACAGTACCTTCTTTTATATTGATTGTTCCTTCGTGCGATCCTGTAGGTTTAAAACCTTTCCACATAATAGTAGAGTTGTCAGCATCTGCTCTGTAAGTTACAGCAGTAGCTTCTGCCACAGCAGCTTCTTCAGCGGCTTTTGTTTCTGCTTCTTCAGCTTTGTCTTTACAGCTAGAGAAGGCTACAAATGCTACTAAAGCGGTAATTTTTAAAAATTTTGTTTTCATGTTAGTGTTTTTTAAGAATTTGTTTGTTGAAAAGCAAAGTTAAGGATATAGCTGCTGCTAGTATTATAAAAAAATGTTAATGACATTTTGACATTATTATAATAATGGCAGTACTTTTGCAACCCTAAATCGTAGATTTAAAATTCAGATTCAAAATAAAACAAACTCACGATGAGTAAAAAAGATAAAAATAAAGAGGTTGAAGAGCCACAAATAGACGATACTGCAACAGCAACCGCAGAACAAGAGCAAAAGGAAGAAAAAACTGCTGAAGAACAATTACAAGACCAACTAGCAGCTGAGAAAGATAAATTTATGCGTTTGTTTGCTGAGTTCGAAAATTACAAGAAACGAACCAATAAAGAGCGTATAGAATTATTTAAGACGGCTAGCGAAGGTGTAATGCTCGCTATGCTACCAGTTTTAGACGATTTTGAGCGTGCCTTAATGCATATTGAAGAAGATAAAGAAGCTGAAGAGTTGCGCAAGGGTGTACTTTTAATTTACAACAAATTATTAAACACCTTAGAGCAAAAAGGCTTATCTAAAATTGAAGTAAATAAAGGTGATGCCTTCAATGCAGACGATCATGAAGCGGTAACTCAGATACCAGCTCCAAGCGATGATTTAAAAGGAAAAATCATCGATGTTGTAGAGCGTGGTTATAAGCTTGGTGACAAAGTTATTCGTTTCCCAAAAGTGGTTATCGGACAGGCTTAGTAGATAAAGTATTAACGGTTCGTCAGTTCGATTGATTTTGAGGGGCGAAAAATTGTATCGAGAACAATAAAAGACACCCAATTTTTTGGGCAATACACATGAAAGAAGATTATTACGACATATTAGGAGTAAGTAAAGGTGCTTCTGACGCAGAGATAAAAAAGGCCTATCGTAAGATGGCTTTAAAGTATCATCCAGATAAAAATCCAGATGATAAAGAGGCTGAGGAAAACTTTAAGAAAGCAGCTGAAGCTTACGAGGTTTTAAGTAATCCGGACAAAAAAGCACGTTACGACCAATTTGGTCATCAAGCCTTTGAAGGCGGAGGTGGCTTTGGCGGAGGTGGCATGAATATGGATGACATCTTTAGTCAATTTGGTGATATTTTTGGAGGTGCTTTTGGTGGAGGCGGATTTAGTGGCTTCGGTGGCGGAGGAAGACAACGTGTAGTTAAGGGAAGCAACCTAAGGATACGTGTTAAATTATCTCTAGAAGAAGTAGCTAACGGAGTTGAGAAAAAAATAAAGGTAAAACGTAAGAAACAAGCACCAGGTACAACCTATAAAACTTGTACAACATGTAATGGATCAGGTCAGGTAACCAGAGTTACGAATACCATTCTTGGTAGAATGCAAACGGCGACCACTTGCCAAACATGTGGTGGTGCTGGGCAGATTATAGACAAAAAACCATCAGATGCAGATGCGCAAGGTCTAAAAGTATCTGAAGAAACTGTTTCTGTAAAGATACCTGCAGGTGTTGTTGATGGTATGCAACTTAAAGTAACTGGCAAAGGTAATGATGCGCCGGGAAATGGAATTGCTGGTGATTTATTAGTTGTTATTTCTGAAGAAGATCATCCAACATTAAAGCGCGAAGGTGACAACTTACACTACGATATGTATGTAAGTTTACCAGATGCGGTTCTAGGTACTTCTAAAGAAATTGACACGGTTACAGGTAAAGTAAGAATTAAGATTGAAGCTGGTGTGCAATCTGGAAAAATTTTAAGACTAAGAGGCAAGGGCATACCAAATATTAATGGTTATGGTAAAGGGGATTTACTGGTTCATGTAAATGTTTGGACACCAAAGACTTTGAATAAACAACAGAAAGAATTTTTTGAAAACATGAGAGATGACGAGCATTTTGAGCCAAAACCAGAAAGCTCAGACAAATCTTTTTTTGAAAAGGTTAAAGATATGTTTTCGTAAAAACCTAGATGTTAAATAAAAAATACTATCTTTGAATTATCGCTAATGCTAATTAGCGGTAATTTTTCTTTTTCATAGCAATTTTTTCCCATCCTTATCTAACCATAAGGGTGGGTTTTGTTTTTTAGACCATTGCATAATAAAAACTAACTTGATTAATTATTAAAAAATATACGTGATGTATTTACATTTAATATATTTACAAACTAACCGTTGTATAAAACCGCAATTCATATGAACGATTTGTTAGTTGCTGATTCCGTATCTAAAAGTTTCGGAGATTTTAGAGCGCTAAATGAAGTTTCTATTGCTGTACCAAAAGGCAGTATTTTTGGATTACTTGGCCCTAATGGTGCTGGTAAAACCACTTTAATTCGTATTATCAATCAAATAACAATGCCAGATCAAGGCACGGTTCAGCTAGATGGGCAGCCTTTAAAACCTGAGCATATTAGAGATATTGGTTACTTACCAGAAGAGCGCGGTTTATATAAATCCATGAAAGTTGGAGAGCAAGCTTTGTACTTGGCGCAGTTAAAAGGGATGTCTAAAACAGAGGCTAGAACCCGATTAAAATATTGGTTCGATAAACTAGAGATTGGTGATTGGTGGAATAAAAAAATCCAAGAATTAAGTAAGGGACAAGCACAAAAAATTCAGTTTGTGGTTACGGTTTTGCACCGACCAAAACTTTTAATTTTCGATGAGCCTTTTTCAGGATTCGATCCTATAAATGCCAACCTAATAAAAGATGAAATCCTTCAGTTAAGAGACGAAGGAGCAACAGTTATTTTTTCAACACATCGTATGGAATCTGTTGAGGAACTATGTGACCATATTGCACTTATTCACAAATCGAATAAAATTTTAGATGGTAAACTCAACGATATTAAACGTCAGTTTAAAACAAATACCTTTGAAGTCGGTTTGCAATCTAACAACAGTGAAGCAGTTATTGCAGATATAAAAAATAAGTTTGAAGTGTTGCCAGCAACCTTTAAGAATTTGAATGACGATATAAAGCTGAATGTTAAAATTGATGCGTCAACGTCCTCAAACGATTTATTATCATTTTTAGCTTCAAAAGCAGAAGTACACCACTTTGTAGAAGTGATTCCAACAGCGAATGATATTTTTATTCAAACTGTAAAAAATAACTAAAAATGAATCATTTACCACTTATTATAAAACGCGAATACCTTACCAAGGTTAAGAATAAGTCCTTTATTATAATGACGTTTTTAAGTCCGTTGATTATGATTGCACTTATTGCTGTAGTGGCTTATTTGTCGCAATTAAATAATGATAAAAAGCGTACAATTTCAGTATTGGATGAATCAGGTTTTTTAAAGGATGTTTTTCAGAATACAGAGAATACTACTTATAATAATCTTGATGATTTTAGTTTAGAAGAAGCTATAAAACTTGTAAAAGAAACTAATAATTATGGCTTGCTTCATGTGGAAAAAGTAGATTCGCTAAATGACGTTTCTAAACGTATTAAGTTTTACTCTGAAGAAACTCCTTCGTTAACTGTAATTTCTGGTATAGAAAGCCGGATAGAAAAACATTTACGCGATAAAAAACTTCAAAAAGATGGAGTATCTCTTGCCCAAATAGAAGCTGCTAAAACTAAAGTAGACATTTCACAAGAAAGTTTTGATGGCCAAAAGAGTTCTAAACTAGACAATATCATAAAACTAGCGTTTGGAGGTATTGCAGGTTATTTGTTATTTATGTTTATTATAATCTATGGTAACATGATTATGCGTAGCGTTATTGAAGAAAAAACCAGCAGAATTATTGAGGTGATTATTTCTTCAGTAAAACCTATACAGTTAATGATGGGTAAAATAATAGGAACATCATTAGCTGGTGTAACTCAGTTTGCCATTTGGGTAATTTTAGGTGGTGTGTTAATGGTTGTAGTTTCTGCAATCTTCGGAATAGATTTAGCTCAAGCATCTGCACCACAACAAGAATTAATGAATCAGGCTATTGAAGCAGAAGGAGCGCAAGCAATGGCTGAAAATCTTATTAATGCCATTGGTAATTTACCGATATTAAACCTAGTAATTGCTTTCATGTTTTTCTTTATCGGAGGTTATTTATTATACAGTTCGCTTTATGCTGCAATTGGTGCAGCAGTAGATAATGAAACAGATACGCAGCAATTTATGCTGCCAATTTTAATGCCTCTAATCTTAGCAGTATATGTTGGTGTTTTTACGGTTATAGAAGATCCTCATGGTACAGTATCTACGGTATTTTCATTTATTCCGTTGACATCTCCTGTAGTGATGCTAATGCGTATTCCGTTTGGTGTACCGCTTTGGCAACAAGGTTTGTCATTGTTGCTTCTAATAGGTACATTTATGTTTGCGGTTTGGTTTGCAGCTAAGATTTATCGAGTAGGTATTTTAATGTATGGTAAAAAACCAACCTATAAGGAACTTTTTAAGTGGTTGAAGTATTAAGTACATGATACAAGGACTTAGTGACATAGAAGAAAAAATAACTGATAGCTCGGCATGGGAAAGTGTTAAGAATTTTCTGAGTCTGCATATAGACTTTAGTAAGGAAATAAGCATATCAATTTTAGACATGCTTATTGTAGTTACAGCCATAGTAATAACTACGTTTATTTTAAAAGCATTGCTAAGGGTTATAACCAAGAATTTACCAGAAGCGGATAAAGGAAAATTTAATGTGGTCTATGGCTACTTTAGGTGGTTAATCTACATCATTATATTGCTTATTACATTACACTCTGTCGGTGTAAATGTAACAGCAGTATTTGCAGCATCGGCAGCACTTTTGATTGGTGTTGGTTTAGCGTTGCAGACTCTTTTTCAGGATATCATTTCTGGTGTTTTTATACTTATAGACCAATCGGTACATGTTGGTGATATCATAGAGCTTGAAGGGAAAGTGGGTAGAGTGGAAGAGATAAAATTACGAACAACCAGAGCAGTAACTATAGATAACAAAGTATTGGTAATTCCCAACCATCTTTATTTAACAAATTCCCTATATAACTGGACACAAAATGGAACGCTAACTAGAGAAAGCGTAGATGTGGGTGTAGCTTATGGTAGTGATGTGCAGTTGGTAAAAAAGTTATTATTACAAACAGCAAGTACACACCCAGATGTGATATCAGAACCAGAACCAATAGTTCTGTTTAGAGACTTTGGCGATAGTGCTCTAAATTTTAGATTAGTTTTTACGTTAAATGATAGTTTTAAAGCATCTTTTCCTAAAAGTGACATTCGCTTTGAGATCGATAGACTTTTTAGAGAAAATAATATTACCATTCCGTTCCCACAACGTGATGTTCACATCATAGAAAAGAAATAAAACTATATGACTTTACGCTTTAACAAATGCTGTATAATGCTTGCTTTTATCGTACTATATTGTATGGATACTGTTGAAGCTCAACTTACGGATTTAGCACGTTTGGAGTATTCTTTTATTCCTAATAATAGGTCAGAGGATCAATATACAAGACTTAGAGCCTTATTTAACTATCCTATTGAAACGAGTAAAGATTGTTATTTAATTCTGGGTGCTGAATATAACAGAGTTATTCTCAATTTAGAAGATGATTATCCTTTTGATAGATCACTTTTAGAAACCATAAATATAATTGATGTTAACATTGGTTACACCTTTAAATCTAGTACTAAATGGCGTTTGGGTTTAAAGTTTAATCCAAGAATTGCTTCAACTTTAACAGAAAAGTTAACTTCTGATGACTTCTTTCTTAATGGTGGTGTATTTGCAATAAATGATAGAACAAAAGACGAAACAGCTAAAAAACCCTATCGTTTGGTTCTAGGTCTTACCTACAATGCCACTACAGGATTACCCATTCCATTACCCTTTATAAGCTATTACAGACGAGTTAACGAAAAGTGGTCGTTCAATGCTGGTATACCTAAATCTAATCTCAAATATTTTTTTAATGAAAAAAATATGCTTCAAACATTCGTTACGTTAGACGGTTACTTTGCGCACTTACAGCGTCCACAACAAGTTAACGGCAAACAAGTAGATAATATATCATTATCTTTAGCGGTTGGTGGTCTTGGATACGAATATTTATTTACAAAACACTTGGTAGCATATTTGTACACAGGCTACACATTTAGATTGAATAATGCCTTGCGAAATGAAGACAGAGGTGAGATTTTTAAGTTAAATGATGTCAACACTTTTTATTTAAGAACAGGATTAAAATTTAAAATATAAATATGTCTAAAATATTAATAATTGAAGATGAAGCCGCAATACGCAGAGTATTGGTAAAAATACTTTCTGAAGAGAATGACAGCTATCAAGTGGAAGAAGCAGAGGATGGATTAGCAGGTATTGAAAAGATAAAGAAAGAGGACTATGATTTGGTATTGTGTGATATAAAAATGCCAAAAATGGATGGTGTTGAAGTACTTGAAGCCGTTAAAAAGATGAAACCAGAAACACCAATGGTGATGATTTCTGGTCATGGAGATTTAGATACAGCGGTGAACACAATGCGTCTGGGTGCTTTTGATTATATCTCAAAACCACCAGATTTAAATAGATTATTAAATACTGTTCGCATAGCTTTAGATCGAAAAGAACTTGTTGTAGAAAATAAGCGACTTAAGAAAAAAGTTAGCAAAAACTACGAAATGATTGGGGATAGTGATGCTATTGCTCGTATCAAAGACATGATAGATAAAGTAGCTCCAACTGATGCCCGAGTTTTGATAACAGGACCAAACGGAACAGGTAAAGAGTTGGTGGCGCATTGGTTACACCAAAAAAGCGATCGCTCAAAAGGACCAATGATTGAAGTCAATTGTGCTGCTATACCGAGTGAGTTAATAGAGAGTGAATTATTTGGTCACGTAAAAGGAGCATTTACTTCAGCAAATAAAGATAGAGCTGGTAAATTTGAAGCAGCCAATGGAGGTACTATTTTCCTAGATGAAATTGGTGATATGAGTCTATCTGCGCAAGCTAAAGTATTACGTGCTTTGCAAGAAAGCAGAATTCAACGTGTTGGTAGTGATAAGGATATTAAGGTAAATGTAAGAGTCGTTGCCGCAACAAATAAAGATTTAAAGAAGGAAATTGCTGATGGTAAGTTCAGAGAGGATTTGTACCATAGACTAGCAGTGATTTTAATTGAAGTACCAGCGCTTAACGATAGGCGAGAGGATATTCCTTTATTAGTAGATTACTTCTCTAATAAGATTTCTGAGGAACAAGGTAACGCTCAAAAGTCCTTTTCTGACAAAGCCATAAAGCTTCTTCAGAATTATGACTGGACAGGAAATATTCGTGAGTTAAGAAATGTAGTAGAGCGATTAATAATTTTAGGCGGAAAAGAAGTGAGCGAATCAGATGTAAAAGCTTTTGCTTCAAAGTAGGATGTATTGAAAACAATAACTACAGGAATAAGTATTGCATTGATGGGCCTATTGCTTATAATTTGGCTTAATTATGATTATTATATTTATTATCAAGAAAATTTAAGGAATATTAATTTTCCTATGCCATTTGATTATAAAGAAAACTTGAAGTTAATAGCCTTGTTTGTTGGTGTAATAGGTTTCTTTTTTAATATTTATAGTTTTAAATCAAATAAAAAAAAGGCTTTTTTAGGAATAATGATTTCTATTGTAGTTATTATTTTAAGTGATATGCCATTACATTTATTTTTTATCTTTTAATCAATTTGAATATGAAAAAAATAAACATAGATGATTTTAGAATTTCCTCAAAAGTCAATATCCATGAGTTACCTACAAAATTTAATCTAGAAGCAGATAAAAAAAATATTAAGGAAGCTATGCGAGCCGTCAGTAAAGATCTTTCGGCAATACAAAATGCCATGTATGCTCACGGTAAATATGCTGTGTTATTTTGTATTCAAGGTATGGACACGGCAGGAAAAGACAGTTTGATTCGTGAGGTGTTTAAAGAGTTTAATGTTAGAGGAATTGTGGCTCACAGTTTTAAGAAGCCAACAGAATTAGAACTAAAACACGATTATTTGTGGAGACATTATATTGCGCTTCCTGCAAGAGGTAAGTTTGGAATCTTCAATCGGACACATTATGAGAATGTTCTAGTAACCCGAGTGCATCCTAATTATCTTAAATATGAAAATATGCCAGGCATTAAGAGTGTTAAAGACGTAAATGATGCCTTCTGGACTAGACGATTTGAAGAAATCAATAATTTTGAAAAACATATTTCAGATAACGGAACAATTATATTCAAATTCTTTTTAAACCTTTCTAAAGAAGAACAAAAAAACAGATTGCTAAGACGTCTTAATAGACCAGACAAACAATGGAAATTTTCTGCAGATGATCTCAAAGAACGTAAGCTTTGGGATAAATATCAAGCCTGTTATGAAGATGTGTTAAACCGAAGTTCTAAGCCTCATGCTCCTTGGTTTAATATTCCGGCAGACGATAAACCAACTGCAAGGTATATAGTGGCTAAGATTTTATACGATACATTAAAAACTTACACCGATATTAAAGAACCAGAATTACCAGAAAAAGAGAAAGCAAATATTGGTTTATATAAGCAAGAATTAGAGAATGAATAGAATCTTAAATATTCAATTAAAGATCATTGTATTAGGTCTTATGTTAAGTTCGTTTTGCGTTTCTGCGCAATCAGACGAAGCAATTTTGAAGGCTGTTTATAAAACGTCTTTAACCAACGGAAAAAGTTATGAATGGCTAGACTATTTGTCTAATACTATTGGCGGTCGATTATCTGGATCTACCAATGCTGAGCTTGCTGTACAATACACTAAACAAGAGTTAGAAAAACTTGGCTTAGATAAAGTATGGCTGCAACCTGTAATGGTGCCTAAATGGGTGAGAGGGGAAAAGGAAATGGCTTACTTTGTTTCTAACAATGAATTTAATAAAGTTAATATTTGCGCATTAGGTGGTTCTATAGCAACTCCTGAAAATGGTCTAAAAGCAAAAGTTATAGAAGTTAGTAGCTTTAAAGACTTAGAAAGCTTAGGTGAAGAAAAGGTTAAAGGTAAAATTGTATTTATTAATAGAGCGCTTCAACCAGATTTAATAAACACCTTTGAAGCCTATGGAGGCTGTTCTGTGGAACGTTACCGAGGAGCAGCTGAAGCTGTAAAATACGGTGCTGTTGGCACGATTGTCCGTTCATTAAGTTCTAGACAAGACAATTATCCACATACTGGCAGCATGAGTTATGGTGACCTACCAGTAGAACAACGCATTCCTTCTGCAGCGATAAGTACTAATGATGCGGTAAAACTCAGCCAAGCGTTAAAAGCGAATAGAGACTTAGAATTCTTTTTTGAGATGAGTTGCCAACAGTTTGATGATGTGCAATCTTATAACGTCATAGGAGAAATTACAGGAAGCGAATTTCCTAACGAATATATTGTAGTTGGTGGTCATTTAGACTCATGGGATTTAGGTGATGGTGCGCATGATGATGGTGCAGGAGTCGTGCAATCCATGGATGTTTTACGATTGTTGAAAGAAAGTGGCATTATACCAAAGCGAAGTATTAGGGTTGTGCTTTTTATGAATGAAGAAAACGGATTGCGTGGAGGACGTAAATATGCAGAAGTTGCAAAAGCAAAAGGCGAAAAACATGTTTTTGCTCTAGAAAGTGATGCTGGTGGTTTTACACCTATAGGCTTTAGTTTTGATGGTAGTGATTTAATGCTTCAAAAGATTGATACTTGGAGACCGCTTTTTAAACCGTATTTAATCCATTATTTTGAAAAAGGGTATAGTGGAGCAGATATTAGTCCATTAAAGAATGATGGTATTTTGTTAGCTGGCTTACGACCAGACTCGCAACGTTATTTTGATCATCATCATGCAGCTAATGATACCTTTGAACACGTGAATAAGCGCGAATTGGAATTAGGTGCCGCAACAATGACAGCTCTTGTCTATTTGGTAGATAAGTATGGTGTAGATACCACTTTAGAAATGAAGGATATAAAAGATTAAAAAAATTCTCCCTTAAAAACTAAGGGAGAATCTAACTAAACTAAAAACTTCAACTTTTACATAGCAATTTCAAGTTGATTTCTTAAGATGTCCTCAAAGGTTTCACGTTGTCGTATAAGTTGAGGTTTGCCTTTATATATTAAAACTTCAGCAGGTCGGTAGCGTGAGTTGTAGTTACTAGACATGGTAAAACAATAGGCACCAGCATTTTTAAAACACAAAATATCTCCTTCGTTTATTTCCGAAATTCTTCTGTTATTGGCAAAAGTGTCAGTTTCGCAGATGTAGCCTACAACAGAGTAAAAACGTTCTCTACCTTTTGGGTTAGAAATGTTTACGATTTCATGTTGCGATCCATAAAGCATTGGTCTTATCAAATGATTGAAACCAGAATCTATCTGAGCAAAAACAGTAGATGTGGTTTGTTTTACAACATTTACTTTTGCTAAAAACACACCAGCTTCACTTACCAAGAATTTACCAGGCTCAAAAGCTAGTGTGAGTTCTTTGCCATAATCTTTGCAAAAGAGATTAAAGCGTTTAGACAATTTTTTGCCAAGTTCTTCAATATTGGTTTCTATATCTCCTTTTTTGTAAGGCACCTTAAAACCAGAGCCAAAATCAATAAATTCAAGATTTTTAAAGTTCTTAGCAGTTTCAAACAAAATTTCACTGGCATACAAAAACACATCGATGTCTAGAATGTCGCTTCCTGTATGCATGTGTATACCGTTTATGGTCATGTTTGTGTTTTCAACAATACGAAGCAGTAAAGGAATCTGATGAATTGAAATCCCAAATTTACTATCTATATGACCAACAGAAATATTGGTATTTCCACCAGCCATAACATGTGGATTAATTCTTATACAAACTGGGATTTTTGGGTGTTTAGATCCAAATTGTTCTAAAATAGAAAGGTTATCTATATTAATTTGTACACCTAACTCTGCAACATGTTCAATCTCTTCTAAAGAAACTCCGTTGGGTGTGTAGATAATATCTTCTGGTTTAAAACCTGCTTTAAGGCCAAGTTGTACTTCTTGAATAGAAACTGTATCCAATCCAGAACCCATGCTATTAAATAGTTTCAGTACAGATATATTAGAAAGAGCTTTTACGGCATAGTTAATCCTTAAGTTGTTTACGGAATTAAAAGCTTTGGTTAAGCGCTTGTATTGTGCTGTAATTTTCTCAGCATCATATACATAAACTGGGCTTCCGTATTCTTTAGCAATTTGTAATAACGTATTGTTGTCCATTAATTTTTTAATAAGAACACAAACATAGAGTTAGATACCTTATAATGGAATTTATTGTTGAATATTTACTAATTTTACACATTAAGTTAAATAATTAACAAAATGAAGACAATTGCCTCTTGTGTAGAAAGCATTGTATTAGAACAACCTTTTTTAGAAGAAGGTCTGGCAAAAGAAATTATAAATTATTCAGCACTAGCAGAAGCCTTGCAAGATGAAGTGTCTAAGCAATTAGGAAAACCAGTAAAAACTGGTGCGATTATGATGGCCTTACGGCGCTTCAAGGATCGTTTAGAGGTCAGTAAACCTTATTATAAGTTAGATACACTTCTCGGGCAATTGGGAGATATTACCTTGCGTTCTAATTTAAGCGACTTTACCTATAAAAATTCCAATACTTTAATAGATAGTCAGGCAGCAATTCTTACTAAAATAAAACATAAAACTAATGTGTTTTACACCTTTACAAGAGGTATTTTAGAAAGTAATATTATTATTTCGAGTTCAGAAAGAACTTCGGTACAAGAAAGTTTTAAGAACGAAGAATGTATTGCTGTAAAAGAAAACTTATCAGCTATTAGTCTCATCTTACCAAAAAGTAATACAACGGTTGCAGGGTTGTATTACCAAATTTTAAAACGTTTGGCTTGGCAAAATGTCGCTTTATACGAAGTGATTTCTACAACCAATGAATTTACAATTGTCGTTGAAGATGCCTATGTAGATAGTGCATTTTCTATTATAAAGAATTTGAATAAAAAGTGAAGTTTTCTGTTAGATAGAAGGTTTGAAAATTCAACCTAAAAATTATTGGTTTAAACTAAGCGTATATGTATTTTTGTGCAACGAATTAATTTCAGAACACACATGAATTTACACGAATATCAAGGAAAAGAATTACTAAACAGCTTTGGAGTACGCATTCAACGCGGCATTGTGGCTCAAACTGCTGATGAGGCTGTAGAAGCAGCTAAGAAATTAACTGAAGAAACAGGCACAGGTTGGCATGTTATTAAAGCTCAGGTTCATGCTGGTGGACGTGGAAAAGGTGGAGGTGTTAAACTTGCCAAAAATTTAGATGAAGTTAAAGATCTTGCTGGTCAAATCATCGGAATGAATTTGGTAACACCACAAACCTCTGCAGAAGGTAAAAAAGTACACCAGGTTTTAGTTGCTGAAGATGTGTACTATCCAGGCGATAACGAACCAGAAGAATACTACATGTCTGTACTTTTAAATAGAGGTAGTGGTAAAAACATGATCATGTATTCTACTGAAGGGGGTATGGATATCGAGGAAGTTGCAGAGAAAACACCTCACTTAATCTTCACGGAAGAAATAGATCCTGCTTTAGGTCTTTTGCCATTTCAGGCACGTCGTGTAGCTTTTAATTTAGGATTATCTGGTGCAGCATTTAAAGAAATGACAAAGTTTGTGTCATCACTTTACACTGCATATGTAAAATCTGATGCCTCTTTATTTGAAATCAATCCTGTTTTAAAAACAAGTGATGACAAAATTATGGCAGTAGATTCTAAAGTAACTTTAGATGCTAATGCATTATACAGACATAAAGATTTAGCTGCATTACGTGATAAGCGTGAAGAAAACCCAATTGAGGTTGAAGCAGGTGAATTAGGCCTTAACTATGTAGACTTAGACGGTAACGTTGGTTGTATGGTAAATGGTGCTGGTTTAGCAATGGCTACTATGGATTTAATTAAGCAAGCAGGTGGTGAGCCAGCTAACTTCTTAGACGTTGGTGGTACTGCAGATGCTGCTAGAGTAGAAGCTGCTTTTAAAATCATATTAAAAGATCCAAACGTAAAAGCAATCTTAATTAACATCTTTGGTGGTATTGTTCGTTGTGACCGTGTTGCACAAGGTGTTATCGATGCTTATAAAAATATGGGTAACATTAACGTACCAATTATTGTACGTTTACAAGGTACCAATGCAGATATTGCTAAAGACTTAATTGACAACTCTGGTTTAGATGTACTAAGTGCTACGGAATTCCAAGAAGCTGCCGATAAAGTACAAGAAGTTCTTTCTTAAGAAAAGAATAAATATAGAATTGAAAAAGCGCCTTAATTAAGGCGCTTTTTTTTATGATATAAATTAAAATAATTACTTTTAGTAAACGTGTTTTTTGTTCTATAAATGCAAACCACATTCGGTTTTAGGGTTGTTGTTCCAACGACCACTTCTGTCTTCTCCCGGAACTGTACAATGTTTACAACCAATAGAATGATAACCTTTAGCCACTAAAGGATGGAAAGGAAGGTTGTGCTCCTCTATAAAAGCATCTCGCTCTTCTTTAGTTACATCTAAAAGCGGATAAAACTTTAAAATATTGCCACGTTCTTCAAAGATATCTAAGGTTGCTCTGTGGTCACTTTGCCATTCCATTAAACCAGAAATCCAAACCTTGTAATCTTTCTTTATTTTTTCCAAAGGTTGAACTTTGTTGATCGAACAACAGAAATCAGGGTTTTTCTTCCAGGTTTCATCTTTACTTGTAAACTCGTGTTCTTCTTTAATTGCAGAAATAGAAGTAACGTTGAGATTGTACTCTTTCTCTAAAGTAGTTTTGTATTTTAAGGTGTCTTCAAAATGATAGCCTGTATCAATAAAAAACACTTCTTGTTTATTGTTAATATCTGAAACCAACTTTAATAAAAATGCCGAAGTCGCAGCAAAAGAACTGGTTAGCATTACATCTGCAATATCAAAATCTATATATAATTGCTTTATACGTTCTTGTGCAGATAAAGGTTTGTATTTTTTATTAAGTGCTTTTATTTCCTCTGCAGAAATATCTAACAAAGGAGTGTAATTTGAAGAGGTTTCAAACATGCTATTTATCAACTTTTATATTTTAAATATATAGGCTTGGTTTAAAACAAAAAAATCAATGGCTTATTTTTGCGAAGTTGATAATTTATCCTTTCTTTTTTTGTGGTTTTGGCATTGGACCTCTTAAATGAATAATTAATCCATTTAGAAAATTTCTTAGAATTTGGTCACCACATTCCATATACTTTGGATGATCTTCGCGTCTAAAAAAGGCATTAAGCTCACTTTTAGAAATTCTAAAATCTACGAGCTCTAGAATTTTCACAATGTCTTCGTCTCTGAGTTTGTGAGCAACTCTTAGTTTTTTTAATATATCGTTATTTGTCATATCTAGTTTTTTTCTGAGAATAGCCAATTATAAGCTGCTGCAAAATTTTCGGACCATAATTTCTCATTATGTTGACCATCTTTTATAATAAGATTTCTAATTTGATTATCGTTAGTTCCTTTAGATTTCAATAATTCTACCATTCTGTTTTGATCTGGTACCATAGTATCACCTTCTTTGTCTCCAACTAAAAAATAGAATTTTGAAGTTGTTGATATTTCTAAAGATTCTACCAATTCATAAATCTTTTCACTAAACCAAAAGGAAGGTGAGAAAACACCTGCCTTACCAAAGGTCTCAGGATATTTTATTGCTGCATAAAAGGATATTAATCCGCCAAGTGAAGACCCAAAGATAGTTGTATTTTCGGCTTCTGTTTTTGTGCGGTAAGTAACATCTACGTGTGGCTTTAATGTATTTTTTATAAACGTAATGTAAGCGTCTCCTTGTCCGCCTCCGTATTTTTCGTGTTTGTAAGGCGTTAATTCATCAATACGTTTGGCATTGCCGTGCTCAATACCAATAATTATACTTTCGTTTTTAGAAAGACTATCTAGGTACTCATCTACTTTCCATTCACCAACATAAGAAGTTTCGTCATCAAATAAGTTTTGTGCATCGTGCATATAAATGACAGGATAAGCTTTTTCAGAATTTTCGTAATTCTTTGGTAAATACACCCAAATTGTTTTTAGAGTATCGAGTTGAGGTGCAGCAATTGTAAAAGTCCTAACCTGTTTAGAAGCAGTGCTTTGCGCATTAATTTTAAAACAAATTAATAGGCAAAAAAATATGAAAAAATGGTTGAAACGCATGCTATTATAGGCTTTAGAGCTTGATAAAAGTTTAAAAATACCGACTAAGTACATTTAATTTTTCGACAAGATACATTATATCAACGACAATAAAATAATGTACCTCTGTAACTTTACATAGTTAATTAATTCACCCTAATTCCCTATTTTAATGATCAACCGTGCTGAAAAATTGAGTTTGCTTTCTGAGATGATTGCTTTTGCTCAGACAGATGAAAATATGAAGACCATTGAGTATAATTTCTTGTTTAGTATAGCCAAGCAATTGGATATTTCTAAAGAAGATTTTGAATACCTTTTTGAGCATCCTGTAACCTACGTACATTTAAAAACACACAGTGAGCGTATTGTTCAGTTTCACCGATTAGTGCTTTTAATGAACTTAGATCATAAAGTATCACCTAAACAATTAGTGAAGATCCACAACTTTGGATTACGTATGGGATTGAGCCACGAGTCTATAAACAGAGTTTTAGATTTAATGGATAGTTTTCCTAATAAAATTGTTCCTCCTGATTTTTTAATTGATATTTTCAAGGTTCAGTATAATTAAGTGAGACCCTAAATTTAAAAGCCTTAAAAGGCGAATTAAATTTAGTTAGTCGAACTTATTCCGCGGAAGAGCGGAGTCCCATCAATTATTGAAAATACCCCTAAAGTCCCACTTCGACATGCTCAGCACATTGCTTCAAGGGAACAATACTCAGAATCACTTCACTTTAAGATTTTCTAACTTTTCTTGATAGGCTGTAATTTCATCTCTAAAGCGCGCTGCTTCCATAAAATCTAGAGCTTTTGCGGCTTGTTCCATTTGCTTACGCTTTTCTCTAATTTTCTTTTCGAGTTGACTTTTTGTCAGGTATTCGCTTTCTGGTTCTGCGGCCAATTTAGCATCGAGTTCTGTTTTGTAAGTACTTACAGAATTTTTAGCTAAAGCACTATCTAGACTTTTTTTAAGCGCCTTTGGAGTGATATTGTTTGCCGTGTTGTAAGCAATCTGCTTTTCACGTCTGTAGTTAGTTTCATCTATGGTTTGCTGCATACTTTTGGTAATAGTATCTGCGTACATTATCGCTTTACCATTTAAGTTTCTCGCAGCTCTACCAACAGTTTGGGTTAGTGAACGGTTAGAACGTAAAAAACCTTCTTTATCAGCATCCAAAATGGCTACTAAAGATACTTCTGGTAGGTCTAAACCTTCACGCAATAGGTTAACACCAACCAAAACATCAAAAATTCCTTTACGTAAATCTTGCATGATTTCTACACGCTCTAGCGTATCTACATCACTATGAATGTAGCGACAGCGAATAGCAATACGTGTTAAGTACTTTACCAATTCTTCTGCCATACGCTTGGTTAATGTAGTAACTAAAGTACGTTCGTCTTTTTCTACACGGTCTTGTATTTCTTCGATTAAATCATCAATCTGATTTAAACTTGGGCGCACCTCAATAATTGGGTCTAATAGACCAGTCGGTCTAATAACTTGCTCAACGTAAACTCCATCTGTTTTTTGCATTTCGTAATCTGCAGGAGTTGCAGAAACATAAATCACCTGATTTTGCAAGGCTTCAAATTCTTCAAACTTCAAAGGTCTATTATCCATAGCAGCAGGCAACCTAAAGCCGTATTCTACCAAATTTTCCTTACGACTTCTATCTCCACCATACATGGCATGTACTTGAGAAATAGTAACATGACTTTCGTCTACAACCATTAAATAATCATCTGGAAAATAATCTAACAAACAGAAAGGTCTTGTACCTGGTGCTCTTCCATCTAAGTATCTCGAATAATTTTCAATACCAGAGCAGTAGCCTAGCTCACGGATCATCTCAAGGTCAAACTCAGTACGTTCCTTAAGCCGTTTGGCCTCAAGATGTTTGCCTATATCTTTGAAATAATCGTGCTGTTTTACCAAATCATCTTGTATGTCTCTAATTGCATTTTGAAGCACATCTGGAGAGGTTACAAACATGTTTGCAGGATAAATGTTTAATCTGTCATAGCGCTCAATTACCTCATTGGAATAGGGATCAAAGGCTTCGATTTCTTCAATCTCATCACCAAAAAAATGAATTCTAAAGGCATTGTCTGAATATCCTGGGAAGATATCTACAGTATCACCTTTAATTCTAAAGTTTCCGTTTTTAAAGTCTGCTTCGGTACGAGAGTATAAACTTTGAACTAACTGATGCAGCAATTTAGTTCTTGAAATGACCTGATCGCGCTCTAGTGTTATTACATTTTTCTGAAATTCAACAGGATTACCAATACCATATAAACAAGATACTGATGCAACAACAAGTACGTCGCGACGTCCAGAGAGTAGAGAGGAGGTTGTGCTTAATCGCATCTTCTCAATTTCCTCGTTTATAGATAAGTCTTTTTCAATATAAACACCAGAAACAGGAATGTATGCCTCTGGTTGGTAATAGTCGTAATATGATACAAAATATTCAACAGCATTATTTGGAAAAAACTGTTTAAACTCAGAGTATAATTGTGCAGCCAAAGTTTTGTTGTGCGCCAAAACTAAAGTTGGTCGTTGTACTTCTTCTATGACATTGGCAACGGTAAATGTTTTACCAGATCCCGTTACTCCAAGTAAGGTTTGGTAGCGTTCACCTTGTGTTATGCCACCAGCCAATTGTTTTATAGCTTCGGGTTGGTCTCCTGTAGGTTTAAATTCTGATTCTATCTTAAAGCGCATAGCACAAATTTACGATAAAGATTGGCAGCAATCAATTAACGTTTTAAAGCAAAGTGACCTTTAATTTCGTAGTTTGAATTGTCTTGTCTAAACTTTACGATATACCAATAATCGCTTGATGGCATAGGATTGCCTTTATAATTTCCATCCCAACTAAAACTGCCAGAATACGATTGTAGCATTATTTTTCCGAAACGATCAAAAATCAGTAAGCTTTCAATTTGATTAAGATCTGTATTTGCACCTACAATTTGCCATGTGTCGTTAACATCATCTCCGTTTGGTGTAAAGAATTTGGGAATGCCAACGATTGTTATGGTTTCTTCAACAATGCCACAGCCATTCTGGTCTTTTATGTAAATAGTGTGTTCACCTTCAGAAATATTAGTAAATACATTACTCTCTTGGTAATTACCATTACTATCATCTATAGCATAATCGTAAATTCCTTGTCCAGAAACATCTACTGTAACAGTGTTGTTTGGAGAAATACCTTCAATAGAAATGCTCTCAATAATGGCTGTTTCGGATGCATTTACTGTTATTGTTCGGCTTGAAGAACAACCGTTAGGATCGGTAACAATTACGGTATAATTTCCTACTTCATTGATGTCATTAAATGAGGTGTCAACATCTGTCAATGCACCATTAAAGTACCATTCGTAATAGTAATTGTTTGGTAAGTCATTAAGAACACCTCCATTAATTGTAATGGTTTCAGGAAATGTATTTGTACAGTAAATTAAGGTTTCATCTTCTTCTAAAACAGGAGTGTAAAGTACATTAAGATTTACTGTTGAAATGCTGAAACACTGATTGTCGTTTTTAATTTTTACAAAGATGGTTTGTGTATCGCTTGCTATGTTGGTGTAATTGTTTGGTAAAGAATTACTTTCGCTTAAAGCATTTTCAAGTGTTTCATAATATGTTACTTGAGAACCTGTAGGAATTTGAGCGATAATGGAAGCTTCAATATTGTTTAAGGTAAATGTGGCAAATCCATCCATATCCATGCCATCACAAGCTCCCAAATCTGGAATTGATATTATGGTGTTTGTAGTCTGTAATTCTAGAGCAACCACATCAAAACAATTTGCGTTGTTAATAACACGAGCAAATACATTCTGAAATGCTTCAGTATTATCAAAACTATTTGGATTTGGAATAGAGTTTATATTATCTCTTGCGTCATCTTCCGTTAAGAAAAAATTTGAAACAGTTAAGGAATTATCATTATTGATTAAGCTACCTTCTGCATCAAAAAGGTTAAAGGTTGTTAATCCGTCTGTATCTACATCACATTCCGTTAATATTGAGTCTTGACCAATAGGTAATGACGCATATTCAATAATAATTTCTCCGTAAGAAATACAATCATCTAAGATAGTCACTTCAACATTGTAGGTGCCAGGTTCTGTTACTGTGTAATATCCACAGTTTAAACAGTTAGGAGTTGTCTCTTGCAACACACCATCTTTGTACCAGCTGTATGAACTTAACAAAGGATTATTTGCATTGAGCTCTAGAGTTTCTCCTTCGCATAATGCATTTCCCGTAGAAATAAGTCGATTTGGACCTAAATCTGTAGAAAGTTGAAAGCTACCAGCCTCTAAAAACACTGCAGAGTCATATCGAAAGTTTTGCTCGTCTGCTATGACGAGTTTTACATGATAAGATTGATTAGGAATGATATCTGCAGTTGCTGTTAAAACAGCTGTTTGACCGTTAAAATTTATTGGTGAATTAATTCCGTTATAATTACCAAAATAAAATTCGTTTTGTGGCGGACAAGACCCTGGAACACCTGGTGTAACTGTAGTTGCCTTAACAGGTGTATTGGTGTCTGGCACTAACGCTATGTTTTGATAAGGGTTGTCACCAGCAGTAGGTCTTATTAAAAATCCAAACAAATCAGAAAACTCACAACTATTAGGATTGTTTTCTTGATATTCTTCGGAAGCAAATAAATATCTAAAGCTCACCTGTGAAGCAACGGCAGTAAAATCAAATTCTAAAATTGTAGCATTAAATGTATTACTTTCGTTTAGGGTGTTCTCTAAATCAAGATCGCCAGGCCAATTAGGTGCATCATCATCACTTAAACTATTGTTTGGACCAGGGACATTTACTAATCTGCCAGTACTTAAAACGATTCCAGTTTCAAACGGGAAACTTGTTCCTGTGGCATCAAAATACCCATAACTTTGATCATTACCACTAAAATCACCACCAATAACATTAGTTACGTCTATATTGGTAATACAGTCACTATCAATTAATATATCTTCTATAAGTTGCTGTGGAGTAAAGGTTTGGCTATCAACTACAATGTTCTGTGCGTAGGTAAATAGTGAAATAAAAAATACAAAAAGTTTTAATATCTGCTTCATCTCAATTTTTAGAGAGTGCAAAGATACGCATAGAAAATATTAAAAAGTGTTAAGTATAGATTATAACTAGCGTTTTAAAGCAAAGTGACCTCTTACATCAAAAGCTTTATCGCCACCTCTGATTTCTGCAAGAAACCAATAGTCACTTGCAGGCATATTATTGCCATTATAAGTGCCATCCCATCCCGATGTGCTAGAGCCAAGTTGTTTTATGAGTTTACCGTATCTATCAAAAATATAGACAATACTTCCTGGTAAGGTTTCAATGCCCACGATATGCCAGGTTTCATTAATAGTATCTCCATTTGGTGTAAAGAATTTAGGAGCATCAACCACAACAACTTCTTTAGTAACTTCTGCACAACCGTTTAAATCTATTATGGTAATGGTGTGATAACCATGAGACACATTTTCGAAAATGTTAGATTCTTGAGGGTCGCCATCATCTAAAATATAGAGGTAATTACCAATACCACTTATGGTTATAGTAATGTTATTAGGATCTGAAAAATCTAATACTTCAGTGAGTTCAATAATTGCAGACTCAGATTCTATAACGTTAAATGTGCTCGTGGTTTCGCAACCATTTTCAGAAGTTACTGTAACCGAATATGTGCCAATCTCAGTAATTTCAATGCTTTCTGAAATTGCATTTGTAGACCATAAATAACTATCGCTATCATAGCCTGTATCTGCTGAGACTATTAATGGTAAATTATCTATACAAATTGTTTGATTTGGAATATTCACTATTGGTTTGCGGTATACTATAGTGTTAAACGTGGTTAAACTGTAGCAACCTGTTGTGTTGTTTTCTACTCTTGCGATGATAGTTTCACCATCATACGCATTATATGCTTCACTATTAATCCATCCTTCTCCTTCTTCGGCTAAACTAATGTCATTGTAATACGATACACTGTAGTCTGAAGGATTTAATCCGTTTAATATTGATGAGGTTTGAGATTCCAGATTAAACATCAAATAGCTGTCAAAATCATCATCACAATCCATCAAGTCATCAGGTTGATTAATAATAGGTAATGGATTTACTTGTAGTTCAAAAGGATATACATGATAACAATGTGTTGTACTGTATTCTACACGTACATATATTATATTATTTGTACTTGTGTATGTGTAATTGCTGTCTAACGCATTTTCATTTTGAAGTGCATCAGATTCACTAATAAAGTAGTCAATAAGTATGTTGTAGGTATTATCAACAAGTACTGAATCTATGGTGCTTAAATCAAAGCTATTGGTGTCGTTTTCACAAATTTCGTAAACCTCAAAATCGTTAATTGCTGGGGGTAAATTAACATTTAGTTGCAGAGGTACAAATCTGTAGCAGTCTGCAACTGTATTGTAAACCTTAATGTAAACAGTTTGTGGATTACTTAAATTGGTGTAATTATCTGGATTAGAAATTGGATTGATATCAGCATTTAAATCATCAATAGATTCAAAATATGTAATAATATCATCTGGATCTGAAGTGGCAAATAACTCAGCTTCTGCTGTTGTTAAATCAAAATTGGTAATGCCATCATAATCAATATCGCATTCTGATATTGGACTTGGTTCATTTGGAAACGGATTGACAAATAAAGCAAACTGAGTAAGACTAAAACACTGTGTTTCATTATTTTCAATCCTAACAATAATTGTTTGGTTATCGTTTCCGTTGTATAAATCGTCTAATGCATTTTCATCATTAGAGGCATCAATAGTATTTAAGTGATAGGACACTGTAAATTCTGAAGCATTTTGTGTCCCTAAAACAGTATTGGTTTGGGAAGCTAAGTCGAAAATCTCAAAACCATCGTTACTGTCGTCATCACAGACTTCCATGTCTTCAGGTTGATTTGCAATTGGTAAAGGGTTAACCTGAAGTGTAAATTCATAAACATAGGAGCAACCTGTAGTTGCGCTGGTGACTTTCACAAATAAAATATCGTTGCTACTTGTGTACGTATAGTTTACAGAAAGTGGATTAAGGTCTGAATTGGCATCGTTGAAGCTTGTAAAATATGAAAACACCAATCCTGTGGTGTCATCAACAATAACAGATTCAATTTCACTTAAATTAAAACTGCTATCTGGATTATCACAAATCTCATAGACCTCAAAGTCATTGGTAGCAGGTGGTAAAACAGCATTTAATTCTAATGGAATTGTGCTATAGCAATTTGCAGCATTATTAAACACTTTAATGTACACCATTTGAGGATTGCTTGTATTGTTATAAGCATCTGGATTTGCAATACTATTTAGATCTGAATCTAAATCTTCAATAGTTTCAAAATATGAAATAGTTACATTGTCAGGTATGGTAGTATACAATTCAGATTCTGCTTCTGTAAGGTTAAAAGTGTATAAACCATCATAATCAGTATCACAAATAACTAAAGGGTTTACAGCTGAAGGTGCAGGATACACGATAGTGTTAAAAGTTGTTGTAGAAAAACAACCTGTAATGCTATTTTCAACTCTAACCACAATGGATTCGTTATTTTGGGCATTGTAATCTGTTGGTAAACTGTTGTCTCCTTCCAAGGCATCTGTCATGCTGTTGTGATAGCTTACTAAAAATATATTAGGATCTTGAGATTGCAATATGGTTGCATTTTGGCTGGAGAGATCAAATACTTCAAATTCATCGTTAGATAGATCATCACAGGTTTCTAAATCCTGAGGTTGTTGCGCAATTGGCAAAGGATTTATTATAAGTTCAAAAGGATATGTGGCATAACAACCTGTGTCAGCATAGGTTAGTCTTGCATAAATTGTGTGTGATGAGCCTGTGTAAATGTAATTGTTGTCTAATGGATTAGTGTTATTATTTGCATCTGTTTGATTGTTGTGATAGGTGAAGTTGATACCAGTAGTATCATCTGTAATAATAGAATTAATAGTTGTTAAATCGAAATTTGACATCGGATTATCACATATTTCAACAGCCATAAAATCATTTACAGGAGGAGGTAAATTAACAATGATATCAATAGGAACAGTTACAAAACAATTACTGATTGTGTTATTAATCTTTACATAAACCGTTTGTGGATTTGTAAGATTGGTATAGTTTTCTGGGTTTAAAATAGGATTAAGATCATCTTCTAAATCTTCCATACTTTCAAAGTAAGAGACAACAATGTCGTCTTGTCTTACATCTAAAATATCAACTTCAGAAAGCGTTAAATCCCATGTTAAAATGCCATCATAATTATTATCACAAGCAATTAAAGGAGGTGCATCATTGACAACAGGAGCAGATATAATATTAATTTCAAAAGCTGAAATACCATGACAATAATTGCCATTGTCTACACGAGCAAATAATTGTTGAGGATTGGTGGAGTTAGTGTAAATTAAGTCTACAGGATCTAAGCTGTTATTGGCGTTGTATTCAGAAGTATAAAACGTAATATCTAAAGTTTCAGGACTTCCATCAGCCATTGCAGTTATAGTTTCGTTAAGATCTACTGTGACCAATCCATCATTGCTAATATCATCACAAATAAAAATACTTTCAGCTGCATTATAAATTGGTAATACACCAACTTCTAGTTCAAAAGAGGAAGTGCCAAAACAATTTTCGTCTGTGAAGTTGGCAACTCTAACATAAATGGTCTGAGGGCTAGAAGTGTTTTGATATGCAGAGTATTTGTCGATAGGATTTGTGTTGGCAATGGCATCTGCTTCAGTTTCAAAATACGTTACAAATTTATCTGGTTGTCCATTTAATATTTCAGTGTCTTTAAGGTAGAAATAAAAATCGGCCACTCCAGATATATCTGCTTCACAATTTTCAAAGTTTGAAATTGGAGCAAATTCAGGAAGTGTATTTATATAAACATAGAATGAAGAGATACTATAACAGCCAGTTGTTTCATTTTCCACTCTCGCATAAATGTACTGTGTAGAAGTTGTATAATTATCAGGATTTTCTATTGGGTTTGTTGCGCTGAGGGCATTACTATAGTCGGTGTAAAATGTAATTTCAAACCCAACTGAAGATGCTATTATGTCTGGAATTTGGCTTTCTAAGTTCACTGTAGAAATACCGTCCTGATCATCATCACATACCACTATTGGGTCTGGGTACATGATTTCAGGTGCATCTACAATTGTTACTTCTAAAGTTGAAATACCGTAACATCCTGTCTGTGTGTTTGTAACCCTAATGTAAAAAAGCTGAGGATTTGTACTGTTGTAAACGTAATCCGGTAAAATATTTTCATTATCAATAGCTTCTTGCTCAGTTAAATAATATTTTACGTTAGCAGGTGTTACACCTTGGCTGGCTATAGTGTTGAATGTGGGCATGAATAATGTAGTGAAGCCATCATTAACACTATCATCACAATATTCAGCAACCTGAGGTGTTAAAATAATGGCAGGTGCAACTTGTAACACAATATCTACGAGCTCGGTACAATCATCACTTACTATTTTAGCATATATGGTTGTACCTCCATTAGATACTGTATAAGGAATGCTTTCGTTTAGCGCATTTACCTCATTTTCTCTATCCTCTAGAGTTTCGTAAAAGGTAGTCTCAAATTCATCATAACCATCTTCTAAATCAACTTCTATAGCAGCAAGGTCAAAGTCTGCTATGCCATCATTACTAGGGTCATCACATTCTAAAAAGGCTTCATTAGAATATACATTTTGAATAATATTAGCATGAAGTTCTATGTTAGTTATAGTGTAGCAACCAGTAGTTTCATCTTGAATTCTAACATAAATTAGTTGGAAATTTTGAATTATGTTTTGGTAGTTTTCAGGGTTTGCAATAGGATTAATATTGTTTTGCGCATCGTATAAATATTCATGAAAACTCACTTCAACACCAGTTAAACCTTGAAGAATATTGTTTATAACACTAGTTAAATCAAATTCTTCAAATCCATCAAAATCTTGCTCGCAGGCATTAATCCATTGATTTTCGGTATTTACAGCAGGTCCGGGTTGAAAAACAATATCTAAGGACGATGTGTTTGAACAGCCTGTTGTAGCATCATATACACGTATGTACAAAGTCTCAGAAACATTGTTGTTGGGATATGGCGAATATATAGGATTGATGCCTAAGTCTGCTTCAGGTTGTGAGTTATAATAGGATACGTATAAGTTTGGGTTGCCATCCGTAATTTGATTGTTGGCTTCCGTTAAGTCAACATAAGTTACACCATCTAGAGTTGGGTCTTGACAAATAGTAATTGGGTCTGGCGCTGTAACTTCTGGCGTGGCGTTAACAACTAGATTGAATGTTGAAAAAGCAAGGCATCCATTATCAATATCTTCTATTCTTACGTAAATTGGTTGAGGTGAACTTGTATTTTGAATTATTCCTGAGATGGCATTGTTATCATCCTGTGCATCTTGTTGTGAGTAATGATAACTTATGTTATAATTTGAAGGTGGTACAGAGGCTAAAACTTCGTAGTCTTTCAAGGTTAAATCAAAATCTTCTTCACCATCATTTGATATGTCATCACATAGTAGAAAGTCTGAAATCGTACCTGAAGATTGTTCAGAATTTAAAGTAATATCAACAGCATCTTCAATAACACAAGAGGTTTGGTTTAGCTGAATAGTGACTTCTACATGATATGTGCCAGAAGCCGTTACTTCTAAAGTTGTTCCATTTTCATTAGCAATTAAGTTGTCGTTCTGAAACCATTGATAGGATGCTAAGGGATTTTGTATATCTGCATTTAAGGTTACAGACTCTCCACACGTTGTAATATCAGGACCAAGATCTACACTGGCATTAAAACTATTACCTTCTATAAAAACTGCAGAATCATAATTTTCATCATTTTGGTCTGCTATTACTAACTTTATTTCATATTCTAGATTAGGTTGTATGGCTGCAGTTGCCGTAAGAACTACAGTTCTTCCATTGTAATTAGTGTCTCCTACATTATAACCTTCAAAATATTCTTCATTTTCGGCAGGACAAAATTCTATAATTTCATCGTGAATAGTATTTGTGTTTACAGGCGTCGTAGTTCCAGGAATTAAGGCGATATTAGTAAACGGATTTGTACTGCCAGCTTCTCTGATTAAAAAAGCAAAACCATCTGAATAGGAGCAAGGAAAATTTTGTGCGTATTCCTCTGAAGCTAATATGTAATTAAACTGAATTTGGTTGGCAACAGATATAAAATTAAACTGAATAGATGTTGCATTATGTGTGTCAGTTATACCAAGAGCATTTTCTAAATCTGAGTCAGTCAACCAAGTTTCGTCACCTTCGTTTAAGACATCTGTGTTTAAGATGTTTCCGGCGGAGTTTACATTGCCTGTTGTTAAAACAATGCCGTTTTCAAACGGGAAGCTAGAGTTTCCTTTCTCAAAACTTCCATAGCTTGAAAATCCATTAACAGAACCATTAACACTTGAAACAATATTAGAAATTTCCACACAATTTTGTCCAAGATTATTTTGAATAAGTTGTTCTAAGGATAAGGAAGTGTCTGTTGTAATTTGTTGGCTTATAACAATATGAAAACAAAATAGCGTAATTGGTAAAGCTAGATAATTCTTTAATTTCATTGTTGTTGTAGGTTGGTTAATAGCTATTGCAAATTACAATAGATTGAAATTATAAAAAATCCCCAACAGTGGGTATTTTCAATGCTGAAATGCTTAATAATTAGGTTAATAGGTGGGTTGAGAGTTTTTTAACGTCTAAGCGCAAAGTGCCCTTTGACTTCAAAAACGTTGTCGTCCTGTCTCACTTTAGCAACAAACCAGTAGTCACCAGCAGGCATAGGATTACCGTTGTACGAGCCATCCCAACCAGGTGAAGTATGCAGAAGCGTTTTTATAAGTTTACCATATCTGTCAAAAATATAGATAACCGTACCAGGAAGTGTTTCTACACCAGTAATATGCCAAGTGTCGTACTGTCCATCACCATTAGGAGACATGTGTTTAGGAGTGTCAATCACTAAAACCTCTTTTGTAATTTGTGCACAACCATTTTGGTCTATAATGGTTATGGTGTTGTAGCCAATAGGAACATTGTAGAAGCTTCCTGAAGTCTGAAAAGGTTGATCATTCAACTGATAGAGATAATTACCAATACCAGTTACTGTAACAATGATGTTATTCGGATCTGCAAAATTTATGGTCTCAACAACATCAATTTCGGCAGAGTTAGATTCTGTTACAGAAAATGTAGATGTGGTTTGGCACCCAAATTCATTGGTAACTGTTACAGAATAAGACCCAATAGTAGTAATCTCAATAGAAGAAGACGTTTCATTTGTAGACCATTCATAGCTATCCGTCGGATTATTGGTTTCGGCAGATACGACTAGAGGCAAATCATTGAGACAAAGCACTTGATCATCAAGAGCTACAAAAGGTTTATAATTGATAATGACAGAGAATTGCGTAATATTGAAACAACCTGTTATATTGTTTTCTACCCTTGCAAAAATAAGTTCATTGTTTGAAGCTAGGTATTCATTGGTTAAAGCATTACTGTTTTCAATAGCATCAGTTTCAGAAGTAAAATAACTCACCGAGAACTCATCAGGATTTTGACCATTTAAAATTGAAGTATCTTGCTGAGATAAATTAACAGTTAATTGTCCGTTAAAATCATCATCACATGCTATTATATTATCAGGCTGATTGGCAACAGGAAGTGGATTGACATGCAATTCAAAAGGATAAATTGCATAACAACCAGTAGTGGTATATTCAACTCGAGCGACCAAGTTTTCGATAGTATTTGTGTAGATGTAATCTGAGCTTAATGCATTATTATCATTTTCGGCATCGTCTGTGTTTTGATAATAGCTAATCAAAACATTAAAGGTATTATCAACCAACAACAAATCAATATCGTGTAAGTCTAACGTATTGGTGTTGTTATCACAAATATCATAAACACCAAATTGGTTGATTTCAGGAGGTGAGTTGATAATCAGTTCAAAAGGAACAACCGAGAAACAATCCGTAGTGGCATTACGAACTCTGGCATACACAGTCTCTGGGCTACTAGTATTTGTATATGCAGTTGGGTTATTAATGGCATTAACATTATTATGAGCATCAATTTCAGAATTAAAATAAGTAAACTCTATGTTGTATTGTCTACCATCTAAGATATTGAGTTCTACGTTGGTCAAGTTCCATTCTAACGAAGAGTTAAGATTATTGCCGCAAGCCACTAAGGACTGCCCTTGAGTAACCTCTGGCAACGAAAGCGTGTTTAAGGTAAAGGTCTCAATATTGTAGCATTCAGAGTTTGGGTTTTCAATTCTTGCATATATAATCTGAGGATTCGTTGTCGCTGTGTAATTTAATGGAATGGCATTGGTACCAAGTTCTGCATTAAGAGGTGTGGCATGAAATGATATATTTAATTCTGTGCTGCTACCAAGAGCTATTTCTTCAACCTTACTGTTAAGGTCTGTTGTGGCAAACCCTGTATTGCTTATATCACATTCGAAAACGTCGCTCGGAGCGTTATAATCTGGTGCTTGTCTCACTTCAATTTGAATAGGAGCAATATCGTAACATGCATTACCAGATTCATTTTCTAATCTAGCGTAAATGGTTTGAGGGTTTGATGTATTTTGGTAAGGAACCGTTTTATCTATTTCGTTTTCTCTATTTATGGCATCGTTTTCAGTTTCAAAATAGAGGACTTGCATACCTTGTTGGTTGCCAATAATCTCAGAGTCTTTATCTTCAAAAATAAAATTAGAAGACATGTTAGAATCTACCTCACAATTGACATAATTGAAAGTGTTTTCGATTTGAGGTACATCGTAAATTTGTATTTCAAAATTATTAATGGCAAAGCAATCAACTTCAGGAACTTGAATCCTAATAAAAATTTCGTCAGCGGCTGTGTTGTACTCGCTTGGGTTGTCAATTGGATTAATTCCTTCAAAAGCATCTTTAGAAGATGAATAATAGGATATGTTGTAATCACTAGAGTTGTCAAAAACAGATTCAAAATGATTTGCCAAATCAACGATTTCAAATCCGTCAAGGTTATCATCACAGGCAATTAATGGCTGTAATGGGTTAATTTCTATTTGTTGAGGAATAGTAATATCTAAAGTTGTTATATCTGCACATTGCAGAAATAAATCATTTATTTTAACATAAAAACGTTGTGTGTTACCGGTAACATCATAAGTATTTCCTAATACATTCTCCTCATTTATGGCATCTTCTTCAGTTAAATAATAATCAACATTATTAGTCAATACGTCTTGTGCCATTAAATTGTTGAATTGTTGCAAAAAAATGGTCGTAGTATCATCATTAGCGTTGTAAATACCACAGGTAGTTGCCACTTGCGGAGACAACGAAGTGGATTCAAGAATATTTAATCTTAACTTTGAGATATATGAGCAACCTTCATACGAACTTTCAATAAACAATTCGTGCGCATTGGTAGCAGAATATGGTAGTGATTGATCAATAGGGTTGACTTGGCTTATTGCATCTTCTTCGGTTTGATAAAATACAACTTCAATATCATAACCACGCTTAATTTCTTCTGACACATCCAATAGGTCAAAATCTACTATACCATCATTAGAACTATCATCGCAGCGTTCTATGTTAGTTTCCTGACCAAAAATACTATAGAGTAGATTTTTATGTATTTCCATAGTAATTGTTATTTCACAAAAATCGCCTGAGGATACGGCTAATGGAACTATAACTTCGGTTGATGAAGTCGTTATTTCTTCTGGTGGAAGTAATGGAAATAGTAAGGTTCTAAATGTAAAACCAGGATATTGCTCCTCAAGGAGTTGATGATATTCTAACAAATCATACGTATAAACCATGGAATCAAAATCGTATGCTACACCTTCGTCATAATCAATAAATTCAAAGTCCAAGGGTAAGCACATATCAAATACAAATTTATCTGGCATCCCTTCAAGTGGATATTGATAATCAAAATAAATAGTTGCTAGGGCATAACAATTGTTAAAAAGGCTTTCTACTCTTGCAATAAAAAAAGGAATTTCATTTTCTATAGAAGGTATATCTTCAATCTCGTTAATCTGATTAATAGCATCACTTTCATTAAGGTAGTAAGTAACTGAAGTATTAAACTCAAAGTTTGATATTCTAAAATCTAAACTACTTAGGTTGGTAACGCTGACGTCGTCTATTTCACCATTACAAACATCAATTGTATAATCTAAAGTGTTCGGTGCATCATTGACAATGATTTGAAAATTTCCAATTTGTAAACAATCACCACTCAAACTTTCTATCCTTACATATATGGTTTCTTCTTGTTGAGTGTTTTGATAGATACCCAATATAGGATTTATGTTGTTTTGTGCATCTTCTTGACTGTTATGATACGAAATAATATAATTAGAAGCTGGTAATTCGGCTAGAATTTCGTCGTTCTTTAAGAGTTCCAAATCAAAATCGTAAACTCCATCACTAGGTGCAGGGTCACATACAGAAAGATCTTCAATATTTGCAGCTTCCTGATAAGGTATTATTTCAATCTCAATGCTGTCTTCTAAAATACAGTTATTGTCTGCACTAGGAATTGTAATCTCAACATTATATGATCCAGATTGTTCAGCTAGTAATGTTGGATTGTTTTCTCCTGCTATCGGATTACCATTCAAAAACCAAGTATAAATAGCAGATGGGTTATTAATGTCTGCGTTGAGAGTAAGATTACTACCGCAAACAGATTGGTCTGGTCCAAGATCTATTGCTCCACCAAATCCTTCAGCCTCAATAAAAACGGCAGAATCAAAACGTTCGTCAATATGGTCGGCGATTACAAATTTTATTTCATATTCTTCATTAGGTATAACGGCTGTATTGGCTATTAATACTGTAGATTGTCCATTGAAGTTCGTACTCGGTAAATTATAACCTTGAAAATAATCTTCATTCATTGCGTCACAAAAGCCATTGATATTTGGGTGGATAGTGTTAGTGCTAATTTCTGTAGTTGTTTCGGGTACTAATGCAATATTTACATAAGGATCAGAGCTGCCAGCAGGCCTTATTAAAATGGCAAATACGTCTTTAAAAGTACAAGGGTAATCTTGTTGGTATTCGTCTGATGCAAAAAGGTATTTAAAAGCAACAAAGTTGTTGGCTGTGGTAAAATTAAATTGAATTGAGGTTGCGTTAAGAGTTTGATCTATTCCAAGTAGATTTAATACATCTGGATCAGTTTGCCAGTTAATATCACCATCACTGAGATTGTCTGAGAAGATAGAGTTGCCAGCATTTGTTACATTGCCTGTAGATAATATAATACCACTCTCTAGAGGGAAATTAGAGGAGCCTCTATCAAAGCTTCCAAAACTTGTAATATTATTAACATTGCCGTTTTGAGGTGATGAGATGTTATTAACAGTAGCACAATTTTCACCTACCAAATTTTGGATAAGTTGTTGCGGAGTTAGCGTGTTGTCGGTAACGATTTGTTGAGAAAACAAAAACTTTACAAACGACAAAGAGAGGAGAAGAGTAAGTAATCTATTCCTTATCATAGCTAATTTTAGAGGACATTAGTAATACTAATACTTAAGTACTCTCATAATCAAAGATAGGAATTTCCTTATGTTTTCTTAAATTTTAACTAACTATTTGCTTTAAGTAAGTATTTAACGACGAATTGCAAAGTGACCTTTGACTTCAAAAGATTGGCTACCTCTTACAACATTAGCTACAAACCAATAATCACTAGCAGGTAGGTTATGTCCATTTAAAGTGCCATCCCAACCTGGGCTATCGTGTCCTAAAGTCGTTAGGTGTTTACCATAACGATTAAAAATATGAATGATGGTTCCAGGAAGTGTTTCTACCCCAACGATATGCCAAGTGTCATAAAGACCATCTCCATTTGGTGACATATGTTTTGGGATATCAATTACCAAAATATCTCTAGTTACTTCCGAACAACCATTTAAATCTATAATGGTTATGGTATGGTAACCCATGCCGACGTTATCAAAAAAGTTTGATTCTTGAGGTTCACCATCGTCTAATTGATACAAGTAATCTCCAATGCCACTTATAGTTACTGTGATATTATTAGGGTCTGAAAAATCAATAACCTCAGTTGCTTCTATGGTTGCAGCTTCAGATTCTGCTACACTAAATACCCTAGTGTTTTGGCAACCAAATTCGGTGGTTACAGTAACCCAATAGGTGCCAATTTCTGTAATTTCAATTTCAGAAGTGGTTTCACCAGTAGACCATATGTATTGATCTGTTAGGTTGTTAGTGTTAGCAGAAACAATTAATGGTAGATTATCTAAACAAATCACCTGATCTTCAATTTCTATTACAGGTAAAGGATGAATAATAACTGAAAATTGTGTTACTGAGTAACAAGCGGTTGCATTGTTTTCTACTCTTGCGTATATGATTTCAGAATCAAAAGCAATATAGTCTGTATCTACTGCAGATAAATTACTGTTGGCATCATCCTCAGAATTATGGTAGGTTATTGTGAAATTAGAAGGGTTTTGTGTACCTAATATTTCAGCATTTTGTTGTGTTAAATCAAAGTTTAATAAGCCATCAAAATCATCATCACAAGCTTCTAAATCAGTGGGTTGGTTGGCAATAGGCAACGGATTTACATTAAGATTAAATTCGTACACGGTAAAACAATGTGTAGTACTGAATTCGGCACGTGCAAAAAGTGTATCGTTATTGGTAGTGTAGGTATAATCTGTGTTTAATTCATTCTCGTTCGCATATGCATCCGCTTCTGTATTATAGTAACTGAATAGGACATTAAAACTCTCATCCATAATAACCTCATTAATTTCGGTTAAGTCGAAACTATTATCCTCATTTTCGCATATGTCATAAGATTGAAAATCATTTATAACAGGAGGCATATTTACACTTAAATCAATAGGAACTAATACATAACAATTTGATATTGTATTATTTATTTTAATATAAACAGTTTGCGGATTACTTGTATTTGTGTAAGCTTCAGGATTTGAAATTACGTTGCTGTTAGTTTCAGCATCTTCATAGTTTTCAAAATAAGTAATCTCAATATCATCTTGTCTAACATCTAAAATATCAAATTCAGCATTGGTTAAATCAAACTCTGTGAATCCGTCATAATTCGTATCACAGGCTATTAAAGGTACAGAAGGATTAACATCTGGTACTTGTATCACATTAAGTTCAAAAGACGTTATAGAGTTACATATTGTACCATTATCAATTTGAACAAAAATAGTTTGTGGGTTTACCGTATTGGTAAATTGAAGTGGTAGAGGGTCAATACTATTTTCGGCATTATTTAATGACGTGTAAAAAGTAACAGCTAGGTTGTCTGATATACCTTCTGATATTTCAGTAATCTTGGTAGATAAATCAAAAGTTTCTGAGCCGTCGTTAGATATGTCGTCGCAAACAAACCAATCCGCAGGCTCGTTATAGACAGGATTTGTACCTACTTCTATAATAAAACTTGTTGTGCCATAACAATCTTGATCTGTTGTATTTTCTACTCTAACAAAAATAGTTTGTGGAGTTGAGGTGTTTTGGTAAGCTACATCTTTATTAATAGCATTTGTTCTGTTATGTGCGTCTTCTTGGCTTAAGTAGTATAAGACTTCTTTACCAGTTTGTCCATTTAAAATTTCTGCATCTTTAGTATTAAAAATGAAATCGGCAAATCCATCGCTACTGTCCTCACAGATTTTATAATTATCTATCGCAGTAAATACAGGTAAGGTGTTAACTATAATATTTAGTTCTTCTGTAGAATGGCAACCGGTAGTTGTGTTTTCTACTCTTATATAAATACTTTCGGTTTGTGCATTATAACTACTTTCATTAGTTATAGCATTGCTACCATTGTCAGCATCTGTTTGGCTATTATAAAAAGTGATTTGTCTTTCATTTGTACTACTTACTACCTCTGGGATAACGTCTAACAGATCAATAGTAAATAAACCGTCTTGATCATCATCACAAATAACAATATCACTAGGTGTAGAAGTAATTGGAGCTTCTAGAACCGTAATCTCAAAAAAGTTAACATCAGAACAACCAGTTTCATCTGAAGTTATTCTAGGATAAACTGTAAAAGGATTTGTTGTGTTGGTATAAAAATTTGGTAGTACGTTAGTAGCGTTTCTAGCGTCTTGTTCTGTTAAAAAGTAAGTAACGCTAAATCCATCTAAGGCATCAGTGACTTGAGCATCAAATTGCGATAAGTCTGTAGTTGTAAAACCATCCTGATCTTCATCACAAACGGTTTGGCTGTTAATATTTTCGAACTCATAAACAGGAACAAGGGTAATATCTATTTGTTCTATATCATAGCATGTAGCACTAGACAATCCCAAATAAATGGTTTGTGGATTACTCGTTGGTACAAAAGGTACTGATTGATCTATTGCATTTACTTGATTGTCTCTGTCATTCTCTGTTAAATAGAACTCAATAGAAATACCAAACTCTATTGGTAAATCATTTATTATACTTGTAGCTATTGATAAAAAACTAAACTCTTCAACACCATCATTATCGATGTCACAACGTGAAATATCGTCAATATCTGTAGCTGTTAATAGTAAATTGGTATGTATTTCAATTGGTGTTACAGAAGCACAACTTGTAGTGTTGCTTTCAACCCTTATGTACACAATCTGTTCCTCAGAGACAATATTCGTGTAGTTAGTATCATCTGCTATTGGGTTAATTCCTATTAAAGCATCATCATTTGTTTCATGAAAGGTGACAGTAACACCGGTTAAACCTTGTAAGACATCAGGTATTATGCTCGTTAAATCGAAATTAGCAAAACCATCATGGTCTGCATCACACGCATCTATGAAATGTTCTTCTGTATTTATAACAGGATTATCTAAAACAGTAATATCTAAAGTTGTAGTGCTTATACAACCTGTAAACTCATCTCTAACGCTTACAAAAACTTGTTCGTTGCTGTTAGTGTTTACATAAGGCATTGGTAGTGGGTTAGATCCAGATGCTGCATCTGCAGGAGTGCTGTGGTACGTAACTACTAAGTTGGTAAGTCCATTTGTTATCTCATCATTTTTTATATTTAGGTCTATGGTTGTAAATCCATCAGCAACTTGGTCATCGCAAACTTCTAAGGGAGAAGGATTATTGATGTTAGGTAATGAATTAACAATAAGATTAAAGTTTGAAAAAGCCAAGCAACCGTCATTATTATCTTCAATTCTTACATGTATTGATTGTGGATTTGAAATATTTTGAATTGTACCATTAATGCCATTAATACCATTCTGTGCTTCAATATTTGAATAATGGTATGATATAGTGTAATTTGAAGGAGGCACAGAAGCTAAAACTTCCGTATTTTTTGTTGTCAAATCAAAAGTTTCGATACCATCATTACTGGTATCATCACAAAGCTCATAATCCGAAATAGGATCTGAAGATTGTGTGGAACTTAAAGTAAGGTTAATATCATCCTCAATAACACAAGTGCTACCAGATAGTGGAATTTCTATTTCAACACGATAGTTACCTGTAACGCTTGCATTAAAATTAGTTTGGTTCTCACCAGGAATTAAAACATCATTAAAGTACCAACTATATGTTGCTTGTGGATTGCCTATATCTCCGTCTAAAGTTACATCACTTGCGCAGGTTGAAAAATCTTCACCTAAATCTACTGAAGCATTAAAACTGTTCCCTTGTATAAAGACTGCAGAGTCATAGTTTTCATCAGTTTGGTCTGCAATAATTAATTTTATTTGATATTCTACATTGGGTTGTATAGCAGCAGTTGCAGATAGTATTGTGGTTCTACCGTTATAATTTGTATCACCAAGACTATAACCTTCAAAATATGCTTCATTAGAAGCTTCGCAAAATCCAACGATTTCATCATGAACTGTATTGGTGTTAACGGGAGTAGTAGTGCCAGGAACCACTGCAATATTAGTGTATGGAGCATTAGTACCAGCCTCTCTAATTAAAAAAGCAAAACCATCTGAGTACTGACAAGGAAAGTTTCCAAAATATTCTTCAGAGGCTAAAATGTAATTAAATTGAATTTGATTTGATATAGAGATAAAATTAAACTCAATAGATGTTGCATTCAGAGTTCCTGTAATGCCAAGAGCAGTCTCTAAATCTGTATCAGTTCCCCAACTACTGTTACCTTCGTTTAAGGTTGCTGAATTTTCTATATTTCCTGCAGAATTGGCATTACCTGTACTTAATACAATTCCATTTTCAAAAGGGAAGTTTGAATTTGCTCTTTCAAAATAACCAAAACTACCCAAACCAGCTACACTCCCGTTTGAGGGCGAACTAATATTAGACACTTCTACACAACCTTGTATAAGGTTGTTTTCAATTAAATTTTGAGGGCTGAGCGAATTATCTACCGAGATTTGCTGACCATAAGAAAAGCAAAAAAATAAGCAAAAGCATAATAGGAGGGAGCGGTTAATACAATCCATAAGTTAGGTTAAGTTTTCTGGGTACAAAGTGTTGTCATTTTTGGGGCCGACCGATTGTACGCTTGTAAGCGCGAAAAATACGTGTAATGAAGATGAAACACAAAAAAACACGATGAAATACATTTAATGTTAACATTTTAGAACAATTTGTATTCTTAATCGTACAAAAAAGACCTCAAAAAGAGGTCTTTTTCCCAAATTGAAATTTCGAAAACATTATAGCCTCAACAAATAATGTTTCTTAACCTGAAACTCCATATTGTTGTTTTCCTTCTAGGAAAAACATAGCTTTCGATAAATAAAATATTAAGAGGGAAAGTGTATGATAATTAGGAGGGAAATTGAAAATCAATACACAATATTTAAAATTAATTGATGATTGTCTTATCTGCAAATGAAAAAGATAAACGGACAAAAATCTTAACAATTCTAGTAATTTACGTACACCCAACCTACCATTGGTCGATAGTTAGGATCATTAAGGTTTAAAATGTAGTAGTATGTACCAACAGGAACTGTTTTACCATGATTATTTATTCCTCGATTTATTTTTCCATTCCATGGTTTTTCGTTGTTGCCTTCAAAAATGATATCGCCATAACGGTTGTAAATTTGAAGCTCATGCTCTGTAAAAATATCGTAAAGCCCTTGTATATTAAACCAGTCGTTAAAAGTGTCCTCATTTGGTGAAAACCCATTTGGTACATAAGGAGGACAATTTTCTATTGAAAGCTGAAATTGATAAATCTCATAGCAAGGTGGACTCTCTAAGCGTACATAAATAGTTTCAGGATTTGAAATGTTATTATAGTTAGATGGTATTAAAATAGAATTTGATGTTGTTTCTAGATCTTCTAGCGATCGATAAAAAGAGATAAGTGTTTCATCATAATCTAGATTTGTTAAGGCATCATATAGATTATAAGTTGAAGTTTCAAAACCTTCGTTACATCCGATTAAGCTTGGTAAAGTTATGATGTCTGGTATGACTAATAATTCAATATCAATAAAGTTAGTGTTATTGTTTTCGTTAGTTTCGGTTACAGTCCCAGACATGGTGCCATCATCATCAACACTAGCGGCTATGGTCAAATTTGGATTGGAATCTTCAGGAATAGTTAAGGTGATTGTATTAGACTCAGACGTACCAATATTTAAAGGGCTTATGGTTTGGCTTTGACCAATTAAAAGGCTATCTAAATAAAATGCAATTGGTGTATTTGCTGGTAAAACATCTGTACTATTAAAGTTGTTTACAGTATAGAAAATCTCGATGCTGTTATCATCACAATTCACTATATAATCATTAATGTCTATTGTGGCATCTGGCAATTGACTGTTTAGTACTGTAATAATATTATTTAGAATTATGAGGTCTGCACTAAAGCCTCCGTTTTCATTAATACCACCAGTAGTCAATTTTATGGATACGGAAGTATCTCCAATATTTATGTTATTTTCTAAATCGTAAACGTCTAAATCTGCATTATAAAATGTGGTAGAATTGGTAAATGTGTTTGTACCGTTAAAAGCATTGTCTGCAAGATTTAAAGGTGGATTTGAAATAATATTATCATTAACTGATAGCGATTCGCCATAATTAAGACTATTATCTCCTTCCCATGCCAGAAAACCAATTTTAGCACCTTGGTTATCAATAACATCAATATTTTCTAGGATAATTTCTTTTTCTTGTACATTACGGTTAATGATTTCAAGCCCTTGATATAAGTTTACTTGGTTTAAAGGTAAATTATCATTTTGATAAATGACGTAAATACTCCAACCACCAAAATTAGTCCTGTTATTGCAATATCCAGGATTGGACATTAAGTCAGCACTAATATCTAGGTCTGAAAATTCATAGTTTCCATTTCCTTGGCTAAGTACTATGTCGGTAATATCTGCGTAGCAGGAAAAATATTCAAGAGGTCCATTTAAAATGTCATTAAAGGTTACACTGTATAAATCTTCACTAGAAACTTGTATGTCGTTTAGAACTACTTCTGTATCACCAGACCCTGAACCTGCCCAATACAAATAAGCTTTTATAATTTCGTTTTCTGAATCTAATGAAAGGGTTGCATCAGAGGATTCTAAAATTGAGCAAAAACTTTGATCAATATTGTTTTCAGCTTGGTTTAAAGTGTTTCCGATAGCAGTATAATCATACCTACCATTAAACTGCTCAAACAGAGAAATATCTTGTGCAGACAATTGATATGCCAAGCCTAAAAAAAGCAAAGTGAATATGTAGTGAGCTTGTTTCAATTGGCTTAGGTTGGTTCATCTAAATTACGATTAATATCTATCGCACCAAACTAAAGTGACTGGTAAAAGTTCTACCATCTTCTAGTTGAACTTTAAACCAATAGTCGCTTGAAGGCATAGGAGCACCATTATATGTGCCATCCCAACCACCACCAAGAGGGTTAAGCTCTGCAAGCAATTTGCCATAACGATCAAAAATTAAAATACTTGTATTTGGCTGAAATTGGCGACTAATACCTCTGACCTGCCAAAATTCATTAACTCCATCACCATTTGGTGTAAAGAATTTAGGAAAACCAATAACAGATACTAATTCTTCGGAAATACCGCAATCGTTTTTGTCTCTTACAAACACGGTGTAGAGTCCAGGCAATACGTCCTCAAAAACATTAGCATCTTGATAGGGCCCATCAATATCATTCAAAGTATATTCATAATCACCTTCACCAGAGACTAAAACTGTAATCGTATTGTTGTTAGACGCATCAACAACCTCGATAGCATCAATAGTTGCAATGTTAGATGGTGAAACGGTAATAGTTCTATCTTTAAAACAACCATTCACATTGCTTACTCTGACATTGTATGTGCCAGGTGCGTCAACTTCTATAGTTGCTGTATCCTCACCAGTAGACCAGTCAAAGAAATAATTACTAGGTGAGTCGTTAATAACACCAGCATCTAATACGATAGTATCAGGAAAACTATTGAGACAGTACAAGGTTTCAAATTCGGTTTCAATATTAGGAAGCTGGTAAACGGTAAGCTCTATTTCACTGATACCATAACACGCATTCGCATTTTCAACACGAGCATAGATGGTTTGATTATGAGGAATGGTATTGGTGAAACTGGCAGTAAGTGGATTGGCTTCAACTAGAGCATCTTCATAAGTTTCATAATACTGAAGGTCTAAACCAGCAGGAGCACCAGCCAAGACAATGGCGTTAGTGTCGTTAAGGTTAAACGTTGCAAAACCGTCTTCAGTGCCATCAGCATCGCATACAGCAATACTAGCATCATTAGATGATGTAGTACTCACTTCTAAAGACACCTCACTAAAACTCACACAACCAGTTGAGGTATTGGTTACTCTTGCATAAATAATTTGAGGATTAAAGAAGTTTTCAAAAGCATCAGGATTAATGGCGTTGGTCTCGTTCTCTGCGTCAGTTTGAGATAGGTAATAACTAATAATTGCATTGGCATCGTTATTAGTAATTTCGCTATTAATTTCATTAAGATTGAAGGTTGTAAAACCCTCTGGTAAGCCGTCTTCGTCACATTGTATTAGCGATACGTCGTTGGCAATAGGTTTAGCAGCTACAACGATATTAAATGAAGTAAACCCTATGCAACCAGTATTTATATCTTCTATTCTCGCAAAAATTTCAGTTGGTGTTGCTGAAGTATTTGTGTACATGGTAGGTAAAGCTGAAATGTTAGCTACAGCATCACCTTCAGATAAATGGTAGCTTATATTGAGATTAGCACCTAAGATACCATTCTCAATTTCCTGTGTTTTGACATCAAAATCGAAAGTTGTTTGTCCATTTTGATCATCACCATCTGTGTCATCATCACATAACTCATAAGTTGTTGGTGTATTGAAATTTGAAAAACTAGTAATATTAATAACGATATCATTTATGATAAAGCATCCTGTAACGGTATTTTCTATTCTTATAAAAACGGTTTGGGTGATTGGAAAACTCGTAAAAATATTGCCTAGAGGGTTTACATTGATGGTGGCATCGTTTTCTGATATATGATAACTCACGGCTACATCATTAGCACCATTGATAATATCTTGTGTTAAGCTAGTAAAATCGACCTGAGTAATATCATCATCGAAAGGTGCAGTACCGTCACAGAGATCTAAAGGAGGTAGACTTGTGATATTTGGGTTTGTTAACACAGGATTAGAAGGACTTTCAGGGAATGTCGCTGTGCCTGTCCATTCTAATGAGAAAGGACTGTTGCCTATAGGTCTATCAATGACTAAAAAATAAGTTTCGCCTGCAAGTACATCTAAATCACTTACAAAGCTATCGCCATCTGCTCCAGGTCCTTCATCAAGATCCGGATCATCCGGACTCATACCTGTAAGGTTGTTACCTTGATTAGCTGCTGCAGGATTGGTGGTTGAGCATCTGATAGTTTGCCCTAAATTACCACAAGTGGCATTAGGACCAAATAGAAAAAAGTCGTAATCCTCAGAAATAGCCGTACTACTTGGTGTTAATGTAAAGGCAAGTGTGCCAGAGGTTGCAATAGTCACCTGAAACCAGATGCTGTTATTTTCACCACTTCCACAATTACTTAATCCTTGTACTTCCTCAACTCCTTGTCCATTAACATCAAAACTAAAACTAGAGTTTCCACAAACTGTAACTGCATTTATGCAATCATTTGGTTCTTGACTATAACAAATAATGCTAAAGCATAAGAAAAATAGAGCTAAATGATTTTTGTTTAAAAATAGATTTGGTTTCAATATCATCGTTTTAAAGAAAAGTGACTGGTAAACGTTCTACCATCTTCTAGTTCTACCTTAAACCAATAATCGCTCGCTGGCATGTTAGCTCCATTATATGTGCCATCCCAACCAGGACCAAGAGGGTTAAGTTTTGTTAAAAGTTTTCCGTAGCGGTCAAAAATAAGAATTAAAGAATTAGCCTGAAACTGATTGTTAATCCCTTTAACCTGCCAAAATTCATTAACACCATCACCATTAGGTGTAAAGAATTTAGGAAAACCAATAACAGACACTAATTCTTCGGAAATACCACAATCGTTTTTGTCTCTTACATATACGGTATAGAGTCCAGGTAATACGTCCTCAAAAACATTAGCATCTTGATAAGGCCCATCAATATCATCCAAAGCATATTCATAATTACCTTCACCAGATACCAAAACTGTAATCGTATTATTGTTTGACGCATCAACAACTTGAATAGCATCTATAGTTGCAATGTTAGATGGTAAAACGGTAATAGTCCTTTGTTTGCTACAATTATTACTATTAAAAACGGTTACAGTATAAGTGCCAGGCTCATTAACTTCAATTGATGATGTAGTTTCTGTTGTAGACCAAGAGTAGGTGTAATTACTAAGTGAGTCGTCAATAATTCCGGCATCTAATACAATAGTTTCTGGGTAAGAATTAAGGCAGTATAATGTTTCTAACTCAGTTTCAATATTAGGAAGTTTATTGACGATAAGTTCAATTTCGCTAATACCATAGCATGCATTAGAATTTTCCACGCGTGCATAGATGATTTGATTGTAAGGAATTGTATTGGTGTAGGTGTCGCTTAGTGCATTGTTCTCTAAAAGCGCATCTTCATAGGTTTCATAGTATTGTACCTCTAGTCCTGCAGGTGCACCTGCTAAGACTATTGGGTTTGATGCAATAAGACTAAATGCCATAAAGCCATCTTCTGTACCATCTGTATCGCAAGCAACTAAGCTCGTGTCGTTTGAAGATGTAGTACTTACCTCAAGAGAAACTTCACTAAAACTCACACATCCTGTTGCGGTATTAGTTACCCTTGCATAAATAATTTGAGGATTAAAGAAGTTTTCAAAAGCATCAGGATTAATGGCGTTAGTCTCATTCCCTGCATCTTCAAGGGAAAGATGATAAGTAACGTTTCTATCTGCTTCGTTATTTATAAAATCATCGCTAAATAAACCAATATTAAACGTTGTGAAGCCTTCTGGTATACCATCTTCATCACATTGCATAATGGTAATATCATTTGCCACTGGCGCATCATTAATGGTAAGTTGAAAACTTCCTGTGCTGTAACAATCTGTATTATTTGTGTTTTCTATTCTAGTATAAATAGTTTCGTTAACTGGAGTGGTATTTGTGTAAGACAAGGACAGAGGTGATGTATTATCATCTGCGTCTTGTTGGCTAGGATGAAAGGTTATACTTGTGTCATTTTCTGGTTGTTCACCTCTAATAGAGGGGATTAGGTCATTGAGTTGAATAGTTGCAATACCATCGGTTGGGTCGCCTTCATTATCACAGAACTCTATATTATTTAATTGAACGATTTGCGGTGTGTTAAACACTACGATTTGAAAACTAGTGACATCAAAACAATTAGTATTATCTATATTATCAACCCTAACATAAATTGTATTGTCCGGATTGTTGGTGTTACTGTAAGGAAAAGTTATTTCATTTTCAAGATTATTAGCATCATCCATAGATTCAAAATAACGCACATTATATTGTGTAGCGGATTGATTTAAAAGTGCTTCACTATTTTTATTAGTAAAATCTAAACCGTCAACAATATCATCGTTTCCGAAATCATCACAGACAATAAGATCTGAAACAGAGTTTGCAACAGGAATATCAAAAACACCCACAACTGCACTACCTTCAATAGGACACTCGCCATTATTGGGTTCTATGTAAACTTCATAAAAACCAGGAGTATCAATAATTAGCTGTGCTTGGTTATTTCCTGCAATAGGATTACCATCAAAAGACCAAACATAATCGGCACCGGGAATATCGTCTGCCTGTAATGTGTAACTATCTCCAATACACAATCGCAATTCAGAGGTGCTTATGCCATTTCTAATGATATCTATTTCAAAGCCTAGAAAAGATGTAATAAACGGCGGTAAGCCTAAAGCTGCATTGGTTCCAGGGGCTAAAGGCTGGCCAGCTACGTTATATGTTGAGGCTAATCCAGCTTCAGAGGGTTGTTCAATTACATCTAAACTATTTGTGTTTGCGCCATTACATACATAGATTTTATTATTAGGACCTAACTGCATTGAAGAAATAAAACCTGCATTTGGTGCTTGCTGATGTATTATGGTTTCGGCATTATTGTTGTCTAAGTCAAATTGCCTAACATTATTTCTATTTGTTACATATACTTTTTTAGAGTCAGCCGAAAATTCTGTACCATAAGTTGACGTATTGGATAACAGATTAACAGGATTACTGATAATTCCTGTTTCATTATCAAAATCATAAAGCCAAAAACTACCTGTATTAAAAGAATCATTATCATCACTTGGGAGGTTGATGTTTTGTGCATGGCAAACGGCTATTTTTGTACCATCTGGAGAGGACTTAATGTAACCTATACCATTTCGTCTGTAACCTTGTGTAGTAATGGAAGGTGCTAATGTTGAGGTAACAGGTGTTAAATCATTAAAACCATTAGCATCTATTTTAAAGGCGTAAAATGTATCAACAAATTGTGTTATCACCCACATGGTTTCACAATCAGCACCTTGGACAGCAGTTATTTTTTCAGCACATTTATATAATGACTGGCCTTGTTGAGAGGTATCGTAAGTTATAAGATGGACGTTTTTTTCAGTAGGCACAACATCTCCTAAACCACCATTTAAAGTCATGTCTACTAATGAGTAGTTAAAACCATTATTAAAACCATCATCATTGTTTGGTACGGATTGAAAATCTCCAAAAGTTTCTTCATAAAAATTTAAGGGATTTCCATTTTGGTCTGCTGGCCCTTGGTTAGGATCAGCCCAAGCGTTATTGTGATGAGGCTCATCTACGGTAAAAATGTAGTACAAATCACTGTTTGTAGGATGAGGAATAATTACTCCAGAAGACGTGCTTGATGGATCACCGAGTAATCCTGTACCACCAAAATAATTACCATTGGGCATTATTTGATGGTTGCTGCTCCAAACCGTTTGTCCATCCGTATAGAATAGCAGATTACCATTTTCATCAGAAATTGAAGAACATCCTTCTGAGGTGCTTATGGCAGTACTAACAGGCGTTACGTTTCCAGTAGCTAAATCAAAATTAAGACCAGCGAAGTTGCCAAATGCCCAATTTGTAGTTTCTTCTTGAGCAAGCGCAATAACTCCAAAAAATAATGTAAAAAATAAGAGGGTTTTCTTTTTCATAATTGCTTTGACGTACACTACACACTTTAATACTATTATAACAACTAGAACTTAAAAACTCCTATAGTTTGTATTAAAATTACATAGCAATCACATCAAAGTTATTACAAATCTCTCTTTTTTAATAATCTATAAGACAAAAATATAAATAATGCTGTCCAAACTATTACAATCAAAATTTCTTGCCATTGTACTGTGTAATCATGGATTAACCCAATATCTTCTGGATTGATTCTGGTGGCATACCTTACCATAGGCTGTTCAATAAGGTTGTAAAGCGACATTAGTGGAAAAAATTGACTAATACCTTCGGCAAAATTATAGCCAATTTCTTGGGCCTGATTTTCATAAACTTCCCATCTCATATAGGCATAAGAAATCCATTCGATAGCACTTAAAATAATTATAATTCCGATAGAGAAAACAGATCGTTTTACCAATAGAGTTATGAATAAACAGAATGAGAAAAAGCCAACTAATTTTAAAAAATATGCTAAAAGGTATTCTAAGTCTGTAAATACAATCGAAGCTTCTGTATACGTACTGTAGATTGATCCAATAATAATTGACATTATAAAAACACCTACTGTAGAAACAAGAGCATACGCTAAAATGACGTAGAATTTAGAAAGAATCATTTCCTTTTTACTGAGGCCATCAATGAGATTTTGTTTTAGCGTTCTGTAGTTATATTCATTTGATATCATTGAAATAGCAACAAGCGCAAAGAACATTTTAAAGATAGATGCAAAATAAGTATTCCAATGCCATATAAAAGGGAAATTGAAAATACCATATTCACTCGGATCTAATCTTATGAAACCTAGATCTATTTTGATGGAAGTAATAAACGCAATGGTAAACGGAAGCACAAAAGAAAGAATGATTAGCACTCTGCTCGATTTGTTATTCCAGAGTTTAAAAAGTTCAATATTTAGAAGTCGTAACATGATGTTTTGATTGGTTATTTGGTTTATTTCTAATTATAGTATTTAGAAATGTTAGTTTAAATTATCAGTAAGTTTTAAGAATTGCTCTTCTAAACTTTCTTTACGTTTTACAAGATGAGATAAAGTGATGCCTTTTTCGAACATAAGTTTATTAAAGTCTGAAGCAGACATAGGTTCGTCTAAAAAAGCTGTAATTAAATCATCTTCTATTTTTAGTTTGCTAAAATTAGAGTGGGTTTTCAGTAGTGTAATAAGCTCATCTTGCTGATCTGCTTTTAGTTCAAAAAAGCCATGACTACTTATCATTTCATCAACACGGCCAGAGTATAATTTTTCACCTTTTCTTAGTACTACAACATGAGAACATACTTTTTCAACTTCATCTAATAGGTGAGAGGCTAACAAAATGGTTGTACCACCAGCAGCAATGTCTTTTATAATTTGACGGATTTGATGAATACCTTGTGGGTCTAAACCATTTGTTGGCTCATCTAAAATTAAAATTTCAGGATCATTAAGTAATGCAGAAGCTATTGCTAAGCGTTGCTTCATACCTAAGGAGTAGGTTTTAAATTTATGGTATTTTCTATCTAAAAGACCGACAATTTCTAGTTTTTCGTCAATTTTATGAAGTGGTACACCTTTTATTTTACAGACTAACTTTAGGTTTTGTTCTGCACTCATGTAAGGATAAAAGTTAGGACGTTCTATAATGGCTCCTACTTGCTTTAAGGCATTATGGGTAGACATGGTGCCATCAAACCAATGAAAATCTCCATTTGTTTTGTTTACCACATTTAGCACAATACCAAGTGTTGTAGATTTACCACTTCCGTTTGGTCCTAATATACCGTAAACGTTACCTTTATTTATAGTAAAGCTTAAGTCTTTAACTGCTGTTAGCGCACCAAACTTTTTTGTAAGATTGTTGATTGTAAGGATTGGTTGTTCCAAAATTGATTGGGTTTAAATATTGTATAAAACAACATTGGTTGATTATGTAAGTAAGACGAACAACTGATTTTTTTGTTACACAAAAACAAAAAAGCACCATAAAATGGTGCTTTGTTTATAGTTTTAATACTGTTTTTTAGTTCCAGTTTTCATCAAAATCGAGATTTTCGTAGTCGTCGATGTCTAGGTCGTCTTCAAATTCATTGTAATCCTCGTCTTCATCAGCTTCAAACATTTTGTCTGGAGCCTCATCTGGTATCTGACCATGAACAAACATTAAGTTAGGGTAATCTGTACCTTGAGCTTCTTCAACGATTTCGGCAAGTTCTACGTAAAAAGTCCACATGCTTAAAAAGTCATAAACATATATAAGTTTTGGTGACGCTTCGTGTACAATATCTTTAATGATTGTTGTACTCATCATTTTAACTTCGTTACCTGCTTCACTCATGTCGAACATGGCAATTTCTTCGCCTTGGTTCCACTCATCATCACTTACATAAAATGAAGCCATTTCCATACCATCAAAGCCAAAAGATTGGGTTATAATGTTATGCAAATCTTCCATGGTATCTGTTTCGCGGATTTCTAAATCACGAAACACATCGTCTTCTGTATCATTGTCTAATATGACTCTAAATCTGTAAATCATTTTGCAAATTTAAACTATTTACTAAAACGATGAAGTGTAAACACCATACAACTCAATAAAATAAAAGCAACCACCTGATGTAAAACACCTAGCCAAACAGGTACTGCTAATAAAAGTGTAAGTACACCTAGTAAAAACTGAATTCCTACTACGATTAAGAGGCTGTTAACACCTTTCGTTTGCCATCTTGATATATCGTTTCGTGTAGCTTTATACCAAATTGCTAAAATAAATATAACCACTACGTAGGCTAATGTTCTGTGTACAAACTGAACACCACTTTTTCCTTCAAGAAAATTAAGATAGGTTGGGTTTTGCTCGGTATATACGGTCTCGTGCATAAATTTTCCTTCACTCATAAATGGCCAGTGATTGTGAATCCAACCTGCATCTAATCCTGCTACAAATGCACCATAAATTATCTGAATGACTAATACTACTAACCCTATTCTTATAAAATTTCTAAGTTTGGTATCAATAGCTTTTTTATTGGGAAATATTAAATCTAATGCCACCCAAAATGTATATGCAAATGTTAAAAACGCTGTAGTGAGATGTGCCGCTAACCTGTAATGGCTTACGTCTGGTCTGTCTACCAATCCACTTTTCACCATGTACCATCCAAGGAACCCCTGAAAACCTCCCATAAAAAGTAGAATAATGGATTTTTTAATAGTCGATTTAGTAAGCTGTTTTCTAATTAAAAAGTACACAAAAGGAATGATGAACACCAACCCAATAAACCGACCGATTACGCGGTGTATCCATTCCCAAAAGTAAATGTCTTTAAACTCTTCTAAAGACATACCATAATTAAGTTTTTGATATTCTGGATATTGTTTATACAAATCAAACGCTTCATTCCATTCAATCTCATTCATTGGAGGAATTGTTCCAGAGATTAACTTGTAATTAGATATAGATAATCCAGAATGTGTAAGTCGGGTAATACCACCAACAATTACCATAATAAAAATTAAGAAACAACCTGTGAGTAGCCAATAGATTACGGCTTTGTTATCCTTTTTCATTGTCTTTTTTCTTTTTCAGTTTTTTCAATTTTTTTTCAAAGCAAATACTATTTTCAACACCTGTGTATTGCCCATAGTTGGGCGTAATTTTATAATTATTTCTTTTGTAGAAGGCGACAGCCTCGGTTTGTCTAATTCCTGTTTCTAAAATAATTGTACTGTAACCTATTTCCTTAGCCCAATCTTCGAGTTCGTTTAAAATTTTTGTGGCGATTCCTCTTTTTCTAGCTTCAGGAAGCGTAAACATTCGTTTTATTTCAACCTTACTAGTGTCAAAAATTTTGAATGCACCACAGGCTATGGGTTTATTGTTATCATAGGCTATAACGACATGCTTTAAATGTTCTATACCGTTGAATTGGTTGTAAAAGTCATGTTCATCACCATCTGTGATTTTAAGATACGCATCTAATTTTTTTACAAGTAACTTAAAATCGTTGTGATTGGCGTCTGTTCTTAGAATTGATGTCATACATTAACCACATTTAAGCCCAAGGCTTTTCCTTTTTCTATCATAAACTGATGTGCTGCATCATATTCATTAGGGATATCTCCTTCGAGAATCGCCTCTTTAATCGCTTCTTTTATTATGCCGATTTCCTTTGAAGGCTTAAGATTAAATGTTTTCATAATCTCTTCGCCAGATACAGGAGGTTGAAAATTACGAACATGATCGCGTTCTTCCACCTCTACAATTTTATCTCTTACGAGTTTAAAATTGTTATGATACCTTTTAAATTTTTTAGGATTCTTAGTCGTTATATCGGCTTCGCAAAGTGTCATTAAATCATCGACATGCTCGCCTGCATCAAAAACCAGGCGTCTGACTGCAGAATCAGTCACTTCGCTTGCTAAGACGATAGGACGGGAGCTCATTAATACCATTTTTTGAACAAACTTCATTTTGTCATTCAATGGCATTTTTAATCGCTTAAAGAGTTTGTAAACCATTTTAGAACCAACAAATTCATGAGCATGGAATGTCCAGCCTACTTTTTTGCTAAATTTTTTGGTCGGAGCTTTACCAATATCGTGTAAAAGTGCAGCCCAACGCAACCAAAGATTGTCTGTAGTTTCACAAATATTATCTACAACTTCTAAGGTGTGATAAAAATTGTCTTTGTGTCGTTGTCCCTCTTTTTCGTCAATGCCTTTTAAAGCAGTAAGTTCTGGTAAAATATAATCTAGAAGCCCCGTTTTTTCGAGCAGTTTAAAACCAATTGAAGGTTTATCACTTTCAAGAATTTTGTTTAACTCAGTAACAATACGTTCTTTGGTTATGATTTTTATTCGGTCCTTGTTGTCTGTGATAGCCTTGAGAGACCGCTCTTCAATTTTGAAGTTTAACTGCGTTGCAAATCGAATAGCACGCATCATACGTAGCGGGTCGTCACTATAGGTTATGTCTGGATCTAGAGGTGTTCTTATAATACCTTTGTCTAAATCTTCTATGCCTTTAAAAGGATCTAATAACTCACCAAAATTTGATGGATTAAGACTAAGAGCAAGTGCATTTATTGTAAAATCACGTCGGTTTTGGTCATCTTGTAGAGTTCCGTTTTCAACAATAGGATTACGGCTATCCTCATTATAACTTTCTTTGCGCGCGCCAACAAATTCAACCTCAATATCGTCGTAGCGAAGCATTGCCGTGCCATAGGTTTTGAAAATTTGAACTTTAGGGTTCGTAGGTAGGTTTTTAGAAACTTGCTGTGCCAATTCTATACCACTACCAACAGCAACAACATCAATGTCTTTAGCGTCACCACGTTCTAAGAAATAGTCGCGAACAAAACCACCAATAACATAGCTATCTAGCTGTAGTTCATTAGCGGATTGCGAAATAGTCTTAAAAATGTTGTGCTTTAGAGCCTTTTTGTGTGTCATACCTTACCCACTAAATAGTGTTTTGCAAAGATACGATTTACGCTTACTTAATTCAAAGAATATAGTTGAGCATTATTTCTTGTTAAGAATTTTTTTATAATACTCTAAGGAATTTGAAGTCATTAATTCTAAAGTGTATTTTTTTATTACTTTTTGTCGTGCTCTTTTTCTTAATTCGTTAAAGCTTTTAGGATTTTCGAATATTTTATTAATAATAGAAGTGAATTCTTCATTATTTTTAGCAATAAAACCGTCTGTAGTGTGTTCAACAATTTCGTGAGCAACAGGAATATTGGATACAATCGTCACTTTTTCTGAGGCCATTGCTTCTATGATAGTAAAACCAAAGGTTTCTCCCTTTGAAGGTACTACTACAACAGAAGCTTCAGCTATTTTTTTTGGTAGTTCTGATAAAGGAATGTGGTTATAGTAATTAGTGTTTTTTTTTGCCTCTTTAGATAATATTGTTTCTTTTAGATAATTAAAATATTTATCTCCTCTTCCTATTAAATGTAAGGTTGCATCTGTATTTTTTTTAATAACTTCATTAAAAACTTTTGCTACATTGTCAACTCCCTTGGCTTCAGAAATGGTACCTACATAAAAAATTGAATTCTTTTTAACTTTTATAGTGTTATCGGGTGAAAAATGATCAATAGATATTCCATTTGGAATAACTTCATCTACATGGATATCATAGTAATCTTCAATAAATTCTTTAGAAAAAAAAGAGTTGGCAACTGTATATGGTGTAGATATTAGGGCTGTTTTTTCCATTTTTATTTTAAACTCATCCTTTTTGGCACCTAAATAATAATGCCAAAAACCTCTAGATCCATGAAATCTTAGAACTAAAGGAGTACTATTATCCCAAAATGCAGTATAGCCATTAAAAACGAATGACTCTATAATATCTATATTGTTTTTTATACAATGGGTTTTTAACTTTTTTGCATAGTACTTTCGTTCTTTAATGAGAAAATTTAAGTCAGCTTTTTTATATCCTAGCTTTGAAGATAAAGATCTTTTAAATTCGTTAAAGCGAAATTGTTTAGAATACTTTTTTATAAATTTAAAACGAATGCTTTTGTCTTCAAATTCTATGGGTTTTTTAGAAAAACCATAAACAAATATTTCATGCCCTTGTTGTGATAATGATTCACTCATTATTTTTAAAAACGAACCAACACCACCAGAGTTTGGTAGGTTTGGGTGAGAATATTCGTTTGTGAAGAAAAGTATTCGCATTTTATTGTTTTAGTTGATGTTTAGATAATTCGTCGTACATTTTCTTTGCAATTACTTTCTTGGTAAAGTTATCTAATAAATATTGATATCCGTTTTTAGTAAATTTATCTTGTAAACCTTTGTCTTGCATTAGTAAAGTTACTTTTTCTGCAAAATCTTTAGGGTTGCCTACTTCAGCTAAAAGACCAGTTTCACCATCTACAATAACTTCAGAAATACCACCAGCATCTGCAGCTACAATAGGAACTTTACAAGCATAAGATTCTAATAATACACCTCCTGTAGGTTCGTTGTTTGAGGTGAATAAGAATAAATCAAATTCAGGTAAAATCTCAGGAACATCTCTTCTAAAACCTGTGAAAATAATGTGCTCTGTTAAGCCTTTATCTTCAACATATTTCTTTATGTCTTGTTCCATACTTCCTTTACCAACAAGAATGTATTTGGCTTTAATAGCATTTTCTTTTACCAATATCTCAACAGTATCTACCCAAGTATAATGGTCTTTAAAACCGGTAAATTCAGCAATATTTCCAATAATTTTATAGTCTTTTGGAATGTTGAATTCCTCATGTAATATTCCAGTGCCTTCTTGCTTCTTGAATTTGTTAATATCAGTAACACTGCCAACTACAGTAAAACGACTATGATCCTTAACTGCAAATTTTAAAGACTCTACAACAGGTTGAGAGACACAAATAATTTTTTTAATGCCTTTGTAATTATATTTCCATTTTCTAAAGAAATTGGTGTCTACACGTTTTATAAGTGTTCTGCAAAGCACCAAATGAACTTTCATTCTAAAAATAAAATGTGCTAAAACAGCTATAGTATGCGCTTTACTACTATGTATAAAAATTACAGATGCTTGTTTTTCTTCTGCTAATTTTTTAAAAGTTTTTGCATAAGACAAGCTATATTCAGATTTATATTCAAACGGAATGACTTGCATACCTTTTTCAGTAGCAATACGTTCTACTTCAGAACCTATAGGGCAAACAATCCACTGGTCTTCTACATAATCCTCTGCTTTAAAAGCTTCGTATAAATAGATAATTTTTTGTTCGTGACCACGCCAACCATTAGAAGCTGTAAATTGTATTAACCGCATTTAAATTGTTTTTAGCAAAGCAAAAGTAAGGTTTTAAGGTTACTTTATTTTATAGAGTCCTAAGGCTTTTTTAAACTTTTTACTAGCAAGAACATAATTAACGTAGAGCTTATTTTTTAGGCTTAATTTTCGCCATTTTTTATGAGGAATAATCTCTTTAGATATTTTTTCTTCAATAGTTTTAGATACTATAAACTTAGTTTTTATAACGTCCCAATCTACATTGTCATAACCATCAAATTCATTGACCTTGTTTTTTTCGTGTATTATAGACATCCAAAGACGCTTGTTAGCAACTTCAATACGTCTCGATTCTTTTTTCCACATATTATGGTCACTAAACCAAACCGTTTTTGGAGCTTCATTTTTTTCAATAAGACTTATAAAAGGATTAAAAATATGCTCTTTTTTACCTAGCATAATGTCAGGTGAAATTTGAAGTGAATAGCCTTTCAATACATCTATTGCCATAAAATCTTGAGACTTAAATTGAGATTGAATTGAAGCAATATAATCTTTATGAATACAATCATCATTATCTATTCGAGAGGTGATGATATATGGAGATTCATTACTGTCTTCGGTAATGTAATCTTTTATGGAACTATGAAAAGCGTCCATACCATCAATATAAAATGACTTAAAGTGAGGGTAGGGTTTTAGTAAAGTTTCTATTTCATCCTTAAAATCAGAATCTGTACTTGTGTCAAAGAACAATAGCCATTTAAAATTTGTGTTGGTTTGACTTGCCACAGATGGTAAACAAAAATTACTAAAAAGACCAATACGGTGTTTCATCCACTCGCGAGTTAATAAGGTTTCGTTATTCTTAGTAACTTCCCAGTTTTTGTTTTTAAGATTAAAACGCGTAATAAGATAATGTTTAAACATGCTGTAGTATTAGTTGCAGGCAAATTTAAAGAATTAAATAGCTACTTTTGCATACTAAGTTAATAGCTATATATGTCTGTAACAATTAAAATTCATAAAGATTCTAAACTTACTAAGTCCACTGTTTTATCTACACTCGATAATTTTGAACATCAAGGAGAACTTATAGGTACAGGTTACAGAAACGTTATTAAGATTCTTGATATTGAAGGTGAACGCTATAATATCAAAGGGTTTAAAGTACCTAATTTGGTGAATAAGATTGTTTATCGTTTTTTTAGAAAAAGTAAAGCAGAACGTTCTTTTTTATATGCTGAGCGTTTATTAAAAAGCGGAATTTTAACACCAAAGCCAGAAGCTTACATTGAGTATAAATCCTTGTTTTTTTTTGGAAAAAGCTATTACATAAGTAAGCAATTAGAATACGATTTTACCATAAGAAAACTCATTGACGAGCCTGAGTGTGATGATTACGATAATATCCTTCGGCAGTTTACACAATTCACTTTCAAGTTGCACGAAAAAGGGATACACTTTTTAGATCACTCACCAGGAAATACTTTAATCAAAAAAACAGATTCTGGTCACGACTTTTATTTGGTAGATCTTAATAGAATGAACTTTAAAACACTAACGTATGATGAGCGATTGGCAAATTTTGCACGCTTATCTCCAAAAGATTATATGCTTGATATAATAAGTGATGAATATGCCAAGCTTATAAATAAACCACACGTAGAAGTTAAAGAGCGTATGTACTTTTTTTCTAAGAAATTTTCTTCTGGTTTTAAGAAAAAAGAAGCTTTTAAAAAGAAGTATTATTTCTGGCGAAAAAAGAAAAATTAAATTTCCTTTTTATAAATCTCACGCAACTTAGAGTACTTCAAAAAAGTAATGTTAGCAGTTTGTACACAAATTACAAAACCATTAAAACCATCTAAAATTCCAAGTCTTAAAATATAAGATTTAAAAAATGCCCAAGTCGGATTCCATACGATTTTCCAGATGGGAGCCGTTTTACCTTTGTCATAATAAGCCTTGGCTGCAATTGTAGAGAAATGTTCGGTTTTTTTATTGAATTCAGAATACGTTTGGTACGTCCAATGAAGAATGTCTCCTTTTAAGTGTCCGCTTTTGGTCTTATTATCGTAAAACTGAACATTATCATGCGGATTAATCCCTGTCCATTTAGCTTTTGTTTTGTCGAAAACACGTAATTTTCTATTAGGATACCAATCGCTATGTTTTATCCATTGGCCGCAAAAATTATTATAACGGTTAGCATAATATCCATCAAAAACCCAATTATTTTTTAACTTAATTATAGATTTTTGAAGTTCATCAGAAAGAGCCTCATCACCATCAAGAGAAACAATATGGTTGTGTGAAGCTTGGTTTAATGCAAAGTTCTTTTGCTCTATGTAGCCTAAAAATTTTTGCTCAATAAACGTTACATTATATTTTTGGCAAACAGCTTTGGTATTATCGGTAGAGTAGGAATCAACAACAACAATTTCGTCAACAACATTCACTATAGATTGTAAACATCGCTCAATGTTTCGTTCTTCATTAAAGGTAATAATAACACCAGAGAGTTTTAGCATAGTTTTGATTTCACTGCTGTAAAAATAGTATTTTTGTGCTAATGAAATCATCACTAAAGGCTTCAGTTATCATAAGCACTTACAACCAACCAAAATGGTTAGCATTGGTGTTGCATAGTTATGATATTCAAACAGAATCTAATTTCGAATTAATCATAGCTGACGATGGCTCTGACGAGAGAACAAAAGCTGTAATTGATGAGTTTTCTAAGCAGTCAAGCATAAATGTTACTCACGTATGGCAAGAGGATGAAGGCTTTCAGAAAACCAAAATTCTTAATAAAGCTATTATGGTTTCAAGTTCAGAATATCTCATATTTACAGATGGTGATTGTATTGCAAGAGAAGATTTTGTAGCAACACATTTAAAGTTGAAGCAAACGAATTGTGCGCTATCAGGAGGGTATTTTAAATTGTCCAAGGAGATATCTCAAAGTATTACTAAAGAGATCATAGATGGCCAAAAATGTTTCGATAAACAATGGCTTTTAAAGCAAGGTCAGGCTAAAAGTTTTAAGCTAAATAAGTTAACTAAGTCTAAAGTTAAAGCAAACCTTTTAAATATATTAACACCCACAAAAGCTACTTTTGATGGTATGAATGTGTCTTGTTATAAAAGCGATATTTTAGCTGTAAATGGTTTTGATGAACGTATGCAATATGGAGGTGAAGATCGGGAAGTGGGCGAGCGTATGATGAATAATGGTGTAAGATTCAAGCAAGTGAGGTATAGCACTATTTGCGTACATTTGCATCACGAAAGACCATATAAAAACGAAGAAGTAGAAGCTTTAAATTTGAAGATTAGAAAAGAGACAAAAAGAAATAAATCAAAATATACCAAATTTGGTATAAACAAATAAAACTATGGCATTACCAAAGATTACAGTAATTATTGCCACATATAATAAAACTGATTGGTTAGAAAAAGTATTGTACGGTTACAGCGTTCAAACGTATAAGGATTTTGATGTTATTATAGCAGATGATGGTTCTACAGAAGAAACCAAAAATTTAATTGATAAGTTTAAACAAGATTATCCTGTAGAAATTACGCATACATGGCATGAAGATAAAGGCTACAGACGTCAGAAGATTTTGAATGAAGCTATAGTCATGGCAAAGCATGACTATATTTTATTTACCGATGGAGATTGTATTCCGCGTGAAGATTTTGTAGAAACTCATGCTAAACATGCCGAAAAAGGCTACTTTTTGTCTGGAGGCTACTGCAAACTTCCAATGGATATTAGCAAAACTATTACTGAAGATGATATAAAATCTAAGCGTTGTTTTGAGGTTAAATGGCTTAAAGAGCAAGGTGAGTTGAGTGGAAAAAACAAACTAAAGCTCTCTGCAAAAAATGGTCTGGCTAATTTCTTGGATGTGGTAACTCCAACAGGCGCAACATTTAACAACTGTAATTCCTCGGCATGGAAATCTGATTTAATTGCCATAAATGGTTATGACGAACGTATGCAATATGGTGGACCAGATAGAGAATTGGGTGAGCGTTTGGTAAACAACGGTATTAAAACGAAACAAATACGTTACAAAGCCATTTGTTTGCATCTAGATCATGCACGTGGTTATAAAACACAAGAATCTTTAGATAGAAACTTAGCGATTAGAGCTAAGGTGAAAAAAGAAAATTTAAAGTGGACCGAATTCGGTATTAAGAAAGATTAAGCCTATAATCTTTCTAAAAATTTAACTAAGCCTTCTTCAAAAAGAGAAGGCTTAAGTTTTAAATATAAATCGGAAGCTTTAGATTTTAATTCTTTTGGATGCTTAATATCTAAATAGGGTTGGTTGTCGTAATCTTTTAAATGAACCGAAACGTGCTTTATACCATCATCAAACATATTCCAAGCTTCTTTTTTTATCCAAGGAGAAAATATAGTAAATGTTGGAATATTTAAAGCTTTCGCCATGTTTATAGCACCTCCTTCATTTCCTATTAGTGCATCGCAATGCTGTGTTATGGCTAAAAAATCTCTCAAGCTTTTACCGAAAACATTAAAATGAACGTTGTCTTGAGTTTTTGGTGCACAAAGATTTAAAATCGCTTTAGCATCAGCCTCTTGTTTTGGTATATAATTGAATAAAATCTGGCTTTCGGGTTGAGTTGTTACAATTGTATCTATCACAGAAGCCATATAATCAAACGGATAAGTTTTGTTAGATCCGCTTCCCAAAACACCAATCATGTAGAGTGGTTTGCTGGTATCTATGTGGTTAGACTCTAAAAAAGTTTTAGTTTTTGTTACCTCCTCTTTGGTCAGATATATTTTTGGTCTTACTATTTTACTGCTATCTATATTTATAGGCTGCAATAGTTGCAGTCGGTTTTCTATTGCCAAGCCTGCGTTAGTATCAGCTTTAGACTTGTGTTTGTATAGATGCGTGTATAATAACTTATTTCTGCCTTTATCTATAGAAATTTTAATTTTCGCCTTAGAAAATAAAGTAATGAGGTTACTCGATAATTTAGAGTAAACATCTATAACAACATCATACTTTTCTTTTCGAAGTTGTTTGGCAAGTTTAAAAAGTTTCAGTTTACTTTTTTCGTGTTCTTGAGTAAAGAACTGAATCTTATCTATGTAAGGGTTCTGATCTACAACAGGAAATGTGTGCGTATTAATGAGGTAATGCAATTCTGCATTAGGATATTGATGTTTAATGGCTTCAAACAAAATGCTCGAAACCAAAACATCACCAATCATTTTTTGTTGTATAATTAGAATTTTCATGCTGAAAATTAATAGTCAATTTATCAAACACTAAATTCCAATAGATTTTATTTTGGAATTTGATATTTAGTTATTGAAATTTTGAGCAGCGTGAACTACACTGCTACATCATATTCACGTAAAGCATCGTTTAATGAAGTTTTCTTATCTGTACTTTCTTTACGTTTTCCAATAATTAAGGCACAAGGCACTTGGTATTCGCCAGCAGCAAATTTCTTGGTGTAACTACCAGGAATTACCACAGAACGTGCAGGCACTCTACCTTTCATTTCTACAGGTTCATCACCAGTAACATCAATAATTTTAGTACTCATGGTTAATACCACATTAGCACCAAGAACTGCTTCTTTTTCTACATGTACTCCTTCAACAACAATGCAACGGCTACCAATAAAAGCACCATCTTCAATAATTACTGGAGAGGCTTGTAACGGTTCTAAAACACCACCAATTCCAACACCACCAGATAGGTGTACATTTTTACCAATCTGCGCACAACTACCAACAGTTGCCCATGTATCTACCATAGTGCCTTCATCTACATATGCACCAATGTTAACATAACTTGGCATCATAATAACACCTTTAGAAATATAAGCTCCATGTCTAGCAACAGCATGTGGTACAACTCTAATACCTTTTTCCATATAGTTACGCTTCAATGGAATTTTATCGTGGTACTCAAAGATGCCAACATCGTGAGTTTCCATTTTCTGGATAGGGAAATAGAGTACAACCGCTTTTTTAACCCATTCGTTAACTTGCCAACCATCTTTAGTTTGTTCTGCAACACGCAAAGTGCCAGCATCTATGAGGTCTATAACGCTTCTTATAGCGTCAATAGTTACGTGGTTAGTTAAAAGGGATCGATCTTCCCAAGCATTTTCTATAACGGTTTGTAGTTGTTTCATAAATCTAAAATTTTAGTAAAGATAAGTTGATAAATAGCCTCTATAAAATATTTTTAATAAGAATTGTGACCTATTGTAAAAAGTTGTGTCTTAATAATATTAAATACGATGTAGATTTATTTCATATAAGTTTATCTGAGAATTTAATTAATAGCTAATTATGAAAACTCCTCTCCCCTTAATTTGAGGAGTTTTCTTTTTTTGAAAAAAAATGTGACCATTTAAAAGATATGGTGTCTTAAAGATGTAATTAACGTGATTTATTTATAGAGGGTAATAAAATCAACGACTTAATTAATAGCTAATTCTAAAAACGCTTCTTTTTTATTAAGAAGCGTTTTTTTATTACACTATCTTTGCAGTAATGGGAAGAATTTTAGCCATAGATTACGGTACAAAGAGAACGGGTTTAGCAGTTACGGACCCTATGCAAATTATTGCATCGGGATTAACAACTGTTGAAACGAAAGAATTGATTCAGTATTTAAAAGCTTATATTAATTCTGAAGATGTAGAAAAATTTGTTGTGGGCGAACCTAAACAAATGGATAACTCAGCTTCAGCGAGCGAAGTCCATATTCAGAAGTTTTTAGAGAAACTGCAAAAAGAAATTCCACAAATACCTATTGTAAGAGTAGATGAGCGTTTTACATCTAAAATGGCATTTCAAACCATGATAGATAGTGGTCTTAAGAAAAAACAAAGACAGAATAAAGCGCTTGTAGATGAAATTAGTGCAACCTTGATATTGCAGAGTTATTTGGCTTCAAATTCTTAAATAAGAATTGTACTTTTGCACCCGAAAACAACAAATTATGATATTACCGATAGTTGCATATGGAGATGCCGTATTAAAGAAAAAGGCTAAGGAAATCGATAAAGATTACCCAAAGCTTAATGAGTTGATAGAGAATATGTACGAGACTATGTATGGTGCTTATGGTGTTGGTTTAGCTGCACCACAAGTTGGTTTACCTATCCGTTTATTTTTGGTAGATACTGAGCCTTTTTCTGACGATGAAGATCTATCTGAAAAAGATAGAGAGCAAATGAAGAATTTTAAGAAAACGTTCATTAACGCCCAAATTTTAGAGGAAGAAGGAGATGAATGGGCTTTTAATGAGGGCTGTTTAAGCATACCAGATGTTAGGGAAGATGTATTTAGAAAGCCTAAAATAAAGATTCAATATCAAGATGAAAATTTTGAAACGCATGTTGAAGAATATGATGGTTTAATCGCTAGAGTTATTCAGCATGAGTACGATCATATCGAAGGGATTTTGTTTACAGATAAACTATCATCGTTTAAAAAGCGTTTGATTAAAGGTAAATTGACAAATATTTCAAAAGGAAAAATAAGAATAGATTATAAAATGCGTTTTCCTGCAATGAGCAGAAAGCGTTAATACAAAATATATGAGCTTAGATAAAATATTAGCTATTTCTGGTAAGCCAGGATTATACGAAATCGTAACACAAACAAGAACAGGTGCTGTTGTACAATCTTTAATTGATAAAAAGAGAATTACTGTAGGAGCACACAGTAACATCAGTATACTAAGCGAAATCGCTATTTATACTTTAACCGAAGAAGTGCCTTTAAAAGATGTACTTAAGAAGATTAAGGACAAAGAGAATGGTGAACAAACATCGATTAGCCATAAAGACGGAAAAGATACTTTAGAAGAGTATTTCTTTGAAGTTTTGCCTGATTATGATGAAGACCGTGTTTATGCATCAGACATTAAAAAGGTGATTCAATGGTACAACTTACTACACAAGAACGACCTTTTAGAATCTCTTGAAACCGAAGAAGAAGTTACTGCTTCTGACGAAGAAGAATAATTATAGACGTCAGTTCGAGTGATTCCGAAGAATGAGGAATTGTATCGAGAACATTTTCAAAGTTTGAAATTCTTATTCTCGATAAAAATTTCATTCATTTCAATTATGAAATTCACTCGAATTGACGAGCTTTATATAGCTATAAACTAACAATGTCAGATAAAACAGCTCAACTAAAAGCCTTTGAACGTTTGCTTGTTATTATGGACGAGTTGCGAGAGCAATGTCCGTGGGATAAAAAGCAAACCATGGAGTCGTTGCGTCATCTCACTATAGAAGAAGTGTACGAACTTGGTGATGCTATTTTAGACAATGACTTAGATGAGGTAAAAAAAGAGTTGGGTGATGTGTTGTTGCACATTGTTTTCTATTCTAAAATAGGAAGTGAAACAAACAATTTTGATATCGCAGATGTATGTAATAGTATTTGCGATAAACTTATAGATCGTCATCCGCACATCTATGGAGATGTAAAGGTTGAAAACGAGGAAGACGTAAAACGTAACTGGGAGCAATTAAAACTCAAAGAAGGTAAGAAAAGTGTTCTAGAAGGTGTGCCAAGAAGTTTGCCAGCTATGGTAAAAGCCAACCGAATACAAGACAAAGTAGCAGGAGTTGGTTTTGATTGGGAACAACCAGAGCAAGTTTTTGAAAAAGTAGAGGAGGAGTTAGCCGAATTAAAAGCAGAAATAGCAAAAGGTAACCAAGATGCTATTGAAAGTGAGTTTGGTGATGTTTTATTTTCTATGATTAATTATGCACGCTTTCTAAAAGTAAATCCTGAAAATGCTTTAGAGCGTACCAATAAAAAATTCATAAAACGCTTTCAATATCTGGAAAGTAAATCTAAAGAACTTAACAAGCCACTAAAAGACATGACCTTATCTGAGATGGATGTCTTTTGGGAAGAAGCGAAATCTCTTTAGTTGTTTGTCATTCTGAACTTGTTTCATAACCTCACAATGTTAAAATTATCCCAAAACGAAATCTACAAGATCCAAACAGAAATTTCTCACGTAAATAAGATATATAAAAACAACAACGTTTTTATATTCTTAGTAGGAAATCTTAATTATTATTAAGCGGTTGTAATTAAGGTTAATTTAGTTTAGTTAGGACAAAACCCATCTGTTAGTAACAGATGGGTTTTGGTTTTTAATTATTTTGCGACTTATACTCTTCTAAATATTCAAAAAATCTTGTAAAGGCTTTTTTTTCATCGCCATCACATTCTTTTAATAACAATTTTGAGATTAAATTACGGTAGCCATTTTCTAATCTGGCATCTGTTTTACTCAATAGATAATTGTCAAAATCCCAAAAAGGAGGTTCATCAATAGAGTAAGGGTTTCCAGACAAATAACCATTTATATAATCTTGTAGTGAAGAAATAGTTTTAGAAGAAAGATACCTCAAAGGATTATTTTTAATAAGCTGGAGAATATCATATACTTTTTTAGAATCAAAAATTTTTACATCATTCATTATTTTGACTTAAAATATTTTCGCTAATTTAACTATACATACCACGAAGCTTTGATAGTTTAGCTTTCCAAGTCTCTAATTCTTTTTTGTACTTGGCAATATTTTTATGCACATCTTGTACTAATGGGTTATCTGAATCTACGTTAGTAAAAAATTGTAAGTTGTTTTCAAGCTGCGTTATTTCAGATTTTACCTCACCAATTTTTTTGCGGATAAAGTTTTGTTCGTTATCTAAAAGTCTGGTGTCATCATCATTGTTGGCTAAATTTTCAAGCTTACTTTCAAATTTTACCATTTCTAACTTAGACTTCTCCATTTTTAGTTTATCAAAAGCATCGTCTATTGCTTTGTAGAATTTGCCATCTATGTAGCGTTTGTTTTGTGGTACATAACCAATTTCTTTCCACTCGGCAATTCTGGTTTTTAAATTTTCAACGTCAGCTTTGTTGTCACCACTTAGTTCCATTGCTTTTAAGTCTTCAAGCAGCTTTACTTTTTTATCAAATGCATCGTATAAATGCTGGTTTTCAGCCTTACGTTGTGCATGCATTCTGTCAAAATAGTGGTTGCATGCATTTTTAAACTGTTTCCAGATTTTGTCGCTATCGCGTCTTGGAACATGACCAATTTTTTTCCAATCGTTTTGGATTTTCTTCATTAAAGGAGTAACAACTGCAAAGTCATCACTGTCTTTGTTTTCTTCAGCAATTTTTATAAGTTCTTTCTTCTTTTGAAGATTCTCGTATTGGTCTTTCTTTAAGTCTTTGTAGAATTTATTTTTTCCACGATTAAAGTTTCTAACAGTATCTTTAAACTTAGCCCAAGTAGCTTCGTTTACTTTTAAAGGTACTTTGCCTGCATTAAAAAATGCTTCGCGTAGTGCTTCAACTTCTTTTATTTTCTTTTGCCATGCACTGTGAGAGTTAACTTTATCATCTGCAATGGCTTGTATTTTTGCTATGATTTCCTCTTTCTTTTCAAGATTCTTTTCATAAGATTTGTCTAAATCAGCATAGTAAGCTTGACGCTTATCATGTATTGTTTTTGTAGCATGGCTAAAACGCTCCCAAATTTCTTCTCTATGTTCTTTAGCAACAGGTCCGAGTTCTTCTTTCCAAAGTTTGTGTAGCACTTGTAGCTCTCTAAAAGCACGATTTACATTATCGTCCTTAGCCAATTCTTCGGCACGCTCTATAATCTTTAATTTTTGATCATAGTTGTGCTTAAAGTCCATATCTCGCAAGTCGTTATTAAGATGCAAGAAGTCGTAAAAACGCTCTACATGATGATGATATGTGTTCCAGGCATTGTTATATTTATCTCTAGGTATTGGCCCAGCATTTCGCCATTTTTCCTGAAGCTCTTTAAAGGTTTTATAAGTACTTCCCATGTTTTCTTCAACGGAAAGTAGGCCTTTTATTTCTTCTATAATAGCTAATCTATTTTCGAGATTTTGCCTTAGGTTGTGCTCGCGCTCTTTGTAATAAGCACTTATAGATTGTTTGTAATCTTTATAAAGTTGGTTGAATAATTTTTTGGTATCGTTGGTGTAGTAGAAGTCTATTTCGTTACCACCATCGTTTATAAATTCTTCTTTCTTTTCTTCTAAAAGCTCACCAAATTTAGCATTGAATTCTGCTTTAATTTCATTGACTTGTTTAGAAATGGTCTGAATTTTGTGATGCTTTAAAAGCCTGTTTAATTCTTCTGCCAAATCTTGCATAGACATAGAATGGTAGTCTTTTTCTTCTACTTCATGACGCTCCGCATTAGACTCATCTTCTGCGTCCTCGGCATTAGAAGCTTCAATTTCTGAATGCGCATCAGCATCTACTTCAGATTCATTGTTAGAGTCTTCAGCAGTTTCATTTTCATTTTTTACTTCAGTAGTTTCTTCAACTTGTGGAGTTGATTCTTCTTGTGGAGTAGTTTCTTTTAATTCTACTTCTTTTTTTCCGTCTGCATCTTGCAGGTTATCATTCTCAGACATATGTCAAAATATTTATTAGGAGGTTAAAGATACTAACAACTCGTTGAATTACAAAGGAAATAAAGGTGTGAAGTTTATTTGCGTAATTGTTTTGTCGTTGAAATGTTTATTTGTTGAATTGCTAAATAAAAGAGTATTGAAAACTTTAAATAAAAGGTTATTAGAGTTTAGTTTCACTACTCACTACTCACTACTCACTACTCACTACTTATTCCAGATTTCCCAAGATTTTTGAGCTTGTAGTTTTAGCATTTCTAAACCGTTAATAATTGTAGCCCCTTTTATCTTTCCGCAATTAAGGAATTTCGTTTCTTCAGGGTTATAGATAAGATCGTACAAAATATGCTTGTCTGTTATGCCATCATAAGGAATATTAGGGCATTCATTTATATCTGGAAAAGTACCTATTGGAGTACAATTTATAATGATTTGAAATGACGTAATAATATCTTCAGTCAATTCAGAATAGGTGTGGGTAACTCCTTCTTTTTTGGTGCGTGATACATAATGATATCTAATATCAAGTTTCTTTAAAGCATGTGCAATAGCTTTAGAAGCTCCACCTGTACCCAGAATTAAAGCACGTTTATGATGTTTTTTTAAATGTGGCTTTAATGAATTTTTGAAACCATAGTAATCGGTATTATAGCCAATTAGCTTGCCTTTTTTTAATTTTATAGTGTTAACGGCACCTATTTTTTTGGCACGTTTATTCAATTTGTCTAGTAGCGGAATCACTTCTTCTTTGTAAGGAATGGTGACGTTAAGACCTTTTAAGTTTGAATTATTTTCAATAATTTCCTTTAGTTTGTCAATTGATTCTAAATCAAAATTTACATAAGAATGCGGTGAACCTTCGTTTGAAAATTTCTCTGCAAAATACCCTCTTGAAAATGAATAGGAAATGTTTTTTCCTACCAATCCGAATTTAAGCTTTAATTTGTCTTGTGCGTTGTCCATACCATTCTAATCCCAAAACAATGAGAATTCCTAAGCCAATATACGCAATTGCAATATAAGTTTCGGTAGTCGCTTCAGGGAAAAAACGCTTGTAATTTGCAATGACTTGTTTACCAGTAGAATCTAAAATATAGCTGCCATCCATGTTTGTTTTGTAGATAGTTTCTTTCCAAGGCCAAACCACACCAAGCGATCCAATAATAAAACCAACAATGGTTGCGAGTGTGATGTTTTTGTAGTGATGTAGAATATAATTTAATACGTGCGAAAAGGTCACCAAACCTGTTACGGAGCCTAATGTAAATATGCCAAGGACTTTAAGCATTCTAATTCGAGCTTCATTTTTAATGAACTCAAAATTACCTGTAAATATATCTGAAAGTGTATCGTATAGTGCATTCACTGAATCAACTAAAAGGAGTACATAATTTCCGAGTAGAATTAAAATGAACGAACCTGAAAAACCGGGAAGCGTCATACCAGAGACGCTAATAATACCACAGAAAAACACAAACCATAGATTGTCATTTTCTTTAGCAGGATCTAAAAAACTAATGCTTATACCAATAACAGAACCAAGGATTAGTGCGATAATTGTTTTGCTGTTCCAGGCTTTAAAATCTTTACTGATGTAATAGATAGAACCCAAAATCATTCCAAAAAAAGCGCTCCAAACATAGAGTTGGTAATTAACAATAAGATAGTCTAGAATTTTTGAAACGCTAAAGTAGCTAACCACCATTCCTAAGAATAAAAGCCCTAAAAATTTACCATTGATGTATTGATAAAAACTTTTGAAACGACCATTAAAAAGAAGTTTAAATGCAGTCTTATTAACACGCTGAAGTGAGTAAATAAATTCTTCGTAAAAACCAGCAACAAAAGCCACAACTCCACCAGAAACACCAGGAACTTTATTGGCTGCTCCCATTGCCAGCCCTTTTATGACCAAAAAAACGCGATCCTTAAAAGTTCTGGTACTTTGCATTAGACTTTGTTTTTTTGATCTCCTAAACGCTCAAGAATTAGAATGGCTACAAAACCAACGACAATAAAAATAATAGCTAAAAGCATTTGGTTATTGCCTTCATAAGCTGAAGGTAAGATACTTTGATCTAATAGTGTCACTACTTCTCCCTCGGAATTAACTCTGGTTTTTAAAACTTTTTTCCACGGCCAAATTTTGTTGAGAGAACCAATCATAAAACCGGTTAAAATAGCAAGTGTTAGATTCTTTTGATGTTTAAACATCCAGTTAAGCGCCTTTGAAAATACTTTTAATCCAACAACTGCACCAATAGCTAGTAATATAAACTTTAATAAGGCGTCTTTAAATAAATCTATATTACCTGAAACCAATCCATCTCTTAAATTATTTATAGTGTCGATTGCAGTTTGGTAGGCTCCTAAAATTAAAAGTATAAATGCACCTGAAACGCCTGGTAAAATCATAGCAATGATGGCAATGAATCCACAGAATAATAAATAAAATGGACTATCTGGTGATGCAAATGGTTCTGCTAATGTAATGTAATAGGAGAGGGCAGAAGTTGCTATTATAGCTATAATTATTTTTGGAGACCAACCTTTTATTTGCTTAGCGATATAGAGTATACTTGCTAAGACTAGTCCAAAAAAGAACGACCATAATAATACAGGCTCATTGTGTAAAAGCCATTTTATAAGTTTTGCTAAAGATAAAATACTAATAGCAATTCCAGAGAATAAGGCCAAAAGGAATGAGCCATTAATAGATTTCCAGGCAGCTTTAAAACCTTGTTGTTTCCACACTTTAAAAACACCAAGATTTACTTTGTCAATGCTTTCAATAAGTTCTTCGTAAATACCAGAAATAAAGGCTATAGTGCCACCAGAAACACCTGGTACAACATCAGCAGCTCCCATGGCTACACCTTTAAAAGCGATAATAAGATAGTCTAAAAAACGTCGTTGCATTTCCTTTTTTATAAGAAGTGCTAAGGTATGGATTTTTTTAGTCTGAAGTCTTCTTTGCTTCTGAAATTATAGCCTTAATCATTGGCCTATCGTTAAGCATAGGAAAGAGTTCTGAAACAATGAAACTATAATCTATATTTAGCCTTAGAGCATTTTTTAAGTGAAAACGTCCTTCTTGAGTTTGATGTGTTGTAAAGTATAAACCACCAAGTCTGTACTCAATTTCTGGGTTTTCAGGATAAAATTCTGCCGCTTGGATAAGATTATAAATAGAGGCATCATATTCGCCTAAAGCAATTAGAATATCTGAGCGATCTAACCACGTATCTAGTTCATAGTTGCCAAGTTCTAGTGTGCGTTTATAGCCTATTTCGGCTTCTTCCAAGAAATTTAGTCGCTTATTGATAGTGGCGTAAAGTTTCCAGTATAATACATTTTCACCATCAATATTTACAGCTTTTTTAATAAACTTCAACGCTTTATTGTAGTCTAAGCGTTTCATGTAAAACTTAGTAATAGCTATCCAGCCTTTGTCTAACAAGGCATCATCTTCAATAGTTTTATTAAAAAACTGTACAGCTAAATCATCTTGGCCAAGTTTTTCATAACAATGCCCAATTCTTAGTAAAGCGAATGATGTAGGTTCATCAAGAGCTAAAGTAACTTTGTAGTTTTCTATAGCTTCCTCATATTGTTTTAATTTTTCTAAAACTTTACCTTTTTCAATATAAGCACCAACAAAAGTATCATCAGAGATGATTGCAAAATCAAAAGCAGCATTCGCTTTTGCATAATCCTTTATGGTAAAATACTGACGTCCTAACTGATGCCAAGCCACTTCACAATAAGGATTAGAATCTAAAAAGTTATTAAGGTAGCTTATAGCTTCTTCATTCTGGTCTAAAAAATCATAGCAATAAACAATATTATGCAATGCAGAATAATCAGACGTATCACTTTCTAAACACTTTTTAAAGTAAATCACAGCATTTTCAAACTGATCTAGGAACAAATATTCCATACCAATAAGGGCATACAAATCAGAATCGTCCTCTGGTGTTGAAGATATATCTATAGCAATTAAAAGTGTGTTAATCGCTTTTTCATGCTCGTCTTGTTTAGAAAGCACATTGGCTTTTTGAATGTAAATTTCTTCGTTATTAGGCTCTATCTCATGAAGCATGTCTAAAATCTCATCTGCTTCATTGAATTTGTTTTCAATCACTAAAATTTCTACTTGAAATAGTCTAAGGTTAATAGACGTTGGATGTTGTTCTAATCCAAGTTTAATAGCACGTTTTGCTAAAGCAATTTTTCCGTTTTCGAGATAATAATGAATGATGTTTTCAAATTCATTTGAATCGAAAAACAAAATATCATTTGTTTTTAGCATGGATTCAAATCTTGTAAGCGGATAGTTTTCGTCTTCGTGACTATAATTCATAAGCGGTTTTAAGATTCACTCGATAATCGAGATTTGAGAACACTTAGTTTGTATTTTATTTCTAAGGTTTTTCCTTAACCTAATAAGTGTACTGGACTCGAAAATTGTTTACTAATCTAAATTACAGTTATCATCAAATGTTAGAGGTCAATTGTGTTTTTGTTTTTAACAAATTAATTAACATTGATTTAAACTTTGTTATTGATTGTAAATCAATAAATTAAAATGAAAAATAAGGATTAGATATTGTCTAGTATTGAAGTTATTATTTTACAACCTTTAATAATTTCTTCATTAGAAATGGTAAGTGGCGGCGTAATTCTTATGGCTTTTGGTTCAAAAAGTAACCAAAATAAAATCAATCCTTTCTCTTTAGCTTTAAGGATAACGTCGTTAGTTATTTCAGGATTATCTACCATCGCAGCTAACATTAATCCTTTTCCTCTAATTTCTTTGATGTGTTTGTGATTAAGGTGTTGTCTAATTAATTTTTCTTTTTTGAGCGTATCTTCAATAAGTGTAGACTCTGTTATTTCTTTTAAAGTGGCTAAAGCTGCTGCTGCAATCACAGGGTTACCTCCAAAAGTAGTTATGTGCCCTAGTTTTGGATTATCACTTAGTGTTTGCATCATAGCTCTAGATGCAGTAAAGGCACCAATAGGCAGACCTCCACCAAGACCTTTACCGGTAACAACTATGTCTGGTTGGCAATTATAATTTTCAAAGCCAAATAGTTTACCGGTTCTTCCAATTCCTGGTTGAATTTCATCTAATATAAAAACAGCGCCAACTTCGTTACAACGTTGTTGTACTTTGTTGAGATAGTTGTTTTCAGGTTCTATAAAACCAGCACCACCTTGTATGGTTTCTAAAATAACGGCAGCTGTTTTGTTTGTAATCTGTTTTAGGTCAGCTTCTAGATTGAATGTTATGTGTTTTATATCTGGAATTAGCGGTAAAAAAGGTGCCTTACGCTCTTCATAATCCATAAGGCTTAAAGAACCCATTGTATTGCCATGATACGAATTTTTGGCAGCAATAATTTCTGTTCTTCCTGTGTAGCGTCTGGCTAATTTTAAGCTCCCTTCTATAGCTTCAGTCCCAGAGTTTACAAGATATGTGGTTTCTAGAGGTGCAGGAAGATGCTTGGCTATGAGTTTAGTAAGTTCTAATGCTGGTTGTTGAATATATTCTCCATAGACCATGACGTGTAAGTACTGGTCTAGTTGCTTTTTTACAGCATTCACTACCTTTGGGTGCGAATGCCCTAAGGAGCAAGCCGAAACACCAGCTACAAAATCTAAATAAGATTTTCCGTTTTTATCAAAAATATACGAACCTTTGGCATGGCTAATTTCCATAGCTAAAGGATGCGGTGTTGTTTGCGCTTGATATTTAAAAAAATCGTTTAGCAATTATTGTCCTCCTTTTGCTTTCAGTTTTTTCTTTTTTTCAGAAACCTCAGCAGGTTTATTTTTTGGTGTCCAATCCACTTTTGGTGGAGTTGTAATTTGTTCTTTTTTAGGTTTGCTTTCTTTTGAATCTGTTTCCTTTTTTTCCTTTTTTGGAAGATTTTGTGCAGCCTTATTAGGTTTGTTTGGTGTAGCTTTACCAGCCTCTTCAACACGTTCCGCTAAGCTCTCATCCACAAAATCTTCAGGTGGAACATAATCCTCTAATCCAGAAATTTTAGGTAAAACTAAAGGTGGATCGTCTTTAAACAAATCCTCAACAGATCCTGGGCGTTCTTCACCACGCCAATCAAAACCTCTTAAACGTCTTGCGTTTCTCGGAAAATCGGGTTCTGGAAAAATATTGCCATCAATCTGATTGATAAATCTCACTTCTTCTATGGCTTGTTCTACAATCTGAATATTAATACTACCAGATTTTGATTTTTGGATACCAATTAGCTCGTTGGTTTCATTTCGCATGTACCTAATGGTTTCAGCATTCTTTATGATATCTACATTGTATAGCTCATTATCTCTAAACAAACCAATGAGTCGCTGACCTTTTATTTGATTATAACCATCTTCGCTAATAGTATCTTTGCTTACCAAAAATGCGTTATTGAATACTTTTAGAGAGTCTAGTTTTTCAGTTTCAGTATTAGAGATTAGATGAATAGTATCACCTGTCATTTGATTGCCAATATTCCATAGCACAGGTTTTCGAGCTGTAGCAAAAGCATCTGTAGAACTATATCTACTAAGGTTTATGAGTTCTGTTAACCCAGTTTTGTGGTCTACATGTATGGAATCTGCCTTTCCTGCCAAATCACTTTTATAAAGTCTGGCATTGTAATATGCTCTTGTTATGCGATGGTCTTCTTTACCAGTTACCATCAATGTGTCTGCGTGTAAATACACCGAATCTTTTTCTTGTACAGTAATTGCTAAAGCACGTTTGGTAATAAAAACCGAATCTTTATCTCGCCAAACTTCGGCATAATGGCCTTTTACTATGCTATTATTTATGGTGTCTGTAACGGTAATGTTATTAGTAGCAGAAGCAAAACTACGATTACGGTCAAAGTAGATACTATCTCCTTCTATGGTGCGATTGTCATAATCTATTTTTGCATTACGTTGAAAATAACCCGTATTGGCATTTGTATCATAAAAACCACGCTCTGTATAAATGTTACTTTCTTCGCCAACAATTGTTGAAGGGCCAAACAAATAAGCATGGCCATTATCAGGAAAAAAGTCGAGGCGCTCTGTGTTTAAAGTATAATCAGGATTTACAAGAACCACATCTTTTGTAAACTGATACTTTTTGGCATTCATATAATAACGACCTATCTGGCTTGTAATAGTACCAGAGGAATCTCTTACAACTTTACCACTTGTATTATAATATGCTAATTGCCGAGTTCTGTCGAAGTATAGTTTATCGGTTGTTAAAACTGAATTCGGTTCGGTTAATACAACATCACCTTTTGCGACAGCAATCTCTGTTTTACCGCTATAATCTATGTATTTAGCGACCATGTTGATAGAATCGCCTTGTTTCATGTTAACGTTGCTGTATGCTTCTATGTAGTCTTGGTCTTCAAAATATACAGCTTTATCACACCACATATTTACTCCTTTATGAATAAAATGTACTTGCTGAGATTCATCTCGTAGAAACACTAAAGCGCCATCTTCAATCTCAGGATCAGATGTTGCAATACCAGCATACTCTATGGTGATTTTTTGTTTTTCTTGTGCAAAACTTAACGCAGAAATACAAAGAGTGATAATAAAAATTAGATTCTTTAAACTATTCAAAGCCATATGGTTTTTAAAAAATAACACTAGTCAATTAGCTTTAGTATGGATTAACAGTTTTTTTAACAGAATCTAAAAATTCAAAAATTATACCGTTTTCCTAACGATGGTCTGCTTACGGTCAGGGCCAACAGATACTATTGTAATAGGAATGTTAAGCTCTTTTTCTAAAAAGGCAACATATGCATTAAAAGCCTCCGGTAATTGAGACGCTTCTGTCATGCCAGTTAAATCTTCTGACCAGCCTTTTACTTCTGTATATATTGGTGATACGTTTTCTTCTTCAATGTTGTATGGTAAATGCGTAATGGTTTCACCTTTATAATTGTAAGCCGTACATACTTTTAATTTGTCAAAGCCAGAAAGTACATCACCTTTCATCATTATTAATTGGGTAACTCCATTAACTTGGCAAGCATAACGTAAAGCCACCAAATCTAACCAACCACATCGTCTTGGACGACCAGTAGTTGCTCCAAACTCATGACCAACGCGACCCATGGTTTCTCCATCTTCATCAAACAATTCCGTTGGAAAAGGACCAGAACCAACACGTGTTGTATACGCTTTAAAAATACCAAAGACTTCACCTATTTGGCTTGGCGCAACACCTAAACCTGTACAAGCACCAGCTGCAGTTGTATTAGATGATGTTACAAATGGGTATGTGCCAAAATCGATGTCTAGAAGCGATCCTTGAGCACCTTCTGCTAAAATAGTTTTACCAGATTGTTGTGCTTGGTGTACATACTCTTCAGAATCTATAAACTTTAATGTTTTAAGCGTTTCTATAGCTTCGAAGAAATCTGCTTCAAGCTCTTTTAAATCATATTGAATATCTACATCGTAGAAAGCAATCATAGCTTCATGTTTATCAGCTAAAGCTCTGTATTTATCTTTCCAGTTGGCTAATTCTATATCACCAACTCTAATACCATTTCTACCGGTTTTGTCCATGTAAGTTGGACCAATACCTTTAAGTGTAGAACCTATTTTTGCTTTTCCTTTTGAAGCTTCGCTCGCAGCATCCAGTAAGCGATGCGTAGGTAAAATGATATGTGCCTTACGCGAGATGCAGAGGGATTTTTTATAATCAACATTTTGTTCGTCTAATTTGTCTAATTCCTTTTTAAAAATCACAGGATCTATAACTACACCATTACCGACAAGGTTTACAGTGTTGTCATGAAAAATACCAGAAGGTATAGTGTGTAATACGTGCTTTCTACCATTAAAAACTAGGGTATGACCAGCATTTGGGCCACCTTGAAAGCGTGCAATAATATCGTATTTAGAGGTAAATACATCGACAATTTTTCCTTTGCCTTCATCTCCCCATTGTAATCCAAGTAGTAAGTCTACTGCCATTTTAAAAAATTAGTTAGTCGTCTTTTTTACGGTTGCCGTAAAAATATAGTGAGTGATTAGTTATTTCGATATCAAAAACCTCTTCGATGGTTTTTTTAATAGATTGAATACGAGGATCGCAGAATTCTATAACTTCACCCGTATCAGTTAGAATTACGTGGTCGTGCTGCTTATCAAAATAAGATTTTTCGTAATGCGCTTGGTTTTGACCAAATTGATGCTTTCTAACAAGGTTACATTCTAAAAGTAATTCTATGGTGTTGTAAAGCGTTGCTCTACTCACACGATAGTTTTTATTCTTCATTTTGATGTATAAAGATTCTATATCAAAATGTTCCTCACTATCGTAGATTTCCTGAAGTATAGCGTAACGTTCAGGTGTTTTTCTGTGACCTTTATCCTCAAGGAATTGTGTAAAAACACGTTTTACAATTTCCTGATTACTTTCTTCTGTTGTTGCATTCATAATTAAGGTGCAAATTTACGTAAAAATATAGGATAAGGATGATTTAATTTACGATTAAAGTTGAAAGAAATGAACAAGTTTTCAAGACTTTTTAATCCGTTAAAATCAAACCCTTACTACTTTATCGATACCATTGATTTTTTTAAGCTTATCAATAAGGTTTTTAAGCATAGTTTGGTTTTTTACCTCAACGGTTATATCTCCATTGAAAATCCCATCATCACTAGAAAAACTTATGCTTTTCATATTTACATGAAGGTTTTCAGAAATAAGTTTTGTGATATCGTTTACCAAACCAAGATTGTCTATGCCAGATAACTTAATATGCGACGTGTATGTTTGCTGAGAGGAATCTATCCACTTGGCAGACATAATTCGGTAAGCATAGTTAGACTGTAAACTCACTGCGTTTGGGCAGTTCTTTTTATGAACTTTAATACCATCATTAATAGTCACAAAACCGAACACTTTATCACCAGGAATAGGGTTACAACAATTAGCAAGTGTATAATTGAGACGCTCTTCTTCCTTACCAAAAACGAGCATGTCATACTTAGAGGTAATCTCTTCTTTGTCTATATCTTTATTAGGTACGTCTGGCTTACGGATTTTACTCTTTATATAACTCATAAAGGCGTTGCTCCTCGATGAAGCAAAAGCTTTGAGTTTGGTATTATCTATTGTGCCAATACCAACACGATAAAATAAATCTAAAGAGGTTTTTAGCTTAAAGTAGTTCACCAATTCATTCACACTTTTTTCATTGAGTGTAATTTTGAGCTGCTTTAACTTACGTCTAAGAATTTCCTTGCCTTCTTCCGCAATTTCTTTGGTGTGTGCGTTTAATGCCGATTTAATTTTACTACGAGCTCTGGCAGTGGTTGCGTAATCTAACCAGTTAGCGTTTGGTTTGGCATTATCTGAGGTTAATATTTCTACACGGTCTCCACTTTGTAGCTCATGGCTAAGCGGTACCAACTTACCGTTGACTTTAGCACCACGAGTTTTCATGCCAACTTCTGTATGTATGCTAAATGCAAAGTCTAGAGGAGTAGCACCTTTGGGTAATGATTTTAAGTCACCTTTGGGTGAAAACACAAAGATTTCCTTTGAATATAAATTGAGTTTAAACTGCTCTACAAAATCTACAGCATTAGCTTCGTTATTTTCTAAAGCTTCTTGAAGTCTGTTGATCCATAGATCTAAATTATCCTCTTTGTCGTTGGCATTTTTGTATTTGTAATGTGCAGCATAGCCTTTTTCGGCAATCTCGTTCATGCGTTCGCTACGAATTTGTACTTCTACCCAACGGCTTTTTGGTCCTACAACAGTAATGTGCAATGCTTCGTAACCTGTAGATTTTGGAGACGAAATCCAATCACGCAAACGAATTGGATTTGGTGTAAAGTGGTCTGTTACGATAGAATAAATTTTCCATGCCAGAAACTTTTCGTTTTCAAAGTCTGATTTGTAGATAATTCTAACAGCAAACTTGTCGTACACTTCGTCAAATGAAACACCTTGTTTTACCATTTTTCGGCGTATGCTAAAAATGGATTTTGGTCGTCCTTTAATTTCGTAATTAAGCCCTTCTTTATTTAACGATTTTTCAATGACTTTAGAGAAGGCTTTAATATAAGCATCTTGTTCTTCCTTGCTTTCTTGCATTTTCTCTAAAATGTCATTGTAAACTTCAGGCTCTGTGTATTTTAAACCTAAATCTTCAAGTTCTGTCTTAATGTTATAAAGCCCGATTCTATGTGCTAATGGAGCATAAATGTATAAAGTTTCTGATGCTATTTTTACTTGCTTGTCCGCACGCATAGAATCCATAGTTTGCATGTTGTGCAAACGGTCTGCTATTTTTATGATGATAACACGTACATCTTCATTAAGTGTTAACAGCATCTTACGGAAGTTCTCAGCTTGTAGCGACACATCCATTTCCCTATTAAGAACCGATATTTTGGTGAGACCGTCCACAATACGCGCAACAGTTTCACCAAAAAGGCGCTCCATGTCTGCAATGGTATAATTAGGATTGTCTTCAACAACATCATGAAGTAATGCAGCAGCAATAGAAGTGGCGTCTAAACCGATCTCTTGAGCCACAATTTTTGCCACGGCAATCGGGTGAAAAATGTAAGCCTCACCAGATTTGCGTCGTTGGTCTTTGTGCGCATCTAAGGCTACCTCAAAAGCATGGCGAATTAATTTTTTATCGTCTTTGCTTAGGGTTTGGTAGCTTACTCTTAGTAACTCTTTGTAAGCTTGTGCAATGGCTGCATTTTCTTGTTCGATGTCTACTTCGGTCATAACAACTAAAGTAAACAAAGTCTATGAGATAAACAATGAGAAATTGAATGAAAAACTGTTATTGCTTAATAAAAGTTTTACTCATTTTCAGCACTCGCAGATTTTTGTTTGTTGGACTCTTCGTAAGCTTTGAAAATCTCCTTTTCGGTTAAATTAGGGTAATGATTATCTTTCTGTTTTTTGTGTGCTAAATAAATGTTGTAGAACATAAAATAAAGATAAAATGCAAAAATTATTGCGCCAATAAATAGAAATCCTTTGTTCATGATGATCGTCTTTGTCTAATTGCAATTGCAAATAATAATATAGTTGCAGGCCAATGCGCAGAATATTGGGCTTCTTCTGTCATGCCAAATAATCCTAGTCCTACAGAATATATAAGACATATAAAAGCTAAGATTACTGGGTACCACTTTAAAATGAATTTTTTCATTGTAATTTATTTTGTTTAACTAATTTACATAATAATTAAACAAAAATTTAATTTTTTGTAATCTATAAGTCTTTCTTTTATGATTTTTGTGAAAATTTAACAGTTAAGCTGTTGTTTGTTGTGAAGTGTTAACATTTGATTGAATTTTAATAAGACAATCTTTTCAACGAAAGTTCAATGATTGAAGTTCGTCTCTAATTAGACGATTTTTTTACTAATAATTGTCTTTTAAACGGACTATATACCTTTTCAGAAAATATGAATGATGCTTATTGCTTTTTTAATGATAATGAAGAAGTAAACCTTACTTTTTTATCTCAAGATTTTTAAAAGGGATAAATCTTCATTTTCAAGGACATAAAATGATCATTTTCTCAAGTTTCTCACACGATCCAACAGCGTTGGGTGCGAATAATGCATAAACACATAAGCTTTGTGAGGTGTAAGGTTGCTCAAGCTATTTTTAGACAGTTTTTTTAATGAGGTAATTAAAGGCTCAGCCTCGTAAGTGTTTTTTGCATAATCATCTGCCTGATATTCAAAAACTCTTGAGACGTAATTCATTATTAAACCTGTAAGTTCTGAAATAGGTGAGTAAAGCAACCCAAAAGCAATTAGTCCGACATGAAAACTAGGTGTTTCGACTCCTATGGCATTAGACAATAATGGATTTGAAATAAAAACCGATAAAATAAAGAGTGTTAATCCCGTTAATGCTATTGAAGTAACCAGATTAAAAATAATGTGCTTGCGTTTGTAATGCCCAACTTCATGCGCTAAAACCGCAACGATTTCTTCATCCTCTAAATCATTAACCAAAGTGTCGTAAAGCGTAACGCGTTTTTCGCTTCCAAAACCTGAGAAATAGGCATTGGCTTTAGTGCTACGTTTAGAACCATCAATGATAAAAATTTTATTAAGGTTAAAGCCTACAGACGCTGCATAATCCGAAATCTTATTGCGTAATTCTCCTTCTTCTAAAGGTGTTTGTTTGTTGAACATGGGCACGATTAATCGTGAGTAAAACATATTCATAAATACAGTAAATACCGTTACAATTCCCCAAGCATATAACCAAAACTGACTTCCAGTAATCTGATAAAACCAAATAATTAAAGCTATAATACCACCACCTAATATTGCCATCATGAGCAAACCTTTTAGCTTATCTAGAATAAAAGTCTTTTTTGAGGTTTTGTTAAAGCCAAATTTTTCTTCAATCACAAAGGTTTTATAGTATGCAAATGGTGTGGTAATAATATCACTGGCAATCATAATAATACCGAAGAAAATTAAACCAATAATTATTGGATTGTCAGAATAACTCCTTGCTATATTATCTACATATTCAAAACCATCCAAAAACAGAAAACCTAGAGTCAATACAAGTGAAAATAAGGAAGACCAAATGCCAAATCTGTAATTAGTGGCTTTGTAGGCTTGCGATTTTTTGTACTCGTCTTCATCGTAAACATCATTTAATTCTATTGGAACAGCGTCATTAAAATGTTTGGCATTTAATGCGTCTAGAATTTTATCCTTCATGAAGTTGATAAGGATTATGGCTATGATGATGTAGAAAAGAATGTCTGCGGTCATTGCTTTGTGATATGTTTTGTTCCGTCACTTTGAGTGAAATTCTCTAAGGAATTTTATATCGAGAAGCTTCCTTCTTGCATGGTTCTCGATAAGATTTTCTCATTCTTCGAAAATCACTCGAACTTACGATGTTAGTTTTATTTAAAGTCTCGTTGTCTTTTGGCTTCAAAAGTAAGAATTCCTGCGGCAACAGATACGTTCATAGAATCGATAACACCTTGCATGGGTATGCTAATATTTTGGGTTGCGGCATCGCGCCATTCTTGGGTTAAACCTGAAGCTTCTGTGCCAACCACAATAGCTGTTGGTAAAGTGTAATCTTGAGTATGATACGGTTGTGACTCTTGCAGAATAGCCGAAAAAATATTGAAACCGTAATGTTTTAAAAAATCGATAGCTTCGGCAGTACTTGCCATAGCAATTTCATTTGTAAAGACACAGCCAACACTAGATCGAATAATATTTGGGTTGTATAAGTCTGACTTTGGATTAGCAATAATCACAGCGTCTACATTAGCAGCATCAGCAGTTCTCAACAATGCGCCAACATTGCCAGGTTTTTCAGGGGCTTCAGCAACTAAAATCAGAGGGTTTTTCTTGGTTAGTTTTAAGTCATCAAGCAAATGTGTTTTGCTATTTACTACTGCAATAACACCTTCTGTTGTGTCTCGATGTGCCAATTTTTGAAAAACTTCTTTTGATATTTCAATAATGTCAATACCATAACGACTCATTGATTTGGCTTCACTCTCGGAAAATAAATCAGGAAAAAATAAAAGCGTTTCAATGTTGTAGCCACCTTTTATTGCCAAAGACAGCTCTCGCTTACCTTCAATTAAAAACTGACCTGTTTTTTTTCGTTGTCTGGACTTGTCTTTTAATTGAACCAAGTCTTTAATTAACGGGTTTTGTGTGCTGGTTATTTGTTTTATCATAATTAAAACAAAAGTAATGTAATTTTAACCTAGTTGAAACGTCCAATTTAGCAATTAATAAATCTAACCATGAAAAAAACAATTTACTTTTTACTCTTAACCGTATTATTCATAGCTTGTAAAAACGAAAAACAAACAGAATCTACAGTTGTCAATGAAGTGTCAAAAGAAGATATTACCACTAGTATTTATCCAGAATCAATTACCAAAGTGTTTAATGCCCATGGTGGAATAGATACTTGGAATACCATGATGTTGCTTTCCTTTACAATGGAAAAACCAAACGGAAAAGAAGTGACCACCTTAAATTTAAAAACCAGAGCTGAAGTTATTGAAACACCAGATTATAAACAGGGTTACGATGGTACAACGCAATGGGTTTTAGAAAAAGATAATAAACCGTACAAGGGCAATGCTAAGTTTTATAAAGGTTTAATGTTTTATTTTTACGCCATGCCTTTTGTTTTAGGTGATGATGGTATTATGTACGAAGCTATTGAACCACTTACTTTTGAAGGGAAATCTTATCCAGGGATTTTAATTTCTTACGAATCAGGAGTTGGTGAGTCACCAGACGACCAATACAAAATTTACTATGATGAAGCCACAGGCGAAATGGCATGGTTAGGATATACAGTAACTTTTGGTAAGGATGAAAAGAGTAAGGATTTTCACTTTATTCGCTATAACAATTGGCAATTGGTCAATGGTTTAAAATTACCTAAGTCAGTAGATTGGTACAAGTACGAAAACAACTTGCCAACAGAAAAAAGAAATACAGTAGAATTTATTGATGTTTTGTTATCTGAAGAAGCACCAGATAGCACAATGTTTAAAATGCCAGAAGGAGCAACTGTCGTAAAATGATAAAAATTTGTCAATCTGAACTTGTTTCAGATTCTCATTTTTGTTCTAGATTCTGAAACCATTTCAGAATGACAGCAACTAAAAAAAGCGAGCTATTTAGCTCGCTTTCAATTTTTAACTTCATTTTTTATTAATGAACTTAAGCCCAAATTTTATCAAGAAAAATCCAACAATAGGTGTAAGAATATAAAGTAAGAGAATAATTAATAATTCATCTATGTTATAACCAAAATAGACACTCTTGTTTCTATATCTCATGGAGCCGCCACAAATAATAACAAAGCATAAAATGCCAAATATTAGCATAAAGTAACCTAAAACTTTTTTCAATATTATTGATTTATATTGAATTAATCTTCTTGACGATATTTTTCAGAATAACGCTTCCAAAGCTTAGTTTGATGTGTTTCTAAACTAACGTTTCTACCATCAATAAATGCATGAGTTAATTTGTTAGTTCGCATATCTAAGGCATCACCTTCGCTAATAAAAAGAGTTGCGCTTTTACCAACTTCTAAGCTTCCATACAGATTGTCAATTCCCATTATTTTGGCTGCATTTAATGTTATTAATTGAAGCGCTTGCTCTTTCGTTAAGCCATGCGCTACTGTAGTGCCTGCATAAAACGGTAAATTTCTAGAGTTCATGCGTTCCATTTGTCCGCTAGTTTCTAAAGATACTAATACACCTGCATCCACTAATGTTTTAGCCTGCTTAAAGGTGTAATCATAATCATCATCCTCTAATTCTGGTAATGAATGTACACGTTGCAACATCACTGATACATTATTTTGCTTTAAAACATCAGCAACATCGCCAGCTTGGTAGCCACCAACAATAGTTAGCTTTTCTATACCTTGATTTTTTGCAAAGTTTACAGCGTCTGTAATACTTTTGGCATCATCTGCATTAATATATAAATGTTTAGAACCATCAAACAGACCAGACATCGCCTCGTATGGCAAGTGTTTGTCTTTTTTACTGCCTGTATTGTAAGCCTTAGCTTCGGCAAAATAATCTGATAATTCTTTAACCTGAGTGCTATAATTTTTGTTTGGTTTTAATCCAGGATCTTCACCCAGCCACCAACGACCACGACTAAAGCTACTAGGCCAGTTAATATGAATACCATCGTCAGTCTTAATAGATGCATCTTCCCAGTTCCAAGCGTCATATTGTACAATAGATGAGGTTCCTGCAATACGCCCACCTCGAGGCACTACTTGACCTAGTAAAACACCATTAGGTCGCATGGATTCTACTACTTTAGACTCGGCATTATAAGCAATAATGCTACGTATATTAGGATTAAAAGTACCCATTTCAGAAAGATCGTTAGAGGCTTTTACGGCATCAACTTCAACCAAACCTAAGGTTCCGTTAGATACTATAAATCCAGGATACACGTGTTTGCCTTTGGCGTCAATGATATCCATAGCTTGTCTTGTAAGTGGAGTAGAAGTTTCAGGACCAATCGTTATTATTTTACCATTGCTCACTACAACGATACTGTTTTCAATAACATCTCCGTTGCCAATATGTGCTGTTGCACCAACAATAGCAAAATCCTTAGTTTGTTGTGGTGCAGGTGTTTGCTGTGCAAAATTAAAAGTAACACACAGCATTAAAAGAACAATATTTATAGATTTTAATGTTTTCATTTTAATAAGTTTTAATGGTGATGTGTAGTATGCTCTCCATCCATAGAATCGCAATGCAATAATTCTTTTTCTTTCTTCTGGATAGGCTGTGTTTTCAACCCTTTATTTTTCTCTTGAAGCATGCTGTTAACGAGCTCACTCTTTTCTTTTTTAATGGCAGCTCGCATTTGTTTATCGCGTTCCAAATCAAAGTAGGTTACACCTTCAATGATTGTTTTTTCAGCTTTAGCATACACTGAAAGTGGATGGTCTGACCATAAAACAACATCAGCATCTTTGCCAACTTTAAGACTACCAACTCTGTCATCTAAATGAAGCAATTTCGCCGGATTCAACGTCACAAATTTTAAAGCATCTTCTTCGCTAACATTACCATATTTTACAGACTTTGCAGCTTCCTGGTTTAATCGACGTGCCATTTCTGCATCATCGCTATTAATCGCAGTAACTACACCTGCATTGTGCATTATGGACGCGTTGTAAGGTATGGCATCATTGACTTCGTATTTATAAGCCCACCAATCGCTAAAGGTAGAGCCACCAACACCATGATCTTTCATTTTGTCTGCAACTTTGTAGCCTTCAAGTATGTGTGTAAATGTGTTAACGTTGAAGTCGAATTGCTCTGCAACTTTCATCAACATATTTATTTCACTTTGCACATATGAGTGGCAAGAAATGAAACGCTCTTTATTTAAAATTTCAGCTAAAACTTCCATCTCATAATCCTTACGATATGGTTTGCCGCTTTTTTTGGCATCGTCATAAGCTTTTGCTCTTGTAAAATAATCTACAAACACTTGCTCAACTCCCATACGAGATTGTGGGAAACGCTCATTATTACTAAATCTGGATTGCTTCACGTTTTCACCTAAAGCGAATTTTATAAACTTTGGTGAATTCTCGTAGATGAGGTTATCAGCAGATTCTCCCCATTTTAATTTAATAATTGCCGAACGACCACCAATTGGATTTGCAGATCCATGTAAAATCTGAATCGAAGTCACTCCACCAGCAAGGTTTCGGTAAATGTTAATGTCTTCATCATCTATAACATCTTCTATAGTCACTTCTGCTGAAGAGTTTTGTCCTCCTTCGTTAATAGAAGCAGCTGCAATATGTGAATGCTCGTCAATGATTCCAGCAGTAATGTGTTTTCCTGTTGCATCAATAGCTTTTGCATTTTTGTCTGAAAGATTTTTACCGATTTTTGAAATCTTACCGTTTTTAATGAGTAAATCGGTATTTTCTAAAACACCATCATTTTCGTTGGTCCAAACCGTAGCATTTTTGAATAATAAGGTTTCAGACTTTGGTTGTTCTGTAAATCCGAATGCCAGATTAGGATAGGTAATAGGACTCATACTTTCGTTTGAAGCTTCTGAGGCTTTCTTATCCTTTTTCTTAGAGTCGTCTTGCTCGTTTGAACTTGCTTTACTCGCAAAAAATGACAATTCATTACCATTTGGTAAAATGGCTTTACCATTTAGACTGTTGCTGTTTGCAGCATTAGCTACAACTCTAATAAATTCACTTTTTGTACTATCTGCAGTTTTAAAGGTTAAGTTAACCCAATCATTCGCGTAGTTTAATTTAGAGCCTAATTGATGGTCTCCACTTTCAAGTTTTGCATTAGGTTTTGATGTACTCCCAGAAATGGATAGTTTGTAATCTTCGCCTGCTAATTTAAATGTGTAATCACCATCAATATCTCTGGTGTTCATGTCTTCAATAACATGCGCTTCTCCTTGTACCCAGTTTTCGAAGAGTTTTGTGTTCTTTTCAAAAATATCTCCAGAAGTAATTAAAAAGTTGGCATAGCTACCAGCTTTTAAAGTACCTAAAACATCAGATTTTCCTAATAACGAAGCAGGAACTGTAGTTAACGCTTCAAGTGCTTTTTGTTTAGAAAGTCCGCTTTCTATGGCTTTTAGTAAATTAGATTTAAAAGATTTTTTAGACTTTAAACCATGTGTTGTTAAGGCGAAATTGATACCATTCTCAGCCAATAATCTTGGGTTATGTGGCTCTTGATTCCAAGCACGCATATCGCTTAATGATAATGTTGAAGCTAAGTGTGCATTTTCTACATCGTAAGCCAATCTAAAATCAATTGGGAGAATAATTGTAGCATTAGTTTGTTTTACTTCGTTAATACGTTCGTATTCATCACCACCACCAACAATTGTATATTGCACATTAGATTCATCACCAACTTTATCAGCCCTTAAAAGGTTGGCTCTGCTACCAGCTTCAAAAATTTGTAAAAGCGATGTGTTTTTGTTTAAGGCTTCTAGTGATAAATCTTTAGTGTCTACATTACCACCAGCATACCATTTGGCATCGTTGTACATCTGTCTCAATAAAGCCATGCTTCCCATAATGGATGAAGGGTAAGATTGACGTGATTTTACACTTTTACGAAACGAAAAATGCTGAGTGGTTTCGCCATCTACAACGCGTAGTGAATTATCTGCATCATTATTTAAGGCAATAAGAGCACCAGTTCCTCTAACAATACCATCTGGCATATGTGTGTTAACCACACCAAAACCAAGTTGTTGCAGTTCTGATGCCGATTTAGAATCGTACTTAAAACTTGCCATTACATCTTGCTCAGGCATCACGTGGTCATTCCAATAAAAACCGCTTCTGCTGGCACCATATCTTGGGCCATTGCCACCACGTTCTGGGGTTTTTACACCAAACGTCGTATAGATGTCTATAAATGATGGGTAAATGGTTTTTCCTGAAACATCAATGGTTGTGGTGTTTTTCGGAATGTTTACTGAAGTGCCTACGTTTACAACTTTACCGTCTTTAATTAATAAAGTGGCATTGTTTAAGACCTCTGTAGGCGAAACGTAGATTGTAGCGTTTGTAAGTGCGGTGTAATTAGTGTTTTTAGATTTTACACCAGTATTACTTGGAAAGTAATCTTGCGCAAATAGCGAAAAACTGCACATAAGGATGAGCAGCCGTAAAAAAACTTTTGTCATAAAATGGTTAGTTAATTAGATTTTGAAAGATACTAATTAAAGACAATTTTGAAATTGAATTTAGTTTTTTTAACGTTTATAGTGACTGGTTTTCGAAGTAGTTAACCAGTAAAGCCACAACGTAACTGTAGCTTTTCATGCCGTCGGCTTGATTATTTGCTTTTAAGAAATTGTCGAAGGTTTTTTCAAAAACAGGTTCAATTGGGTTTTCGTAAGATCTCCAAAAGTCTTGAACTTCTTGGTAATTCATTAAAATGCCTTTATTTACTGTAGCAAGAATCTCGTAGTATAAATCTTTATCGCGTTTAAAAATTTCTACCAAACAGTAACGCAATCCAAAGGTGTAACCAGAATATTTAAAATGAAGATCTTTGTTATGGATAGCGGCCAAACAACCAATAAAATTAGCTTCATTTTCTGCCGCATAGCCCAATTGATGTGCAACTTCATGGCACGATGTGGTTGGAAATTTGTAGGTTGGAATTAATCCATCAACTTGTGCTTCATTAGTAAAAGGATTCAAATACCCTGAAAATCCCATGTAAGTTAATGGTGTGCTGTAAATTGATTTTTTAATACTTACAGGATTATAATCTAAATGCGGATAGGTTTCAGACAATGTTTTGTAACTGTCTTTTACCATATCAAAAACCTCAGATTTGGTAAAAGGCATACCCACTTTTGTTGAATCATTTAGGGCTAGTTGATCATGTAGATTATTCGATTTTTCAATTAATCGCTTTGTGAAATTAACCAGCTGTTCTGTGGTGTATTCCGCTTCAAGATCTAACGATTTGTATAGTGGAAGCCTATAGTAGTTAAATGCCCAAAGCATATGAAAAGCAAAATAAGCTAATGATAAGGTTGATAAAATGTCTAACAACCAGTTTTTGGTGTCCTTATATATACGTTTTCTGTTAATGATGATCCAGCGAATAATATAAATACCAGCTAAAGTATAAAGCGCATCACCCACTGAAAATGGTAACCAACCAAAGGCATAACGCATTAATTTAGAGATAAAAACATAAATACCATTACTATAAAATTGCTCTATAAATGCAGGGAATCGCTTTAAGATTTGAATAGCAACAATCTGAATAACTAAGAAAAGCGCAATAATGAGTTTTTTGTTTTTCAGCATGACTCAAAAATAAGAAAAGAGATTCTGAAACAAGTTCGGAATGACAAAAAATAGTGATGAGTATTTTGTAAGTTTGTCTCTTTAAAATATGAGATATGAGTCAAGAAATAAGAAGCCTTGAGCCAAAGGCACTATGGAACAAGTTTGCAGATCTTAATGCTGTACCACGTCCTTCAAAAAAGGAAGAGCGTGTAATAAAATTCATGAAGGATTTTGGTAAAGGATTGAGTTTAGAAACTATAGAAGATGAGGTTGGTAACGTCATCATCAGAAAGCCTGCAACAGCAGGAATGGAAGACCGAAAAGCTATTGTTATGCAATCGCATTTAGATATGGTGCATCAAAAAAATAACAATACCGTTTTTGATTTTGATACACAAGGTATCGATATGTATGTTGATGGAGATTGGGTAAAGGCAAAAGGGACGACACTTGGTGCAGACAATGGTCTTGGTGTGGCGACGATTATGGCCATTTTAGAAAGTGATAGTATTGCGCATCCTGCTTTAGAGGCCTTATTTACTATTGATGAAGAAACTGGTATGACAGGTGCTATGGGCCTTAAAGGTGGTTTGCTTAATGGTGAAATCCTATTGAATTTAGATACCGAAGAAGACGACGAAATAGGTGTTGGGTGTGCAGGTGGAGTAGATGTTACAGCTACCCGAACATACAATGAAGAGGAAACACCAGAGTTTAAAATTGGTTACACCATTGAAGTAAAAGGTTTACAAGGTGGTCACTCAGGTATGCAAATTCATGAAGGTTTAGGAAATGCAAACAAGTTAATGAACCGATTATTATTTGATGGTTTTGAAAACTTTGGTTTACGTATTTCTGAAATTGATGGCGGTAGTTTACGTAATGCTATCCCAAGAGAAAGTAAAGCCATCGTTGCGATTGATGCTGCAAATGAAGCAACTTTTGAAGCTGAAATGAAAACTTTGGCAGATACCATTAAGCATGAATATAAAACCATGGAACCAGACTTTGAAATAAAAATTTCTAAATCTGAAACACCAGAAAAAATCATGGACTTAGGTGTGCAAGAAGGATTAACAAGAGCATTGTACGCTGCCTTAAATGGTGTTTATAGAATGAGTCCGGACATTAAAGACTTGGTAGAAACTTCTAATAATATTGCCAGAGTTATTGTAAAAGATGGTGCAGTGAAAATTGGATGTTTAACGCGTAGCTCTGTAGAAAGTTCTAAATGGGATTTAGCTAATACACTTCGTGCAACTTTTGAGCTAACAGGTTGTGAGGTTGAATTTTCAGGAAGTTATCCAGGTTGGGCGCCAAATATGGATTCTGCTATTTTAAAAGTAATGGTGCCAATTTATGAGCGTCTTAATAATGGTGAGAAACCTCATGTTGCAGCTTGCCATGCAGGTTTAGAGTGTGGAATCCTTGGGCAAAATTATCCAGAAATGGACATGATTAGTTTTGGACCAAATATTAAAGGTGCGCACTCACCAGATGAACGTGCTCAAATTTCATCTGCTAAGAAGTACTGGGAATTTGTTTTAGAGATTTTAAAAAATATTCCGAAGAAAGATTAAAATGTATTTGTCATGCTGAACTGTCACACTGAGCTTGTCGAAGTGTTGTTTCAGCATCTCATCATGGCTTATAAAAACAAAAAGGCAACTGCACTTCGACTACGCTCAGTGACCAGTTGCCTTTTTTATTGTTATTAAGTTGTTTACTTATTCAGCAATACTTGCAATCTCTATATCAAAAACTAAGTTTGTTTTTGGTGGAATTAAAGGTGCTCTACCAGTATCTCCATAACCTAAATAGTAAGGTATAAATACTCTTGCTTTATCACCAACTTTCATGTTTAGCATTGCTTCCCTAAAACCAGCAACTAAACTTGCAGTTTCATTATAAGGCATTGTAAAAGGTTTATACTGTCCTGCTTGCGCTTGTCTCTCGTCTAACTTACCATTTTTCTTAGCAACTTCTTCCCAAGTGGTCCAGAATAACTCTCCGTTTTCAAAATAACCAGCACAATCAATATTTACACGATCTGTAGACTTTGGTTGCACACCATCACTTTCGTGTGTAAAAATCATAGCCATTCCAGTAGGAGAATCTATACGACGACCATCCATAGATTCATTTTTCTTAAGCCATTCTTCTTTAGCTTTTTGAGCTAGTTCTTCAGCTTTTTTCTTGGCTTCAGCTTCTTGTTGCTTTCTTTTTTCTAACATTTTAGGCATTTCTTCTTCAAACACTTTTGGTGCATCAAAAAATTTAGCCTCTTTTCCTTTTCTGATGATGTTAAGTTTGGTAATAACAACATCTTCAACGGGCTTATGATTTCTAGCTTGAGGATTAATCACCTTTACATTAGAAATGGAGTCATGTACATCCATACCTTCAATAACCTGTCCAAAAACAGCATGTCTGTTATCTAAACTTGGCCATTCTTTTTCCATGATAAAGAACTGACTTCCGTTGGCATCTCTACCAGGATTTGCCATTGATAAAACACCAGGCTTATCGTGCTTTAAATCTGGATGAAATTCATCTGGAAATTTATAACCAGGATCTCCCATTCCTGAAGCAGTAGGATCTCCACCTTGAATCATAAAATTGTTTACCACTCTGTGAAAAGTAATACTATCATAATAGCGTTTTCCTTTATATTCTTCTTTTACCATTGGATGATTACCTTCGGCTAAAGCGACAAAATTTGCTACTGTCACAGGTACTTTATCATAATGTAGTTTGGCAATCATTGTACCTTTATTGGTAACAAATTCAGCATAAAGTCCATCTTCTAAATTTGGATATTTCTCTTGGCAAGAGATATTTGCCAATACAACTAATATTATAAACGTTGTAAGTGCTTTTTTAATCATTTTCTTGGGTTATAGTTTTTAAAGTTACTTCGCAAATTAATGGAACATTTGTTCCTATTCTGTTTTCATCACCGTAGTAGCCGTATGCTTTTTGTGATGGAAAGATAAACGTTATTACATCTCCTGCAGTCATAAGTTTTAGACCCTCGCGCAAACCAGTAAAAAGCTCTTGCTTATCCATTACATAGGTTCTTTCTGCAGTTGCGTAGATTTCATTTCCGCTAAGATCAGACACATTGTATTCAAAATTAATAATGTCGCCAAAATCTGGTTGAATAGTATCTTTTTCAGCTTTGGTGTTGTAGTAGTACCAAAACCCACTTTCTGAGGCGATATAATCTTTATCTGGATTATTCTTTATCATCGTTTGAATAATCTCTTGTTCTTTTTCGTTTAGCTTTTTGTTGCGTTTTGCAGATTCTTTAAGGAACGAACCAGACTGTACCGTTTCTGGCATTCTGGCTTCGGGCGATTTACATCCCACCAAAAGAAAAGCCGCAATTAGTATGTAGAGTAGGTGTTTCATTATTGGGCCAATTCATTTTTATATTGTGGTAATATACTAATAAATTTATCAATCGTAGTTTCTAAGCTGTCTTCACTGCGTCCACCAGCAGCATTGGTATGGCCTCCACCATTAAAATGTGCTCTCGAAAATTCATTTACAGAAAACGTTCCTTTACTGCGTAAAGATATTTTTACGATACCCTCTTGCTGATTTTCTATAAAAATGGCAGCAAAAATAACATCTTTTAATGACAGACCATAATTTACAAATCCTTCAGTGTCGCCTTTTTTAAAGTTGAATTCATCCAATTCAGCTTGAGATAAAGTGATATATGCTGTGCGTAATTCTGGTATTACTTTTAGGTTTTGCATGGCTCTGCCTAAAAGTTGCAAACGACTGTAACTGTTGGTGTCGTGGATTTTATTATGAATATCCGAATTCTGAGCACCACGCTTCATTAAGTCTGCAATAACTTCATGCGTTCTGCTTGTGGTAGACGGAAAACGAAATGAGCCAGTATCTGTCATAATGCCTGTGTATAAACAGGTTGCAATGGCACTATTTATTTTGTCTAAATCGCCTAACATTTCAATAAAGTTGTAAACCATTTCGCAGGTAGAAGACATACTCACATCGGAGTAGGTGTACTTTGCATAGTCATCGGGTTGCTGATGATGATCTATCATAATTTTGATAGCCGATGACTGTTCTAAATGTAATGCCACATCACCAGCACGATGAAAAGCATTAAAGTCTAAAGTGAAAATAAGCTGTGCTTTGTTGATTAATGCTTCGCATTGGTCTTGCTGAGACTCAAAGATTAAAACGCTGTCATTTTCTGGTAACCACTTTAAAAAATCTGGATAATCGTTAGGAGCAACAACGGTTACTTGATGATTATAGGCTTTTAAGTAATGATACAAGCCTAAGGTAGAACCCATAGCATCACCATCAGGATTTTTGTGTGGTACAATCACAATATCTTGTGGTGTGCTAAGTAGTGTTTTAAGTTCTGCAATTTGTGTTTTAATCATAGGAAGCGAATTTACAATTTTTAGTGTTTTTGAAAACGTTTTTAATATGAAATTAAGAATCGCTGTCATTCCTGCTTACATAATATATGGTAGGTTACGTCACTTCGATTGATTTTATGGTTAATTGGTTCTCGATACTATTTGCTCGCTCACTCACAAATCACTCGAACTGACGATTGAGGTTTGATTCTAAAGCGTTACGTCACTTCGAGTGATTCTGAGGTACGAAGAATTTTATCGAGAAGTATTATGTGCTAGAACTTTATCGAGAAGTTTTGTCATCAAGACTGTTCTTGATACAAATTTTATTCCTATCGTCATAAAATTCACTCGAACTGACAAAAGACTTTGTTAATTAATCATTAAACATTAGCCATTAATTATTGGCAAGGCTTGATAAATTAAAGAAATGCATTACTTTTGCACCCAATTAAAAAATTACAAATGGCAACTAACAGAACATTTACAATGTTAAAGCCAGATGCTGTTGAAAAAGGACACATTGGCGCAATATTAGAAAAAATTACAGCTTCAGGATTTAGAATCGTAGCAATGAAGTTAACTCAAATGACTAAGGCAGATGCTGAGGAATTCTACGGAATCCATAAGGAGCGTCCATTCTTTGGTGAATTGGTTGAGTATATGACACGTGGCCCAATCGTTGCAGCTATCTTAGAAAAAGACAACGCTGTTGAAGATTTTAGAACTTTAATTGGTGCTACAAATCCTGCGGATGCTGCAGAAGGTACTATCCGTAAAATGTATGCTGACTCTATTAGCGAAAACGCGGTACATGGTAGTGATAGTGATGATAACGCTGCTATTGAAGGTGCGTTTCACTTTGCTGGTAGAGAGATGTTCTAAGAACAGATACTTTATATAAAATTGAAAAGACCATCTGTTAGGATGGTCTTTTTTTTGGATAATAAAAAGAACAGTCTTGATGTAAGTTTCCCCATTTTCCCCTATAATTTTGTCATGGTTGTATCCCAAAACTTCGTTTGTGATAAGGAGTAACATTTTTTTATCGCTGAAAATTTTAATGGCTATGACATAAATTAAACATATACTACTTATTCATCTATAATGGAATGGTAACCATAATTTTCTTATTGGGCTATGAATATTTATTTGTGTACAAGTAAATTATTAATTCTTAACGGTATTTTTTGTCAAATTTTTTCTATCATCATAAGTAAAACTTAATGACTAATCATTCACTTTAAAAAACAGATGTTTATAAAACCACAATTCATCATCAAAAACATACAATTCAGTAATTCGTATTTTTAAAAACAAGTGTTATTAAGGATATTTGTTTCAACATTTTGGCATTACATCAAGTTCTGCTATAGATATTTAAAACATTATGAATACAATAATAAAATTCGCAGTTAGTATCATTATCAGCATCGTATCTGCTCATATAAATGCACAAGAGGTTTTTAGCTTAACGGTAAAAGTTGAAGACGTAGCCAATAATGACGGAAAAATGTTTATCGCGGTCTATGATTCAGAAACTGATTTTTTAGACAAATCCTACAAAGGTGTAATAAGTAGCATTACTAACAAAAGCTGTACTGTAACCTTTAAGGCGATACCAGAAGGCACTTATGCGGTTTCTATTTTTCATGATGAAAACGATAACGGAAAGTTAGATAGTAATTTTGTAGGTATTCCTAAAGAAGATTATGGTTGCTCTAACAATGCTAAGGGCTTTATGGGTCCACCGAAATGGAAAGATGCTAAATTTGATTTAAAAACAAATAAAACAATAACTATAAGACTTTAATTATGAGAAAGGTAGTATTTATTGCAATAGTAGTCTTTACTGGGCTAATGCAAGCACAAACCAATTTTGAAAAAGGAATGACTAAAGCCTTTGAACTTTGGGAGTCTAATAAATTGGATGAAGCCGAAAATATGTTTGAAAGAATAGCCAAAGCTGAAGAAGACGAGTGGTTGCCCAACTATTATATCGCCCAGATAAACAGCTTAAAAAGTTGGAACGAAAAGGACGAAACTATACTGAAAGCACAATTAGGAAAAGCACAAGATCATTTGGATATTGCAATGTCTAAGACCGAAAGCAATGCAGAATTGTTGGTAATGCAAGCTCAGGTATATACAAATTGGGTCGCCTACGACGGCGCAACTTACGGAATGAAGTATGCTGGTAAGGTTGCCGAACTATATGCTAAAGCTGTAAAATTAGACCCAACAAATCCTAGAGCAGCTTTTTGTAAAGCAGATTGGGGAATGGGAAGCGCTAAATACTTTGGCCAGGATACAGAACCATTCTGCGGCGAAATTGAAGCGTCGATAGAACTATTTGATACCTTTAAGCCAGAGAGCGATTTTCATCCTAATTGGGGAAAAGAGCGAGCTAAAGAAGTATTAACAGCGTGTAAAGAATAAATTATTTCAGATTTTATGTCAAAGTCAGTAAAAAGTTTTTTAACCACCTTTATTATAGGATGTGTAGTATTCCTTATAGGTACTTACATGTCCACTGGGTTTGATTTTAAAAGTGTTAATCAGTTTTTAATCTACTTTGGCATATATCAACTCTATACTTTTGTCATTACTTATGTGAATACAGTGGTTTTCGTATACCTTAAGAAGCGTAGTTATAAAACCTATGATATAATTAAGCGTTTTTTGGTTGGTATATTTTGTAGTACAGTGGTGACACTCATAACCATTTTTATTCTTAGAGTATTTGTTGAGGTTGTAATATTTGGAGATTCTTTAGATCATTTTATAGAAACTGAAACTTGGTATGGGTATTCATTTGGGTTGTGGATTACACTATCTATCGTAACGGTGTTTTACATTATATATTTCTACAACCGTTTTCAGAAGAATAAAATAAAAGAGCAAAAAGTAATCGCTGGTGCTGCCAGTGCCAAGTTCGACGCTTTAAAGAATCAGTTAGACCCACATTTTCTGTTTAACAGTCTCAATGTATTGACCAGTTTAATTGAAGAAAATCCGGATAGCGCACAAAAGTTTACAACAGCACTATCTAAAGTATATCGTTATGTTCTTGAGCAAAAAAATAAAGAGCTAGTCACAGTTGACGAAGAATTGAATTTTGCCAGAACCTACATGTCGCTTTTAAAAATGCGATTTGAAGACAGCATTATTTTTGAAATACCAGACAAGGCTTCAAACCCTGAAAGCAAGGTAGTGCCTTTGTCCTTACAACTCTTATTAGAAAATGCGGTAAAACACAATATGGTAACTTCGAGTAAACCATTGCATATTAAAATATACGAAGATGGGAATCATTTAGTAGTAATGAATAATCTTCAACCAAAGCAAATTGTAAAGAAGAGTAGTGGAGTTGGTTTAGAAAACATAAAGCAGCGCTATCAGCTTCTTACAGAACGAAAAGTTTACATCAATCAAAGAGAGAAGGATTTTGCAGTTGCAATTCCGATGCTCACAAAACAAGTATCAATCATGAGAACAGCACAAAAATCAAAAGAGCGTCTTAACGAGGATTATGTTAGGGCTCGCAAGCGTGTAGACGAGTTAAAAGCTTTCTATTATAGCTTAATATCGTATGTATTTATTATACCGTTTTTAATCTTTATATGGTATAGATATTCGCAACACACCATACAGTGGTTTTGGTTTCCAATATTTGGATGGGGAATTAGTTTAGTGTTCCAAGCCTATCGCGTATATGTAGATAATGGCGCATTAGGTGCTAAGTGGGAACAGCGCAAAATCGAGAAATACATGCGTGAGGAGGACGATAAAAATCGTTGGAATTAAAAAATAAAAAGTCATGAAAGATCAGAATTTAAATTACATAAAAGCAAAGCGCAGAGTTGAGAAAGAGAAAGGGTTTTACACACACCTTGTTATATTCTTTTTGGTAAATACAGTACTTACTGTAGTCAAAGTTTGGGGAGATTTTAATAGCTGGGACAGCTTTGTTAATGAGTTTTTAACCATTAACGTTTTGAGTTCCTGGACTATTTGGGGAGTATTTCTAATTCTACATTTTCTGTCAATTAAGTTTGGTGCTAAATGGGAAGAACGAAAGATAGAAGAATACATGAAAAAAGAATTGTCTGACGACTCATATTAAAAACTAAGAACATGGAAAAATATAGTTTAGAACCTTATAAAGATAAAGACGAAATTTCAGATTTCAGAAAGGAAGAAGCTTATTTAAGAGCTAAAAAAAAGGTAGATGCCTTAATTGGGTTTTACTGGCATTTGGCAGTTTACATTGTCGTTAATCTATTTTTAATATTGCTCATAGGACTTTATTCAGACCAAGGTTTCAGAGGTTTTGGTCCATATGCCACTGCAGTTTTTTGGGGCATAGGATTAATATTTCATTTTATAGGAGTTTTTGGACCCGATTTCTTTTTTGGTAAGGACTGGGAAAAGCGTAAGCTTAAAGAGTTTATGGACAAGGAAGAACGCAATTGGGAGTGATTTTTGGTTAGCTGTTGTCTAAGTAGCAGTAAACAGTCTATAGCTAATTGTACTAAAAACTAATTTAGAAGAAAAAAATACAAGATGAAGGTAATTATTATAGAAGACGAAAAACCATCAGCAAGACGACTACAACGTATGCTAAAATCCTTGGATATTGAAGCAGAAACGATGCTGCATTCGGTTGAAGAATCTTTAGAATGGTTTCAAAACAACGAGCATCCAGACTTAATCTTTTTAGATATACAATTGAGCGACGGTTTGTCTTTTGAGATTTTTGAAACCTTGGATATTAATTCTGCTGTAATTTTTACCACGGCTTATGATGAATATGCGCTGCAGGCTTTTAAACTTAATAGTATAGATTACCTTTTAAAACCTATTGATGATGACGATTTAAGAATTGCGGTAAATAAATTTAAAGGAAGGACACCTCAAAAGCAATCTGTTACGTTAGACTTTAACGATATTAAAAAATTATTAGTAAATCCTATTGAACGTGAGTATAAGAAGCGTTTTTCGGTAAAAGTTGGGCAACATTTAAAGCTTATTAATATTGAAGATATAGAATGCATCTATAGTGAAAATAAAGGGACTTATGCTTATACGAATGAAGGTAGGAATCACCTTTTAGACCTAACTTTAGATCAACTAGAAGATGAGTTGGAGCCACATGTGTTCTTTAGGGCAAGCCGAAAATTTTATGTGAACATTAATGCCATAAAAGACATTATTAGCTATACCAACTCTAGATTACAAATTAAGCTTAGTCACTTCAATGAGCAAGAAATTATTGTAGCAAGAGAGCGCGTAAAGGATTTTAAAAATTGGCTAGAGTAGAAGTTAGTTTTCCTCTTCAATTCTATTATCATCAAAAGCAGAAGGCAGTAATTTTGGAATAATTTTCACAAAAAGCGGTAATAAAATAGCACCACCTGGTAGCATAAAAATAGCCAAACTTGGTATAGATTTAAAAATATCTAGTAGCTGTTGTTGTATCTTTTTTTGCTCTTCGTCATTAAGTGTTCTGTAGGTTGATGCGGTTAGTAATTTCATCGCTTCCTTACTCTCAGACAATTCTTTTAAAAGACGCTTTTTGTTGCGGTTTACTAGCTTAGATACCAGTTTACTGCTATTATCATAAAAACTTTGAGCCAAGTTTTTTGAGCTTAAAAATGCAACTTCTTCTTTATGCTTATCATAAAATGAGTTTATAGATTCAATAGATTTATCAATGACCTCCTGTTCTAAGTTGAGATCGTCTTTCATTTTATTTAGAAAATTCTGTTCAGCAGAATCTATAACCTTATCACTCCACGAAGCCATACAGACGAGATCGACAAGGTATTGCTTTTCTAAAGGGTGATTTATTAATTTAATTACATCGTCATAGGTGTTAATATCTGTATCTTTTTGTCGCATAGAGCTTTCAAAAAGCTTCATTAAATTTTCATCGTAATCAGACTTGTTAGATTTAGTGTCCATTACAGAGATGACTACAGATTCCAATGCCGATTCTAAATTGTTAACGTAATTTTCAATGTCTTTTCCCTTTTTACCGTTTAAAAACTGAATGTAGCCTAATACATCTATAAATAACAAGGCATTTACTAAAAAGTAATTGAAACTTTTAGAAATAAAATTATCATCGATATGAATACGCTTATGAATCATCTTTTCTAGCAATCTATCGCTAGACGATTCGCCAAATAGCTCTTCAAAGAAAGAACGTTCGTTTTCACCTACAATTTTATAATAGGTAACAAGCTTATCTATAAATGTATCGTTAGAATACCCTTCACTTAAATGAATATGATAAAAACATAGAAGCAGATTTATTTTACTTCGCTCTTCTTCGGTAAAATCAAAAGACTGATCTATAAATTTTAAAGTAGAAATATTACTGCCATAAATAAAACCAGTTTGTCTCAGCTTATCATAAAAATCTAAGGTATCAATATCAGCCAGATTGTTATCTGATAGGTCCTTAAGTAGTTTTTTTATCCAGCCTTTTGCTGATGGGTTCATGGCAATATTATTAGGATATAAAGATACTTTTTATCTCCAAAAAACAACCACATTTCAAACTTTTTGAAAAAAATATAAAACCGCCTTGTTCATTTTTCCGTAGGTAGAATAGAGACACAATAATTAACAAAATCTCAAATTATGAAAAACACAAAATTTTTAATGGCAGCAGCAATTGTAGCAATTGCAACTTTTGTTGCTATTGCAGCGGATCATATAGATGCGCCTGCTGTACAAGGTGGTACTAGTGATATCACAGATTTTTACGCCTTTCAGGGCGAGAACACATCAAATATTGCATTTGTCGCAAATGTGCAAGGGCTTTTAGGTTCTGGTAGCGATACTCAAAATGCAGCTTTTGATGAAAATGTATTAATTGAATTTAATATCGATAATACAGGAGACAATGTAGAAGATTTGGTAATCCAGGCTATTGCCAGAGATGGTAAAATGTATGTTTTTGGACCAACTGCACCTTCTCAAACTGGATTAAATAGTACAATTGCAACTAACGCAACCAATCAGCTTGTTGTAGACATTACACCTTACGGACAATCGGCTAATGTAGAAAGCTCTGGTGGTATGATAGCCTTTGCAGGCCCAAGAGATGATCCATTTTTTATGGACTTTGCCCAGTACGGACAAATCATAGCAGGTAACGCTACAAGTTTCAATAATCCTGGAGCAGACACCTTTGCAGGTACGAATGTACTTTCTGTAGTGGTTGAGGTACCTAAATCTATGATAGGTGGTACAGGTACAATCAATACTTGGGTAGAATCTAAAAGAAGACAATAACAAATTTAAAAATTTAAGATGATGAAAAATAATATAAAACTATATGCTATTGCAATGCTAATGTCTTTAGTGGCATTTAATTGTAATAATGATGATGACAGTATTTCTCAGCCAATGGGACCTGATTTCTCAGGAACATATGCGCAGCAAGACCAAATGGGAAGACCCGCTGTAAACACAGTATTTGTGTCTTCTGGTATGAAAGACGCTTTTAACACAACAGTGCCTTCAAATCAAAATGCATCGTTTCAGGCTATGTTTCAAAATAATTTAGAAGCATTGAGTCCGGCTTATGCAAATCCTGGCGATACTAATGCTCTAGGTTTAGATGCAGCAGCCTTCACAGGCTTATTGGCAACAGATGTACTTAATGTTTCTTTAGATGGTACAACAACATTTTTTGATGGTACAAATGTCTTAACAGGAAGAGCCTTGGCAGATGATGTTATAACTGTTGAATTACTTCTAATTTTTGGAGGAGAGGATTTCTCTGAAAATCCAGGATTATCTAATGACAATGTAGATGCCAATGATAAAGCGTTTTTAACGTCTTTCCCTTACTTGGCCTCACCTTGGTAAGATACTGAACCTAATTCCTGAAGCAGGTCTACGGATCTGTTTCAGGAATATTTTTAACAACAAAAACTCGCAAACCATGATACTCAAAAAAACCTTTCCCTTTATTATAATATTACTGATGTTTAGCTGTAATAACACAGTAACCAATAGTAATGATTATTCCAAATACCTTTCTGAAAAAGCAGATAAATCATTGCTAATTGCAAACGCTCAGCAATGGACAGATAAGCTTGAAGAAAACCCAAATCAATATCCATATTTAGGAAAACGCGCTTCAGCTTACACGGCAATTTTTGACGCTACTGGAGATGTAGGTTATCTAATTAAAGCAGAAGAAGACCTAAAGCAAGCTGTTGAAATTACTAAAGGAAAAACCACATCATACTTAAAAAGTTTAGCCTCAAATTATATTTCTCAGCATCGGTTTAAAGAAGCATTAAGCCTACTTAAACAAGCTGAAGAAAATGGTGATAAATTAAAAGGAACTCAAAAAATGCTCTTTGATGTTCATTTAGAATTAGGAAATTATTTAACTGCTGAATCTTACCTGAAGGAAATTAAAAATACCTCAGATTTTGATTATCTCATTCGATTAGCAAAATGGGAAGACCATAGAGGAAATCTAGAAGGCGCTATAGTTAATATGGAAAAAGCAAAAGCTATAGCTGAGGCATCTAATTTAAAAGGTCTTAAGCAGTGGTCTTATACCAATCTTGCAGACTTTTACGGTCATGCAGGCGAAATAGAAAAATCGTATAATCTTTATTTAAAAGCTTTGGCGTTAGACCCTACAGATGCCTATGCAAAAAAAGGCATTGCGTGGATTACTTTTTCCTATGAAAGTAACCCTATAATGGCACAAAATATAATCGACTCAGTAAAGACCTATTACACCTCCCCTGATTATGAGTTGTTAATTGCAGAAATAGCCGATTATAATGAAGACGAATCGACTAAAAATGCTGCTATTAGTCGCTATAATGATATGGTTAGAAACAAAAATTATGGCGATATGTATAATGCCTACAATGTAATAGTGTATACAGATGAGATGTTACTGCCAGAAAAAGCCATAGAAATAGCAGAACTTGAGGTAAAAAATAGGCCTACACCACAATCTTATGACTTATTGGCCTGGAGTTATTTTAAAAAAGGAAACATAGAAAAGGCAAATGCAATCATAGAAAAGCATGTAGAAGGACAGACTTTTGAGCCAGCAGTTTTGTACCATATAGCAGAGATCTATAAAGCAATGGGCAAAACAGATCAAGTTTCAGAATTAAAAAATGAGTTGGTCGCCAGTCTCTATGAACTTGGGCCTACAATGGAATCTAAAATCAATCAACTATAATCATGAGAAACATAAGACTATTACTTATCCTATTAATTTGTGTTGCATACAACATGCATGCGCAAAATATTAAAGGAGTCGTTCTTAATGAATTAAATCAACCACTTGAAGCAGCTTATGTCTATAACTTAAATTCAGAATCTCATGCACATACCTCAGAAAATGGTGTGTTTTTTATAAGCCAAACTAAAGTAGGAGATTCATTAAAGATTGGACTTTTGGGTTATAAAACAACTATAGTGCAGGTGTCTGATACAAACGGTTTAAATATTGTTTTAGAAGAAAAAGTATTTCAATTGGACGAAATGGTAATTAGAGAAGAACTTAATCCTGTGAGTACCATTTCTAGATTAGATTTAAATGTCACACCAGTAAATTCTTCACAAGAAGTACTAAGAAAGGTGCCAGGTTTGTTTATTGGTCAGCATGCTGGTGGAGGTAAAGCAGAGCAAATTTTTCTTCGAGGATTTGATGTAGACCACGGCACAGATGTAACGATTGGCGTAGATGGAATGCCAGTAAATATGGTGTCTCATGCACATGGTCAAGGCTATAGTGATTTGCATTTTGTAATACCAGAAACTGTAAATAAAATAGATTTTGGTAAAGGCGCTTACTACGCTTCAGAAGGTGATTTTAACACTGCAGGTTATGTAAACTTTAAAACTAAAGACTACATAGATCAAAGTAGTGTGTCGTTATCTCTTGGTCAATTTAATACACTGAGAACAGTAGGTTTATTCGATTTGTTAGAGAATACCAAAAATCAAAATGCCTATTTGGCAATGGAGTATATAGCCACAGATGGACCTTTTGATTCTCCTCAAAATTTTAATCGATTGAACTTATTTGGAAAGTATGTTATTTACTCTCCAGAAAATGATAAGTTAACACTTACTGCATCACATTTTACAAGTCGTTGGGATGCCTCTGGGCAAATACCACAACGCGAAGTTGATAACGGAAATATTACAAGATTTGGCGCAATTGACGATACTGAAGGCGGTGAAACCTCTCGAACCAATTTAAATGTTACGTATGATAAATACATTACAGACAACACAACATTAAAAGCTAACGCTTACTACTCTCAATATGCTTTTGAATTGTATTCTAACTTTACATTTTTCTTAGAAGATCCTGTAAATGGTGACCAAATAAAGCAGAAAGAAGATAGACAGATTTTTGGTGCAAATGCAGCGATAAATTATTCAACCTTTTTAGGAAGTACAGAGTTAAATTTAACGTCAGGTTTTGGCTTACGACATGATATAATTGATGATGTAGAATTATCAAGAACGTTAAACCGAACCACAACTTTAGAAAATATTCAATTAGGCGATATTAATCAAACTAATATCGATGCCTTTGTAAAAGCAGATTTTGAGTTTGGTAAATTCAGAGTTGCACCAGCTTTGCGTTTAGATTATTTCAAGTTTATGTATAACGATGCGTTACAGACCACTTATGAAACACAATCTGAAACAAAAACCATTGTAAGTCCAAAGTTAAATTTCTATTACAATGCTAAAGATAATCTGCAATTGTATTTAAAGTCTGGTTTAGGGTTTCATTCTAATGACGCGAGAGTTGTTGTAGCTAATGAAGGAAGAGACATTTTACCACGTTCTTACGGAACGGATTTGGGTACTATTTGGAAACCGTTTCCAAAACTGGTAGTTAACTCAGCATTATGGTATTTATTCTTAGAACAAGAATTTGTTTATGTAGGTGATGCAGGTATTGTTGAGCCAAGCGGTAAAACAAGACGTTACGGAATAGATTTAGGATTGAGATATCAGATTAACGATTGGTTGTTTTTAGATTCTGATGCAACGTATACACATGCAAGAAGCATAGATGAGCCAGAAGGCGAGGATTATATACCATTAGCACCAGATTTTACATTTACAGGTGGTTTGTCAATAGATGATTTAAATGGATTTTCAGGAGGCTTACGATTTAGATATTTAAATGAAAGGCCAGCTAATGAAGACAACTCAATTGTAGCGGAGGGCTATTCTGTTTTTGATTTTAATCTTAATTATAGAATGAAAAATGTAACACTTGGTGTCATGATAGAAAACTTATTTGACGTACACTGGAATGAAACCCAGTTTGCTACAGAGTCTCGTTTGCAAAACGAAGCAGAGTCTGTTGAAGAAATTCATTTTACACCAGGAACACCATTTTTTATTAGAGGAATTGTCACCTACAATTTTTAGGGGTCAATACTTAGTTTGTGGGGAAGCAAATTAAGGTTGATTGATTGGTTGCTAGCAAGAAAGATTAACTGCTGATTACAGTTAATCGGTATCATTGAAATTTGATACTTTTTGAGTTTTTTTGTTAGTTGGAACACCTGCACGAAAGTGTGGGTGTTTTTTTATAATAATTTAGATTTGTTTTTATTTAACAGCTAAAGCAGCAAATTGCTTTCCAAATACGGCTGTGATTCCAGCAGCTAATCCACCAACAATTCCTGTCACTAGCATTAAAACATAAGGATTGCCACCAAGAGGTAATAAAACAGCGATGCGTTTTGCTAAAGTGTAATCATTACTGCTACTTAGAATAAAGCTGTAAACTGCCCAAAACACAAGAATTGCTAAAAAGGGTACAAAAAATACAGAAGCTTTTTTTAACGGAATAAATAAAGAAGTTATCAAAGCGGCTGTCATTACGGACCACCACGGCAAAACAAACGATAGTATAAATGCTAAGAATATTGTTGCGAAAAAGTTAATGATATTGTTCTTCATTAGTTTTCTGGTGTTAAGGTTTGTGTACTCATTATAGCATCTGTAGGCTGGTTAGATTGCAAAAAGTTAAGTTGATGGTATTTTCCAGCAGCCCAATCGTCTATAAAATTATCGTAGTATTTGCTTCCAGGATTACCAGATTGTCCACCAGGATAAATGCCTATGGCAGTAGGTGGTGAGCTCATCTCAACAATCATTCGCCATGAAGGCCCATGATTTTCCGAAGTGGCATTCACAATATTTCGATCTCCACCAATAGGAATATCAAATCTTGAAAATGCAGGTAAGGCTTGTAGTAAGTGACCTGCATAAGTAGCTTTATATTTTAACCAAGTGTAATCATCTTTCTCTTTTTTAATTTCAATTAAACGCTCAGAAGCTTCTTTAAAGGCAACTAAAAATAAATCTTTAGCAGTTTCAACTTTATCTTCGGTTTCGACAATATCCATGAATTTGTGGTCGCCATGATTCTTCAATAGATATATGGTTTGATAGGTAAACGGTGAATCTAATTCTAACTCCTCAGAGTCAAGTTCATCCCAAACCAAATTATAGAGTTTTCCATACCATTGTCTAAAAATACTTGGACCAACTTCGTTTATATCGTTGTTAAATTTCCATGTCTTTATTTCGTTGTAAATTACTTTTTCTTCCTTGGAAAGAGTGGAAGTGTCCATGTGTTCTAACATGTATGGTACAATTTCGGCAGCTTTAAGATTGTAGTTGTTGTTATGTAAATTTTTAAAATCTTCAACACTGAATTTTTCTTTTGAATTGAAGTAATCATTAATAACTCTGTTTCTATACGTTTCGTAGCCATCATTAAAAACATAATAAGGGTAGTTTTCATCTACAGGATGCTGATTAGCAGAACTCACAAAACCACGTTCTGGATTTTTGGTATGTGCATTAAATTGCTGAGGTATATAGCTTTGCCAATCATTTTCAGGATTACTACCATCCATTAAAAATTTTCCTTGACCTTCCCATTTATTCGGAAATTTTCCTTGTATCCATAAGGCAATATCACCTTCTGTTGAAGCAAAAACAAAGTTTTGAGCAGGTGCATTCCAGTATTGTAAAGCCTGCACATAGTCATCATAGTTCTTTGCTTTATTGAGCTCTAAGAATGTTTTTTGGTTATTTCCTCCTTCGTGTCCAATCCACTTCATGGCATAGCCAGCCAATTCCATATCAGAATTAAAGTTTTTGTCATATACCACAGGACCATGGTGCGTATAAAGTACAGTGTCTTTATAGTTTTCTTTTCCTCTGATTTTAATGTCTTCAACACGTATGGAAACATCTTTCCATTGTCCGTCATACTTATATTTAGTTCGGTCTTCATTAAATTCAACCTTGTACCAATCAATTACATCTCTGGTTGCATTAGTTTCTCCCCAAGCAATGTGTTGATTGAACCCAGAAATAACACTCAGCGCACCTGGAATAGTAGCTCCAAACGCATTATGATTTGGTGTGCTGAGCTGCATAACAAACCAAATAGAAGGTAGGTTAAGACCTAAATGAGGATCGTTTGCCAAAATAGGATTTCCGGTTGCTGATTTGGATCCTGATACAGCCCAGTTATTACTACCATTATCTGGATGTGGTTTTGAGATTGTTTCTGTGATGGTATCTAATACAGCCTTACTATTTGGCAAAGGTGTTTGCGGTACATTTATAAAACTCCAATCGGTTTCTTTTGGTATTACAGGATCTGTAATGTCGAAGAAATCAGGAAACAATAAATCGAAATTATCTTTCCCAAGTAAACGCAATGTATTGGTATATTCTAAGTCATTATCATTACCAGCTAGCATTTTGGTCATGTACATTAATAATAATGCTGTTTTTTTGGGAGTCCAAGCTTCGGGCTTATAGTCTAGTAGTTTGTATTCAACAGGATAATCTTCAGGTTTTAATTGACTGATATAGGCATTAACTCCATCTGCATAATCTTGAATGTAGCCTAGAGTTTCTTTGTCATACTTTTCCATATAAGCTATAGCTTGGTCTGCTCCATAGCCCATGCCTCTTCGACGTTCTGTACGGTCATAATCTAGTGCTTTTTCGCCAATGATTTCAGATAAACGTCCAGAGGCAGCAAAGGTCTGAAACTCGAGTTGCCATAAACGATGTTTGGCTGTTAAATACCCTTGCGCTTTGTATAGATCGCTTTCGTTTTGAGCAAAAACATGTGGAATTAATTGGTCATCGTAATGTACCGTTACCTTGTCTTTTAATCCAGGAATTCTAACATTTCCAGAAATAGATTCAGTTGATTCATTTTGCCAAATACCAGAATATGGATTCAAAAATTTACCAATTGGTGGAATGGAGCCTAGTTTGGTATTTAGGGTAAAAAAAAGTCCTATCGTTAATACGAAAGAGACAATGAGCTTAGCATATTTCATTAGGTAGCACTATTTGTGGCTTAAAAATACCAAATATTATTCTAAGCTTACATAATCTATAAGAAGTTTAAAACTCTCCTTTTTCTTATTTCCGATTAAAAAGGCTATTTCTTCCATTTTATTTCCTTCAAAATTCGGAATGTCCAATCGATAACCTCTAAAAGAGGCATACATGTCTTTAAATGGAATTTTTATAGTTTGCCAATCACCTGATGTATCGAATTTATAAATGTATGAGTGACGATTATTACGGCTATTTTTTACTCTAAACTGATAGGTTTTACCATCTCCTTTTAGACGTATACTAAATGTTGAAAAGTTTGATGAGTCTAGTGTTTCAAAATAATGGCGGACAGACGAAAAACCACCATTGTTTTCTAAGGAGATTTGTCCGTAAAATTCTCCGTGGCCGTCTTCATTAACCTTTAAGTGACCATCAGACTGGCCACCCATAACAACATCATCTAAAATTGCCCAACTATCTAGGTTGCTTTCAGAATTAAATTGATATAAAGTCATAGATTGTTGTAATGAGATAAATAATAACAAGACATAGAATCTTAACATCTTTTTTAAATAAAGTTACAAAATGCTAGACGGATCTTTTCTGGTTTTCTAAAAATCTTAACGTTTTTGCTTAGCGTAACACTAATTTTTTTACAATCTCTTTACCTATTGACTCGTTTAGCATTTTTACGATTTTTTCATTGCCATAACTCAGTTCTTCACGCAATACGCTAGAGCTTAATTGTACATAAAGCGTTTCGTGTTTAAGTTCTATTGCTGTTGTATAATTGTTAACGCCATTTCCCATGAGATTAGCCCAAGCTTCTCGAACATTTACTTTGTCTAAACCGGCTTCCAGATTATTGGTTTGTACAAATTCCTTCAGGATTTCTTCTATTGGACGGTTATCGTTGTTTCGTTTTGCCATTTTCTATCACCACTATAAATCAATATCCAATTGTATTGGAATGTAACGCTTGTATAAATATACGTCCTTATTTTCATTCCTTACTTTTAAATGCTTTTCTGAAGCTTCTAAAACGGTTTCCTTCCACTCAGCATAAGAGGTTTTATAGTACATGATGAGTTTGTTGTTTTCAATTTTTAAGGTAATCGCTTCAGCATCATCAGAGGTAAAATAGGTGTCGTTGATACCAGGTTTTAATTTTTTTCTGAATCCTTGCAGACTATCATTAATACTAATATAATCTATAGTTTCGTTGAATTGATATTGCTTAACGGAACCATCAGCTAAAGTGACTTCTTCAATCTCCCAATAACCATTAAGGTGTGTTATGAGTGTTTCAGGGTTTTTAGAACAGCTGAAAATTAGAATCAGTAGGATAAAGCTAAACTTTCTCATAGTTTAAAAATTTTATAAGATTGATGAATCTGCTTAACCACATTTTCTGTACGCTCGGCATGTGTGTCGCTAATAAAAATCTGACCAAAATGGTCGTTATCTACTAAACTGATAATTTGCGAAACTCTATTTTCATCTAACTTGTCAAAAATATCATCGAGTAGTAAAATAGGTGATACGCCACTTTGTTGCTTTATAAAATCGAATTGCGCTAATTTTAAAGCAATTAAAAAGGATTTTTGCTGTCCTTGACTTCCAAATTTTTTAATCGGAAAATCATCAATTGTAAACACTAAATCATCTTTGTGTGTGCCTACACTTGTGTATTGTAAAGCCTTGTCTTTGTTAATGTTGGTTTTTAAAAGTTCTATTAATTCACCATCAAACAAATCGCTTTTGTATTTTAAGTTTATAGCTTCTTTACTTTGGCTTATAGCTTCATAACGTTCCTTAAAAATAGGGATAAATACATTTAAGAATTCATCACGTTTTTTAAATATTTCAGAGCTATACGTATTTAGCTGCTCATTATAAATAGCTAGCGTATCTGCATTAAAGGTGTTGTTGAGCGCAAAATATTTTAAAAGCGCATTACGTTGCGAAAGTACTTTGTTGTAGGCTATAAGTGCAGATAAATATGCTTTATCACTTTGTGAAATCACACTATCTATAAACTTACGTCTTGTGTCACTGCCTTCAATGATTAGGTCTCTATCAGCTGGCGATATAATCACCAATGGAATAAAACCGATGTGGTCACTAAATTTGTCATAGGCTTTACCATTGCGTTTTATGATCTTTTTTTGACCTCTTTTAAGCGAAACAATAATTTTTTCACTGCGCTCATTTTTGGTGAAATTACCATCAACCACAAAAAATTCGGTGCCATGTTTTATGTTTTGCACAGCAACAGGATTAAAATAGCTTTTACCAAAAGCCAAATGATAAATAGCGTCTAAAGCGTTTGTTTTACCAATGCCATTAGCACCAACAAAGCAATTTATTTTACTGTCAAAATCGAAAACCTGACTTTCAAAATTTTTGTAATTAACTAAAGATAATGCGTTTAGAACCATAAAAAATAGATGTCCTTTGCTTGAATTTAGAGGTGTTTTAATGTAATTAATAGTCTTGCAAATTATTGAAAAATAACGAATAATTAGGCTTTTAAATCCCAATAAAAATTATATTTTTGCGCACGCAATAATAGACAAGATATGGCAACGTATAAGAAAAGAGGCTATAAACCAAAAACTAAAAAAGAAAAGGAAGTAGTAGTTGAAGAAAATTCAACAACAGCAGAAGTATTTAATACTTTAGATGAAGGAGCTTCAAAAACAGAAGAATGGTTTGTTAAAAACCAAAATTACATCGTTGGTGTAATTGCAGCTGTAGCACTTATAGTTTTAGGTTATTTAGGATATAACAAATTCATTGCAGAACCTCAAGAAAAAGAGGCAATGAATGAAATGTACACTGCAAAAAAATACTTTGAAGATGCGGCTAATGGTATTTCATCAGATTCACTTTACCTTATGGCTATCGAAGGCGGAGAAGGTAAGTTTGGTATGAAGGATATTGCCAAAGAATACAGCGGTACACCAGCAGGAAACCTAGCTAACTATTATGCTGGTATGGCGTATTTAAACCTAAAGGATTATCAAAATGCAATTACTTATCTAAGTGATTTTTCTAGTGAAGATAAGATGTTAGGACCAATCTCTAAAGGTGGAATAGGCGATGCCTTTGTTCAGTTAGAGCAATTACCAGAAGCTTTAGAATATTACGAAAAAGCATTTAAGGCTAATGTAAATGATTTTACAACACCTATGTACCTTCTAAAAGCAGCAAGAGTTGCAATGGATTTAGGTGAAAACCAAAAAGCATTAGATTACCTAAAGCGTATTAAAACTGAATTTGACAGTTCTACAGAAGCAGGTCAAGTTGATGTATTGATAGGAAAAGTAGAAGCAAGCTTATAAAACATGGCTACTGCAAATCATAATTTATCGAATTACGATAAAGCAACAATCCCAAACGCGAAAGACTTTCGGTTTGGGATTGTTGTTTCAGAATGGAACGATACTATTACAGAAGGCCTCTGGCAAGGTGCTTTTGATGCATTACTAGATTGTGGCGCACAAAAAGAAAACATTGTACGCTGGAATGTGCCTGGAACTTTTGAACTTACCTATGGAGCTGCCAGAATGTCTAAAAGCATTTATGCCGAATCTGGTATGTTAGACGCTATTATTGTTATAGGTTGTGTTATACAAGGCGAAACTAAACATTTCGATTTTGTATGCGATGGCGTTACACAAGGTATTAAGGATCTCAATCTAAAAGGAGATATACCTGTTATTTTCTGTGTATTAACAGATAACACCATGCAACAATCTATTGATCGTTCTGGTGGAAAACATGGTAACAAAGGCACCGAAGCTGCCATCACTGCAATTAAAATGGCACAGCTCAGAAAAGAGACGAAGTAGTGTTAAGTAGGCAGTAAGTAATACCTAGGAAATAGTACCTATTCTTAATTTATCACTTATTACTTTACACTTAGTACTAGTTAACTCAATAATGGCATCCTTTTTGTTGATAATTTTAAGGAATCCTTAGGCATTTTTTCCTAGTATTTTAAGTACTTTTGAGACAATCAAGGTTTTAATTTATAAGACAACTTGTTTAATCAAAGAAAAAATAAACGGTTTAATTATAAGCCACGTTTTCAGGATTCTGAAGCCGATAGCCATCGGAAAGAGTCGAAAGACGACTTGGAGCGTAAGTGGCATGAAATAAAAGGCAATACTAAGCGAAAATCGAATAAATTATTTTCCTTACCGTCTTTAATTATAATGCTTATAGCGCTTTTTGTTTTAATGTATGTCTTAGAAGGATATATTAAATAAGGATATCATGGGATTAATGAAATTGAAGAAAAACCGAAAGTACAGTTATAAACCACGTTACTATAAAGGTGATGGAAATCCCTATGAATTAAGGCACAAGTTTGATGAGTATCGTAAAACGGTAAATCCACCAAAAGGTATCAAAGGAAAATGGAATGCTGCAATAGACGAATATCAGAATGACAGAGACGAAAGCGTAAATAAACGTGTCTTTATCATTGCAGGCATCTTAATTCTACTATTCTTATTGATAATTGGTTTCGATTTGTCTATTTTCTTCCCTCAAAGCTAATGACAGATATCATTCAACTATTACCAGACCATGTTGCCAACCAAATTGCAGCTGGTGAAGTGGTGCAGCGACCTGCATCTGTAGTTAAGGAACTTCTAGAGAACGCCATAGATGCTGGCGCAGATGAAATAAAACTCATTATCAAAGATGCTGGTAAAACACTTGTACAAGTAATAGATAACGGCAAAGGTATGAGTGTTACTGATGCACGCTTAAGTTTTGAGCGTCATGCCACTTCAAAAATAAAATCTGCTGAAGATTTATTTCAGCTTAATACCAAAGGATTTAGAGGTGAAGCTCTAGCTAGTATTGCGGCTATTGCGCATGTAGAGTTAAAAACCAAACGTCCAAAGGATGAGTTGGGTACTGCTATAGAAATCGAAGGTAGTCTTGTGAAATCTCAAGAGGTTGCTGTAACACCTACAGGGACATCTGTTGCTGTTAAGAATCTATTTTTTAATATACCAGCTAGACGTAATTTTTTAAAGTCCGATACTGTAGAATTACGACACATTACAGATGAGTTTCATCGTGTGGCATTAGCACATCCAAATATTGCTTTTGCATTTTATCACAACGGGAGTGAACTTTTTAATCTTCCTAATGAAAACTACAGACAACGTGTTGTTCATATTTTTGGTAATAAAACCAATGAAAAATTAGTACCTGTTGAAGAAGAAACTGAAGTTTTAAAAATTTCAGGATTTGTAGGTAAGCCAGAATATTCAAAAAAAACACGCTCAGAGCAATTCTTTTTTGTAAACCAAAGATTTATCAAAAGTCCGTATCTAAATCACGCCATAAGCGCAGCATTTGAAGGTTTATTAAAAGATGGATATCATGCCAGTTATTTTTTAAACCTTACGGTAGATCCAAAAACAATAGATATTAACATTCATCCAACAAAAACAGAAATTAAGTTTGATGATGAGCATACACTTTACGCTATTTTAAGATCAGCAGTAAAGCATAGTTTAGGACAATTTAATATAGCGCCAGTTCTAGATTTTGAACAGCAAAGTAATTTTGATACACCTTACAGTTACAAAGATAAAGCTGGTAAAGCACCAACAATAGAGGTAGACCGAAGTTTTAATCCCTTTGCTGATGAGGGAAGTGCTTCTGGTAACTCTTCTTCTAAATCTACTTCAACGAGAACAAGTTTTAAATCAGCTCCAACGGCTAATTGGGAAAGTTTATATGTCGGTTTGGAGTCTAAGGGTAATAGAAGACAAGGCGATGATGTTGAAGTAAGTTTTGAAAGAGACGTTAAAACTGAAACAATTTTTAGTGATGCTTCTGTAGAAACGAGTAAAACTACATTTCAGCTTCAGCAAAAATATATTGTAAGCACATTAAAGTCTGGTATGTTGATTATAGACCAGAATAGGGCACACCAACGTATTTTGTATGAAGGGTTTCTTAAACATATTACTATTAAAGAAGCTACGAGTCAACAATTGTTGTTTCCTCTACAACTAAGTTTTACACCTAATGAAATTAATATCATAGTAGGTTTAAAAGAAGATTTGGAACATACAGGTTTTGTGTTTTCAGACGTTAAAGAAGAAACAATAACTATTACTGGTGTTCCTGTTGGAGTGCCAGAAAGTGAAGTGTCTATAATATTAGAGCAACTTATTAGTGACGTTGAGAATGATGTGCCAGATGCGAGTTTTAGTGCTGCAGATTTATTGGCAAAATCTATGGCAAAAAGCCTTGCCATTAAGAATGGACAAGCCCTAAACAATACAGAGCAAGAACATCTTGTAAATTCTCTTTTTGCATGTAAGGAACCTAATGTATCACCAACCAATAGACCAACGTTTATAACAATGTCTACAGAAGACATTGAAAAGAAATTGATGTAGTATGAGACAAGGAATAACAGAAGCTGTAAAGCATCTATTGATTATTAATGTATTAATGTTTATTGGCACATTAGCTATTGGTAATGGTCAATCTTTTTATCAATGGTTTGCTCTATATTTTCCAAAAAACCCAATGTTTCAACCGTGGCAGGTTTTAACGCATATGTTTATGCATGGTAATGTAACACATATCCTATTTAATATGTTTGCCCTTTGGATGTTTGGTACTACTGTAGAACAAGTATTCGGTATGCGAAAGTTTATTGTTTTTTATTTATTATGTGGCTTTGGTGCAGCAATTATTCAGGTTGCATTCTTGTACTTTCAATTTAATACTGGTTTAGAGACATTAATAGAATCTGGTTTCTCCCAAACAGATATTGTAAGTGTGTTGAGTGATGGTCAGTACGATAAAAGATGGGTTCCGGTGCTAGGTGATAAATTTGAAGGATTTGCAAGTGCATTTAATGCAACAATGGTGGGAGCCTCAGGTGCAATTATGGGTATTCTTGTTGCCTTTGGGATGTTATTCCCAGAGTCTAAATTGATGTTGATTTTCTTACCAATACCGATTAAGGCTAAATATTTTATACCTGCTATCATTGCTTTAGATTTATTTTCAGGATTAACAGGTCAATCCATTTTTAGTCCAAGTAATACAGCATATATGGCTCATGTTGGTGGTGCATTAACTGGTTTTTTGCTTATGTATTTCTGGAAAAAAAATGAACGTGATAAATACCGTTGGAATTAAAAATGACTACGTTTGAAAATTTAAAATATCGCTACAATAATCTTGATGTTTTTGGTAAAATCATTACTATAAATGTCTTGGTATTTATTGTAGATATTGTGCTTACAAGTCTTTTTAGGCTCAATATCATAAAATATTTTGTATTACCCTCTGGTTTTGGTGATTTCGTTTTGCAACCATGGTCTATCATTTCATATGGGTTTTTGCACAGTGGCTTTTTCCACTTGCTCTTTAATATGTTGTTTTTATTCTACTTATCAAGAGCAGCATCAAATTTGTTTAGAACTAAAATGGTTTTAAACATCTATCTGCTCGGAATCATATCAGGCGGTTTAGCTTACTTGGCTGTTGCTAATATCATTCCAACCAATTTCTTTGGTGCTAAAAATGGTATTATGGTTGGTGCATCTGCAGGTGTAAGTGCTTTGCTAATGTTCATAGCTATTTACATGCCAAATTCGCAGATTAGGTTGTTTAATGCTTTTAATGTCAAATGGATGCATATTGCACTCTTTTTTGTTGCAATGGACGTTTTCAGATTACTGTTAGGTATTAACCAAGGCGGTTATGTAGCTCACATAGGTGGCTATATTTTAGGGTATTATTATGCTACGCAATTGGTGAAAGGAAAAGATATAGGACAAGGCTTTGAGCGCATGATGGATACTGTTGCTGGCTGGTTTAAGCCTAAGTCTAACTTAAAAACTGTACACAGAAGAACATCTAAGGCTTCGTCCAAGAAATCATCAAAACCAAAGGCATCAGATAAAAGCAGTAAACAAAAAAAGATAGATGCTATTTTAGATAAAATAAGTAAGAGTGGTTACGATAGCTTATCGTCTGATGAAAAAGCATTTTTATTTGATGCTAGTAAAGAAGATTGATAAATATGAAAAAGTTAAGCTTTTTTAATAAGATCATATTTTTCGTCAATTCATTGGCTGCTTTTCTATTACTTATTTCTTATTTATTGCCTTATGTGCCACCGAAGAGTTTTGCTACTTTATCGGTTTTAAGCTTGGGGGTTCCTTTATTAATTCTATTGAATATCTTATTCTTTATTTATTGGTTACTTCAAGTTAAGAAGCAAATGTTGCTATCGCTCATTGTATTACTTTTAGGATGGAGCTACTTGAGTTCTTTATATAAATTTTCATCTTCAAAAAAGATTGATGAAACTGGTAATATTTCTGTGATGTCTTTTAATGTAAGGTTGTTTAACAAGTATAATTGGAAACCTAATGTTACTACAAGAGAAGATATTGTGAATTTCTTTTATAACGAGTCACCAGACATCCTTTGTATACAAGAATATACTAGAGGTACACCAATAAACCTAAAAGGTTACAACAATTATAATGCACGTTATACCAAAGATGCTAAAGGAGGTCACACCATTTTCTCTAAATTCCCTATAATTAATTCAGGATCTTTAGAATTTACTAATACTGGTAACAACGCTGTTTTTGCAGATATTGTAAAGGAAAAAGACACAATTAGAGTTTATAATATACACCTTCAATCTGCAAAAATTAATACAGAGATTGATTATATTAATAGTCAGTATTCAAGAGATGTGTTTGTAGAACGTGTTAAATCAGCATTTATAGAACAACAGTCTCAGGTTGAACTATTTTTAGAACACAAGTCTAAGTGTCCTTACAAGATTATTGTTGCAGGAGATTTTAATAATACAGCATATTCGTATAGTTATAAAGAAATATTGGGTGATGATTTAAAGGACGCTTTCGAAAAGGCTGGAAATGGTTTTGGGAAATCGTTTCAGTTTAAGTTTTTCCCACTGAGAATAGACTTCATACTCGCAGATAAGCGTTTTAAGATTAATGGTTTTAAGACTTATAATGATATCAATCTCTCGGACCATTATCCTATAAAAGCAACGCTTAACTTAAATAAGTAAACAATCTACGCTATCTGAGGCGATATGTGCCAAGAGACCAATGGCAAAAACACGAGTTGTTTTTGGTAGAAGTAACAAGAAGTATACAACAATAGCATAATAACTATGGAGTGGATGAAAATTGATGCTACATCTGTTTGAATCGAAAATTGGATTGGCCAGCAAATGATCTAAATCTATCACAAAAGCAGTAAGCATAATGAAGTATATTTTTAGCCATTGCTTTCTGTAGAATATTAATGCAATTGCTAGAGGTAGACCAAAATGCAATCCATAATGAATAGTAAATTTTAGCATAGGTCTATGCTTTGGCGAGTAAGATATAACTCTGCGTTAGGACCTTCATTAAAGAGTAGATCTAAAATACTTAGATTAGGAATAAACCCATGCTTTTCTGTAAAAACCTGAGTATAGTGTTCCAGATTATTGGCTTTGTAATTGCGTTTTACCAAAGGTCTGAAGTCATTTTTATTTACAGGATCTTTTTCAAAAACTACACTTTTGGCTACGCTCAATTTTAACTGAAGACTCTCTGTGAGAATTTCAAAACATTTTAGGTTTAAATCCAATATGTAATCGTATTTAGTTTCAAAAAGCGGTATTAAATCATCAATATAAAATTCGAAAAAAGGCGACATGCTATAAGCGGATTGCAAAGATTTAAGATGTAATGATTGCCAATTATCTTCATTAGCAATTTTTACGTCTCTATAAAGTTGCCTGTTTTTTTGGGAATACTTAACAGGAACCGTAAGTGCAAGTTTGCCATTAGCGCCATAGATTTCTGTGCGATTTCTATAAGATTGTTTTTGGTAATTATCCCACACCTCCAAACAAACCGATTTAGAAGTTACCATAGCTGCAATGTGAGCTATATTGGGAAAATAGGTTGGATGTATAAGACAATCCATTTGTGTACGGATTTAAGATGCTGACGCCTTCTTTTTCTTACGCCATTTATTAAAACCATAAATACCTAAAACAACAACTAAAAATGGAATGAAATAAGAGGTTCGCTCACCAGAGCCACTAACTGTTGTAAATATTCTGTCCCAACGGAATTTCCAGTTTTTAATACCGCCATTCATTAGTCCATCTATACTCATCCAGATAAATACTGGCTTACCAAAAATATGATCATAAGGCACAAATCCCCAATATCTACTATCAATAGAATTATTTCGGTTGTCACCCATCATCCAGTAATAATCTTGTTTAAAAGTATAGGAAGTTGCAAGTTTATCATTAATATAAATCTCATCACCTCGAGTAACCACTTTATTACCTTCATATTCTCCAATAGCACGTTTGTATAAAGCTATGTTTGTCTTATCTAATTGAACAGTTGCGCCCGCTTTAGGAATCCATAGTGGTCCAAAATGATCAGTGTTCCAGTCGTTGTGATAAGGATCTCTTGGGAAAACATCACCAGATATTCCTTTTTCTTGGACCTCACGTTCTACGCTAGCAACATTAGGTTGTACTCTAAGCTTATTGGCTGCTTCATCTGAAACTGCTGCTAAATAAAATGAGCCATCAGGATTGATTCTAAATCCATCATCAATATCAGCTTTATCCAGCATATTGTAAAACATACGCTCCTCACCAGCTGAACTAATAGGTTTTTTCAACGTTAACTTATACGAAAACTGTAAATGAGATCTTGGAGGTAGTACATTTTGTTTGCCATTTATAAACACGTAACCATCTTTTATCTCTAGTGTATCTCCTGGTGTACCAACACAACGTTTTACCAGATTGGTCTTCTTATCGATAGGTTTGTAGTAATTGCGATCTGGTGTAAATATGTTCATATTTAGTAATGTATCTGCAGGTTGGTTAAAAACTACAATATCATTACGCTCTACATTTTCAAAACCAGGAAGTCTAAAATAAGGTAGTTGTAATTTGTTTTTCCAAGACGTATTACGTTCCTCATAATTATCATCATACAGATATGACTTTATACCCAATTTAGGAATGGTATCGTGTACCATAGGCGCTGCAACAGTAGTCATAGGGCCTCTGGCACCATAATGTATTTTACTAACGATTAAGAAATCACCAACTAATAACGATTTTTCTAACGACGAAGACGGAATAACAAAAGGTTGAAAAAAGTATGTATGTACAATGGTCGCAGCAACAATAGCAAATAGAATAGAAGTAATCCATTCACCAGTTGAGGTTTTTGGTTTGAGTGTTCTATTTTTAATATACTTAACATCCTCAACATAATTAAGATAGTATAAATAGAACCCTAGAGTTACAATGCAAATTAAAGCATCTAATTTACTGTCTTTACCAAATGCTCTTGCAGTTTCAACCCAAGCTGCTGGAATCATAATGAGATTTACAATTGGTAAAAACATTAGTATTACCCACCACCATGGACGCGAAATGATTTTCATTAAGATTACAGCATTGTAGACAGGAATAAAAGCTTCCCAAGCTTGTCTACCAGCTTTAACATAAAGTTTCCATGTGCCTAAGCCATGAATAATTTGCAATATCAGTAAAAAAATAAACCACTCTGTCCAAGTCATGATGTTATGTTTAGTCTAGTAGGTTGAAAATATTTTAATTTGTTTCAAATGATTGGCAAATTAACCAATGTTTAACACATCTCGCATAGTGAATATGCCTTTTTTATCCTTAATCCATTCGGCTGCAATTACTGCGCCTAAAGCAAAGCCTTGTCTACTATGCGCTGTGTGCTTAATGCTTATAGAGTCTATTTCAGAATTATAAGTTATTTCGTGTGTACCAGGAACTTCAGGAATACGTTTAGCTTTTATAGCTATTTCATTAGAAGTTGGCCTTTCTAATGTCCATTTATCATAATGTGTATTTTCAATAATCTGTTCTGCTAGGGTTATTGCAGTTCCACTTGGCGCATCTAATTTTTTAGTATGATGAATTTCTTCAATTTCCGTTTTGTAGCCCTCAACTGTAGCCATCAGTTCGCTTAATCGTTTATTCACTTCAAAGAAGATATTTACGCCAAGACTAAAATTTGAAGCGTATAGAAATGTACCATTTTTAGATTGGCAATATTCCACAACATCTTGATAATGCTCTAACCAACCTGTAGTGCCAGAAATAACAGGCACATTAGCATCTAAAGCCATTTTAATGTTGTTTACAGCTGCACTAGGAATACTAAAATCTATGGCGATATCTGCATTAGAAAAATTGAAATCTTCAGAAGGTTTAGAGACCTTTAAAACGACAGTATGGTTACGCTCTAGAGCAATAGCTTCAATACTTTTTCCCATTCTGCCATACCCAAGTAAAGCTATATTCATTAGAATTTAAAGTTAAGAGTTAAGCCTAAATCGCCAGAGTTTTCCATCTGATTGTATTGGTAATGTGGGCTCAAACTTAGATTTTCATCCACATTAAACTGAAGCAAATGTGCATCTACATTGGCATCTATAATATTAAGTGCATACAAACCAATGGTAACTAAAAGCGAAACTTCTTTGTTTCTCCTAAATTGTTGTTGTGCTCTTATCAATCCATCGTTAGAAATAAGTGGATTACCATTTGCATCTGAAAATTCATCATCTGTAAAACCTGCTAATCGTCTTTTATAGGCATCACGATATCGATCGTATTGTTTGTCGTTTCTAAGGTAAAAATAAACTCCTGTTCCTATAGCTCCCCAAACTATTGGTATTTTCCAATATTTCTTATTGTAGAATTGGCCTGCACCTGGTAAAATAGCGGAATAGAATGCAGCCTTAGAAGGTCTTAAAGGGTCTATTTCCTTTTTTTTTATAAGTGCATTATCTATCAAAACAGGTTCTTTATCTAGTGCAATACTTGTACTGTCATTTTCTACCTGAGCAAAAGAAAATGATAATGAAACTGTGCAGAGAATACCAAAGAAGAGATGTCTATTTAGCACGCTGTACTAGTTTTTTGATTCTATTAAAATCCTCTTCGGAATGAAAAGGTATTGTGATCTTGCCACTGCCATTTTTACCAAGCTTTACGTCAATTTTGTGACCGAAGTAATCTGAAAAATCTTTTATGCCTTTCTTTATGTACTTAGGAACTTCAGTAGATGTTTTTTCAGGTTTAGAGGTTTCTTCTTGGTTGTTAAGGTTTTTTACAAGCTGCTCAGTAGCTCTTACAGAAAGTTTGTTACTAATGATTTTTTCATAAACTTCGAGCTGATCTACAGGACTTTCAATATTTACCATTGCTCTACCATGACCCATAGAAATAAATCCATCTCGCATTCCGGTTTGGATGATTGGATCTAGTTTTAGTAAACGCAAATAATTGGCAATAGTAGAACGTTTTTTACCAACACGCTCACTCATTTGTTCTTGAGTAAGGTTAATTTCATCAATTAAACGTTGGTATGATAATGCAATCTCTATTGGATCTAAATCCTGTCTTTGGATGTTTTCAACCAGAGCCATCTCTAAAGACTCTTGGTCGTTAGCAATTCTTATGTAAGCTGGAATCGTTTCTAAACCAATAAGCTTAGAAGCTCTAAAACGACGTTCACCAGAAACTAACTGATACTTGTTAAAGGCTAATTTTCTAACTGTAATTGGTTGAATAACACCTAACTCTCTAATTGATGATGCTAGTTCTCTAAGCGATTCTTCATTAAAATTAGTTCTTGGTTGAAAAGGATTAACCTCAATACTTTCGATATCAAGTTCAACAATATTACCAACAACTTTGTCTGCATTTTTGTCTTCTGCAGAGTTTATGTCATTTTCAGGATCTTTTAGTAACGCTGAAAGTCCACGTCCTAAAGCCTGTTTTTTCGTTGCCTTCGCCATTATAATTCATTTTTCTTTATGAGCTCTTTTGCCAAATTTAAATAATTGGCAGCACCTCTACTACTTACATCATAGTTTATAATACTTTCACCATAACTAGGTGCTTCACCAAGTTTAACATTACGTTGTATGATGGTTTCAAATACCATATCACTAAAATGTTTTTGTACTTCTTCTACAACCTGATTCGATAGACGCAAACGCGAATCGAACATGGTTAGAAGCATACCTTCAATATCTAACGCTTGGTTGTGTATTTTTTGTACACTTTTAATAGTATTTAACAGTTTTCCTAAACCTTCAAGTGCAAAATACTCACATTGGATTGGAATAATAACAGAATCTGAAGCTGTTAATGCATTCAAAGTTAGTAACCCTAAGGATGGGGCACAATCAATTAAAATATAGTCGTATTCAGATTTTAAATCTCTAATTGCTTGTTTAAGCATATACTCGCGCTCATCTTTATCAACAAGTTCTATCTCAATAGCAACAAGATCTATATGCGCAGGAATAACATCGACATTAGGCGCGTTAGAAGCCATAATAGCTTCCTTAGCTGTTTTAGTGTGTTCTAAAACCTGATAAGACCCAATCTCTACGGCATCAACATCGATGCCTAAACCAGAACTGGCATTAGCTTGTGGATCTGCATCTATAAGTAGGACTTTCTTCTCAAGTGCACCTAAAGAAGCTGCTAAATTTACAGAGGTGGTTGTTTTTCCGACACCACCTTTTTGATTAGCAATAGCAATGATTTTACCCATTAAATGATTTGGTTTGTTAAGGGCTTAAAAATACAATTTATTATGGGTTTTGAAAATTGAAGTTGTTAACAGTTTGCTTTTTATTTAAAGGTAATATTTGAAAGCTTTTTTACGTTCCACATAATATAAGCTAACATAAGGTTAAATATTCGTGAAGCTTTAATTGTCAGTTTTTTAACATGATTTTAAAATCTTAATATTTAACTTTAGCGTAACCAATAAATTAATCAAAAACATGAAAACTAATTTTCGCACTACATTAGTGCTGGCTATTGCTTTACTCTTTTCTATTATTGTAGAAGCACAGCCTAGGCAGACAGCCTCAGTAGAAGGTATTACTGAGTACAAATTGGATAATGGACTTAAAGTCTTGTTATTTCCGGACAATTCTTCGCAAACTATTACAGTTAATATCACCTATAAAGTAGGGTCGAGACATGAAGGTTATGGAGAAAAAGGTATGGCTCATTTATTAGAGCATTTAGTATTTAAAGGCACACCTAATCATCCTGACATTCCAAAGGAATTAACAGCTAGGGGAGCAAGACCCAATGGTACCACCTGGTATGATCGTACCAATTATTTTGAAACTTTTAATGCCACAGAAGACAATTTAGACTGGGCTTTAGATCTGGAGGCTGATCGTATGGTAAACTCTTACATCGCCAAAAAAGACTTAGACTCTGAGTTTTCGGTAGTTAGAAATGAGTTTGAATCTGGTGAAAACTCACCAACAAGTGTATTGATGCAAAAGGTAATTAGCTCTGCGTTTTTATGGCATAATTACGGTCAGTCAACCATTGGTAATAAGTCTGATATTGAGCGTGTGCCAATTGAAAACCTAAAAGCATTCTATAAAAAGTATTACCGACCAGATAATGCTGTGTTAATGGTAACAGGTAAATTTGATAAGGATAAAACACTTGCTTTAATTGAAAAGAAGTTTGGTGGAATAAAAAATCCTGATATTCCTTTAAGAGACGTTCCAACCATAGAACCTCCGCAAGATGGTGAAAAGCGCGTAGAATTAAGTAGAGTAGGAGACTTGCAGTTGGTTTCTGCGTTGTATCATACTCCAGCTGGTTCGCATGTAGATTATGCACCATTAGCGCTTGTAGAAAATATTCTAACCGATCAACCTTCTGGACGTTTATACAAAGCGTTGGTAGAGAGTAATAAGGCGTCTTCTATTTGGAGTTTTTCGCCATTTACCAAGGAACCTGGTTTTATGTACTTTAATGTTGATGTGCCTTCTGATAAGTCTTTAGCTGAGGCTGAGTCTACATTATTAGAGATTTTTGATGGACTACGCGAGAATCCAATTACAGAGGAAGAATTAAAACGTGCCAAGGCTAATCTAGGTAAGCAAATGGACCAAATGATGCGTAATTCTTCTTTTTTAGGAACCTATACAAGTGAATTTATTGGTGCAGGTGACTGGAGGTTAATGTTTATTCATAGAGATCGTGTAGAGGCTGCAACGCTAGAGCAAGTCAACGAAGTGTTAAGTAATTATTTTATAAAAACAAATAGAACAGTCGGCAATTTTGTGCCAACAAAACAACCAATGCGTATCGAAATCCCTCATACAGAAGGTTTGGAGGAATTGGTTTCAAATTATAAAGGTAAGGAGGCCATGAGTGTCGGTGAGGCTTTTGATGTGTCTTATGCAAACATTCAAGACCGCTTAGAAACGGGTACCATTGGCGAAACTGGTATTGAATACGGCTTTATTAAAAAAGATAATAGAGGCGAGACTGTGAATGTCAATTTTACCTTTAGAAATGGTAGTGTTAATGATTTAATGAACAAGGGTATGGTAGCTAGTTACACTGCTAGAATGCTCAATAAAGGGACTAAAACAAAATCTAGACAAGATATAGAAGATAAGCTAAGTGAGCTTAAATCTAGCGTGTATTTCAGTGGTAGCAATGGTAGAACCTATGCTTACGTCACTTCCACTAAAGAACATTTAATGGAAACTCTAGATTTAATGACCGAAATGTTAAAAACACCAGCATTTAGTCAAGAAGAGTTAGATAAATTAAAAACTCAGGATATTGCAAATATTGAGCGAAATAAAACCGAACCACAGTACTTGGTGCAAAAGCGTCTGGGTGAAATTAATCAGACGTATCCTAAAGGACATCCGTTGTACAACATGTCTATGGAAGAAGAACTAGCAGCGATCAATGACGTGACGGTTGAAGCAATGCAAGCGTATTATGATGATTTCTACGGAATTTCGAACAACGCGACGTTAGTCGCTATTGGTAATATTGATGAAGAAGCTCTAAAAGGATATTTTGAAACTGCGTACGCTGATTTTAAATCAGATTTGCCGTATTCTGAAATTAAAGATCCTTACAGAGCCAATAATCCAGCAAACGAACAAATAAAAACTCCAGACAAAAAGAATGCCTTCACGTTAGGGTTCTTAAACTTTGAGTGTAGCCAGTATGATGACGATTATGCAGCTTTACAAGTGGCTGGATCTGTGTTTGGTGGTGGTTTCTTAAACTCTCGTATAGCAACGAGATTACGTCAGCAAGATGGTGTAAGCTATGGTGCAGGAGGTGGAGTTAATGTAGATGGAGATAAAGATGATAAAAATTCTGGAATGTACATTTATGCGATTTATGCTCCAGAAAATGAAGCTAAAGTTCAAAAAGGATTTGAAGAAGAAATAGCGCGTTTTATTAAAGACGGAATTACGCAACAAGAGCTTGACGATGCGGTTGCTGGTTGGGTACAGGCGCAAAGCGTCTCTAGAGCTAAGGATAATGAATTAGCAAGTACAATTAATAACAACTTGTATTATGAAAGAGATATGATGTTTCAGAAAAACGTTGAGAAAAAGGTGAAAAGTTTAACCGTTGAAGATGTTAATAAGGCGATTAAAACCTATTTTAAAGACATGAAAGACTGGACTGTTGTAAATGGCGGTGATTTTAAAGAATATGAAATTAAGAAAGATGATAAAGTTGATGATTAATAAATTAAAATCATGATAAAAGAAAAGCCCTTCATTTGAAGGGCTTTTTTATTAAGAAATACGAATTATTTTTTTATGGTAATAAAACAATTTGTTCTTTATCACTGGCAATTAGGATTATCGTCACAATCAGGATCATCACAATCAACTAATCCATCACCATCATTATCAACACCATCAATGCAACGCTCTATCAAACAGTCAGGAAAATCTTCACAGTCAAGGTCAGAACAATCTATAAAGCCGTCACCATCGTTGTCTATTCCATCATTGCAGATCTCTTCACAGTTAGCGTTATCATTACAATCAGGATCATCACAATCAGTTAAACCATCTCCATCATTATCAGTGCTATCATTACAAATTTCTACTTCTTGTAAATCGTTAGATTCGTTAGCATTATCGTTGTTACAAGAGAGTAATACAGTGATGAAAATGAATATGTAAAATCTTTTGAGTGTAAACTTTAACATGGCAATTTTTTGTCTAAGTTAGTGACTGAAACCTTTCATATATGTTAATAATTCTGTAAAAGAAATAATTAATCAATCAAAATTTCCAAAATCTGAATCGCTGCATCACTAATTTTGGTACCTGGTCCGAAGACTGCAACTGCACCAGCATCGAATAAATATTGGTAATCTTGTTTTGGGATAACACCACCTACAATAACCATAATATCTTCTCTACCATAGTTTTTAAGTTCCTCAATAACTTGTGGAACCAGTGTTTTGTGTCCAGCGGCCAATGAAGACACACCTAAAATATGCACATCATTTTCTACGGCTTGCTTAGCAGCTTCTTTTGGTGTTTGAAATAATGGGCCAATATCTACATCAAAACCAACGTCAGCGTAACCAGTAGCTACTACTTTGGCACCTCTGTCATGACCATCTTGTCCCATTTTTGCAATCATTATTCGTGGTCTACGACCATCTTGTTCTGCAAATTGGTCTGCTAGTTCTCTGGCTTTTTTAAAGCTTTCGTCGTCTTTTATTTCTTTGCTATACACTCCGCTAAATGATTTTATTTGTGCTTTGTAACGTCCAAATTCAGCTTCAAGAGCGTCACTAATTTCTCCTAGAGTGGCGCGTTTTCTTGCTGCATCTACAGCTAAAGCTAACAAATTTTCTTCACCAGATTTAGCAGCAGCTGTTAACTTAGATAAAGCATTAGTAACTGCTTTGGTATCTCTGGTGCTTTTTATATGATTAAGGCGCTCTATCTGTTGGTTTCTAACCGTTTGGTTGTCTACTTCTAAGATATGAAGCGGATCTTCTTCCTTCAGTTGGTACTTATTCACACCAACAATAATATCTTGTCCAGAGTCGATACGTGCTTGCTTACGTGCAGCAGCTTCTTCAATACGTAGTTTCGGAATTCCGGCTTCAATAGCTTTTGTCATTCCGCCTAATTCTTCAACTTCTTCAATAAGTTGCCAGGCTTTTTCTGCAATTTCGTTGGTTAAACTTTCAACATAATAACTACCAGCCCAAGGGTCTACAGTTTTGGTAATATGTGTCTCTTCTTGAAGGTATATTTGTGTATTACGTGCAATACGTGCCGAAAAATCTGTTGGTAAGGCAATCGCTTCATCTAGTGCGTTGGTGTGTAAACTCTGCGTACCTCCAAAAGCGGCAGCAGCAGCTTCAATGCAAGTCCTAGCAACATTATTAAAAGGATCTTGCTCAGTTAAACTCCAACCAGACGTTTGGCTATGTGTTCTTAAAGCTAGTGATTTTGGGTTTTTAGGATTGAATTGTTTTACAAGTTTAGCCCAAAGCATTCGAGCAGCACGCATTTTGGCAATCTCCATAAAATGATTCATGCCAATTGCCCAAAAGAAGGATAATCGTGGCGCAAATGTGTCGATATCCATACCTGCACCTAAGCCTTTTCTTATGTATTCTAAACCATCTGCTAAAGTATACGCTAACTCAATATCGCAGGTTGCACCAGCTTCTTGCATATGGTAACCCGAAATACTAATGCTGTTAAAACGCGGCATATTCTGGCTAGTGTATTCAAAAATATCTGAAATGATTTTCATTGATGGAGTAGGTGGATAAATGTAAGTGTTACGCACCATAAACTCTTTTAGAATATCATTTTGAATGGTTCCTGCTAGTTGTTCTGGTTTTACTCCCTGTTCTTCTGCAGCAACGATATAAAATGCCATAATTGGCAGCACAGCACCATTCATGGTCATAGAAACCGACATTTTATCTAATGGAATCTGATCGAAGAGAATTTTCATGTCTTCAACCGAATCTATTGCTACACCAGCTTTACCAACATCGCCAACAACACGATCGTGGTCTGAGTCGTAACCTCTGTGTGTGGCTAAATCAAACGCTACTGAAAGTCCTTTTTGTCCTGCAGCTAAATTTCTTCTATAAAAAGCGTTGCTTTCTTCTGCTGTAGAAAAGCCCGCATACTGTCTAATAGTCCAAGGTCTACGAACATACATGGTAGAGTATGGTCCACGAAGGTTAGGAGCAATGCCAGCTACAAAATCTAAGTGTTTTAAATCTTTTAGGTCTTCTTTTGAATAATTAGATTTTACTTTAATGTCTTCAGCCGTTAGAAAATCTGTTGAGGTATTTTCTTTTTTTTCTGAAGTTTTTAATTCAATATGTTGAAGGTTTTTACGACTCATAGTTTACCTTTTATTCTTTCTTTTCGATTTTGATGATGTCTTCAATTCTAATTTTCTTTCCATTTATTGAAATCATCTTTTTATCTATTATTTTTAATACTCCTTCATATGTTTTATTTGTTGTGTGAACAATGAGAATATCATTATCGAACAACTTTCTAACCTTGTTTGTGGTAATTTTTTTTAATTCTATATGCCGTTTCTGTGAATAAACCTTTGAAATTGAAATTCCAAAACAAAAGACACACAAAAAAGTAACTATAGATTTTTTCAATACCACATTTTACTCTTTATTTAATCTATTGATTTCCAATTTCTCAGATAATCTTTTTTCAATTATTGGTTCAATAAGGGTTTTTCGTTTTTCAATCTTTAAAAATGGACTCACTTCCAGATCATTTTTCATTTTATCAGTAGGATTTGGATGCTTGTTTGTTCCTAAAAGGACTAGTTTTTCAGCATCAAAATCAGCTTGTTCTTTATCGGCACTTTCTTTTATTTTTCGTTGGATTGTGCCTTCTTTTAATTGACTTAAGAATCCTCCGTTAGCTTCAATATCTTTAAATAGAATTAATGCTTTTTCTGCTAATTGTTCGGTTAAACTTTCAATATAATAAGCACCATCAGCTGGATTATTGACCTTATCGAAATAGCTTTCATTTTTGAGCACTAAGAGTTGGTTGCGAGCTATGCGATCTCCAAATTCATTTGGGTGGTGATACAAACTATCGTATGGTAAATTGGAAATAATATCAGCACCACCCAAAACCGCACTCATACATTCTGTAGTTGTGCGAAGCATGTTTACATTGTAATCGTAAATGGTTTTGTTGCGTTTGCTCGGTGTTGCAATTATTTTACAGTTGGTGTTAAAACCGTATTCTGTTGCAAGTGTAGCCCACAATTGTCTAAGCGCTCTAAGTTTGGCTATCTCAAAGAAGTAATTTGAGCCAACGGCTGAGTTGAAAGTTACCTCTATTTGCGCTTTTATTTCATCTGATAGATTATCGAAATGATTTAAATATTCGTTGGCATGTGCCAAGCTATAAGCCAATTGCTGCACAATATTGGCGCCTGCATTTTGGTAAAGACTTGCATCTATTGAAAATTGATAAGATGACTTTACAATAGCATCAAATTTTTCGTGATCGTCTTTTAAGTTTGTATACCAATTACCTGTTTTCGCCAAATGACCTATTATGTCCGTATCAAAATGTAATCTCAAGCCAGTAGATGATACAGCTGCATTTTGTTCTATAAATTTTGAAGAAAGAAACTGCATTTTAAAACGTATACTTGTTTCTTCCAAATCTATTCGATTCAGAAGTTCTTCAAGATTAAGCGCTTCATTTTTAATAACAAATGTTATATGTTCAGCGCCTCTGGAAATAGCATCTGTAGCTTTTATATTGGCTTCTTTAGCATCTTCTACCTCAATAACTTGTGAGATTTTCCATTGCGTGGCTTTACTTGCTGAGGTTTCTGGTAAATTTTCAAATTCATCAGAATGGTAAAACGGTTTAACGTCTATACCTTCATTGGTATGCCAAATTAAGGTGTCGTTGTAATCTGCGCCTTTGAGGTCTACTTGTATTTTTTGTTTCCAGGCTTTTGAGGAAACAGCTTCAAAATCTTTAAATAAGGATTTACTCATTGTTATCTTGTTTAGCTATGCTGTCTTGGTACTCAATAATAAAAATATCTTCATTATCTTTTTTCATGTAATAATTTTCGCGTGCAGCACGTTCAATTCCTTCTTCGGTACTCAGCTCTTTAATAGCTTTATTGTCTTTTGCAATTTCGTTTTTATAGTGCTCTTTTTGATACTCTAGTTCTTCAATTTCAGAATTTAATTCATGATGAAAAAACCATGAGTGGGCATCAAAAAACAACATCCAAACAATAAATACAACCAATACTAGAACATAAATATTCTTGAATGGTTTTAGATATTTATTATTTAAGAATTTCATTATAATCTTTCGTTTATAATTGTTTTAACGATATCTACAGCTACTGTGTTGTATTTATTGTTTGGGATTATAATATCCGCATACTCTTTCATTGGCTCTATGAACTGTTGGTGCATTGGTTTTAAAGTATTTTGATATCGATTTAAAACTTCATCTATGTCTCTACCACGTTCTGTAATATCTCTTTTTAAACGTCGGATTAGTCTTTCGTCAGAGTCTGCATGTACAAATATTTTGATATCAAATAATTCTCTTATTTCTGGATGAGACAGAATGAGAATCCCTTCAACAATCATTACCTTTCTTGGTTGTGTCACAATAATATCTCCTGTTCGATTGTGCTTAACGAATGAGTATACTGGTTGATTTACAGGTTTACCTTCTTTAAGTTCTTTAAGGTGTTTTTCTAGTAGTTCAAAATCAATGGAACGAGGATGATCAAAATTGATTTTTACACGTTCTTCAAAACTTAAATGAGATGTGTCTTTATAGTAAGAATCTTGGGATATTACGCCAACTTCTCCTTCAGGTAGTTCTTTTAGAATTGTATTAACAACAGTGGTTTTTCCACATCCTGTTCCACCGCCAATTCCGATTATAAGCATTGTAAATGATTAGATTTAGTTAGTTCTGCAAAGTTAGCTAATTAGCACTAGTTTTTGATGACTTTTGTCACATCTTCTGCGGTAATTATTTTACCATAATTATTTCCCCAACTATTATTTATGTAATTCATAACGTCCGCAACTTCTTCATTGCTTAAGCCTAAAGGTGCCATTACGCTGTTGTAGGTAATGCCATTTACAACAATTTCACCAGACATACCTTTTTTTATCCCTTTTATACTTGCTTCTTGGTTTTCTTTTAGATAGTCTGATTGTGCCAACGGCGGAAAAGCTTTAGGTGCACCTTCACCGTTACTCATGTGGCAGGTTATGCACAAATCGTTGTAAACTAATTTGCCACGCTCATAACTATCTTTTAATTGTGGGTCTAAGGCTGTGTTTTCTTTATTTATTGAATAATCTGCATGATTATTTTTCTTGTTATCAGAATTACAAGAAGTAACCAACAGTGCTAAAATCAACATTTTGAAATATTTTATCATTTTCTTAATAGCTTTACAATTCCTAAATTTTCTACTCCAACATATATATAACCATCAGGTCCTTGTTCTACAGATCTAACTCTCCCTATACCATCTAATAAACGTTCTTCTTTAATGACTTTGCCGTCTTTTAAAGTACACATGTCTAAATACTGAAATTTTAATGAACCTACCAGTAAATTCTCGTTCCAATCACCATATTTGTCACTATTAATAAAAGCCATTCCACTTGGTGCTATTGAAGGATCCCAATAGTGAAGTGGTTGTTCCATGCCTTCTTTCTCGGTAATGTCTGTGAATTTTGTGCCACTGTAATTGACGCCATAACTAATTACTGGCCAGCCGTAGTTTTTCCCGGCTTTTATAATATTTATTTCGTCACCACCTTTTGGGCCGTGTTCGTGTGTCCATATTTCCCCTGTTTTGGGATGTATGGTCATGCCTTGTGGATTTCTGTGTCCAAATGAATAGATGGCTTTTTTAGCATTAGAATCCTCGTAAAATGGATTGCTATTTGGGATACTGCCATCTGCATTAATACGATAAATTTTACCACAATCTTTGGTTATGTCTTGTGGATTTTCGTCTCGGTTTCCTCTGTCACCAATAGAAAAATATAGATAACCATCCTTATCAAACTGAAGTCTTGAGCCAAAATGCTGCCCTCTTCTAGAACTGGGTTCAGCCTTGTATAGTACTTTCCAGTCTGTAAGTGTTTGATTTTTGAATTTTGCAGATGCTATTGTAGTGTTGCCACCATTACCTTCACCATCGGAAGAAGCATAAGAAAAATAAACTAGGCTATTATTTTTATAATCAGGATGAAGCGTCACATCCATTAATCCTCCTTGTCCTCGCACATAGATTTCAGGTAACCCAGAAATTTCAGTTTTCTTTCCGTCTTTAAAATGAATTAATTGTCCAGCCTTTTCAGTAATAAGCATAGATCCATCAGGTAAAAACGTAAAACCCCAAGGGATGTTTAAATCTGAAACAACAACTTCGTGAGTATTTTTGGTATTGGTTGGGTTTTTGTTTTGTGCGCAAGTAAGTATGCTTATTAGAATTAAACCTATTATTGGAAATCTTAATTTCATAACTCAAAAGGAATTTAATATCAATTTTTAAAGTTAGAAAAATGTTGTTGGATAATAAAGAATAAAGGCTATATTTGCAGTCCTAAAATCGATAACTAATATTCGGGGTGTAGCGTAGCCCGGTTATCGCGCCGCGTTTGGGACGCGGAGGTCGCAGGTTCGAATCCTGCCACCCCGACTAAAATTAATACCATAGAAAACTAAAACCTTGTAAATCGTATGATTTACAAGGTTTTATGGTTTTTAGACAATCATAAGAATTGAATTGATATGATTTAATTCGGTTCACAATTCGGTTCACAGTCTAAAAGCTTAAAAAGTGTGAACCAGATTAGTGCTTAAAACACTGTAATTGAAATAGTTGATTTGACTTTCGTCTTAAGGAAATGTTTAACTAAAAGACGGCAACTATGCAATCACAAACCACCTTCAGTTTATCATTTTGGATAAACGCCACAAGAGCAATTAATAACTACTCGCCAGTATATGCTCGTATCACAGTAAATGGCAAACGTTCAAACATTAGTTTAAAACGAAAAGTAAAAATATCTGACTGGGATTCACAGAAAGGAGGAGCAAAAGGAAGCAAACAAGAAAACCGTTTGCTTAATAGATATTTAGACCTGGTTAAAAACCGAGTTTATGAAGCGCATGATGAATTAGTTAAAGAGAAAGTGTTTGTCTGTGCTCAAAGTATCAAAGCTCGATTTTTGGGCGAGGATAATGAAGAATATTCATTACTAACATTAGTAGATTATCACAATACGCAAATGAGCGAATCATTAAGTTATGGTACTCTAAAAAACTACTTCACCACACAACGCTATATCAAAGAATTTTTAAATAAAAAGTACAAAAACCAAGATGTGTATTTATCGCAATTAACATATCGGTTTTTAGTTGATTTTGAAAAATATTTAAGGTCATACGTTCCTGAGGATCATCAAAAGCCAATGGAGAATAATACAGTAATGAAGCATATCCAGCGTTTACGCAAAATGGTAACATTGGCGTATAAAATGGAATGGATAGACAAGGATCCTTTTATAAAATTCAAACCAACTTATATTAAGAAAGAACGAGAATTTTTAAGAGAGGACGAATTGCAGGCCATTATTGAAAAAGCATTTAAAATCGAGCGATTAACATTGGTCAAAGACTTATTTGTTTTTAGCTGTTACACAGGATTGGCATACATAGATGTAATGAATCTCAATGAAGAAAATATAAGTATTGGGATAGATGGTAATCGATGGATAATAACCAAACGTCAAAAGACCAAGAATAATGTCAAGATTCCAATGTTACCTATAGTTGAAGTTTTGATTACCAAATACAAAGGGCATCTAAAAACAAAAAAGATAAAAACGCTCTTTCCTAGAATATCTAATCAAAAATTGAACTCATATTTAAAAGAAATAGCAGATTTATGTGGAATACAGAAGAACTTAACTTTTCATATGGCACGTCATACATTTGCTACTACCGTAACATTAAGTAATGGTGTGCCAATTGAAACAGTATCTAAGTTGTTAGGACATACAAAGATTGCCACAACACAAATTTATGCCAGAGTAATTGAGAAAAAAGTGAGTCAGGATATAAACGTTCTAAGAGAAAAACTATCTTCCAAAACCAATAAAACTAATAAGGCATCAAATCAAAGTTAATTCACTTACATTGATTCAATAATGACCAATTTATACAATGGTTAATAAAATATTTAATTTATGTTGCGCAATTTTGTATCAAAATATGTCGATAAGTCTTACTCATAAATATTCAGAATTATATCCATCTAAAACTTTAGAGAATTATGTCGCATCCTATTTTGAAGCACGTAATGAATCTGATAAGCCTCAAGAAATTACCATTTGTCCAGACGCCTATTTTAAATTAATCATTCAGGTATTGGACGGTAAAATAGCAGCCTATTTTTTGACAGGACTTTGGGCTAAAGAAATAGATATTGTAGTTCAACCAGGAATCATTACATATGGTATTCGATTCAAGGTCATTGCACCAGAATATATTTTAAGAAGAGAAATCAAATCGATATTAAATTCTGTTGAGCAATTAAAAACGGAATACTTTGATATTGATAAAATTGCATTTACGACCTTTCCCAAAATTGTTGAACAGTTTGAAAGTATCATTGCAAAACGACTACCAAGAGAAGAGGAAATAAAATCAAATCGACTTAGATTGAGTCAGTTCCTTTATAGTCAATATGAAGATATAAAAGCAGGTGAAGTAGCATCCCAAATTTACTGGTCACAAAGAGAGATAAACCGTTATCTAAACAAGTACATAGGTGTGTCTCTCAAAAAGTATCTAAATATTCAGAAGTGTTACAGAGCATATTTTCAAATTAGAGATGGTGAGTTTTTTCCAGAAAAAGGATTCTTTGATCAGGCACATTTTATTCGAGAAGTTAAGAAGCACACAGGTAAAACACCTTCTCAATTATACAAAGGTCAGAATGACCAATTTATACAATTAAAGAACATGAAGCATAAGTAAGTTTGCTCAAAACTTATTCTTATGCGCGTCTTAAAACAAGAAATTTACTTTCCCATTATAGTAGGGATTCACTTCATTTTTTGGGCTATTGACTTATACTTTTATAATGGTTCATTCAAAGAAGTTTCTTCAGACACCATGCTATTTGGTGAGCTCACAAATGCTTCATGGAAAAACCCGCATCGCATATTAGGAGAAGTATTCTCTTCGTGGGTTGTTACCGTTTTCGCATTTAATTTTTTAATGGCCACAAGAGCCAAATGGGTTGAGAACTTATTCGGAGGTCTTGACAAAATGTATCTTATTCATAGAAGGTCGGGGGTTATCGCTGTATTTCTTTTACTGGCTCACTTTATCGTTGTTCCTAGAGATTTAGTAGAGTTCAATCCAGGAAAGCCACTTGGGTTTTATGCATTCATCTTAATCATTATTGGTGTAATTCTCTCTGCAGCACCAATTTTTAAGAAGAAGATTCCATATCACAAATGGATTAATTTCCATAAACTAATGGGAGTGTTCTATGTCATGGGGGTTATTCATGGTATTCTGGTAGATAGTTTGATAAAAGAACTACCAATCACTAGAGTATATGTTTTTGGAATGGCTTTCGTAGGTATAGGTGCATGGATTTACAAAGCTTTTCTGTTTGGTGTTTTTAACAAGAAACTGTCTTACATAGTAAAGTCAGTTAATCAGTTAGGCAATGGTATAGTTGAGATTGAAATGGAACCTCAAACGAAACAGCTAAAATATGTTGCTGGTCAATTTGCATTCTTCACGTTTCCATCCATCAGCAAAAGAGAACAGCACCCTTTTACATTAAGTAGTCATCCACATGATGACAACCTAAAGATTACTATTAAAGGACTAGGAGATTATACCAACAAGCTTGTAGCAGAATTAAAATCATTCGATAAAGTTATGGTCGAAGGCCCTTATGGTAAATTTTCAAGTAGTTATGCAAAAGAAAGAGAGCAGGTTTGGATTGCTGGTGGTATTGGGATTACCCCTTTTCTCTCACTCATTAAAGATTACTATACTAATAAAGTAACACTCTTTTGGTGTGTGAATAATAAAGGAGAAGCACCTTATAAAGAAGAGTTAGAAAAGCTCGAAACAAAAAACCCACTATTCGAATTTGTTCTATGGGATTCTGCGGACAAAGGGCATATTTCGGTTGAAGATTTGAGCTTAAGAGAACCAAAAGAAAAATCCTATCTCATCTGTGGACCAGAAGCATTAAAAAAGAACATCACAAAGCAACTCAAAATGGAAGGTGTAAAGCAAAAGCACATTTACGATGAAGAGTTTGCATTCAGATAAGACTAAACATAAATAACATGGAAGAACAAAATTTTAATCCAGTCATTGAAGCTGTTGTATCAATACGTCATTTAGCAATTTCAGCGAGTGATAACTGGACTGCAATGAATAAAGCAGGGTCAATCATTCAAAACAATTTAGAACAGGCAGCAAGCTTAGTAAAAAAGTATGCAAGCCAAAATACGAAAAGCCAATGGGAGTCTGAATTTAATGGATATATGGACAACCTTGCCCATTTGAAAGTAATTTTAAATTCGGCTATTGATAAAATAAAATCCAAAAACTCGGCAGGAATTTCAGAAGGTTGGGAAAAGCATCTACAGTTCAGTGAAAATATTTGTTCAAATCTCAGTGACTTAGAAGCCATTGGGAAATCGGCTTTACCAGAAAATGAATTAGAACATTGGAAATCTATATGGTCAGAAATACACAACTGTCACGATAGAATTCAGAATGAAGCAAGTGCATGTGGTATTCAGCTAAAAATGATTGAAGCATATAGTCCGGATGAGGTAGACGAGCTCACCGATACTATCTTAAAAAACATTCCACCTAAGTATTCTAAAGAAGAAGCACATAAGTATACGGATGAGTATATGCAAGCATATGAAGCCATTAAGAAAGAGGCGACTCAAAAGAAAAATCTATGGGATAGATTTCTGGATATTTTGGCAGGAGGTACACAGCAAACCCCAGCACAGAGAGTCATGATGCAACGTTGGGTAGATGGTGAAAAAGGAGAGCTACACTAACTAAAAACTCAATATAATATGAAAAAAACAATGTACTTGGCCTTTAGTGGCCTAATGATGATATGCGGTGGGCTTACCTTATTCTTTTCTGAGCAATTAGGAGTTCAAACATCAAAAATTATAATGCCGATATGTATGGTTTTAGCTGGGATTGGTAGTTTTCTGTTTTCTAAATACAAAGCGCTACCCAAAGTGGCAAATCAATACCATATGGCTCAAGGTGTAGGCCTTATTATTTATGGAGCTGTTGTTGGGTCTTCGGTAAATTCTTTCGAGTCATTTCTACTGACAACAACATACTTTGTTGTTGCTTATGGATTATTCGAATTACTTTTTGCATTTGCGGTGTTAAGTTCAAAACATAAAATTAATAAGCGAATTCTCATGAGTAGACTTATTGCTGGAGCTGTAAATCTTATAGGTGGATTTATTCTATTAATGGCGACGATGGATAATGTGATAGATGGTCTGTTGACAGCAAGTATTTTAATAATCTTAGGTGGAATATCACTACTAGTCTTTTCACGTAAAATATGAGATATCATAAAACCCTTGATTTTATTCAAGAGATAGGAACCATCATGTATGTTGGTGGTATCCTGTCTCACATCGTAATCGGAATTATTTTTAAAGATGCTGATGTAGAAGCTATTCATAATGTTTATGTCTACAAGGAACAGAGTGCTTACATACTAATATTACCAGGATTAGCATTAAAGGTGATATCAGATATCTTGTTGTATATCTCTTTCAAAATGAAGCCTAATTGGTTAAAGATTAAATTTATTGCAGTAGCATTTTTAACCATAAATGCCTTTGTGTTTTTAGTGCCAATGATGCCAGAGCTTGTTGCTCTTGCTAAAGAGTCTATTCCAACAGGAAGCATCAGCGAATCATTTTTAGAGAAAGAGCATAAAGAACAGTTTATTGGGCAGTTGAATATTCTGCCACTAATAGTAGAGTTGGTCTTAGGCTCATTTAAGCCAAATTTAAGCTTAAAGAAAAGTAGATAATACGCTAATGTAGATACATGGAGAATTTATAAATCGTCATAATTTATTATGGAGCGTTCTAATACTTTAGGACGCTTTTTTTGTCTAATATCCCTCGACCCAAATCATGATATATTGAAAACTAAAATAAACCAAATATTAAATGAGTATAAAACAGAGATCAGTAGAATTGAAAAGGGAAGTTTAGATGACTTCAAGAATATTGAAGAAGGCCTTATCATTTCTCGTGCCTACATAAAGAAATTAAGATTACTACTTAGAAAAAGAAAGTTTCGAACAAAAAACGATGAAATAGAATTTTTCAAGGAGCAGAAACCATTTATAAATTCATATATAAAGTTTTACTCAAAACTATATCGGTTCTTACTCAAAAAGCCAAAAGGGAGTCTTCAAAAGCAAAGGGCATACATAGATGAAGAAATTGAGAAGCTTCAGGAAGATTACAAAAAGAACTTAGATTTTGTCAAATATTACAGAGAGAATTCTACTTATCTAGACCAATATTACTTCTTACGTGGTAAAGATGAAGTAAGACTCATCACAGATACATCACATTACTTAACAGACGAAGAGTTTTCTACGAGTCATGATAATCTGGTAGCTAAAATTAAAGCATTCGATTTATTGGTAAGTCATTATGAAAAACTATTAGAGGAACTACGTTTTAAGGAAAATAATGTTGAGCAAGGTGTAAAAATCCAGAATAGTTGCTCTAATGAAAACCTGCAATGGACAGCTTCAAAAACAGATTTGGTTGAATTAATTTACGCATTAAATGCCTCAAATGTAATTGATAACGGCAATTTGGATATAAAGAGAATAGCAACGCTATGCGAGAAGATGTTTAATGTAAAACTTGGCAATTTCTATAAAACCTATTCTGAGATAAAATCACGTAAAAATAACAGAACAACATTCTTGGATAAACTTAAAATCAGTTTAGAGCAAAAGATGGATTTTGATGATTCTGAGTATTGAATCATACTATCTAATGTTAAATTTTCTCGGTACCTCTTCGTAACTACCGAAAGAATCTAGACAACTCTCATCAAGTTTGTAGAACGAAAGTCAAATCATATTAATAGCTGCCATGGAGAGTGAAAGCTCAAAGTGGTAGCTTTTAAATTAAATCGTTTTACTATGGCGGCAACAATTATTACAACAGAAGATCTTCGTGAGTTTAAAGAAGAATTACTCGAAGACATTAAATCAATCATTAGCAATAAATCAGGTATTGCACCTAAAAAATGGCTCAAGTCACCAGAGGTTCGCGAATTGTTGAGTATCTCACCAGGAACATTACAGAACCTTCGTATCAATGGTACATTACCATATTCTAAAGTTGGTGGAGTAATCTATTATGACTATGAAGAGATTATAAAAGTAATGGAAGAAAACCGTATACACAATAAGTTTTGACGCATGCGTCATACTGAACTTGTTTCAGTATCTCATCAAAAAGTCAAAACAAGTAAAATGGGAGAAGTAAATTATATCACACATCTCAACACCGTATTTCAATATTTCTTAGAAGATAACCGATTAAATCCAACACATATAAGTCTCTACATGGCACTTTTTCAAATTTGGAATAGTACTAGATTTCCGGATGAATTTTATGTGATACGAAATGAGGTGATGATGTTTTCCAAAATTGGGTCTAAATCTACATACCATCGCTGTTTAAAAGAGTTACATGAATATGGTTATATCGAATATATGCCATCTCATAATCCGTATCGTGGTAGTAAAATCAAGTTAACCAAAATTGAGACAAGTTCTGGACAAGCTCTGTACCACAACAATCTCAAAATAGAGTCAAGTACTGGACAAGTATCAGTACCTAGATATAAACATAATAAAACAGTAATAAAAGGTACAAACAATAATAAACAGGAAAGTTTTAAAAATTCAGATTTAGAAGATTTTGAAAATGGTGTCAAACAAAATGCCAGTGTCCCATATACAGACAACTTAAAGACTATTAAAGACAAAAATTACAATGAACCCTTATGAATACTAAAGCACCACACATATTAACGGAAAAGGGTGTTCAATATAAAATTGGAGAACTGAATGGTAATGAAATCTCATACGACTTCAAAAAAATATTAATATACCTAGATGCAAAAGGCAAACTATTATTTGGAAAAAATTTCAGGATTTATGAAGAAGATGAAGTCATACTTTACAAGCTGTGCATTTATTTTATCCGAGATTTTGAAGCCTGTAAAAAGCAAAACATAGACCCAGATAAAGGTATTTTATTATCAGGTCCAGTAGGATGTGGTAAAACAAGTCTAATGAAATTGTTAAGGTATATAGTACCACATCAAAAGCCCTACGAATTAATCCCAGCACGAAATATCACATTTGCATTCAACAATGTAGGCTTTAAAATCATTCAGGAGTACGGTAACAGTAGTTTTTATTGTTTTGATGATTTGGGTGTCGAAACAATAGGCAGACACTTTGGGAAAGACTGTAATGTAATGGGTGAAATCCTCTTATCACGTTACGATTTATTTCTGAAAAATAAGATTCGTACGCATGCAACTACAAATTTAAACGCACAAGAATTGGAAGAGTGCTATGGTAATCGAGTGCGTTCTAGAATGCGTCAGCTCTTTAATTTGATAGCGTTTAATAAGGAAAGTAAGGATAAAAGAATTTAATTACTTTTAAAAAAATAAACATAATGGTTGCAAACACCATTGCGCTTATTTTTAAGTTACTAAAATTTTAATGAACACTCAATTTTACAATATAAATGGAATTCCATCCCCAAAACCAGAATCTGATTTTTGGGTTACAAACAATGGTGTTGATTTTGTTATTAGTAAAAATGATATTATCGGAGATATAGACATGAATTGTATTATGTTACAACACGAAGTTGGAAACATAATATTTGACGGTATAGAAAAGCTGCATTCAATGCAATTAGGAATGCCAATGTGGATTCCTTATGCAGGAATAGATGGTGATTTAAAGGTGTCCAAAGAGCAGTTTGAGATTCTAATTAATAAATCGGGAGCAAACACAGAATTGTATAAGTTACTTTATTACTATGATGTAAGTAACTTAATAGGCACATTTCAAAATTCCGTTCAGGAAACTAAAACACTTTTTTGCCAGTTTTATGAAGAATTGAATACAAATAGTTTTATGTTTACGAATCAACCAATAGAGCCAAATGGAATTATGTTCGCTTCGGGCAGATTGGTTACAAGCATATTCTCAAAGGTTAATCATTTATTTATTTCACTTTATAGTCAACTTGACTTTTTAGCAAAAATCACTTACGAAGTAGAAAATTTACAATCTATTTTTAACACCTATCCTAAACTCAAGTCATCTAAAATATTGTTTGGAGATTCGAAAAAAACAAAATTACACGAATTAGAGAATACGGTATTTGAGAAGTCTGTTAAGAATATTAAAATAATCCAGGCTTTAAGAAACGAAATTGTTCATAATGCTTCATTTGAAAACATCCCAAAAGTGTTTCAACATTTCGAAAATAATAAAATGATTGAAAAATTTATTTTTCTACCAGACTTTGATGATGATGGAATAATAAAGACATTCAAGAGTAGGAAGAGGTTTTTTGGAATGGATATTAAGCTGAATATAATTTTACCAGATTTAATATTTGATTTATGGAAAAGACAATTAGAGACAATTAAGGAGCTAAAAAAAGCTATGGGCAATACTATTTACAATTAATTGTAGCAAGAAATTCAACGAGTATATTTTCTACAATAATGTATCTTTAAGGTCATACGGATATAACAATATTTTAAAAGTATCATGAAAGAATTTGCCTATTCAGTTTATTTAAGCGAAATAGTTTTTCAGGTAAAAATTGCTCAACAAGCGGCAAGCCGTTTACCTGTCGATCCTGGAAATTTTGACCATATTGAAGTTTGGTGTTCAATCCAGTCTATTCTCGGGGCAACTGCAAATGTTTCTAAAATACTTTGGCCCAGTTCAAAAAAAAGCCAAGAAAGAGGTAAAGAGTTAAGAGAGCTACTGGGTATTGATGAAAACAGTATTATTGCTGATAGAGATATACGAAATCACTTTGAGCATTATGATGAACGCATAGAACGGTTATTTAAAGGCAAATCAAGTGTTAGTTTTATTGATTTAGCTTTCAATCCTTTTAAACCACAGAAATGGGAAACACCAAAATATTATCAAAGGGCGTATAATCAAGTTGATAGAATAGTGACATTTCAAAACGAAACGCTTGATTTAAAAGAAGTTCTTATTGCTCTTGAGAATATTAAAATAAAATGCAGTGCTTATGTTCTAATGTAAAAAATACTAATAAAGTATAGATAATAGAATATGAAATTATGTTTTGTATCAATACAGTGAGATTAAAACTCACTACATTGCTATGAAACATTATTTTTAATGTTTGGTTACTAATAATTATTATATTTTGTATCATTGTAGTGAGTTTTAAGCTCACTCATTTACTATGAAACATAAAAATACTTCAACTCAATCGAACGAATTATTAACCTATTTCAATGAAATGGGTAAAGTTTGCTTTGAATATAAAGAAGCATTTAGCGTATTTCCTAACACAAAAGAAAGTACAGTAAGAAGGTTGTTGAGTGATATGACAAACCGAGGTCTTTTAATGAGATTAAAAGAAGGAGTGTATTATATCATTCCTTATGAAGAAGATTCGCAATATTTTATGCCAGAGTGGCATTTAATTGTTGAATATTTAGTTAAGGACGCAGAGCATTATATAGCCTATTATTCAGCATTACAATTGCACAATCTAATTACACAACCATCATTAAAAGAACAGGTGGTTGTATCAAAACAAATAAGACCATCAAAACAAAAAGTCAAAAACATAGAGTTTCAATTTATTTATCACAATGAGAATCATTTTTTTGGGTTTAAAAAGATATGGATAGATAACTTTAATAAAGTAATATGTTCCGATTTAGAAAAAACGATAATTGATTGCTTATTTAAGCCTGATTATGCTGGAGGTATTGTAGAAATTGCAAAAGCCATTTACTTATCCAAAGAAAAGATTGAATTTGACAAATTGTTAAATTATACTATTCAATTCAACTCTCAATCAGTAATAAAAAGGCTAGGGTTTCTTTTGGAAATATTAGAGATAAACACCAATATAATTCCGGCATTATTAAACCTTAAAACAAGTTCTTACACGAGGTTAGATACAGAGCTTCCAAAATCAGGTAAAATGATAAGTAGGTGGAGTATTCAACAAAACATAGATACTGAAACTATAAAATCTGCTTTATACACATGATTAAACCTGGAGAAATACAAAAAAAAGCTAACGAAGTAGAAGTTCGTGACCAACAAATAGAAAAAGACTATGTGTTATCATGGATTTTATGGGGTATTTCAAAACACGAGCATCTTTCTAAAATATTAGTATTTAAAGGTGGTACAGTACTCAAGAAAGTATATTTCGATGACTATCGTTTTTCTGAAGATTTAGATTTTACACTTTTGGATGATGAAATTACCAATGAACAAATTTTTGAATGGTTTGTTGAAGTTTTTAATACCATCAAGGAAGAAGCAAACATACCGTTAGAGAAAATTGATGATGGCGAGCACGAAGATGGTGGGATAAACTTTCATATAAGCTATATAGGTCCGCTAGGTGGATTTGGTAATAATAAAAGTGTAAAAGTGGATGTTTCCAGAAGTGAAACTTTAGTATTTAAGCCAGTTATTCAAGATGCAATTATCAACTATTCAGATTTAGAAGAGTATAAATTATTGTGCTATCCACTTGATGAGCTTTTGGTTGAGAAGTTACGATGTGTAATGCAACGTATGCAACCAAGAGATTATTATGATATCTGGTATTTGTTAGAAATAGAAGAAATGTCAATTGACTTCTATGAAGCTGAATTTACAGCTAAATGTGAATCCAAGGGTTTAGATCCAAATAAGTTTCATCAAAAACTGGAAAGAAAACTGCCCCAATACAAAGCGAGATGGGAAAGGTCAATGACAGACCAAATAAAAGACTTGCCGGAATTTGATGATGTTCAAAGAGAAGTCAATAGACACATTAGAAACTGGATGAATAATTAAGCAATGGAAAAATATAACCAATACGAAACACTACTAGAATTTGTTCTTAAAAATGGCAAGGACAAATCAGATAGAACTGGTGTGGGAACCAGGAGCATTTTTGGGTATCAAATGAGATATGATTTAAATGAAGGTTTTCCTTTAATCACAACAAAAAAAGTACACCTTAAATCAATTATCCATGAGCTACTATGGTTTCTAAAAGGAGATACTAATATTAAATATCTAACCGACAATGGTGTGACAATTTGGAACGAATGGGCGGATGAAAATGGTGAGCTGGGGTCAATTTATGGCTATCAATGGCGCTCATGGCCAGCACCTGATGGAAGGCACATTGACCAAATTGCCAATATAATTAGTACCATTAAAAATAATCCGGACTCAAGAAGAATTATTGTTAGCGCTTGGAATGTTGCTGATATTGATAAAATGGCTTTACCACCATGTCATACACTTTTTCAATTTTATGTTTCCGAAGGAAAACTATCATGTCAACTTTATCAAAGAAGTGCTGACTTATTGTTAGGTGTACCGTTTAATATTGCATCTTTTGCGTTGTTGACAATGATGGTTGCTCAAGTATGTAATCTTAAATATGGGGACTTTGTACACACCTTTGGCGATGTACACATTTATAAAAATCATTTTGAGCAAGTGAAGCTTCAGTTAAGTAGAAAACCAAGAAAATATCCTAATATGATTATTAACAAAGAAGTTGAATCAATTTTTGACTTTAAATATGAAGATTTCACATTAGAGGGATATGATCCATATCCATCAATTAAAGCCCCAATTGCAGTATGATAGGAGTCGAAATATTTTCTGGTCCAGGCGGTATGGGTCTTGGCGCAAAGTATGCTGGAATTGAAGTGGCTTTAGCTGTTGAAAAAAATATGTATGCTGCACAAACATATTTAAAAAATCACAAGCAAGCTACTGTTGTTACAGATGATATCAAAAATATACAGGAGTTCAGCTTTGATAAAAAAAATCAAGGAGTGGTCCTTTTTGGTGGTCCACCCTGTCAAGGATACTCTTATGCGAATAGAAAAACTAGGTCCACAGAGAATCCCAAAAACTGGTTGTTTATGGAGTTTATGAGGTCTATTGATATAGTTGAGCCAGATTGGGTAGTAATTGAAAATGTTCCAGGACTTAAAAATTTAGATAGAGGTTTTTTCTTGGAAGAAATATGCAATAACTTAAACTCAAGAGGTTACACACCAAATTTCAAAATACTTAATGCTGTAGATTTTGGGGTGCCTCAAAAACGAGAAAGGATATTTATTGTAGCATCAAAGCATGGAATTGCTTTTGAATTTCCGAAAGGTAATTTTGTAAATAATCCGGTTACGGTTGAAGATGCATTAAAGGATTTGCCAATCTTAAGTAATGGGTCAAAAGAACACGTGCTAAATTATAAATGTAGCGCACAGTCAGAATACGCTAAATTAATGCGTGGTAAAAAGAGGAAAGTATCACAAAATTATGTTTCAAAAAATTCTGATTTAGTTATTGAAAGATATAAACATATAAGACAAGGGCATAATTGGAGTGACATTCCGTTAGAATTAATGGCAAATTATGCAGACCCTTCACGTTGCCATCATGGTATTTATAGAAGATTAAAATCCGACGAACCTGCTTATGTTATAGCAAATTATAGAAAAAGTATGTTGATACATCCAACCGAAGATAGAGGGTTGTCCATAAGGGAAGCGGCTAGATTACAATCGTTTCCTGACGATTTTATTTTTAAAGGACCATTGGTGCATATTCAACAACAAGTAGGTGATGCAGTTCCACCACTATTGGCTCAAGCTGTTTTTGAAAGAATAATAAATTTAAGTTAGTTAAATAATGAATTTGAATAATTCAACATTAGATAATTGGTTAATATCACCAAGTACAGAATTTTTAAAAAGAGGAGGTGATGATTTCGAATATCATTCTAAATACAATGTTTTTAGAAGCTATTTGGAAAATGGTTTACACAAAGAAGTCACCAAACAAGCCATTTATAATGAAATTAAAAGTGAAGGGGATATTGATAAAGTTATTTGGCTTAATGATCATGGCCCAAATCATATAAAAGCAGTTATAGAAAGAGCTAGTCAATTATTAGATAATGGTAAAGATGATGTTCAAAATTTTATTTATAGCTTAAACATTCGAGAGGTTTTCTTATTACTAAATGCAATCCAAGTTCATGATATAGGGAATTTTTATGGAAGACATAATCATGAAAACAGAGTATTAGATGCAATTAAAACTGGTTTAACACCGATTCTTTTTGATATTACTGAAGTGAAATACATTAATGATATTGCAAGAGTTCATGGAGGTAAAGTCAAATATAAAGATGGTTCAAAAGATAAAAATACAATAAGAACGATTAGGAAAGAGATAATGTCTAATGGTTACCCAATACGTCTTCAAATGCTGGCCGCAATATTGAGGTTTGCAGATGAGTTGGCTGAAGAAAAACAAAGAGCAGACATAGAGAGTTTGGAAAAAGGAGAATTACCCAAGGGAAGTGAAGTTTTTCACGCCTTTTCTGCTTGCATAGACTCAATTATTGTAAATCATCATAAAAACACTGTTGAAGTACACCTGAAAATTCCAAAAAAATATGTCACTCGTACTTTTGGAAAATTGATTTTTGAAGGGGATGAAAAAAAAGTAATTGATGTGTTCCTTTTGGATGAAATTTATAGTAGGATATTAAAAATGCATTATGAGAGAATTTATTGTTCTAAATTTTGGAAAGGCATGGTTGAGATAGAAAATATTTGGGTGCAAATTGAATTTTATAAAGATTTTAATGCAAAATCAGAGACGATAGATTTTGAAGAGCTTCACGTTCATAGGGATATTACATTTAATTTACATGATAATTATTATCCAACTGAAGATGGTAAAAACATATTTGATCACTGCCCAGACTTAATTTATGACGATTCGTCTAAAATTACTGGTGAAACTTTAAAACAAAGAATAGAAAGAGATGAAAAATAATCCTTTTGAATTTAAATATCCGGATGATATTAACCCAAATGATGTTATTGATTTATTTGTACCTGTATTTGGGGAGTACTACAGTGTTCCGGTATCTGGACATACATTTATCAATGGTGCCCGTGGTTCAGGAAAAAGCATGATGTTTAGATTTATGAAACCCGATTGTCAGGTGTTAGTTGATAATCAGGGCATCAGATTGAATGAGCCTAGAGAAATTTCCGATATAAACTATTTTGGTATTTACATCCCTATTAAAAAGGGGCATTTAAATAAAACGGATATACAATTGAATAATAAACATGGAGAAGCTCTGCTAAATGAACACTTCATGGTAATAAATTTTTCGCTTTCAATTTTTAAGGAACTTTCAGAAGTTGGTTTTATAGATAACTATGATAATAGAAGAGCATTAGCAAATTTCCATAATTTAACTTTTGTAAAATTTTTAAAATACTCTGGATATATTGAGAATAAAATAATAGATGAAAATAATCCTATAAAAGAAACATTTGAGTCAATAATAGACACCTTAAGAGATATTTCTAGTGAATTTCAACATGGTTATTTAAAAAAATTAATAGGGGCTACCGAACCTATACCTTATAATGGTGCATTGTTATTGTATTCTGATTTTCTTTTTGAAATTTTAACGAGAATTAGAAAGCTACCATTCATGCCAACTAAACCAATCTATTTGTTAATAGATGATGCAGATGAACTTTCAGAAACGCAAAGGAAAATTTTGAATTCTTGGGTATCTTTAAGAACCACTAATGAAGTAAGTTTAAAAATTTCAACACAGCTTAAGTATAAAATATTTAGTACAATTAATGGTTCACGAATTGATACACCTCACGATTATTCAGAGGTTAATGTAAACGACATTTACACCACAAAAAAGGATTTGTATTACAAGAGGGTTAAAGAAATAGTAGAAAAACGCTTAATAAAATATGACTATAAAATAACTGACCCTGAAATATTTTTTCCTGGAGATGAAGAGCAAAAGAAAAAAATTGAAGAGCTAAAAGAAAAATATATAAGTGAACAAATAGCTCTTGGTAAATCAGATAATCAAGCATATGATTATGCATATAGGTATGCTGAACCAGATTTTATAAAAAATTTAGGAGGTAATAGATATACATACAGCTATGCAGGTTTTAAGCAATTAGTAAATATTTCTTCTGGTATAGTACGTGAGTTTATTGACTTTGCATCCGAAATGTATGTGGGTGAACTTTCAAAGGCTGATGGCAATGAATTTGATGTTATTAGTGCATCCGTTCAAGATCATGAAATAAAGAAATATTCCAGAAAGAAAATGGAGTCTGAATTTGATAAATTTAAAAAAGAAGCAGACAATAAAGCAGACATGGATAAGTTAAGAAACTTAATAATGGGTATGGGAGGTTTGTTTCAAAAAATTATAGTGTCAAATGCTTCAGAAAGAAGGGTATTTTCAATAGCGTTAAATGATGAGCCAGATCAAGAATTGACAAGAATTATAGATTTAGGAATTCAACATGGCTACTTGCAGAAATCTATGATCGGAAACAAATATGGTACAGGTAAAGCTAGATTATATATTTTGAACAGGATTTTATCACCACACTTTGGCCTAGACCCTACTAGTTTTGCAGGATACAAGTTTATGGATGCTTCTGTTTTAAAAATATCTCTAGAGAATCCAAACAAGTTCATTTCAGCCTTAATTAAAGATATTGATGGAGCTGTTGATGATGGACAAATATCAATGTTTAATGAAACAAATGAAAGCTATGTTTTTTAATTTTAGTGATTTCAGGTCAAATATTAAAAGTACATCAATAGATATATTCTTATGTTCTTCTAGCTTTGAAGATAGGTGTTTTGTTATTCCAAATCAATTAGAGGATTTGAATTTTAGCAAAAGTTATATTTTTTTTAATGAAAATGAAGTAAAGAATATTCGAAGTAATGCCACAAAAATAGATGATATATTAAAAAAACAATCTGTTCTTGTTCCTCTAAATTCCAGTGATGCAATACTAAACTATGTTAAAATAATAAAAGTATTAAACGAAATAATTAAGGATAATGAAAATCCAAATATATTAATAGATACAACAACTTTTACTCACGAAACTTTATTAGTGTTAATCCGTTTGTTAGAAAATAAGAAAAGTCAATTAGGTGATATTTTTATTAGTTACGTTGGGGCAAAAGATTATTCTGTTAGAGAAGAAAAGGATGAAGATAAATGGCTCTCAAAAGGAGTTGATGAAATAAGAACCGTTATTGGCTATCCTGGATTTACCGATCCAACTAAAGAAAACCATTTAATTATTTTATTTGGTTTTGAATATGATAGGACAATCAAAATCATAGAAGAATATGAATATGATTCAATTTCATTAGGTTTCGGTAATCAACCTATTCAAGATAATCATATGAAAATAAATTACGAAAGGCATAAAAAACTATTAGAACGATACCCTGAAGCCAGTGCCTTTAATTTTTCTCTTATTGATCCTTTAGAGTCAAAAAATCAATTACTTAATTATATTAAAGAAGCAGATATATCTGAAGATAATATTGTCATAGCACCGATGAATAATAAAATTTCTACTATTGGTGCTAGTTTAGCAGCTATATCAAATGAAAATATTCAGTTAGCTTATGCAAAGGCTAGCCTTTATAATACTGATGGTTATTCTTCCTCGAGTGATAAAGTTTATTTTTTTAAAATTATCTTTGATTAATCTATCTTTTATGGTTTAATTTCCCCACAAACCAAAACCCAGTTTATTGCAAAAGCAAAAACCCTCTGTCTTTTGGTTTGTTCCGCTTGCCAACGCTCTTGTAGTTTTTGACCGCCAACCCTCACACAGCACATTGCTTGTTTGCTTAAAGTATTATTTGTAATCATTGATTAAGCAAAAAAGCAAAGAGCTGTTTCAATCCCTCACATCAAAAACTACCCAAAGCTATGTTTACATAATGCGCAGTTATAGTAGCATTCATTTGATTTCTGTACTATAACGCCATTATGTAAAATATCCGCTTTGCCTACCGCACGGTTCAGAAAGGGCATTAATATTTAGAACTTTCAATTTTTACCATCTTTTCCCCGCCACCCATTTAGCGGTGTAAGTTCCAGCAACTTTTAAAAGTCCCTATGTGTCTGCGGTAGGTATAACGGTTTGCTTAGAAGGCAAACGGTCACACCCACCTCAACACCGCGCATAAAAAAAGCGCATTTCATTAAATGCACTTTCTTTATTTTTTCCTTACTTACTTTTAAAAATTACTTCCACTTACGACACTTTGCCCCGAGAAAAGGTATCTTTTAAACCTCTTCAATAGTAGCAATAGGTGCGTTCTTTTTAACAGAAGCAATACCGTTTTCCATTCCAGAAGAAGCTTCATACATTTCACTAGTCCCAATAACTTGACCATTACTAGCTTTTAGGTTAAAATAGTGTTTTCCGTTTTTTGATTCTTTGCGTTCAAACTTACTATCATCTTGAGAGTTAGTTTTTACCGATTCAATACCATTCATACAACTAGCTTTAGCTTTATAACCTTCACTAGCTAGAATTTTTTGACCATTGCCTGCCTTTAATCTAAAGCGATATTCAGATTTGGCATCTTGATAAACTTCGAATTTTGCCATAATATTTTTTAATGTTATTTACATCGAAATATAACAAAAAAAGAGCCTCAAATGAAGCTCTATATTAACGTTTTATTCTTTTTTGTAGTCTTTTATGAATGTGCTTTATTAATAATGAGGTAATATAACTCACAATAGCACCAATAATTGCTAAAATGATTGTGGTGGCTAAATCTTCAACACCTATATGAGTAATAGAAGAAAAGAATGTACCGCCAATTATGGCAGATTTAGTGTTATAATCAAGAGTTATTTTGGTCATCTGAAGTACTTTCTTCATCTTTTACCACAGCTTGACTTACTGCAGTCGCTACTGTTCCGGCTACAGTCATGTAGGTGGCAACAGATATAACTACTGCAGGCATCGTAACCGGAGCAGCAATAATAGCACCGCCAGCAGTTGCTAAAGCAATACCTACGTTTCGTAAGATTCTAAAGAATTTAGGAGTTGGTTTTTTATAACGTTCTACAATGTTCATGATTTTGTGATTTAATAATTAATAAGATTTGTTCTTTTCGGTCCTTAGCTTGATACACTAAAGACAATAGTTTTTGCATAGAATTTCTAGAGTAAATTCCTTTACCAATACCGCTCAAATAAGTTACTGGAGCAATACAACCTTCTAGATCTTTTAAAGCATCATTCGCAGGATGAAATAAAATGTAACTTCTACCTTTTACGGCTTTTAAAATCAAATGATGTTTAAAACGTTTTGAAAACCGAGTTTCTATTTCGTAGTGCCCTTCTGGAATGCAAGAAACATTTCGTCTATTATCTTTCCAGGGTAATTCTATGGTGTGGCAGAGAAATTTACCAGAGTAAAAGAGAGTACCATTGGTACCCTCTTTAAAATAGGCTCTATGCAATACCAGTTCCATGATTATGGAGTGTCTATGATGACAACGGCCAAGGCGTTGTAAGCCCCATTTTTAAGCTCATACATTTGACCATTCACTTCTTGATAGAACTCAATACCTAGCACTTGTACAACTGGCAACGTTGAGTTGGCCGTTAAAGATGCTGTTAAGGCAATCGGGGCTGTATCCGCAGCAGAATAAGGTAAAATAGCAGTCTCGTCATTTTCAAATGTTGAGGTCTCATTTTCGAAATCCAATTCAGAAGCACCCATTACTACTTTAAAATGCGTTGTTCCGGTTGGAGCTGCAATTCTAACTGCAGGAGAAAATGCATCAAGGTTGACAGTAGCATCACCAGAAACACGGTCAAAAGCATTTGTGAAAGGCGCAAAAAGTGTAGTCCCTAATTTTCCGCCTAAATTGAATTCAAAGTTTTCCAACAAGCTTAAGTTTCCATCTTGAAGTGTTCTAGAACCTCTCTCGTTAGTTGTATCGGTTTTGGTAATCGCTACAAGAGTTTTCGTCAAACGAGAAACTACACGCTTATCCTTTGCATTTTGCAAAAGAATACGGATTGCATTACGCAACAATTTACCACCTTTACCCGCGCGTCCAAATTCAGATCCATTTTCACGAGTTCTCTGAAATGCAGGATCATTTGCGATGCGATTAGCATCTACACCACCTTTCTCGCGTGCAAGATGGCCATCAGTTGTTTTGTAAAAGGAAATACCACCGATAGTTCCTTTTAGTTTAATAATTCCAGTTTGTTTTGCCATAAAAATTCATTTTTTGATTTAACATCTCAAATCAACTACTTTTATAGCACGTTGTTAAAAATCCAATTCCGTTTTTGGTCATCCATTCCGATACAACCAAAAACGTCATTAAAATATTGATAACCCTATCGGGTTGTCAACATTTTAACAACGCATCATCATCACCATAAGTAAAACAATAAAGTATGTTTTAGCTATAGATAAAGCATACATAGAGTATTATGAATCTAAAAAGAGCTTGTATATACCCAAAAGATATTCAACGTATCACAGGACGCAGTGAACGTTATGGGCGTAAGCTTTTAAATGACATAAGAAACTACTTTGGAAAGGAATCCTATCAATTTATCACAATCAAAGAATTCGTTGAATACAGTGGAATAGAAGAAGAAATTGTCAACAAATATTTAATAGATTAATCATAATATTTGATACAAATTGACTGGTTTTAATGGAGTTAAAATCGTAAATTTGTAGTAAGACGTTCAGATAAATAATACTATTTCAAACTAACAGATAGGTGTACAATTCGGTTCACACTGTTTTAGTCTATTTCTGAAAGTATTGATTTTACTGCATAGTGGCGGTTTAGTTATCATCCTGCCACCCCGACTTTTATAGAAAAAGCTCAGCATCTGCTGAGCTTTTTTCTTGTATTAAAAGGTTATCAGTTATAAAATAGTTCCTGAAATAATTACTACACCAATCAAAACAATTAGTACAATACCAATAATTCTTGCACTAATAATTGTTTTTTTATCTTTTTGGAAAAGATAGTCTTTTCTTTCTTCATCCTCTTCTTTTATAAACTTCATTTCTAATATTTTTATGGGTTCACTAGAATATAGAGGTTTTAAGGAATTTTCGCAAGTTAAAAAAGGTTAAACCTTTATACTCTTGGTCTTCAAGAGGTAGATTTTTAATAAGATTTTGTTAAAGTATAAATAAAAAAGAAGCAGATTCAGCGCTTGTGTAAGTTTATTCGACCCTTACGTAGTTTTCTGAATAAATTCTATTGCCCTCTTCATCCAATTCAATTTGTTGAAATTTATTTGGATACAAGTCCAATTCAAAAATAAATTGCTTCTTTTCTGCTATGACTTCATCCATAACTTCAGAACCAAAGTCTAATACTTCGGTAAGTTGATTTCCATCATACCTGTATGTACCATAACCAAACCACTCAGATGAATCAGCAGGTCTGTGTTTACACCACATAACTTTGGTATCTGTATACATTTTTAGTTGTCTAAAATCAGGATTCATTTTAAAAGAATCAACAACGACATTATCTTTATAATTATAAAACCCTGTAAGTTCCCATGTACCTTTTAGGTCATTAAGCTTATTGGTTTGGTTACTATTAGATGAAGTATTGGTTTCTTCTGTACTTTTAGTTTCGTTTTTACAGGATAAAACTAGTAACAATAGCATACTTAGAAATAGAATTTTTGTTTTCATGACAGGTTGATTTAGCTATTAAACACTTAAAAATTAGTAAATTAATCTGAGAAATTAAAGCAATTTGAAAACTTTATGATGCTATAGTTAGTGTTAATAACTTCTATGTAAGGATTTATACAAAAATCCTACTTTTGCTTTGTAATAAAACACAAGATATGTCTGATACAATTGAAAAATTAAAATGCTTAATAATAGGTTCTGGACCTGCAGGGTATACGGCTGCTATCTATGCATCTAGAGCAAATATGGAACCAGTTTTATACCAAGGTGAGCAGCCAGGAGGTCAATTAACAACTACTAATGATGTTGAAAACTTCCCTGGATATCCAGATGGAATCACAGGACCAGAAATGATGATACAATTACAAAAACAAGCTGAACGTTTTGGTACAGATGTGCGCCATGGATGGGTGACTAAAGTAGATTTTTCTGGTGATATCCATAAAGTTTGGGTTAATGATGAAAAGGAAATTCATGCAAAGACTGTGATAATATCGACTGGTGCTTCAGCAAAATATTTAGGGTTGCCTTCTGAACAAAAATATCTGCAATTAGGTGGTGGAGTTTCTGCTTGTGCAGTTTGCGATGGTTTCTTTTATAGAAATCAAGAAGTTGTAATCGTTGGTGCGGGAGATTCTGCTTGTGAAGAAGCACACTACTTATCAAAACTTTGTAAAAAAGTAACCATGCTAGTGCGTCGTGATGAGTTTAGAGCATCTAAGATTATGGCAGAACGTGTAAAGAAAACTGAAAACATCGAAATTTTATACAATACTGAAACTGAAGAAGTATTAGGAGATGGACAAGTTGTAACTGGTGTAAGAGTTTTTAACAACCAAACTAATGAAAAGCACGATATACCAGCAACAGGATTTTTTGTAGCGATTGGTCATAAACCAAATACAGATATTTTTAAAGGTCAGATAGACTTAGATGAAACAGGTTATATTATCAATGCACAACCAGGAACAAGCAAAACTAATGTTGAAGGAGTGTTTGTAAGTGGTGATGCAGCAGACCATGTATATAGACAAGCTATTACGGCAGCTGGTACAGGTTGTATGGCAGCCTTGGATGCTGAACGTTATTTAGCAGCCAAAGAAGCTGATTTTGAAGTTGCAACTTCTACATATAATTAACCTTAGTAATATAAACATAAAAAGCCGAAGTTTTACTTCGGCTTTTTTATTAATGCTTTTTAAAATTATCGTTTTTTCTTCTGAAGTTTTGCGGTGTCTTCAAACTTTGTAATAGTAATTGCAGGACTACCAAAAAGGTAAATTTCAGTATCACCAGATGCTGCAATAGTAATATTATCTATTGTGCTTATTGTTAAATCGCTATTTCCTTCTAATGTGGTATCTACTGTTTTAACATCAAACTTTGGGCTGTTAAAATTAGTAGAATTGTCTAGTCTAATTACAGAGCTATTCGCAGCACCTTCAATAACAGCATCAGATCGTTGATACAAATCAAAATCCGCTATTTTACTGTTAATTAGGGCGTCTAGTTTGCTGTTGTCACTTAACTCAATTTTTGTTGAGTCTGCTGTAAGGTTTAAACGTGTTTTAGATTTCCCTGAACTTTTGTATGTAAAATTATTGGCATTTATGTTGAGATAAGCTCTTGAATCGTCACTCGTTATTAAGCTTGCATCGCCAAGCTCCATTGAGGTTAGTGATCGTATTTCTCCATCACCTCTAATTTCAATATTTTGAAGGGCGTCACCATAGTTTACAGTAATATTCAATCTTTTTTTTGATGTAATTCGCATTGTTTGTGCAAAAGACAGAACACCATCTACAACTTCAAACTGAATAATATCATGCAAGTTGTCATCTGTTTCTACATTTACTGATGGTTTACTGTTGTATACAATTTCTATAGAAAAATCACCATTAACCACTATGGTATGAAAGTCATCAATGTACGTTTGTTTAATGGTAACATTTCTATCACCTTTAATTTTTTCTTGTGCATTAATCAGTGGTGCTGCCACCACTATTAAAACTAAAATGAGTAAAAATTTTTTCATCTATAATCTTTGTTTCGCTATTAATGAGACACAATTCAATAATAATGTCACTTTTTTAGCTGTTAAACAAAGATATACAAAAACCGCCCCAAACTCTATAAAGAATTTGAAGCGGTTTTCAATTGATTGGTTTTTAGTGATTTATGTCGGTTAAGTTCACTGAATATTGGTGTGTAAATGCTAATTAATTAGCTCTTACGCTTCCAGAGGAGCTGTCAGATTTTTCAATCCTTTCCGGATTGCCAGAATATCTAATGTCTCCACCACTGGTTGCTCTTGCTGTAAGTTCTTTTGAAGTATTTACAGAAATGTCAGCTCCACTAGTGGCTTTTACTTTAGATGTTTCAGCCTTTAAGTTAGATGCTTTAATGTCGCTTCCGCTGGTTGCCTCTGCTATTAACAGTGTGGTTGAGCCACTTAGTTTTATGTCGCTTCCGCTTGTTGAGTGGCAATTTAAGGTCTCTGTTTTTACATCTAAGGTCATATCAGCACCACTTGTACAATTAAGTTCTAAATCGTTAGTTATTATTGTATTTGTTGAATATACATCGCTTCCGCTTGTAGCTTTAATTGCTGAAATATTGGCAACGTTTAGGTTGATTTTTCTTGAAGCTGCGTTTCTGATATTTTCGGTAGTGTAAATGCGAAGCGTCCCATTTTCAACTTCAGTCATTATTAATTCGTGAAGGTTTTCATCGGCTTCAACACTAAGTGCTACATCATTACTTTGGGTAATGTAAAGGTCTAGGCCTTGGCTCACTTTAATGGACTCAAAGTCATTAGAAATAGAACGTTCTTGCGAAACAACGTTTCTGTTACCATCTACACCAGGTCCTAAATTCATTGAAAAATTACAGGATAGCATTATGATGCTTAAAATACTGGTGACTACTACTCTTACTAATGTGCTCATGATTTTTGTTTTTGATTGATGTTTTTATTGTTTAGTTTTTTGTTTCTTCTTTTGAAACATGATTATAACTTATGACGCGCTTTAGTTTCCACTCTTCGTTTTCTAAAATCCATAAATGTGAAAATAATGCATAATTATCAGTGTTTTCAAAAGACATGTTCTCGTCTGTAGAGAAAAAGTGTTTTCCGTTTTGTAGAGCGCCATAGAGTTTGCCGTTGTTATACATAGGGAAAACTTCTAAACTTTCTTCTACAAGAAATCGATAAACTTTTTCAGGATTATTGTCTCTACAAATTCCGTTTTTCATGGTTGATATGAACTCTTCTTTAGAATGTGTTATACCACCTTTGTCATGATAAAACTCTAAATCGTCATACATTAACTCTGCACTTTTTTCAACTTCACATTTGTTAAAACCTATTTTGAAAAGAATACTGTCTTTAGCTTTTAATGTTTTAAAAAGTTCAGAGTTTGAGTCCACTTGCGCTAATGCAATACCAGACATTAATAGTCCGATACTGCATAGCAAAAGTGATTTGATTGATTGGTTCATTTTTTGATTGATGATTACAGAACAAAATTCTGTGTTATTTTGATTGATTTAAACTTATTATTACCGAACTGTCATTTTCTCGGTATCAATTGTCATTGACCTCTAGGTCAACACCATCTTCGTCTATTTTTAGACTAACTTCAGGCTTATCTTGTTTAGACGATAATACTTCTTCTGAGGTTACATTTTCTTCAATTTCCTCATCTTTGATACAGTCTAAACATTCTGCATTGTCTTTGGTGATTCTGTAATACTGACCAAATTCAATATCTCTTAGAATATTTATGCCGTATCTTGAGTAACTGTATCTCCATGATCTTGAAAAATGCTTATCAGTATAAAGAATTGTGCCTTCTGGTAAATAAATAATAACTCTAACTTCTTGTTCGCTGAACTTATTCTCAATATCTGTTTTTAAGTAGTTGTCTAAAACAAGAGTATTTCCATTTAACCTGTAGCCATAATCAATATTTTCTGCACGTTTCTTAGCTCGGTTATAATTTCTTCCTGTGGCCTCTTTTTCAATTATTATAGAAGCTACAGAGTCTGTTGTAGACTTAACAATGTATCTTATGTTAGAAGATACCAAACTACGACCATTATCATCTTCAATAATATTAAATTCACCATTACGGTTGTATCTGTAACTGTTATAATCATCTAAACTTGAGTTGTTTAAACTGATAGTGTCTCCAGTTTTTATATTTAACTCATTTTTAGTGGTAACTTTTGCATCAAAGGCGTGCTCTGTTGCCTGTTTTACACCTGTAATAACAAGACCTATAATAGACATTAGCCACAAACCGAGTAGTGTAAATTTGGCTACATTACCAATAGACTTTAAGTTATTTACCAAAATCTTTAATCCTAAATAGAAGACAAAAAAGAATGGTATACCAATGGCAAAGAATAAAAGCATAGACATTAGCCATATTGGAATGTTAGCTGCATTTGCAACGTACAATAAATCTAAACCAGGAAGATGAACAGCATCAGTAATACCAACTGTAAATAAGGCTACGATTAACGAGATTAATGTACTAACACCAACAATGATTAAGATAATACCAATAAACTTTGCTACAATCTTTAAGAAGAACATTAAAATACTTCCAATGGAATCGAAGAATGTTTGCGAACTCGACTTTAACCGATTGCCTTGCTTCTGAAAATCGACACTTTTTACAGTTTCTGAAATATTATCCGTAAGATCATCTAATCCTTCCTTAAATTTTTCACCTTTTTTTTTAAAATCAACATTTTTTACGGTTTCTGAGACCGAATCAATGCTGTCTTTAATTTTTTTTTCAATATTACTAATGTTCACAGGATCACCAGTCATCATCAGTTTTTCCGCTGTTGTCCTGGCTTCTGGTACTAATGCCCAGAAGATAAGGTAGATGAAGATGAATGTACCGCCAGAACCTATAGCTAATAACAACCATATAAGTCGCATCCAGATAGATTCTATACCAAAGTAATGTCCTAGACCTGCAGCAACACCACCAATGTATGAGTTATCTGTATCTCTAAATAGTTTTTTGGTAGGACCAGAGGTATAAGATTTTTTTTGTTGAGGTTCGTCTTCAAAGATTTCATCATCAACTAAGTAATCTTCTGGTTGTCCCATTATAGTTATAACTTCATCTACAAGCTTAATACCTACAACTTGTTTTTCATTTTGTATGCGCTCAGAGAAAAGCTCTGCAATACGTGCTTCGATATCTGCTATAATTTCTGAACGACCTTGAGAGTCTGTAAATGAACGTTTTATAGCCTCAAGATAGCGCGATAACTTAAGATATGCATCTTCGTCTATATGGAAGAATATACCTGCTAAATTTATATTGACTGTTTTATTCATTTTTTTGTTGTTTTTGTACTGGTTACTAGGTTTACTGCATTTTGTAATTCACTCCAAGTCGTGTTTAATTCGTTTAGAAACAACTTGCCTGTTTCTGTAAGACCATAATATTTTCTTGGTGGTCCAGATGTGGATTCTTCCCAACGGTAGTTGAGCAATCCAGCATTTTTTAATCTTGTTAATAGTGGATATATGGTTCCTTCTACAACAAGCATTTTTGCGTCTTTTAGTGTTGCCAGAATCTCTGCAACGTAGGCATCTTCATCTTTTAAGATGGATAAGATGCAATACTCCAGAACACCCTTACGCATTTGTGCTTTTGTGTTTTCTATTTTCATATTAATAATGACTTAAATTCGATTAAACTGTTCATTTTTTGATTGATTATTGATGTTTTATTTTAAAAAATTGATTGTTAATGGATATTTATAAACCTCTCCATCTCTGGCAGATAGGCTTGCTTTAACAATAAGTGCCAATTCTATTATAAATCCAATAACAGCCAAAGCTCCAAGTCCTCCACCTATATAGAGTAGTGGAGAAGGTTCTCCAACATTAATGTGAAAATCATGAAAACCATGAAAATCTATAACATCCAACCCTCTAAAAAGTTTAAAGATGAAAAACGGAACACTAATAGTACCTATAATTATAGCGTAGAGTAATACACTAATCTGAAAGTTGATAGCCTGCTTCCCGTGCTGATCTACAAACTCAGATTTATCTTTATTAGCAGCCCATAATACTATTGGACCGATAAAATTACCAAACGGAATTATAAATCTAGAAAAGGTTGAAAGATGTATAAATGTTGCTAAATTTTTATGATGATTGTCTACCATTTTTAAAAGTATATAATAGTTTCTTATGCAAATATATGTCTAAAAAAAGGTATTATGTTACGCATAGTACTTAAAATTAACATTTTTTTAACATTAGTGGTGTTGAATTATTTGAGTTATTTTAGTGCGAAATCTAAATTGTTTTAAATGAACATATCACCTTCTAAGCTCAATACTTTCTTAATGTTTAAGCTACCTGCAGCGTATTTTACTGGTGTAAGAACAAAGTCTTTAGATAATACAACTTGTGTAGTTACTGTAAAGCATCGTTGGATAAATCAAAATCCTTTTAATTCTATGTTTTGGGCTGTACAAGGTATGGCTGCAGAGTTAACAACTGGTGCTTTGGTAATGAAAAAAATTAAAGAAAGTGGTAAAAAAATATCCATGTTAGTGGCTAATAATAACGCGACGTTTACAAAAAAAGCAACTGGGAGAATAACTTTTACCTGTAAGGAAGGTCATAAAATAGACGAAGCGATACGTAAAGCTATTGAAACCGGAGAAGGACAAACAGTTTGGCTAAGTGCCAATGGAGTCAATAAAGATGGAGTAGAAGTGTCTTCTTTTAATTTTGAGTGGACGCTTAAAGTAAAATCTTAGATTTTACTTTAAAGTAGACAGTAAATAGTATAAAGTGTTTAGTAATTTTATTTTGACATAATAATTGTAACAAATCTTTTTACAAATCAACTTATAGATACATCAACCTTAAAACGAAAATATATTATGGAAAAATTACCAGATTTTACAGATAGAAATGCACACGAAATAGATTATCGCATCTATGGCGAAGAAATGCAATATGTAGAAATAGAATTAGATCCACAGGAAGCGGTTATTGCAGAGTCAGGAAGTTTTATGATGATGGACGATGGTATTAAAATGGATACCATATTTGGTGATGGCTCTCAAAAAGACAAAGGGTTTTTAGGTAAAATATTAGGAGCAGGAAAACGAATCCTTACAGGCGAAAGTTTATTTATGACTGCTTTTTATAACGACCTTACAGGAAAGCGCAATGTATCATTTGCATCACCATATCCAGGAAAAATTATACCAATAGACTTAACAGAATACCGCGGAAAATTTATTTGCCAAAAAGATGCTTTTCTATGTGCTGCTAAAGGAGTAAGTGTTGGTATTGAGTTTTCAAAAAAGCTTGGTAGAGGTTTATTTGGCGGTGAAGGTTTTATAATGCAAAAGCTAGAAGGAGATGGTATGGCATTTGTGCATGCTGGTGGTACTATGGCAGAAAAGACTTTACAACCAGGTGAAACTTTACGCGTAGATACAGGCTGTATTGTCGGTTTTACACAAGATGTAGATTACGATATTGAGTTTGTAGGCGGTATTAAGAATTCTATTTTTGGGGGTGAAGGTTTATTCTTTGCCAAACTAACAGGACCAGGAAAAGTATACATACAGTCCTTACCATTTAGCAGATTAGCAGATAGAGTTATAGCATCAGCACCAAAAGCAGGAGGTAAGAGTAGAGGAGAAGGAAGTATTCTTGGTGGTTTAGGTGATTTATTGGATGGTGATAATAGGTTTTAAAAATTTTAATTCTCATAAAATCAAAACTTTACAGCGTAAGAATTCCCTTTTAACAAATTAAACGTTCAACGAGTAATTTCAACTTTTAACATAATAAGCTGTTAAACTTTGGGAATATTGTTTCGGCAAATATGATTTTTTTCTATCTTAGAGATTGAATTGAAACAATAGCCTATAGAGAAAAACTACTTTTTTGTTGAACCTAAAAACTTAAAATTACCTATGGCGAGAGCAATGTTTGAGTACACTAAAACTGTACTTAAAAAGGTTAGTTTTGATGCGACATTATTCTGTAAGGAAGTGGAAAAAGCAGTTAAACGTTTACTGCCTCACGAACTAGAAGAATTGCGAATTTTTATTCAGTCCCTAATCAATCAGAACCCTGAATTAAATCAATGTTTAATTTATTTAAAAGCATAAAAAAAAGCGACTTACGAGTCGCTTTTTTTATTTAGACAAAGGACTTACAATTTCTACATCACTAAAAGCAATGGCTCCACGTATAATTCCTGAGATTACACTATGCATGGCATCAATAATCTGCATTTTTAGCTCGCTTTTGTGATAAATAATACTAACTTCTCTTGCTGGTGAGGGTTTTGAGAAATGTCTTAGATTTGGACTTAATTTTTCTTTTAAATCTAAGGTATGCAAATAAGGCAATAGCGTCATTCCCATGCCTTCGTTAGATAATTTTATGAGCGTTTCTATGCTACCACTTTCTAACTGAAAGTTATCATCTACTTGATCTTTAAACGTTTTACAGAGATTAATAACACCTTCTCTAAAACAATGACCATCTTCTAGCAACAGCATGTCTTCAATATCTAAATCTGATACTTCTACGGTCTTTTTATCGCTTAATCTGTGATTGTCTGGTATGTAAGCTACAAAAGGCTCGTAATATAAAACACGCTCTTTTATATTGTCGCTTTCTAAAGGTGTTGCAGCAATAGCAGCATCTAAGTGGCCATCGTTAATGCGCGTAAGAATTTCTTCAGTGGTAAGTTCTTCTATTTTTAATTTTACCTTAGGATATTTTTTAATGAAATTTTTAAGGAACATTGGTAAAAGTGTAGGCATTATAGTTGGTATAATACCAAGTCTAAATTCACCGCCTATAAATCCTTTTTGTTGATCTACTATATCTTGAATACGCTCTGCTTCATTAACAATATTTCTAGCTTGAAACACTATTTTTCTACCAACTTCGGTTAGTTCGATAGGTTTTTTACCTCTATCAAAAATAACGACGTCTAATTCGTCTTCAAGTTTTTGAATTTGGGTGCTTAACGTAGGTTGCGTAACAAAGCATTTTTCTGCTGCTTTTGTAAAATTCTTGTGCTCTGCTATAGCCAGAGCGTATTTAAGTTGTGTAATGGTCATGACTATTTATTTAGGCTATAAAAATATAAAAACTATTTATAAAATCTATAGTTATTATGGTTTTGTTTAATGGTAAATTTGAACAAACATTAAAGATGTAGTAAAAATGACGTTAAATAGTATAGGTTTAGATACCGAAAAAACAAAATCATTAGCTAAAGATTTAAATCATTTATTAGCTAATTTCCAGCTGTATTACCAAAATCTAAGAGGCATACATTGGAATATTCAAGGTAGAGCATTTTTTAATCTTCACGAAAAGTTTGAAGAGCTTTATACAGATGCAAACATTAAGGTAGATGAAATTGCGGAACGTATTTTAACCTTAGGCGAAACACCATTACATACGTTTGAAGATTACACAAAAGCAGCCAAGGTGCCAGTTGGCAAAAATGTGTCTATAGATGAGAAAGCTGTAAACCTTATCGTAGATTCTCTTACGGAATTATTGAAAATAGAACGCAGCATTCTTGATGCTGCAGGTGATGCTAATGATGAAGGAACGGTCGCTATGATGAGCGATTTCATCACAGAACAAGAGAAAACCGTTTGGATGATGAAAGCTTGGTTGGGAGAGACTGTATAGAGAACAATATATTTATTAAAAAAAGAGGTTGTCTGAAAAGTTAATGTTTTGTCAGTCTGAACTTGTTTCAGATTCTAAAACAAACTGAAAATCAAATTATTGAGATTCTGAAATAAATTCAGAATGACAGATTCTCCTATCTTTTCAGACAACCTCTTTTGATTGATTGTTTCTTGATAGATAGTAATCTAAAATCTGATGTTTAATTCTAAATCTTCGTCAGCAACAGTAAATTTAGCATCATCGTATTGTGGTGGTCCCATTGCCATAACATTGTTAGACGTTCCGAAAGATTCTTTTGGCATTCCGTTTTCGTGAAAGTCCATACGTTTGCTATTATTTTCGTCATGAAAAGCAAGTATAGCATAATCACCTGGTAGAACATTTTCAAATTTTAAGGTTACTTTACCATCCTCTATAGTAGATTCTCCATTTTTAATGCCTTTACCTTTCATAAAAGTTTCTGACGTGTGTAGCGCCATTAATACTTTACCTTCGTTACTCGTAACATTATCAATGGTTACAGTAATTGTAATACCTTCATCTTGTGCAAAACTGAATAAAGTACTGAAGGCTAATGCGAGTGTTAAGATTAAATTTTTCATTTTGAAATAGATTTATGGTTAATGTTTTTTTAATTGATGACTCAAATATCTAACATTACCTAAAGATAGAATAATTGTTATTACCGAATTGTAATTTTATGAGGATGAATTGTTTTTATTGATTGTTTATGTGTTTAAAGGTTTATCTGTTCATTCGTTTAATTGTTGAGATGTTTGTTGGTTTACTCAATTTTTTAGTTTCACTAATCACTACAAAAGTCCTCTTGCTTTAATCTCTAGATACTTATTAATTGTATCAATAGTTAAATGCTCAGGTTCGGTTAAAATAGACTGAATACCATATTTCTGAAGTTCATTAACAATCAATCGCTTTTCGAAAGCAAATTTTTCTGCAATAACTTTATCGTAGGCTTGCTGTACGGTTTCGGCTGGCTCTGATATTAATGAATTGAGTTCTGTGTTTTTAAAGAATATCACTACCAAAAGATGATTTTTTGCAATACCTTTTAAATAGGGTAGTTGTCTGTGCAAACTGTCTAAAGTTTCAAAATTAGTATAGAGCAGCATTAAGCTTCGATGTGTGATGTTTCGCTTAACATCTGCGTATAACCTGCTGTAATCACTTTCAAAAAAATCAGTACTAACGTTGTAGAGTGTCTCTAAAATAAGATTCATTTGAGACGTTCTTCTCTCTGCAACTACAATGTTTTCAACCTTTTTAGAAAAAGCTAAAATACCTGCCTTATCATGTTTTTTTAAAGCAACATTAGATATTACCAAAGCAGCATTTATGGCATAATCTAAAAGTGATAGACCTTCAAAAGGCATTTTCATCACTCTACCTTTATCGATAATAGAGTAGATTGGTTGGGATTTTTCATCCTGAAATTGATTAACCATTAATTGGTTTCGCTTTGCGGTAGCTTTCCAGTTAATCGTTCTTAAATCATCGCCAAGCACATAGTCTTTAATTTGCTCAAATTCCATGGTATGCCCAATCTTTCTAATTTTCTTTATACCATATTGGTGCAGATTGTTGCTTATAGCCAGCAAATCATACTTGCGCAATTGTATAAAGCTAGGATAAGTTGGTACCATTGCAGCTTCGTTGTACCAAAAACGTCTGGCTACAAGGCCAAAAACCGAAGTAACATAAATATTAAGTTTGCCAAAATGATATTCGCCTCGTTCAGTTGGTCTTAGTTTATATTCTAGTTCTGACGAACTAGAGGCGTTCAATTTTCTGCTAATGCTAAAGTCTCTAGCCTGAAATTGTTCGGGTATTTCATCTATTATGTTGATGAAAACACTAAACGTGTAGAAATTCTGAATGATTAATCTCACAGGATTTTCATCTCCATTCGAAAATTTTTCAGGTACTATACGTTCGCCTTTTACACCATTTTTTGCAGTAAATAGTATTATGATATCCAATACCGTAAGTGTTACAAGAAGTAACAAAACAATCTTAACAATATTAAATAGTCTAGGAAAAATAAAACTAAATACAAACAGAATAATAACGCCAATACAGGCATAAAAAAATCGGTTTTGTAAGTAAAATGGTTTGAGTCGTTTTAGCACCTAGTTTTTATTTTGTTGTTTATCTCGGAATTTCTACAGCTTCAATAATCTGCTTAATAATCTGTTTTGTGGTAATGCCTTCCATCTCGCGTTCTGGTGTAACAATAACACGATGTTGCAAAACAGGAATTGCAGCACGCTTTATGTCTTCTGGTGTTACAAAATCTCTACCATTCATTGCAGCAAATGCTTTACTAGCTCTTAAAATGGCGATAGAAGCTCTTGGTGAGGCACCTAAGTATAAGAATGGATTACTACGTGTGCTAACAATAATATCAGCAATGTACTTTAGTAAGTGCGATTCAATACGAATTTGTTCTACAAGGTTTTGAAATTTATTAATTTGTGCTTTAGACAAATGCGCTGTGATCTGGTCTGTTTTTACGCCACCTTTTAGATTTTGTTCTCTAGTTAAAATTTCAATTTCCTCATCTAGATTTGGATAATCGATATCTATTTTAAACAAAAAACGGTCTAATTGTGCTTCTGGCAAACGGTACGTACCTTCTTGTTCCACAGGGTTTTGGGTAGCGAGAACAATAAACGGTAAATCCATTTTAAACTTATTGCCGTCTATGGTTATTTGACGTTCTTCCATTACCTCAAACAAAGCTGCTTGTGTTTTTGCTGGTGCTCTATTAATCTCATCAATAAGAATCATGTTAGAGAAAATAGGACCTTCTTTAAACTCAAATTCTGAAGATTTCATGTTAAACACAGAAGTACCCAAAATATCACTTGGCATTAAATCTGGTGTAAACTGAATTCTACTAAAATCAATATCCAAGGATTTTGCCAATAGTTTAGCAGAAATGGTCTTAGCAACGCCAGGAACACCTTCTATAAGCGAATGACCATTTGCTAAAATTGAAGCAATGAGCATATCAATCATTTCCTTCTGGCCAACTATGACTTTCTCTATTTCGGTCTTAATTAAGGCAATGCCATCTTTAAGTTCGGAAAGGTCGATTCTGTTGCTAAAGCTAATGTCTTCAGTAATGTTTTCTGTTGAATTTGTTTGCGCTTCAGAAGTATTCTCTCCCGTATTTTCGCTTAGTTCGTTATTTGAATGTTCTTCCATGGTCATTTATTTATAAAAATCTTCTATTGCTTTGTTTAGTTGTAATAAATCGTCTTCTGAACAGTTAGATTTAGACTTTAAGTAAGCAATTTTGTCTACTAGTTGTTTGATGTCTTTTTGATCTTTTCCAGATTTTAATGACAGATTTTTTACAAACTTATCATCTAATATTTGGGTGTCTAAATAATAGACACGTCTTATATATTCTAGAAAATAGGTAATCTTCTTTTCTATAAGATTGTTATGGTCTTTGGTTTCGTAATAGAGGTTACCAATGGTTTTGGTAAAGTCTACAGTTGTATTTTTTAAAGGTTTTATCACATTAACAATGCGTTGCTTTCGCTTTGCATTAAATATTATAAAAATAAGTATTGTTATTAATACAATATACCAAGCCCAACGCAATGCTGGTTGACTGAGGATAAAGCGTAATGGAGAGCTGCTTTCAGTAGCTCTTAATTTATTTCGTGAGTCAAAAAATATGGTATCATCACCTAGATAAGACATTGCAGCAGCTGCATATTTTTTGTTGTCTTTTTTTAGAAGTTGGTAGTTAGTAAAAACTGCTGGTTGCAAGTGAATATAAAAATAACCCTTTCCCCAAGATGTTTTGATGAAATTAGTATAAGACGAATCACCAAATTTCTGATAGCCTAAAACAGTTGTGTAAGCGGTATCTATTTTAGAAAAATAGATGTTACTTAAGCCTTTCTCTATGGTAATACTATCGTTTGCAAATGAAGGGTTAGTGTAGGTTAAATTAGCTTTACTGGAAAAAGTGTATTTATTATCGGTTTTAAATCCTAGGGTGTCTTTTAATCGATCTGGAAAATAATTAGCAGAAATGAAGATGTCATTTCCAAAAGACGCAAAATCCAACAACTCTTGTGCTGAAGTATTATCAAGCTCAGGACGCTCATCTATTAGCATATACGTTCCTGAGGCATAATATGTAGAGTCTTCCCAATCGTAATAATCATTGAAATATTCGTAGGGAGTTCTTTTGATGTCTTTTATTTCGCTCTTCGGAAATAATCCTTCTAATTCCTCATAAAAAATATAAGTGCCAAAAGGGATTTTATGCTTTTCGTTATAGGTTTTTTGCCAGTTAACAGGTTGTGGCGTTGAGAATTCTATGACAACAATGCCTATAAAAAGCAATACTAAAATGGCGATATATATTTTTAGGGTTCTGTTCATTAGTTTATGGCATCTAAAAATTGATTAAACGCTGTTTTTGCTTTTTTGAACTGAACCTGATCAATATCAAACTCACCATACCAAATGTAATTGTACAAATACGATGTATACGAAAACTCTTTTTTTATTTGTTCTGAAGCAATTTCGTAATGATAATCGTTATTGGTCTTTTCTACATCATACTCTATAATGCCAGACTGAGAAAGGTTTTTCAAAAGATACAAATAGTAGTATCTTATAGCTAAACGATAATTGTTTTCGCTTTCGGCTGAAGCTATAAGTGCCTTAAAATCGGCTTCGTAGATATTACTTTCAACATCTGTAATAGGTATAATACTTTTATCTGAAGATTTACCAAAAACCCATTTCCCTTCTTTGTTTATAATGGCTTTTACAATGAAGAATACCACCAAAACAAAAATGACGACGTAGAATATTTTTAAAACAATGTCTGTAACATCTGCTGCTTTTGCATCGGTATTAATATCGAATAGATTCTTGAAAAAGTCTGATAACCATTGCTTAAAACGTGTCCACCAACCATCATTATTAGACGCGCGTTCGTAGATAAAATCGTTTCCAGAATATTTGTCTTTTAAATCTTCGTAGCTTCGCTTTTCAATAGGCTCTTCATCTTCATAAATCTCATCTTGTAATACATTTTTCAATGCTTCGGTAGATGCCAAACCGTATGTGCTCGTGGTAATTCCGAAGCATAAAAAGATGATATATAAAAACTTAAATTTACTCACCAGATCCTATAAGGTCTATATCACTTTTAGTATTAATGTTTTCTATATCTTCTTTAAGGCTATAGAATACAATACCTTGATTAACTTGCACAATGAGATTCAAAACCAAACCCACTAAATACGATAGGACGAAAATAATTATCATCATAACAGAAGCAGATTTACTTATCTCTTGAGAAGTTGCAGCTGTACCAGAATTGATGTCGGTCATCATATCTACAATAAATACAAAATACGGTATCATTACTACAATGTTTTGTACAATGTATATCATTAGAAAAAATAAACCAACAGAGCCAATTGCAGGCCAAAATTTAGAGCTCATAACCGTCCAGGAATATCCAAAACTTTCCCAAACGCTCTTTTCGTTTTCTATGTATTCCATTAATGTACCTTGGTAATATAAACTTACAGCACCTATAACTACAGGAAGTAGAATAATACCAATCATGGTAATTGCCAAAATAAAACTAATGACACCAGCTAAAATCATTAATGGTATAACTACTAAAATAGCACAGATTAGATAGATAAATATATTGCCAATGTTAGCTTTATACTCATTAATAATATCTGAGGCCGTAAAATTTTTACCTTCATTTTTGGCATAAAGTTTTAAATAAATAGGGACAAATGCGTACGAAATTATTGCAGAAACTAAACCAATGGTTACAAAGAGTAAAACGAAGACTACAACTATACTTGCATTTTGGTTTAGATAATCTTCTATTGCATTAGGATTATTATTAGTAAGCCCACCAAAAACAACTTCTGTGTAGAAGTTGCTGAAGAAATATCCCAATACCATGAGTATGAGTATAAAGATACCATTGATGATGAAAAAATTCTTGTACAGGTGCCCTCCATTTTGTCTTAAAAATGAAAAAGTATCTTGAAAAAACTCCCCAAAACTTCTCGATTTATAAAGTTGCATGTGCCTTTTTTAATTTGTTGTTAACGATAAAAGGATAAATCAAATAGTAAAATGATATGAGACTTAATGTACTCAATATGATACCAATACTTAACCAATTTGGCATTGTGTTAGAATAACGCGTTACGTAACCTTCTAAAAACCCAGCAGCAATGGTAAAAGGGAATGTGCTTATTAAAATCTTCACTCCGTTTTTAACTCCCATTTTAAAAGAGATTATTCTTGAGTATGTTTTAGGAAACAATATACTGGCACCAAGAATGAGACCTGCAGCACCTTCTATAACAATAGCAAAAATTTCCATAGAACCATGAATCCAAATACCTCTAACACTTTCCCATAGCACACCTTCCTTATGAAAGAAATACTGAAACGACCCTACCATAATAAAATTTTGAAGCATCACATACACTGTACCCAAGCCAGCAAAGACACCATATAAAAATGCTTGTATGCCTACATAGAGGTTGTTTAGCGTAATACCTATAAAACTTCCCCAATTGCTTCCGCTTTTGTAGATAGCAACAGGATCGCCAGCTTCAATATTTTCTAGGGTTTGGTTAACATAAGCATCACCTAAGATTAAACGTACAAAGGCATCGTCATAAGCCGCAGAAAGTACACCAATAGCTATAAAGCTAAAAGCAATTATAAAGGCGTATAAAATATAACGTCTGTATTCATAGACAATGAGTGGCACTTCTGTTTTCCAGAAATGCACAAATCTGTTGGTCTCTTCGCGCTTTGTTTTATATATTTTTTGAAATGCTCGTGCTGTAAGATTATTTAAATATAGAATTGTCTTACTTTTGGGATAATAGGTTTGAGCATAAGACAAATCGTTTACAAGCTGAATGTAGAGCGACGCAAGTTCATCAGGATTTTTTAGTTGCTTTCCAAAAATAGCCTTTTCGAAATTGAGCCATTTTTGTTTATTTTGCTTGATAAATGCGACTTCTCTCATAGAGAACCAAATTAACATAATTAATGGTAGAGTTACAAATAAATACCACACAAAACGTTAATATAAATTTTGTTGCCGCAAGTGTGGGAGAACGCATCTTGGCATACCTTATAGACCTTATAATTAAGCTTGCTTATGTCGTAGTGACTTACCAGATCCTCTTTAAGGCATTTGAAATAAATGAAATTCTTGTGGATATGGATATGTGGTCTATTATTGCCATTATTCTAACATTTTATCTACCTGTAATTTTTTACTCATTAATTTTTGAAACGTTTTTAGATGGGCAAACCATTGGCAAACGCATCATGAAGATTAAAGTGGTGAAAATTGACGGTTATCAGGCTTCTATTTATGATTATTTGGTGCGATGGTTTTTTAGAATCATAGATTTAAATCTTTTCGGTCCAATATTTGGCCCAGTGGTTGCCTTAATAGCTATTGTAACCAATAAAAAAAGTCAACGTTTGGGAGACATGACAGCTGGTACTTCGGTGATTACGCTAAAGAATAATGTAAACATTAGTCACACCATTTTAGAAGAACTAGAAGACGATTATGTACCAACATACCCTAATGTTATTAAGTTGTCTGATAATGATGCACGTATCATTAAAGAGACCTATACGAGAGCAAAGGCAGCACGAGACTATGAGACTCTAATTAAGTTGCGACAAAAGGTTATTGAGGTAATTGAGCTCAAAGAGTACAATCAAAATGATATGCAATTTATTGATACCATTTTAAAGGATTATAATTACTACACCCAGAATATGTAAGCAGAGAACCAAGTTTGAAGAACAAACTTGTGTGAATCGCTTATGCTGAGCGTAGTCGAAGTATCTCAGAGAACCAAGTTTGAAGAACAAACTTGTGTGAATCGCTTATGCTGAGCTTGCCTACACTGAGCGTAGTCGAAGAGTTTCGTTTGTAGCGATTTAATGTTGATATATGATTTAAATAGTAAGTTGAACCAATTTTAAAAAAGATTCCTGTTTTCACAGGAATATGTATGTTTTTTCAAACTTTAGACATATTAGGAACTATAGCCTTCGCCATTTCTGGTGTACTGGTGGCCATGCATAAACGTATGGATCCATTTGGTGTGTTAATCATTGCCTTTGTAACTGCTGTTGGTGGCGGAACCTTGCGTGACATTATGGTAGGAGTAGAGCCAGTGTCTTGGATGCGAAACATGACCTTTGTTTACGTTATTATTGCTTCAACTGTTTTTGCCATAGTCTTTAGAAATTACCTTAAACATCTGCGACGTTCTCTCTTTTTGTTTGATACTATTGGCATTGGGCTTTACACTGTAGTTGGTATAGAAACAGGTTTAGTAGCAGGATTGCACCCAATAATTTGTATTGCACTTGGTACAATGACCGCTTGTTTTGGTGGTGTTACCAGAGATATTTTGTGTAACGAAATTCCGGTGATATTTAGAAAGGAAATCTATGCGACTGCTTGTATTGTTGGCGGACTCAGTTATTTTTTAATGCGCATTTTTCTGCAAGATGAAAACTATCTTTTTATCATAGCAGGTTTGGTTGTCATTGTTATAAGATTAATAGCTGTGCGTTTTAAGGTGAGTTTACCGAGTTTGTATAAGCCAGAAGATATAGAGGAATAATAAGTTTAGTCTTCAAGTTCAGAGCGTAAATATCTAGTGTTTAAAGGTTTTGTGTACATTTTTAACTATAGTCTTGCATTGGTAGATAATAGAATTTGATTATGATGATAAATAGAGGGAATTACTTTCTAATCTTCGTATACTCTTTGGAATTCTCTATTGCCTTTTCGTAATCTTTTATGATTGATTTCAACTCTTCAATATCAGGCAACTCATTAGATTGATAATTATAAATCATAGGCTCAGTAACAAATAGTTTCATAAGAATAAGTTGGTCACTTAAATTAGTTTTTAAATCAGCAATAGAATCCATTTTTGTCTCATGGTTAGCTATTCTTTTGGTATAGCTTGTTTCGAGCTTATCAATAATAGCGAGAACTTCTACTTTTTTAATACTATCATTTAATTTATTTGCATACGATTTCGCTGTATTCCAATAACGATTATTGATGTTAGTATACTTTAAATAATCACTAGTTTTATCATAAAGACTATCGGAAGTTATTTCTTCTATGAGTTCATTTAATTTATCTAACTTTTCATTTTTACTTAAGGCTTCGCTATAAAGTTCTTCAATTATGTTCTCGTCGTATCTTTTGGTTCTTAAAAAAGAGACTTCGCTTTTGGTGTCATTAAGAACTTCAGGTGTGTTATTTAAATTATCAATATCTGATTCTTTTTTCTTGTCGTCTGAACAACCTATGAACAGAATTGAAACGAGAACTAAAATTTTAGTGATTTTCATAATTGAATTTTTATCGATAGGTTAGGACTAGTAGTTATTTATAGTAAAGTTGTACTGGGTTTTAATTAGTGATTTCTTTGTTCCATAATTATCCGTTTATAGCTCTTTTCCAATAATTCGGATAGTTTTAGGTTGACCTTTTTTATTTTTAATAACATTTCATTGTATAAAGAAATATTTTCTTCATTATGTTCGGGATGTGTTTCGTCAAATATGAAATAAAATATGCTCTCTATTTCCTTGTCTGTTAACTTTTTCAGTTTCTCGCAAGCAGTTTTTGTGTCGGATAAAAAACGTTCATAAATTTCAAAACCAGCTCTTAAATAATCAGCTCCATATTCACCTCCGATACATATATTAAAATACTTTTGGTAGTATGCGTCTTTGTCATAATAGTCCATTGAGCTTAAATATTTAACCCAAGGATTTACAACATATAGTTTTGGAACAAAATCTTTTTTGTGTTTGTTTTTTTTCCATTCTAAGTTTTTTTTCCACGAGTCAATGTAAATTGCATCACTCATCTCAGAATGAGTATTTGGAAGTAATTCAAAAAACAGTTTCTCTAATTCTTTCTTTTTTTCTCCTTCACTTTTGAGAAGTTTATTAAAATATAGGTTAATCGAATCAACTCTAGATTCAGTTATGCTTAATTTAGAAAAATCAATATCAGTTTGGCTTGAACATAGATTGTAAATCAACAAAAAAAGAATCAAAAGTTTACTTTTCATAGTGTTCTTCTGAATTAGCTACAACGGTTTTGTATAACCTTCAGTTAAAGATAAATTTACAATTAAATTTGGTTAAGAACTAACCTTTGTAATTACAGAGTGGATTCGGACGCAGTCGAATCCGCCGTAATTGCGGTTATAAATTGTTGTGTGCAGTTTTTTATTCATCCGTTTTTTCCAAAAGTCCGATTGTATCAACTTTGTAAAGGTCAAAATCCACTTCAGTTCCAGTTTTTGCTAAAAATTCAACCGTTCTCTTATTCAGTCCGAAATATGGTGTTGAAGATTTTGGATTTATGTCAATGTCAATTACAAATTGAATTCTCGTCGTTAAATCATATTTCTTTTTCAGTCCGTTTATGATTTCCGCTTTAGGTTCAAAAGTGTCAATCAGTTTTTCGAGGTAAGCTACCAAATCAATTTTATTTCCAGCATCAATTTGGTACTTCCAAGAAGTTGATTTTGGAACAGGTTCTTTTTTTATCATAACAGAAGTTGGTTTGATATTTAATTCTGCTGTTATTTTTTCTGTGTCGAAATAATCGGCATCAAAAGAGAAATACAAATAATTATTGCATTCAGTTCCACTGTATGTTAATGTCTTCCACATTTTTGTTCAAATTGCACACAATGGTCTCGGCTATGAGTAGTTATGTGGTTAAGCAACGAATTTAGCAAATACAAACCAAACTGAAAATCCGCGTGGATTTTCGTAAGTTGGCATGCATTAGCAATTAATTTTATACGGTTTTGGGCACAGTATTTATTTGCATTTTTTCACTTTAATGTCTCTTATTGAGTCAAATTTTCGTTCATATTTAAAATTAAATTTTTCGGTCAAATCAGTATATGTTGAGACATAAAATTCCGTAAATGAATATTGGTCATCTTCATTTGTTATAATTCCATCCTCGTCTCTTATAATTCCTGTGCTTCCTGTTCGTCCCCAATGAAAAACTCCGAGTTTGTCTCTTGATGGCTCATTAGGATTTTTTTCGGTTGTCCATTCTTCATTAAAATCTCTGACATCCATTTTCGGCAATTCAGTTTTCTTTCCGTTATTGTCAATTAAGTAATATTTATGGTCAATAAAACCATATTTTTGGGCATTACTCAACAATAAAATTCCATCATTTGGGATTTCATAAATAAGTCCATTTTCCGTTTTTTCGAGTAGAATTCCGCAATCTTTTTTGTGAATTATATTAACTCTTCCTCTATAGTCATTTGGTATTAAGAATGTTTCCGGTCCGACAGTATTAAAACTTCTCCAAATTGGCCAAAATGCAATTATTCCCAAAATAAAAATTCCAATTGGAATTAGTCTTTGCTTCCAAGTCTTTTTTAAAGAGACAAAAACCATTATAATTCCGACTACAAAAATGGGCAATCCGATTATTGCAAAGAACGCAGCGAATGTTAATCCAAATGCTCCAATTGCAAGTAAAATCAGTCCGCTGTAATATAGAAAGGTACTTGTCTTATCGGTCATTTTTAAATTGGCTACAACAATTGGATATATGTATCACGTATATCCAACTTATATGTTTAGAAACAACAATTTAAAAAAATAATAGTATTTCTTCTCAATAACCATAAATAAAAGAGGTTGTCTGAAAAGTATAAGAATCTGTCATTCTGAATTGTCCCACTGAGCGCAGTCGAAGTGTATTTCAGAATCTCAAAAAGCTGATTTTTAAATTGTTTTAGAATCTGAAACGAGTTCAGATTGACAAAACATTAAATTTTTAGACAACCTCTAAATTTATTAAAATATCCTAATTCTTAGGAACAGGAAAGCCTCTATCGCGCATTAAGGCTTCAATCTTAGCATCGCGTCCTCTAAATAGTCGGTACGCTTCTGCAGGATCCATAGCGTTACGTGGTGCAAATAAGTATTTTACTAATTTGTCAGCAACCGCTTTGTCGTAAAACCCATCTGGTGCTTCTTTAAAGGCTTCAGAGGCATCACTCGTTAATACGTCTGCCCACATATAACCATAGTACGCTGTGGCATAACCTTCGCCAGAAAATACGTGTCCAAAATGTGGTGTTCTATGACGCATTGGCAATTCTTTTGGCATACCTAACTCGTCTAAGGTTTCACGCTCAAATTTATCTATATCTATATTAGTTGGGTCTGCTAAGTGTAATTTCATATCAATTAAAGCAGAGGCTAAATATTCTGTTGTACCAAAACCTTGGTTAAAGGTTGCTGCTTTTTTAATTTTTTCAACCAATTCGGCTGGAATCGGTTTTCCTGTTTCGTGGTGTACCAAAAACTGATTAATAACTTTATCTGTAGATAACCAACGCTCTAACAATTGTGATTGAAACTCGGTATAATCTCTAACACCTCCTTGTAATGTTGGATACTTTACATCTGCCGCAAAGAAGTGTAACGCGTGCCCAAACTCATGGAAAAATGTTGTAGCATCATCCCAAGACACTAAAACCGCTTCGCCTGGTGCTGGTTTTACAAAGTTAGAGTTGTTAGATGCCAATACATTGGTTTGTCCTTCAAACGTGGTAGAGCTTCTGTAAGTTGTAGCCCAAGCGCCAGAACGCTTACCTTCGCGAGCATAAGGGTCTAAGTACCAAAGCCCAATGTGTCTGCCAGAGTCTCTATCTGTGACTTCCCAAACCTTTACATCCTCATGAAACACAGGAACTGAGCCTTCTTCAACTGGTGTGAATTTATAATTGAAAATTTCTCCAGCCACAAAGAACATGGCCTCGGTTAATTTGTCTAACTGAAGGTATTGTTTTACTTCATCACTGTCTAAATCGTATTTCTTTTTACGTACTTTTTCGGCATAGTAGCGGTAATCCCAAGGTTCTATCGTTATGTTATCGCCAAGCTCATTTGCTACAGCTTGCATGTCTGCAACTTCTTCTTTAACTCTTGCTGTTGCAGCAGGCCAAACCTTTAGCATTAAATCCATAGCATTTTCGGGATTTTTTGCCATTCGGTCTTGTAATCTCCACTCAGCATAGTTGTCATAACCTAAAAGGCCTACACGTTCTTTACGAAGTTTTAAAATTTCTGCAATAATTTGGTTGTTATCGTATTCATCTCCATTATCTCCTCTAGAATAATAGTTTTCCCAAACTTGTTTGCGCAATTCACGCTCCGTAGAGTAGGTAAGGAAAGGATCCATAGAAGAACGTGTATTGGTAATGGCATACATGCCTTCTTTGCCTTTGTCTGAAGCTATTTTTGCAGCCGATTTTATAAAACCATCAGACAAACCACCAAGCTGGTCTTTGGTTAAATACGTGACATAGTTTTCTTCATCATGTAGTACGTTATTAGAAAACTTAGTGTATAAAGTTGAAAGTTCCTTGTTGATTTCGGCATAGCGCTTTTTCTTTTCAGCATCAAGGTTAGCACCATTCATTTCAAATTGTTTGTATGTTAAATCTACAACTCGTTGCTCTTGTGGTTCAAGAGGATTTTTTTGTGAAGCTTCATAAACGGTTTTGATGCGTTGAAATAATTTTTCATTCTGAGAAATCTTAGAACGGAATTCTGAAAGTTTAGGAGCTAATTCTGCTTGTACTTCTCTAAATTCTGGTGATGACATATTACTAGATAAAATACCGTAATAAGCAAAAACACGATCTAGTGCTTTGCCAGCACTTTCCATAGCAACAATGGTGTTTTCAAAAGTTGGTGCTTCATCGTTATTGGCAATGGCATCAATTTCTTGTAATTGCAGTTCCATGCCTTTTTCAACAGCTTCTTTTACATCAGCTACATTCATTTTATCAAAAGCAGGAACGCCTTGGTAAGGTCCTGTCCACTCCTGTAGTAGGATATTTTCTGTCATTGATTTGTCTTCGGTTTTTTGTTCTTCTTTACAACTTGCAAATAAGATAATGCTACTTAAAACGGTAGCTTTAAATGCTTTAGAAATCATTGTTTTAGTTCGTTTTTAAAATCTTTAATTTGTCATGCTGAACTTGTTTCAGCATCTAAGAGTTAGTTAAATTATTTGGCTTGATGAGATTCTGAAGCAACACTTCGACTTAGCTCAGTACAAGGTTCAGAATGACACAGTTTAAGTATACAAGATATTAATTTTAGTACATTAGAATTCTTAATTATTCTATAATTTCTACCTTTCTGATGTAAACATTATCAACTGGCCAGTCACCATCATCAGTCTTTACAGCATTAATTTTATCTACAACATCCATACCTTTTATAACCTCTCCAAAAACTGTGTAATCACCATCGAGATGTTTGGCTTTTTCTCTGTTTACCACAATAAAAAACTGAAAAGGAGATGCCAGTTTGTAAGCATTTTCAATTTCGCTACTTGGCATTGAGATGGAACCACGTTGATGTGTATACCCACGTTTGGTGTCTGGTGGTAATAGGTATTTACCGATTTTGCGTCGTTTTTTGTATAAATCTAATCCGTCGCTACTTCCTCCTTGAATGATAAAATTTTTAACAACTCTGTAAAATTGAGTGTTATCAAAGTATTTGCGTTTGGTAAGGTAAATGAAGTTAGCACGATGGAATTTAGTTTTATCATACAATTTGATAACAATATCTCCGAAATCTGTTGTGAGTTTTACTTTATCTTCTTTGTGCTCTTTAGAGTATTCTAAAAAGAACTCCATGGCATTATCATCAGTGAGAATTGGAAATTCTGATGCCTTTTTTGCCTTCTTTTTTGGTTTTGACTTCGCTTTGGTAGTTAAGGTATCTTTTACTGTGGTTGTGTTAGAATTTTGTGAACCTTGTTTATCGTCGCAACTCCAAAGAATCAATAAAAAAAGGATTAAATATTTTGACTTCATAAGCCAAAAATAAAAAAAGCCAATTAGTAATACTAATTGGCTTTTTTTATTAAAGTATAAACATTTAATTTAAAATTAAATGTTTAGTGGCAGTAGAATTATCTTCTAATGTAATGTTTAAAATATAAATGCCTTCCTCAAAATTTGAAACATCAATGGAATGTTTAGTGTTATTTATCTCATTTTGATATTTCACTTTTCGACCATGAATGTCATACAGTGTGTAGGATTGTATTTTTAGGTAATTATGACTAAGATTAACAAGATTTTTTGCAGGATTTGGGTATACAAAAATACTTTTAACAATCTCTTCTTTATTAGTAATCCTCTCATTAGTTGTTTTTGATGACATTGGAATACAACCATCAATATAAGCTCTAAAGTAAGAGCCAGCATTTGCATGAAACCCTACTTCTAATCTTACAAATTTATTAGCATCATATTCTGCGTTTGCACCATTTTCTATAATATTACTAGCCACAATCCAACTAGCAGCCTCTTGGATATCAGTATTTCCGTTTGAGACTGTTTGAGTTATTGTTAAATTGTCAGGGCAATCATTATTGCTCTGTACCTGAACTTGCTGGGGAAGCTTTTTTGCAATAACATTTACCCCTAAATTTATTTGATTGTTAACATAGTTGGAGCTAGTTCCTAATAAATTTGGACTATTGATAACTCCTAAAAAATTATTACTATTTGGAACATAGATTTTATCATCAATACCTCTAACAAGGGTAGGAAAATCTGTTTCTGCCTCACCGCCTAAAGACGACCCAATAAAAATAGGTGAGTTATTTAAATTTTGAGTATCGAATTGATATATGTTATATGAGGTGATATTATTGTCTAATAAATATATAAATCTATTGTCTGACGAAAACTCACAAGCATATCCATTATTTACATTGAAAGACCAAGGGTTATTGTCTGAGTAAAAAGGGGTTAATTGTCCTGTAGTATTATTGAAATTTAATATTGTAAATTCAAAACCTTGATCTCCACTAAATATTCTTCTTGTAAAGTAACTGATTTTATCAGAGTTAGGAGATATACTAATACCGGAAGAACCTTGAATATTGTTGCTGTAATCTAGATAAGGGATGTTTTCATTATAAATAATAGGGTTGGAAGAGATGCCGTTACTATCAATTTTTAAAATAAAGAAAACGTCAAATGGATTTAAAATCAACCAGTAAGATTCACCATCAGAATGTTTTGCAACAACCATATTATTCTTACGTTGATTTTCATTTTTTATATTAAATTGGGGATCTACATATGGTAAAATACCCATGGAAGTATTAATAGATGATTGCACTATATCACCAAGACTGTTGTCCAAACTCATATCTACAACCGAATAGTAGTAATCGTCATTTTCATTAAAAACATCAACTTTTATTGTAAAAACATAATACTTATTATTATCGCCTGGAAAAGGCACAATTGAAACAGTATGAAATATGCCATTGAGTGTATTATTTCCATTAGGCATTTTAACATGATTTTTATTCCAAACAGATCGCCCATCTGTATAAAATAAAAGGCTGCCATTTTCGTCACTGACTACCGAAGTGAAAAATCGATTATCATCAGTTTGACCATCAGTTAAGACAGTTACACTATTATTAAAACTTAGACCTGCTGGATTTTCACTACCAGTATTTCCACCAAAATACCAGTTTGCATTTTCTAGTTGGGCATGACTAAATGTGTTAATAACTAATAATATGACAATTATTAGTTTATGAATATGTACTTTCATAACCCTACTGCTTTTTAGCTAATTCTGCTTCTAAAGCCTTGATACGCTTTTCTTGCTCAATGGTGTAGAGGGTAAGCTCTTCAACCTTTTGTAGTAAGATGGTGGTCATTTCTTTAAGTTGTAAGCCTTCTTCTTTAATCTCTGCGGCAGAAGGTACTTCTGGTAAATGATGATTTTCTCTAGTAAATGTTTCTACTTCTTCTAAGGTTAGCATCACATAATCCTTTCTTAAAGAAGATTCACCAGTATAATATTTTTGGAAAACGTAATCAGGTAAAATATCTAAAGCAGCGATAACTTCTACTTCTTCACATAGGATTTTGCCATCTACAAATAGCTTAGCATCTGTGTCTTGGTCGAAATCCATGGTGCCTATACCTAGCTTATCTTTAACAAGTAATTCTCCATTATTAAGATTATTTGTATCACCATTAGGATAATTACCAACTATAACTCCACCATTAAACATGGTATTGCCATCTCTAGAAAAAAACCGAGTTCCTTCACCATTGTCAAAGTCATAAGTATTGTTGTCATAATCTCTTATTTTTATATACCTACTCAGAATAGAGCTTGCGCTAGAAACATCTAGTTTTTCGCTAGGGTTCGTAGTACCTATGCCTACATTGCCATTTATATCTATGTTGAAATCTGATCCAAGGACTGGACTACTGTTAATTGAAAAAGTGTTTTCAGATTTATCATAACCCGCAACAAATGGTATTGCCCCATTATTTTGATATCTAATATAAGTATCACCATCTGTACTAATTGAGTTGATATCAATTATTGCACCAGCAGTGGCACTACTAGCGAATAAAGAGGTAACAGGAGCTCCATCAGAATTTACAGTAAGCCTTCTAAGAGGATTTGATGTACCAATACCAATACCAATATTCCCACTTAATACATTTCCATTAACATCCACGGCTTGGTCACCAGTTGCGTCTGTAATTTGTGAATTTCCAGATAAAGTGATTGCAAGTATTAAAATACTGCTTAGAAATAATTTTTTCATAATATTTAGATTTAATTGTTAATAATTAAATTTTGGATAGTGATATATCACTATTAACATTGCTAACTTTAAGGGAGTTGTACAATCTTGCGGTCAACAAGAATTAAATCTAAAATGTCCTTTAAAAGTAAGAAAAACTTTATGAAACTTAAAACGTATTTTTGTAAAATTAAAATGGCTTAACAATTATTTAATTTAGAATTACAAATGCACTTTAATACGTTTTCTGAATCCGTAGTAAAAATAAAACATCTAGAGCTTTTTGGCGAACAATCGCATGCTAAAATGTCTCCACCTTACCGATTAGATTTTGCTAAGCGCATGAAAGAAAAGGCTAAAACAGCTAAGACTGCTGGTGTAATGGCTTTGTTTTATCCAGACCAAAAAGCAGAGACCAATTTGGTGTTAATTCTCAGAAAAACATACAAAGGTGTACATTCTAACCAAGTTGGTTTTCCTGGTGGTAAATATGAGGAAGGAGATGATAATTTAATGGTAACAGCGCTTCGTGAAACAGAAGAAGAGGTTGGTGTACCTATGGATAAGGTAAATGTGATTAAGACTATTTCTCCATTGTACATTCCGCCTAGTAATTTTATGGTACACCCTTATTTAGGACTTTTAGATTCTACTCCTCAGTTTATAAAACAAGATGATGAGGTTGAGGATATTCTTGAGATTCATATACAAGAATTTTTAGACGAGCGTAACGTGATTACTACTAACGTGCCTACATCTTTTAATGCTAAGGTGGCTGTACCAGCCTTTAAATTGAACGGTCACATTGTTTGGGGAGCAACAGCAATGATGCTCGGTGAAATCAAAGACTTGTTAAAACAAGTTTTATAAGTTGTCTTATTTCTTACTTTTGCATGAACGAACATAACAATAGAATGCTTTAATCAAATATTTTATTGTCAGTTCGAGTGGTTTTGTTTCCAAAATAGATTGGAAACAAAATTGTATCGAGAACTTGTTAGATAACATTCTTTTTCTCGATACATATTTTGCTCATGTTCAATCGCAAAATACACTCGAAATGACGAATTTCATTAAAGCCTCGTTTAAAAATAAAAATTTATAATGGGATTATTCAAGAAAAATCCTTTCGGTCATATACTTTGGGTAAAAAAATGGTTAATCAGAATTCTAGGACTTCTAACACACAGACGTTTTAGAGGTTTTAACGAATTACAGATTGAAGGTTCTGAAATCATTAAAAACTTACCAGATACTAACGTGCTATTTATTTCTAATCACCAAACATACTTTGCAGATGTTATAGCCATGTTTCATGTGTTTAATGCCAGTCTTAGTGGACGATTAGATAACATTAAAAATGTAGGTTATTTATGGAATCCTAAGCTAAATATGTATTATGTTGCTGCAAAGGAAACTATGAAATCGGGTCTCATACCCAAGATTTTTGCATACACTGGTTCTATAAGCATTGAAAGAACATGGAGATCTAAAGGGCAAGATGTAAATCGCCAAGTAAAGATGAGCGATATCACCAATATTAAAAAAGCGCTTGATGATGGTTGGGTGGTTACGTTTCCGCAAGGGACTACAACACCTTTTAAACCCATTAGAAAGGGTACGGCTCATATTATAAAAACATACAAACCTTTAGTTGTGCCCATAGTTATTGATGGGTTTAGACGTTCTTTTGATAAAAAAGGATTACGCATTAAGAAGAAAAATATCTATCAATCTTTTGAAATAAAACAACCTCTAGAAATAGATTATGACAACGAATCTATTGCTGACATCGTGGAAAAAATTGAATATGCAATTGAGCAGCATCCTTCGTTTTTAAAGGTAATTCCGCAAGAAGAATTAGAAGAAAAAGAGCGCTTAAACAAAGAGCTTAGGGATTGGTAGATTTCTAACGCGTCTAAAACTCTAATAATCTAAACTTAAACTTCAAGCTTTTTTAACTCATTGTAGTTTCTGTTAAGGCGTTTTAATAGAATACCATAGATAAGCTTATAAAACAGCCATATAATAACTAAGAAAACGGCTGTTATCAATATTGTTATTGCTACTAAAATCGTCATTTGAGTTGTGTCAAAAGCCGCTACCTGATCGTGAAAATCTGAGTTTTGATTGAATTCAAAATAAAGCGAAAGCGGTATAGAAATAAAGATCATGACAAGGTTGTACAATACATAGTACTTAATGACTTTTCTTGTTCTAAGAATACTTTCCATTAATTTTTTAGCATTATCTGTAGAAGATATGGACTTATGCGATTTGTAAAGTAGATATACAAATAATGCAACCACCGCAAAACCAAAAATAGTTAATCCTGTAAAAAGAGGGTTTTCATAGCTGGCTTCTAATTTTGCTCGCATTTTGTCTGAAAAGAAATACGGAACGTAACTAACAAGGATCCAAAAAATAAGCTCAGCAACACTAATGTAAAACAGGGTTTTTACAATAGATGATGATTTTTTGTGCAACATTGGATAAATGTCAGAATCTGAATAGTTTTTAAACTCATCACTTCCTTTGTTCCAATCCTTCTTTAATAATTCTAATTCATCCATAAGTTTACGGATTTAATATTGTTTTTAATTTCTTTTTTACACGGTTCATTTTCACTCGTGCATTTACTTCTGTGATACCTAAAGTTTCACTTATCTCTCTGTAATCTTTATCTTCTAAGTATAGAAAAACTAAGGCTTTTTCAATATCATTTAGTTGTTGTACCGCATTATAAAGCAACTTTAATTGTTGCTCTTCTGTATCATCGTATTCCTCAGCTTTTATTTTAAATTGAACACTATCAAACTCTTGTGTATTAATTCTTCGTTTCGATTTTCTGTACAGCGTAATGGCTGTATTTAATCCAACACGGTACATCCAGGTACTAAATTTTGAGTCGCCTCTAAACTTAGGATAGGCTTTCCAGAGTTGTATGGTTATTTCCTGAAACAAATCGTTGTGCGCATCTTGATTGTTGGTATACAAACGGCATACCTTGTGTACAATGTTTTGATGCTTCTGCAACTGCTCTACAAAACTATGTTCTAGTTCTTTGTTCAATTATTTATTTGGTTAGTTAACTATATGTAGCTTTACTTTAATTAATGTTACACAAATATTAAAAAAGTATCTTTTACGCACCATTACTCGTATCTTTGTTAGTGTAATTCAACCTGTGTTTTCCATGAATATTCCTGAGTCTAATTTACCAAGAGTTGTTATTGTTGGTGGTGGTTTTGCTGGTATAAATTTAGCAAAAACCTTAGCGAATAAAAATCTCCAAGTAGTACTTATAGATAAACATAACTATCATACATTTCAACCACTTTTATATCAGGTGTCTAGTTCTGGATTGGAGCCAGATTCTATAGCTTATCCTTTGAGAAAAATTATAAAAAAACACAAGACTTCATTTTTTAGATTGGCTGAGGTAAATGAAATACAGCCAGAACAAAAAAAAATTAAAACAAGTATTGGCGATTTAACTTACGATTACTTAGTGTTGGCAACGGGAACAAAAACCAATTTTTTTGGAAACAATGAGATTGAAAGCAATAGTATGCCAATGAAAACAGTGCCTCAGGCATTAAATATAAGAAGTCTTATTCTTCAAAATTTTGAAAAAGCCGCTATTGCCAATACAAAGGAAGAGCGTGAAGCTTATCTTAATTTTGTAATTGTAGGTGGCGGACCAACAGGTGTAGAATTAGCTGGTGCCATTGCAGAATTAAAAAATAATATTTTACCAAGAGACTACCAAGATCTTAATGCTAATGATATGCATATTCATTTGCTTGAAGGCTCAACAAGAGTATTACCTCCAATGAGTGAGCACGCTTCCGAAAAGGCCGAAAGGTTCTTAAAAACTTTAGGTGTCAACGTGCATTGCAATACTCAAGTCACAGATTATGATGGGTTAGAGGTATCGACAAACACAGATTTACAATTAAAATCTGAAACTTTGATATGGGCAGCTGGTGTCACTGGTGCTCCTGTAGATGGTTTAAATGCTTCTGCTTTGGTAGAACGTGCCAACAGATACAAGGTTAACGAATTTAATCAAGTTGAAGGTTACGATAATATTTTTGCCATTGGAGATATAGCACAAATGACTTCTGAAGATTACCCTAAAGGTCATCCGCAAGTAGCGCAACCAGCTATACAGCAAGGCAATTTGCTAGGAAAAAATCTACTGAGATTAATCAATAAGAAGCCAATGAAGCCCTTTGTTTACAACGATAAGGGGTCGATGGCTACAATTGGTAGAAATAAAGCTGTTGTAGATTTAAAAGCCTTTAAATTTGGTGGTTTTTTTGCATGGTTTATTTGGATGTTTGTACATCTTATGTCTTTAGTAGGTTTTAGAAATAGAGTAATTGTGTTCTTCAACTGGACGTATAACTACATTAATTTTGATAAAGCAGCAAGACTCATCATTAGACCGTTTAAGAGGTAGAGTTTAAACCGTTTTCATCTTAATAAAATTCATCAGTTCGAGTGATTCTAAGGTACGAGGAATCGTATCGAGAACTTTTTTAAATGATATAATTTAATTCTCGATAGTTCTGCTGAGCTAGGTCGAAGTACAAATTTTTCTCATTTCAATCGAAAAATCCATTCGAATTGACGCATCAATTAAAACATAATTTTAAAATACTAAAGTGGTGAGTCTTAATTCCTTTTCAACTTTAAAATTCCTATCACAATAAAAAACTGAGCCAATGCATAAGTTAGCATAATACTTATGTTAGAAAAGGGAAGTGGCTCATAGAATTTGTTCAATGCTAAAATACTATCGGAAATCATAAAGAAAATAGCACCAACAAAAACCAGATTGTAACTCATATGGTTTACAATTCCTTTTCTCATAAATGCTGTGGTTGCCATGCTCAAAATTACAACCATATAGACAATTACAGGAATAAGCATAGCACCTAAACCACCTTTTAGTAAATAAAATAATCCTGAAGCATAGGCTAATAGCAGTATCACAAAGCCTATAATTGGCTTTTGTTTATTTCTATGTTTTAAAAATACAAGGATGTACATTACATGTGCTAATAAGAAAGCAACTAACCCAATGGTAAAAAAGTGTGGTGATTGATCTACAAACATTAATAGGATATCACCCAAAACCGAAAATCCCAATGCCAAAAGTGTAATCCGTTTTATGGATTTTGAAATACTTCCAGACGTTTTGATAAATAGGAACATTAAGCTGACGACTATAGCAGGTTTGGCTATATAATGTGCTATTTCTAAGGTTTCTGTACTTCCTGTTATAATTTCAAATAGTACAATTACAAAGTATAGAATACTGAATTGTTTCTCAGTGTTGGTTAGTTTCATGATTTGAAATTAATTAAAAATATTCAATTCGTCCTTTAAATATTACAACTCGGTAACATAGAATTTAGTAATAGATCATAATGATTGAAGTTTGTCATATCAAAAAAAAGACAAATCAAATCAGTCATACTGAACTAAATTCAGCAAAAGAAAAATGAACAAGTTAATTACATTGATAGTTTTATGTCTCATTAACCTAAGCTATGCTCAAACCACAATCTCTGGAAAGGTATTGGATAACAAAAAACGACCTATTGAGGGAGCAAATATTTATCTCGATGGCACTTATGATGGAGCAACATCTAATGCAGATGGACAATTTTCATTTACAACCGAAGAAACCGGAACGCAAGCTTTGGTGATTTCTTTTTTATCGTATGAAACAAAAACCATTGTGAATGATGTTTCAAATTTTAATAATTTATCTGTTGTTTTAAGAGAAGATGTAGAATCGTTAGATACAGTAGTTTTGAGTGCAGGTACTTTTGAAGCTAATGACAATAGTAAAGTCTCGGTATTAAAACCACTGGATGTGGTAACTACAGCTAGTGCTCTTGGTGATTTTGTCGGTGCATTACAAACGCTTCCTGGTACTTCTAATAATGCAGAAGATGGACGTTTGTTTGTGAGAGGAGGTGATGCCAACGAAACCCAGATTTTTATCGATGGTATACGTGTGTTTACACCATTTACACCTACTACCAACAATCTACCTGCTCGCGGACGCTACTCGCCATTTTTATTTGATGGCATAACCTTCTCAACGGGTGGCTATTCTGCTGAGTACGGCCAAGCTTTATCTAGTGTATTGTTATTAAATACAATAGATGAACCAGACCAAGAAAAAACAGATATTGGCATTATGAGTGTTGGAGCGACGTTAGGAAATACACAAAAATGGGAAAAGTCTTCATTAAGCTTTAATGCATCATACATTAATCTTGCACCATATTTTGAAATTTTTGATAACAGAAACACGTTTCAGAAACCATTCCAAGCAGCACAAGGTGAAATGGTATTTAGAAGAAAATTAAAAAATGGTCTTTTTAAATTTTATTCTGCCTTTGATACAACAGATTTTGAATTGACACAACAAGATATCAATTTTGAAGACGGATTAAACTTTAGCTTGAACAACAGAAATTTTTACCTTAATTCATCCTACAAAGGTGTTCTAGGAAATAGTTGGTCCATACAAACTGGATTGAGTTTTACACATGATGATTCTAAGAATGGTATCGAAACCATTGCTATCAATAGTATTGAGAATTCAGCACATTTAAAATTAAAATTAAAGAAGCGTTTTAGCAGTCGTTTTAAAGTGAGTTTTGGTGCCGAACAGTTCATAACAGGATATAACGAAAATTTTAAAGACGATTCCTTTAATGTGTCTTATGGTTTTGAAAATAATATAACTGCAGGCTTTGCCGAGGCTGATGTGATTTTTTCTAAAAAATTAGCATTAAAAGCAGGTATACGAGCAGATTACAGCTCATTTTTTAATGACACTGAAGTAGGTCCGAGAGCAGCTTTGGCTTACAAAAGTTCTAAGAATGGGCAGTTTTCTTTAGCCTATGGAAATTTTTTTCAAAACCCTAACAATAACATTTTAAGATTTGAACAAGATTTAGAGGCTCAAAAAACAACTCAATATATTCTTAATTATCAATATGTAAATAATGGTAAGATTTTTAGAGCTGAAGCTTACAGAAAGGATTATGACAATTTGGTAAAGTTTGATAGTAATTTTACTAATTTAAATAACGACTTAAACAATACTATAAATACCAATTTCAACACAAGCGGTAATGGTTATGCTCAAGGTGTTGATTTATTTTGGAGAGACAATACAAGCGTTAAAAATCTAGATTATTGGTTAAGTTATTCATACTTAGACACAGAACGTAACCATCAGAATTTTCCAGTAGCAGCACAGCCAAATTTTGCATCAAACCATAATTTTTCAGTAGTTGGTAAGTATTGGATAGACAGTTGGAAAAGTCAATTTGGTATAGACTATACTTTTGCCTCAGGTAGACCTTACAATAACCCAAATACAGATGAGTTTCTCGCAGAGCGAACTAAGCCATTTAATAGTATAAGTTTAAATTGGGCTTATTTAATTGACCAACAAAAAATCTTGTATTTTTCGGTGAACAATGTTCTTGGCTTTAGAAATATTAATGGTTATCAATACTCTAACACACCAGATGCCAATGGTCAATTCGGTAGAATGGCTTTTAGACCAGCAACCGATCAGTTCTTTTTTATAGGCTTCTTTTGGACCATTAGTGAAGATGGTACGGACAATCAATTAAATAACCTTTAAAATGTTAAAATATTTAACAAATTTTTTAAACATGACTTTTGTCATGAGTTTTGCGCCAAATGATGGTTAACTTTAAAGTATAAAATTAAACGTCATGGAATTAAAGAAGAACCCAAGAGCCAATGTAGGTCGAAACAGCAGTTTATATTTTGCTGTTGGCTTAAACGTAATGTTACTCCTTACATACTTAGGATTAGAACATAAGACTTACGAAACAGAGACGACTAAGATTGATGTCTTAATGTTGACAGAGCAGTTGGAAGAAGATATTCCTATCACAACTATTAATATTCCACCGCCTCCACCTCCAAAAACAATAGTTTCTGAAGCTATAACTGTAGTAGAAAACGTTGTAGAAATAGAAGAGACAGTTGTTGAGAGTAGTGAGATTGGGCAAGATGATATTATCGAAGAACGTGTTGTAAGTGTAGATGAAGTAGAAGTAGAAGAAGTTGAGGAAGATATAGAAGTGCCATTTGCAGTTATAGAAAAAGTACCTCAATTCCCAGGATGTACAGGTAACAACGATGAATTAAAGGCTTGTTTCCAAGAAAAAATGCAAGAACACCTACAAAAGCATTTTAGATATCCTGATGCAGCAGCAGAGCTTGATATTCAAGGTAAAGTATTTGTATTCTTCCTAATAGACAAGCATGGTAAAGTAGCTAAGATTCAAACGCGTGGACCTGATAAATTGTTAGAAACTGAAGCAGAACGTATTATAAGTTTATTGCCAAAAATGGAACCTGGCAAACAACGTAATAAGCCAGTAGGTGTTCCTTATAGTATACCAATTAACTTTAAATTACAACAACAATAAATTAAATTCAATATATGGTTTAGAGAAATTTTTGATTGATTGCAAAACCTCTTCGAAAGAAGGGGTTTTGTTATTTATAGATTTGGATTTTGCAAAGCATACCAATTACAAAGTTCATTGTCATACGTAAAAGTACCAGAAGGCTTTAAACCTATTTTCTTAAGAATAATATTAGAAACAGTATGCCTCGCATAAGCAGCTGCACAAATTTCTTTGAGGTTTAGATCATTAAAACCATAATGTAAAGACGCAATTGCAGCTTCAGTTGCGTAACCATGTCCCCAAAACGCTTCTTTAAGTCTGTAACCTAAATCATAATAATCAAATTCTTTGCGTACTTCACGTTCAAATTTTAGTCCACACCAACCTATAAATTCACCAGTATCTTTTTTTATAATTGCTAAACGACCAATTCCATAATCTTTATACTGCTGTAAAATGTTTTTAATGTAGCCTCGAGACTCTTCAATCGATGTTACAGGATTATTACCTAAAAACTCATGCACTTTAGGGTTAGAGTCTAACTCAAAGAACTCTTTATCGTCATCTTCTTTGATAGGCCTTAGGTAGAGACGTTTGGTTTCTATTTTAGGGTTTATTTCCATTTAATATTACAACCCATACTAGGTTTTTGGTTTGGGCTTATGGTTTCATTGTTTAAAAGTGCATCCATAGCAGCCCTTAAATCGTTGCCAGTTACCGGAATATCGTTTCCTGGTCTAGATCCATCCAATTGCCCAGCATATACCAATTTTAAATCTTCATTAAAAAGAAAAAAATCTGGTGTACACGCAGCGTCATAAGCTTTTGCTACTTCTTGTGTTTCGTCATACAAATACGGAAAAGGATATTGGTTTTCTTCGGCATGTGTTTTCATTTTATCAGGACCATCTTGTGGATAGTTTTCCACATCATTACTTGAGATAGCAATACAGTTAATACCTTTAGTCTTATAATCATTTGCCAATTTAACTAATTGTTCATTAACATGAATTACAAAAGGGCAGTGGTTGCAAATAAACATAACCAAAGTACCGTTTTTACCTTTAAGTTCCGTTAGTGATTTTGTTTGATTGTCTTTAGTATCTACTAAATTAAAATCTGGAGCCTTTGTGCCTAAAGGCAGCATATTTGATGGTGTTAAAGCCATTATATTTTTGTATTTTAGAAGTTCAATTAAAGTATTAAAAAAAATACTGAAATCAAAGATTCGGCGTAGCCAAACAAGTTCAGCATGACAACAGATAATGTAATAACATTTGAAGACTTTACAAAGGTAGATTTAAGGGTAGGAACTATTGTTGAAGTTAATGACTTTCCAAACGCACATAAACCTGCTTATCAACTTACTATAGATTTTGGGGATTTAGGTATAAAAAAATCTTCTGCACAAATTACAACGCAGTACAAAAAAGAGGATTTAGAAAATCATCAGATTGTAGCTGTCGTTAATTTCCCTAAAAAGCAAATCGCGAATTTTATGAGCGAGTGCCTTGTTGTTGGTGCAGTAAAAGAAAATGATGTGTTTTTATTGCATCCTGAAAGTAAAGTTAAAAACGGCTCGCAGGTATCGTGATGTTTGTTTTGTTGTTTAGTCGTTTAACCGTTAAATTGTTAAGATGTGTATTTGTTTAGTAAATTGTTAGGTTTTTAGTTTCACTACTCACTACCAACTACATCTCATCCCTAAAGAAAATAGCGTTCATCAATAATTTATTAGTGCCATACCAAAACGCTCTAAAGTTGGTGTTATCTGTAAAAGCCATAATTTTTCCGCGTCCAATTCTACCTGTTTTAAAAGGAATGGTCTGTTTTAAACTATCTAAGTTTTCTTCAGAAATATAACCGCTCATTAGTGGATTTTCAGTGTATTGAATTGGATTGTCATAACTATTCTTGTTCGGTTTTATAAATAATGTTGTATTCCTAAACATAGCTAATTTATCATTCTTATACCCAAAATTTATTGGATGAGAACGGTCTAGTGTTGTTTCAAAAATAGCACCACCTATAACTTGTGCTCCCCTAAAATTACTTCGATCTTCAAAGCTTATGTTTTTTGCTTTCACAGAACTTTTTTTCTTAAAATCAATTTTTAGTAATTCATTAGAATTTAACCAGCGCAACGTGTTTCTGTATGCTATAAGAGAGCCACCGTCTTCTAACCATTGCTTTAGTTTCTTGGTATTACCATCGTCTAATGCCGAATATGAATTTACCATAATAATGGTATTGTACCTACTTAAATCAGCTCTGCTAAAGTTTTTAGTGTCTAGTTTTGTAGGAATGATATTGTATCTGGTATCAAGTAAATGCCAAATCTCACCAGCATCATAAGATTTAACTCCGTCGCCAACCAATAAAGCCACTTTAGGAAGTTCTAAGGCTCTAAAATTTCGGCTTCCAAGATCTATACCGTCATTTAATCCTGTAGATACAGCATCTATTTTGATATGACTTTCTTGGGCAGTACTGTTTAAAAATGAATACAATTCAGAAGCGTCCATATCCTGATTTTGCACAGGAATCATAATCGTACCATAATCGTAAGTCTTTCCATTAGCTTTAAAGTTCTTCATGCTAACCTTGGCACGTATTCCTTTTTTAAGAATTGAATTCAGGAGTTTTGGAGCATAATATTCATTCCAAGGAAATAGATATGCATATTCACTTTTTGAAGATACTCCACCTTGTAAATGTCTTAACTCAGTGACAACATTGCTGGCCTTTTCCATGCCAGTTTCCGTATAATCGAGATTAAAGGCAAGAGGAAATGTCCAAGCAGAAATATCATAAAACAAACTGTCTTGAAACGTAGTTCGCTTCTCAAACATTGCATTGATGAGTCGTGTGTTCTTTTGATTTTTAGGAATTACATAACTGTAACCTTTTTTATAGGTTTTACCATCTAAGTCAACATCAGATTTTAAATGATGAAATTTTATTTTGTGACGTTTAAGGATTTCTGCTAAATGATAGGTTTTGGCTGCATCCTTTTCATCGCCAAAGATTATGGCTTTGCTTCCTTCTTTTGAAGCTTCTTTACGTGCGTTTTTATAAAAATTATGTTGGTATTCTAGTATTTCTTTTCGCATTCCATTTGCAGCTTCAAGCGTAGATAGTGCAGCTGTAAACTGGTTTTTAATAGTAAAAGGAAAGGTGAGGAGTCCGTTATCACTTTCTTGCACATGACCACGAGAGCTGGCTTGCTCAAATAAAATACCTATGCCACCATTTATATCCGGAAACGTAGAACCTTTACCGTAATAGAAATCATCAAAACTTTCTTCGGAATAGTATAATGAGCCTATTTTATCCAATGCTTTAGCATGATACTTGGCAATATCTCTTGTTAATTCCTGATTTAATTTCGGAGTCAAAGGATGTGTGCGTGACGGAATACCAGGTTGAAAAAAGAAACTCGTATTAGTACCCATTTCATGATGATCGGTTAAGATATTAGGTAACCAATCGTGAAATGTTTGTATACGTGCTCTAGATTCTGGTAGCTGTACAGGTAGCCAATCTCTATTCATATCAAACCAATAATGATTGGTGCGTCCACCAGGCCAAACTTCACTAAACTCTCTATCGTTAGGGTCGGCATTAAGATTCATTCCACGATTAGTATTTGCCCAATATGCAAAACGTTGTAAACCATCCGGATTTAATGAAGGGTCGAAGAGTATTACAGTGTTTTCTAGTAAATTTTCAATTTCAGAACCTTCGGCAGCAGTGAGATAATAGGCTAGGGCTAATACTGCATTAGAGCCGCTAGATTCATTGCCATGTATAGAAAATCCCTGATATACAACTATTGGTCTATCGCTAAGGTTTGCATCATCTGTTTCTGTAGCTTCGATATGCTGTGTTTTTATAGTTTCTAAATTAGAGTGGTTTGAAGGAGATGTTATAGTTAATAATATAAGTGGTCTACCTTCAAAAGTTTTGCCTCTATCTTTTATACTTACACGATCTGAAACTTCAGCAAGTTCTCGCATGTACTGCACAAGTTTATCGTGTGTAATGTGCCACTCACCAACCTCATGTCCTATGATACTCTTGGGTGTTGGTATATTGGTATTATATGTTACATCATCGGGTAGATAATAGGATAAATCTGTTTTAGATTGCGAAAAAAGGGTTGAGGTAAATAGAAGGAAAATTAGAGCAATACGATGCATGTATTTGTAATATTGATTAGACCCTAAAAATAAAAAACCCTGACTAGAATTAGTCAGGGTTTTTTATAATTTAACAGAAGTTAATTCTAAATATCGTCGAAGCTTATATCTGTAAAACTATCTGTTCCGTTTAAGTCTTCAGATGTTTTAGCTTCTTGGGCAACAAAATCATCTTCACGCTTAAAATCTCTCTGGTGGCGCTCACTAATTACTTCTTCACCTTTTTCGTTGATGATGTAATCCGTCATTTCAGCTAAAATTTCTCTAAATTCAGAGAAGTCTTCTTTGTAAAGGTAAATTTTATGCTTTTTGTAGTGGTAAGAGCCATCGTCGTTAGTAAATTTTTTGCTTTCGGTAATGGTTAGGTAGTAGTCTCCTGCTTTTGTTGCTCTTACATCAAAGAAATAAGTTCGTCTGCCTGCGCGTAAAACTTTAGAATAAATTTCTTCTTTATCCGTCATTTCATAATCGCTCATAAATCAATCTTTTTTTAATTTCAACTCAAAAATCTAAAAAAAAAGTAAACTGACAAACAATTTATTGTATTTCTTTTTCTGAGAGTTGTTTTGTGTAAAGTTCCTTGTAATAACCTTCAACATTAATGAGATTCTCATGATTTCCTGTTTGGGAAACCTTACCATCTTCTAATACAATAATTTGATCCGCATTTTTTGCAGACGATACTCGATGACTAACTATAATAGTAGTTTTGTCTTTAGTTAGCCTCACTAAATTTTTGAGAATTTTTTCTTCAGTTTCTGTGTCTACAGCAGATAAGCAGTCATCAAACAGAAGTATTTCAGGCTTTTTAATAATAGCTCTTGCAATTGATACACGTTGCTTTTGCCCACCAGAAAGTGTGATGCCACGTTCGCCTAAAACTGTATCGTAGCCTTTACTAAAACCAACGATATTTTTATGAACTTTAGCATCCTTTGCTGCGGCAATTACTTCTTCATCTGTAGCATCTTCTTTACCAAACTTAATATTATTTTTTATAGTATCTGAAAACAAAAATGCATCCTGTGGTACATATCCAATACTTTCCCTTAAACTGAATAGATTAAGCTCTGGTATTTTTTTACCATCTATGAGAATGTTGCCATTGTCTATGTCGTAAAGTCTGCCAATAAGGTCTAAAATTGTTGACTTACCAGAACCTGTTTTGCCTAATATGGCTAAAGTTTCTCCAGATTTTAAAGTGAAACTAACGTCTTTAAGCGCTTCAATATTAGTATCTGGATAAACGAAGGAAACATTCTTAAATTCAATATCACCTTTTATAGGTGTAAGTTCATTAACTGTATTCTGAATTTCTGGCTCAGTTTTTAGAAACTCATTAATACGTTCTTGTGAGGCCTCTGCTTGCTGCACTAAAGATGTAACCCAGCCCACTGTGGCTACAGGCCAGGTGAGCATATTTACATAAATGATAAACTCAGCAATTGTTCCGATATTTTCAATTTCACCATTCATATATTGCATTCCTCCAACATAAATAACGATGAGGTTGCTAATGCCAATCAATAAAATCATTAATGGGAAGAAAAGAGCTTGTACTTTAGTTAGGTTAATTTGTTTTTGGCGGTTTTCTGCTGAAAGCCCTTCAAATTCATCGTTAGTTTTTGGTTCTATGCCATAAGACTTTATTACTGAAATTCCACTAAAGGTTTCTTGTGCATAGGTAGATAAAGTTGACAATGATTGTTGTACAATCGTACTGCGTTTATTGATTAATCTACTCAATTTATAAATTGAAACAGATAAAATTGGTAATGGTAATAATGTGTATAGTGTAAGTGTTGGTGCTGTATTTACCATGTAAATAATGGCTACTGTAAATAAGGTAATTGTGTTTATGGTATACATTAGAGCAGGACCAACGTACATACGTACTTTACCAACATCTTCACTTATACGATTCATTAAATCTCCTGTACGGTTAGATTTATAAAAGTTTAAAGATAGAATTTGATAATGCTTGTAGATCTCATTTTTTAAATCATACTCAATATATCTCGATACGTTTATTATAGTCTGACGCATTAAAAATGTAAACAGACCAGCTAAAACAGCAGCGCCAATGATTAACAAGACATTAGTAATAAGGTCTGTTTTAAAGACTTCGTAAGTAATTTCACCATTAAGTTTATCTGAGATAATATTTATGGAATCCCCTATGAAACGTGGTGTGAATAAGACAAATATCTTGGATACTATGGTAATAATCACACCTATAATTAATCGGTATCTGTATTTAAAGAAGTATTTATTTAGATGTTTTAGTGCCTTCATGTTGCATTTGGTCAGTCAAAAGTATTATGATAATCTGATTTTGACGTTAATATTTTGCTAATCCTCTAATTATAATTTATTTTTGCACGCTGTTTTTAAATTATTTTCAAACAGCCTTAAATCTTAATCAATAATGACTTCAGAATTAATAAGTTCTAAGGAACTTTCAAAAGCAGATCCTGTATTTGGTCAGGTTTCATTTGATGATCACGAGCAAATCGTTTTCTGCAACGACAAAGATACTGGTTTAAAAGCTATAATTGGCATCCATAACACTGTTTTAGGACCTGCTCTAGGTGGTACCAGAATGTGGAATTATAATAATGAGTGGGAGGCACTAAATGATGTATTGCGTTTATCTCGTGGTATGACATTTAAGTCTGCGATAACAGGATTAAATCTCGGTGGTGGTAAGGCTGTAATTATAGGTGATGCCAAAACTCAAAAAACTCCTGAGTTAATGAGACGTTTTGGTGAATTTGTGCACTCTCTAAGTGGTAAATACATCACTGCAGAAGATGTAGGTATGGCTACTGAAGACATGGACACTGTGAGAGAAGTAACTCCTTATGTAACTGGTATATCCGAGAGCAAAGGTGGCGCGGGTAATCCTTCGCCAATTACAGCCTATGGTGTATTTATGGGAATGAAGGCTGCGGCAAAATTCAAATATGGCTCAGATGTATTAGAAGACAGGTCGGTTTACGTACAAGGTATTGGGCATGTTGGTGAAGCACTTGTTGAACATTTGGTAAATGAAGGAGCTAAAGTAACCATTGCAGATATAAACCAAGAGCGACTTGAAGAAGTGCGTTCTAAGTACGGAGCTACCATATATGGCGGTAATGATATTTACAGTGAACCTATGGACATTTATGCGCCATGTGCTCTGGGAGCTACTATCAACGATGATACAATAAATAGAATACAAGCAGATATCATTGCAGGTGCGGCTAACAATCAGTTAGCAGAAGAGAATAAACATGGTACAATCCTACAAGAAAGAGGTATTGTATATGCGCCAGATTTCTTAATTAATGCGGGTGGGATAATAAATGTTTATGCGGAGTTAGAGAATTACGATAGACAAGAGATCATGCGCAAAACTGAAAACATTTATAACACGACGCTTGAAATTTTAGATAATGCTAAGGTAAATAATCTTACCACTAATACTGCGGCATTAAATATAGCAAGAGAACGTATAGAAACTCGTAAAAGAGAAAATTCTAAATAATTTTTTTCAGAGTTAAATAATAGTATTTTTGCAAGGTGAATCGATAGCGATTCACCTTTTTTAATAACCTATAAAAAGCAGTTCTGTATACATGCTCAACAGAAGACATATTAGAATAAAAGTAATGCAATCATTGTACGCTTTTAAAGGTCATGAAAGTGATGACTTGGCAAAAGACGAGAAGTTTTTGATGCACAGTTTAGATAGCATGTTAGACTTGTACCTTTCTATCTTGGCTTTACTCACAGAATTGCACAAAAAGAGTAAGGATTACAATAGTAAGCTTCAGAAAAAATTATTAGGATCAGATTCAGATAGAAATCCAAACACTAAATTTCAAGACAACTTACTGTTAGGAATTATCAGTGATAATAAAATGTTACAGGAGGTTATAACAAAAAGAAAACTAAATTTTTGGGATTTAGATTTTGAGTACGTAGATATTTTATTCAAAGAGATAAAAAACAGTAAACTTTACGAAGATTATGTAAATAACCCAGAAACAGGTTTAAAAATAGATAAGCAATTTATCTTAGATATCTACACAGAAATCATAGCGCCAAACGATAAGCTTTATGATTATTTTGAAGATAAAAAGTTGACTTGGGTTGATGATTTTCCTGTAGTAAATACTGTACTTTTAAAAGTATTGGGTAAAATAAAGCTTACATCTCCGGAAACTAAATTATTACCAGATTTATATAAGGACGAAGATGATAAAGAATTTGCCAAAGAATTATTCAAAAAGACAATATTGAATAATTCTAAGTTTTCTGACGAAATATCTAAAAAGACTACCAATTGGGATACAGAGCGATTAGCAAGTTTAGATGGTTTATTGTTAAAAATGGCATTGTGCGAATTTCAGAAATTTCCATCCATTCCTTATAAAGTAACCATTAATGAATATTTGGAGATAGCCAAAGAGTACTCCACGCCAAAAAGTAGTTTGTTTATTAATGGCATACTAGATAAAATCGTAAAAGAATACCAATCTAAAAACTTGCATCCTAAAACAGGTAGAGGTTTAATGTAATTGATTGTATGGTATATTTCTTTCTAGAATTGTAAAGGCTATCCTAAAAAATTTTAATTGCAGCGAATAATTATTACCTTTGGCAACTTAGAAAATCAATAGTATTAATTAAAATATAAGTAATGAAAAAGATTATCTTAGGATTTAGTGCGTTATGCATGGTTGCTTTTACTTCTTGTAAAGACGATGCAGCTAGTAAAGTAAATTCAGAAAATGTAGCTGTTGCAGCAGAGAGAGATGCCAATGCTGGTGATTTCCCAGTGATGGAATTAGATAAAACTGTACACGATTTTGGTACAATTGAAAACGGTACTCCAGTAGAAACAATTTTTAAGTACACAAATAAAGGTAACTCTATGCTTGTAGTAAGTAATATTAAGAGTACTTGTGGTTGTACTGTACCATCTAATTATACTAAAGAAGTTGCACCAGGTGAAACAGGTCAGTTTACTGTAAAGTTTAATGGTAAAGGAAATGGTAAAGTATCTAAGTCTTTAACAATGACAACTAATACAGAAAAAGGAACTGAGGTTGTTAAAATTACAGCAATGGTTAACAATCCAGAAGCCGCTAAGAGAGCAGCGGAAAAAAAGGCAGCAGCAGCGAATGCAACACCAAAGAATCCGATGCTAAACGCAAAAACATCAACAAAACCTGGCCATGAAGGTCACAATCACGACTAATTTATAATGGAAGGATTAGGTTCAGTTTTACCATTTGTAGCCATTTTCGCTGTGATGTATTTCTTTATGATTGCACCACAATTGAAGCGTCAAAAACAAGAAAAAAAGTTCGCTAGCGAAATGAAGCGTGGTGACCGTATAATTACAAAAAGCGGAATGCACGGTAAAATTGTAGAGTTAAACGATAAAGATAACAGCTGTGTTATAGAAACATTAGCAGGTAAGATTAAGTTTGACCGTTCTGCAATTTCAATGGAAATGAGTAAAAAATTAAATACTCCAGCTAAAGCAAAGTAAGTTTAGATTATAATAATATAAATAAAGCCACTCAATTTTGAGTGGCTTTTTTAACGTATAGTTCTAACAGTTTTTGTATTTATCATACAAACCAACACCTTTAAGAATCATAGGTGTTATTTTTTTTATTCTAGATTGTATTGTAGCTTCTCGTTTAGCCTCACTAATATGCTCACAATATTCTCTTTGTTTCCCTGGTGCTAACGATTTGAAAGCGTCTTTTAATTCTTGATTAGTAGAGAGTATATTCTTTAATTCTGTAGGGATAACAACAGCTTTAGTATTACGTTGAGGTTTTATCTCTTTACCTAAACGTTGATTTTCTATAGCCTCTTTCACATACTTTAGAACAGCACTTTTATTGATATCTGCTTTAGATTCAAAACGCATTTGCCTTAAGGCTTTCGTTTTGTTCTCTTGAGCGTTGACAAGTAAGTTAGCTTCATCTTTTAAAAAGACACCTTGAAAAAACCAAATACCAAAATGGTTTTTAAAAGCACCAAGACCAACAACATTTTTTCCATCTAGAGTATAAGTAGGTGCGCTCCATTTTAGAGTTTCTACTAATTCGGTAGAATTAATAATATCTCTAAGGATAGAGAGCTCTTCTCCAAAGTGTGCATTTACTTCTATATATTCTTTAACTGATGAGACTTTTTTCATTTTAATAAGGTTTTAAGGTTCAAATTTACATTTTTCTACAATTTGAGTTTTGTTTCATAAGTCTTTTATGAGTTACATTGCTTTTGTTGATGTGTAAATTTTGATTAAGTTTACAATAATTAGTTTGCTCTATCTACTATGTCTACTTCTTCATTATAATGTTGGTTATGGTACATTTTTAAATCAACCTATAATCTAAATTCGGTAAAATGAAGACGTCTTATTATCTCCTCTATACATTTATATTTCTGTTTGTTCATTTCAAAAAACATATAAATGTTCCAGAGTACCATCAAAGTACAGATTTTGAAATTACATCAGTTTCTAAAGCAAGTGAGTTAACAAGTTTAGGACAATTACGCTTATCTCTATATGAAAGTAATGCTTTAGCAAATAATGAAACTGCAGCAGATGGAGTATTAATTTTTTTTGATACAGATGGAAGCAATGATGTTGATATAAATGATGCACCAGATATCACTAATCTAGATGAAAATTTTTCGATTAACAACAATGGTGTTTTGTTGAGTATAGAAACTAGAGCAGCACCAGTAGATCAAGAAGAAATTCAATTAGAGGTTAATACATACAGAAATACCAACTACACAATTGTAGCCGAAGGTATTTCTATGCAAAATGCTATAGCAACCTTATATGATAATTACGAGGATGTTTCTACTGAAATTCCTCAAAACGGAATAATAAATTATGCGTATACTATAGATTTAGGTATTCCCCAATCAATTGCAGGAGATCGTTTTAAAATTATTTTTGAGGTAGAAACGTTATCAGGTTATAATATTAGTTTAGAGGATGTTTTTATGCATCCTAACCCAACTGATCTTGGCAAATTTTATATAAATATTCCATCGGGTGTAAACGATTTAGATATTTCAATTTATAACATATTAGGTTCCAAATTGTATTCAGGCTATGGGTTTACAGGTGGTAGAACATTAAGCATTAATACTGATGATATATTGAGCGCAGGAACTTATTTCGTGGAGTTTAAATCACAAGGTAAAACTATAATTAGGAAATTGATTGTCATTTGATAGAGAATTTGTCTGATTTACTAATTGCAAACTTTTTTAAAGTTAGATTAGAATAATCTTCTTTAGTATAGATATTTATGAACGGGTTAAAAAATCAGCTAATCTCTTTTGAGATATTTTAGAAATAATAATTGTATTTCTTTATTTTTATCAAATTATGCAATGCTGTTAAAAGAAAATATTAACATTTTAACGATTTATTTAATATTCCTTTAATATTGAAAACAATTTTTTACTACATTGAAGTGCTATTAATCATTAACTATCTAAACTTGTTTTCAATAATTACATTTACTCATTAGTTTAATTTCTTGTTTATAATACATTTTTGATTCTACAATACACTTGATAATTAAAAATGTAAATCAGCATGTTTTAACTAATAATCTCTACACAAGTTTACTTTTTTTGATTTAGGCATAACATAAGTGATGCCCACTTTCTACAACTAACTTACTGCTATCCTAAATTATTAGGGTGTTTTGGTGTATATCAACTATTACTAACGTTAATTAACCATTCACTATGAGCAGTCATATCTTCAAATTCAATTCATCATAGATGTGCTAAAGGTCCCAATTTAAGATTCTAACCTAAATAGTAACTTAAAGTAAACTTTATGAAAAAAATTATTTATTTATGCGTTATCATGCTGATGTGTTGTTGGCAAAGTAATGCGCAATGTACTACAGCTGGATTTGGATTTTATGCCAATTTCACTGTAGATAATTCAGGTAACCAGCAAGAATGGGCAACTGATTTATGGACAGACGAAGCATCGACCGCATCCGGTTTTATCATCGGAGATGAGTACACGGTTGATGTTATTGCTGATGATGGCACTCCAAAATTTATTACCATTGCAGATAGTGCTGGTAATGTTGTGGCAAATGGATTATCTCCAATAACTTTTACGGCAACCGATGGTATTCATGATATTTTTCGTCATGATGATGATGGCTCCAGCGGTTGTACAGGTGCACAAGAAGCTCACACAGGCACAATTTCTAACCTCGATGGAGAACCTGAACCAGTACCAGATAACGATCTTTGTGTGGATGCTACCCCTATAACTTGCGGCAGTAGCGTAACAGGTTCAACAGCTGCTGCAACTGATACAGCAGGAAACCCTTCAAATGATGTGTTTTATTCTTTGGCTGGTACGGCAACTGGTGAGGAAATTACAGTGAGTTTGTGTGGATCTGGTTTTGATACCTTCCTTAGAGTGTTAGATGCTTGTAATAGTACTGAGGTTGCAAATAATGATGATAGTGCCGCATGCGGTACATCTTCTTCTCAATTAACATTCGTCTCGGATGGGGTGTCAACATATATCATAATAGTGGAAGGCTATGTAAATCCATTTGGTGGTACTGGAGCATTTGGTGATTATTCACTAGAAGTGACCTGTGTAGCACCACCAGCATGTCCAGCACCAACAGATTTGACAGCTATACCAATAACTGATTCAAATGGCGTCTTGCTTGAATGGACACCTGGAGGCAACGAGTTTATTTTTGATGTTAGTGTTTCGCAACCTGGTGAAAATGAGCCCGATGGGTCTTTTCCTACAATCAATACCTCGGAAACAAATACAACATTTTCATCTCCTGCTCCAGGAGAAACCTTACTGTATTGGGTACGTGGTCGTTGTTCTGATGTGCCTTCTTTGATCAGTGATTGGGTATCTGTGGAATATACGGCACCATTGCCACCTCCAGCCAACGATGATTGTTCAGGAGCATTGCCATTAGATTGCGGCGTAACGGTAACGGGCAGCACAGAAGGAGCCACAGCATCAGGATTGGATGCTGAGTGTGACGGCTTTACATCTTCTGACGCTCAAGACCTGTTCTATACGTTTGTAGCCGACGGAACGAGCAGCTATACGCTAAGCTTGGACGACGCTACAGGAGGCTTCACTTTCGATGGAGTCATGTTCGTTTATTCAGGGCCATGCGACGATCTTACGAGCCTAGCATGTAGCGATAGTGGCAGTCCAGAGGAAATTACCTTAGACGCCCCATCGGCAGGAACCTACACGGTAAGAATATTTGATTATTTCGGAATGTCTGACTTTACTTTAGATTTAACCTGTGTGGCACCACCAGAGTGTGTAGAGCCAACGATAGACAGCGTATCGGTAGTAGAGACCTGTAATGAGGTGGACGGCACCGGTACCTTCAACGTGGAGGTTGTTATATCTGACGCAGGAGATGCAGGAACAGTGATCAGCGACGGTACAAACACATATCCAGTAATGGTAGGAACCGTAGTAGCGGGACCATATAACAGTGGTGATACCGTGACCTTAACAGTAGACGCTACAGATGATGATTGTGATGCTTCGTTAGGAGATTTCACCTTCACATGC